>Ga0179593_1462019_pt1 | contig 14347 bp, 26 predicted proteins | sample CZODoug2_1_08_16_FD_185931 | JGI IMG/M metagenome (GOLD analysis project Ga0179593, IMG submission 185931) | Vadose zone soil fungal communities from Angelo Coast Range Reserve, California, USA - CZODoug2_1_08_16fungal (PacBio error correction) | ecosystem: Environmental > Terrestrial > Soil >...
CGGGGGGGGGGGGGCGGGAGACAACATGAAAAGGAACTCAAATGGGGGCCGGAACTGGTAAGGGTATAAAGCGCTGAAAGAAGGAGGCTTCGATAAGAAAAAAGATTCCCAACCTCCAAGTTTCAAAAGCAGGGGAGAGAAACGACGGGGCGAAAAGATTATGGGCAAGCGGGGTGCGCAAAACGGAATCCAAAAGGATGTTCGATAGAAAAATAATGGGTACAAGGGCGGTCCTGAAATAACCGCTGGGGGAGAAAAAAGGCAAGGCCCCGAAATCCCCAGGACATGAAAGACCACAAAATCGAAAAACGGGGCACCACCAGCAAAAGGCACAAAAAACCACCCCAATTACCCGAACCGGGGATACTTTGGACGGAAGTGTTTTCCCATCAGGGAGGGGCGGTGAATCAGTAGCAGGCAGGGAATGGCCTCGGAGAGAAACACAATGTCGAGGGGGGTTGATTTGGGGAAGGGAGCATGGGTGTCGAAAAGAAGGGGAGGAGACCGAAAGAATGGGACTTGAATAGAGCGGGATTTGGCAGACCCGGAGATGAAAAACTAATGAAGACACAGTAACCAACGGATTCGCTGGAAAAAATCAAACTCTGGGCGGAGGGGGGGACATTCGAGCGAAAGAAACAAAAGGTTATCAAAAGGGAGCGCAAAAGGGGGAGATGATTCGAAAAGCAAATATCGCGAAGGGGGTTGTTCCCATCGGTTTCGAAAAAAAGAGCGGAGGAGTGAGGAAGGAGGGGAAGTTAGATAACGTTGGAAAGGCTAAATTGAGGAAATGCTGGGATGAAAGGAAAGGACAAACCCTTCAAAAGAAAAATCATCATCAACTGGGGGTCTCGGGGCCAATAGAATAACTAAAAGAAAGGGAAGGCAAGAAATTGTAGTGGGAAGGGAAAATCAATGGATTGTTTTTTGGGGGGCAAACGGAAAACTTGCGAGGAGAAAAAAAAAAAGGGAAAAGTCCTCCCCGATAAAACTTTGGAAGTCAATCGTCGGCCAACGGTTAAGGAAAAGGAAAATCCAATTGGAGGCAAGGAGAAGGCCCCAGGGAAAAAAAACATCTAAAGGGGGGGGCGTAATTAACGACATTTTCAGGTCCTTAAATGCGGATCATAACTTTTGTTCCGGAAGCGCGAAAAAACGTTTCAACGTGCAAAGCACTGGGCGGCAGGGGACAAGGGGGGAAACAGTTGGGGGGCCAAGAAGGGGCTAAATCACTCTGGAAAAAGAAATCTAAACGACATTCCCAAAATTCCCGGGTCGAGAAAGAGAAGGGAGGTAGACATGAGTACACGCAAACTTGGCATGGGGAATTGGAGAACACCAGCCCATCGAGAAACATCCAGAAAAAAGGGGGAAAAGGGAACGTTACTATAAAGAGACACGAGCTTTTTGTAGGAACATCAGAAGAATAGGAGGCCGAAGCAGGGAGAACAAGAGTTAGACGACTTTCTCCGGAAACAGACGGGGTTTCATGAGGAAAATCAGAAAGACCGGTTCAACAATCGGAAGGAAAGACTCAACGAACGGAGGAGGTTGTGGCACGGTTCAAAATGAGAGAAAAAGGGGTAGCCAATGAGGGATAAGGGCGAAGAGACGCGGAAACCAACCGGCTGAAGCAAAAAGAAAGAAAATCAACCGTTAAACAGAAATACAGAAACCAATTTGAAAAGAAGAACAAAAATATCAGGGAAGCAGGGGGGTCGGGGGATTAAGTAAAAAAAAAAAAATTTGAACGAAAGGAAGGAACAGGGGACTCTTTGGATATACATACTTTAGATGGCAAGGAAAAAGGGGGGAGAGAGGACAAGAAATAATAGGGGAGAAACACCTGACCAATTTAAATTGAATCAGGAGGAGCCTAAAGGATGAGTAGGCAATGAGATGCGGTTGTAGCCCAAACAGAAAACCAAAAGGAAACTAGAAAGGGAGTACTTTTGTGGTACAAACTGTTAAAAAAAGGGTTGGGATGAGAAACCTGGAGTGAAGTGCAGCAACCAGAGAAAGCAAGAAAGGGGCGAGGAAATGGGTGAGGGATATTGGGGGGCTCCTAAAGAAGAGAGGAAAACCATTGAGACTGATGGAAAGGGGAAGTGGTCGAGCAGCCTGAAGGGCACTTAAAGGCCCGAAAAGTCAAATCGAAAAGGAAAAAAGAAAAGAGAAAAAGCGAGTAAGGGACTAAAAAATAGAAAAGACCAAAGGAACAGCAAGTGGGAGCGTCTGGGACATGAGCGGGGAAAAAAGGGGGGAGGGGCCAGCAAATCAGGAGGAGCGGAAAATTCACAAGTCCAAGAGCACCCGGTCAAGGGAAACAGAGGGGGGGGGAAGCGGTAAAAGCGGAGAGAAGGCAGAACGGTAGATGTTGTCCTTAGAGAAAAATTCTCTCAGAAAAAACAAAAAAACGAGAAAAAAAGGGGAAAAAGAGCTAGAGAAGCCACAAAGAAACAATCACAACCGTCTGAGGGGGAAAAAAAACGCAGAGAAAAGGGGGGGGCAAAGGACCTGGTGATTGCTGCCGTGTAGCAGCGAGGGAACGAAAATGCTGAAGAAAAAGCGGTCCACCAATAATGGAGGAAAAAAAACCTCAAAAATTTGGTCTGCGGGTCTCGAGACAAGGGAAAAGAGGGAGATCACTTCTAAAGGGATGAAGAAGGAGGGACGGCCAGTTAAGGGCAATACAAAGGGGGGAAGAGAAAAAGGGAAAAGAAAACGAAGAAAAAGTTTGTCAGCTAGAGAAGCCAAATTCATCAAAAAAAAGTAAGACGACCCGGGGGAGTCGGCTACAGATCACGAAATGAGGGAAGGGCAAGGGAAAGAAAAAAAAGAGGGACTATCAAAACTCATTTGCGACAAGGGTGGGCAGAACAGAGAAAGATCGAAAGGGGCAGGGGGGGTCACAAACAGAAAGAGTCTAATAAGCCGGAGAGAAATGAGAAGATCAAGGTCAAGAAGGGAGGGTAGGAGAGGAATTCTTGATCTCAAAGAAAACATTAACGAATACGGAGGAAGAGAAGCAGCGAACACCAAAGTGTCCGAGGATGATTCCAATTTGTGGAGGGGAACGTCATTCAAGAAAGAGCGAAAAAGGGGAAAGAGGAAGCGAGAAAGGATTCTAATGGGGGGTTGCCGAGGACAGAGAGCGGGGAAACGTCTGGGGACGTGCCGGTGAAAGAAAAAAGGGGGGGGGGGGGGGGGGTGGCCGCGTGGGAAGGAAGCAAACTTGCGAAAAAACTAATTTGGATAGGAACAAAGGGGATCTCGAGAGGAAAACCGCGCCACCAATGACCAGGAAAAGTGGATTATTAAAGATTGAGTCGCAAAGTGTGGAACAGGGGAAGAGTCCAATGAAAGAAAAAGAATAGTTGCAAAGAAAAGCCGCGAACACATCGTGAGCAAAGGGAGGGAGGCGGCTGCAAAAAATTGGGATTAGGCAAAAAAACCAAGAGGCGCTTGGGAAGGAAGAACAGACAGGCCAAAGGAGAAGAAGATCAGTGGGGTTGAGAAGAAAAGTCAACAGGGAAAAAATCCACTTAATAGGGGGAGGACGACGAATTTTGGAGACAGATCAGAAGCTACCTGCGCTGTGACCAATTTCCCAAGTGTGCAAAGGAAAGGGCAGAAGGAAAAGTGGGCACGGGGAAAAAAAAACGAGGAAAAAAAGACGGAAACCAAGACAAAAAAACCAACCCAACAAACCAAAAAAAAAAAAAAAAAAAACACCCCCCCCCAAACCCTAAACAACCCCACAAAAAAAAAACAAAAAAAAAAACAATAAAGGGGACTCCGCTATGAAGTAAGGGGGGTGAGAAAACCGAGGAGGTGGGGAAAGAAAAAGGGGGAAGAGTCTCCGAAAAAATCGGGGAGAAAGAAAAATAAAGGGGACATATGAGAATAAATTGAGAAAGGACGGAAGGAATTGGAAGGCTCGGATAAGCGGGCAAGTGTGAAGAGAAAACGTTGGTGCCAACACACAAGAAGAAAGAATTTGAGAAGAAAAAATGACAAAAGCGGGAAGAAGAAGTCGATTGGAGGGCTCTGAAAAAACAAAAAAGGTGGGAAAAGGAGGAAGAGGGGGGAGCAGGGGGGGGGAAAAGATAAAATAAGGGAGGAAAGTGAATGAATCAAGGACAACATATATCAGGACACCTGAACACGTGGGACCGGGATGGGGGGAGAAAAAGAGATGGGGAAAATCCAAACTAGAATAGTTGAGGCTGGAAGAAAAAAAGCAAACCGATTTGGCGAAACTCCAGTTGAAAAAAAATCGGGTGAGCGGGGGGGAAAGGGGAAAACACGAAAGAAAAGGGGGGGGGTTTTGTTCCACCAAGAAAAAAGGGATTAAAACGTGGATAACGGACTGGGAGAACAACAAACTGCCGCCGATGGAGAACCGCTACGCGGGGGAAAATCCGGATGGAAGAAGAAAGAAGACAGGACGGAAGATAACACATAGAAATGGGAAGAAGACGGCAAAAAAGAGATGGACAAGGAAACATCCGCAGAACGTTCTCGGCATGGGGGGAGGGAAAAGAGACAGGAGGAAGGAGGCATTAGCGTTGTGGGCTTAAAAGGGGGGAGGGGATTTGAAGGGGGAAAGGGGGGAAAGCCGCACGAACCAAACGGAAGTAACGGACTACCATTGGGGAAAAGGTGGTCTGGAAGAAGAGAGGGAAAAGAGCGCACCAAGAAGAGGGAGAGAAATAGAGGGAGAGGTATTCTTGAAGAAATGGACACGGAAGTTGGCGAGGGGAACGGGGGGTCTAAACAGATCAGGAGGCTCAAAGGGAAGCGATCGGATAAAGGATAATCACCCGGGAGGGGCAGTCAGGTCCTCAAAGATAAAAAGGAAGAGACTCTCAAGCAACAAAAAAAAAGGGGAAAGGAAAAGGGAAAAAAGAGATTTCGTGTAGAACAAAAAAAGGAAAGGGAAACAGAAAGGTAGACTGTAGAAAGTTCTAGACGGAGCAGCCTGATCTTTCTAACGGGGGGGGAAGGAAACAAGAGAAAAGAGGAAAGGGAAGAAACGGGAAGCTAGGCCGAAAAAAAATTCGAACATTCAGCAGGGGAACGAGGAGGGGTGGGGACTAACGTCACCAAAGTGAATGTGACGGCCAAATATTGTAAAAAAAGAAAAGAGAAGGGAAAAGCTGGTAGAAAAAAGAGACAAAAAAAGGAAACTAAATCCCTAAGCGCACCAAAAACATAGAGAACTGCCGCCGGAGACAAGAAAAAACGAAGAACTTAAAGGGAAGAATTTGCAGCAAAGAGGGCTAAAAGGGGGGAGTCGGGAAGGAGGAGACAGCCAGGAGGGGGTTAAAAAAAGAATTGATCATGGGGCGAGTTCTGGAGGGGACAGCAAACCGAAAGAGGACGACCGATAATGTTGAAGAACGGCGGCGTGGGGGGGGGACCAGAAGGAGACCAACAGAGGGGGAAAAACATTCAAGGGGGGAGATCGGGAAAAACCCGTGACGTCGTGAGTTGTGAATGAGGGGGGGGGGGAAAGCCGAAATAGAGAAAACCCGTCGAGGCGCAAAGAGTAGGGAATGAGATGAGAAAAGGACAAGCAAAATATCGGGATTAGGGGGGGGAAAAGATAAAAACGTTCTCAGCCGAAAACAGGTCTTCTGACGTGGCGGTCCAAGGGAAGAATCAGGGGATAGAAGGAGCACTTTCGAAAGGCGTAAACGGAGGAAGCAACCAAAACAGCGGCAAAATCGAAGAAGAAAAACGTTTCGAGGGGGCCCGCCCGTAAAGCCCAAGTCGGAAGGAAAGGAGATGGGGGGAAGGGAGAACATCAAAATTCGAATTTATTTGGGGGGGTGAAAAAGGGGAACGGAGACACGGGGCACGCAAAGAAAAAAGTCAAGCAAGGATAAGAGTAGAAAAGGGGGGGGTCGGCTCGAAAAGAGAAAGAGGAGTCTTGATGAGAATAAAAGGAGACTTGACACAGAGAAAAAAGGACCCTTAAGAACCAAGACCTCCAAAAAAAAAAAAGTGCGGATAGGCTACGGAAGTTCCCTTAAAGGCGGAGCCAGACAGTTTGTTTCGAAAAGAGAGAGAAGGGGCATCACAAACCGTGCCCAAACACTTTTGGAGGACTGAAGGGGGTCCAATTGGGGGGGGGTGCCCCAGAGCCAGGGGGACGCTAACGGTAGGCGATCGTCATTCAAAAAGGCGGAGAAGACACAAGATAAAAAAAAAGGAAGGAGGAAAACATGAGGAAAAAAAAGGGCCGTTCAGTGAGAGACAAAAAACCAGTAGCAAAGGGAAGGAAATTGGGAAAGTCTGATCATAAAAAAAGGGTACCAAAACGAATCCAAATGGGAAAAGAGGCAAGCCAGAAAAGGGAGGAGTGCAGACTTTTCACCAGGAAACAAGAAAACGGAAAATGAGGGAGAATAGGCAAGTGTTCCCAAGAAGCCATCGGCGGACGCAGAGTTCACGTAAGAGCACAACGAAAGGGATGGGGCGCAGAGGTGTCGGTTCACTCGAACTGAGGAATGAAGAGGACCATGAGGGGAGGGAAAGGGGTACATTTGACGCGGACCACACCTGAGTAAAAAAAAAATTACAAAACGGGCAAGGGAATTCCTTCAAGCAACCACATTTAGAGGGGAACGGAAAAAGAAGCGAAAGGTGCGCAGGGGACTAAGTGGGGAATGAAGTCAAAAATGGGACGAACCAGGGCAGAGGGGAAGAGGGAGAAGTGGTCTCTACGGCTGTCCGCGGATTCGGAAGAGCAAGGGACAAGTTGCGAATGTCAAAATATTTCGGGGGAACATGCATGAGGACAGTGATCATGGAAAGGAAAAAGAGATAAGGGGGAGGAAGTAGGAATGGAGAACGTTCGGTGAAAAATGAAAATAATTTCGATCAGGTAGGAAATGGGGGGGAAAAGGTTTCCAAAAGAGGGGGGGGAGTGGAACTTGAGAGGGCAGTGCAAGAAAAAAAAGAAGGGAATAGACCCCCCAAGGGACGGGACTTGGGAGATGGGACGGGGGACTAAGGAAGAAAATGGATGAGGGGTTTTCAGCAGGGGGATCAAGGTGGTGACAACGGTGCAATGTGACCTGAACGGGAACGAAATGTCATGGTCGACCTTGTAAAGAAGAGCGATGTGAAGGGACGATTCAAAAGAGAGACCGAGAACCCCTAGGAGGGGGAGGAGGCGGGCCAGGCGGAGGGGACCCGGCAGGTGGTTTTTAACGGACAGCGTAAGGAGCGATGCTCAACCAAGGGAACTAGAAAAGCAGGAAACAGGGTGGAAATTAAGATTCGGGGGGACAGGGGGGCAGGGGGAAGGGAGGAAGGTTGAGAAGGAGGAAAATATCTGCTAAAAAACAAAAAAAGGGGATCAATGGGGGGAAGAGGAAAAAATACACCTCCGACAAAAAGAACGGAGGGGGAGGAGAGCTGAAAACCTAACACGAAATGGGTGCCAAAAAGTGGAGGAGGACCCGGGTGAAGAAAAGCATAAGAATGAGCCGGAAGGTCAACGCAGAATGGGGGGAAACAAAAAAAAAATTTATCAAAAAAGGAAGTACCGAGGGGGGAAAACGGAAAAGCGGGAGAGGAGTAGATGTAGAATCCGAATTGATTGCCCGGTTAGGGACACGATGGCCGAGACCAAAGGGACCGAAACGCAAAACAAATTTTTCAAACGAGATAAGAGAACCAATAGAGAAAAAAAGGGATCGAACGGAAGGGGAGAAACCTAGTTCGGTGGGAGTTGAAAGACTAAACAAAGCGTCATACCAACGCATTTGGGGGGGACCAGGAAAAAAAAAGGAGACGCACGGAGAAAGTTTAGTAACGACAACACAGGCAATTGGCCGAAGGAAGCAAGGTAGAGATCATAAGGAAAAGTAAATGTCCCTACCTGGGCGGAAAGTATTCTTGACACTACGCAACAGGGGGACCGAAAAAGGAAAGAAAAACGCTACATCAAAGGAGAACCTGAAGGGAGAAAACGCATTGGAATGGAGGGACGGCAAGTGTAATAACGAAAAAAAGGCACAAAGTTCGCTAGGGTCAGGGGAATAATGGGGGGAAGAGGGGGACACTGCAGGAGGATGGAACAGGGGCTCTGGGAAAAAAAATTGGGGAAAGGGGGGAACGAAAGGTACTCAAGGCAAAAGGGGAGAATTCAACAAGTTAAAAGGGGAGAAAGGTGGGAAACCGAAACACCGACGAAAAAGCGGGGGAGAAATAAGGCAAGCAGGGAGAACACAGGTTAACGATGAGCTCATGACACAAGGGGGACACCGAGAAAAGCCGTATAAATCTGAGAAACGGGATTCTACGCAGGGCCGGGGGAATGGAGTCATCCAAAAATCGGGGGGACAGAGGAGGATCAGCTAAAAGGGGAAAGTCCGGAGGCAGAGAGGGGGTGGTGGTATCTCACAACGTGGGTCCGCCAGGTTGAAAAAGAAAGAAATCGGAAGAGGGGGATGACGACGGAGTTTTGGGAAAGGAGATCAACGACTACAGGGAGGAGTAAAAAAAGGACTCGTTGTTCAAAAAAGTGAAAAGGAACCAAACAAAAGGGAGGGCAACGAAAGGGAAAGGCACCTTCGCTCAGAGGAATAGGTTCGGATCCGAAGGGATGAGGTATCCGGGAAGACGCAAAGAGCAATTTTGGGGAGAAACAGGGGAAAGAGAGCAACAATATACTAACTCAATATAAATCTGGCAGAGTTGGTCAGGGAAAAAAAAAACAAAAAGGGTGTATAAAGGAAAGGTGACTTTAATGGAGCAAGGAAAATGGAAAGTACACTGGGGGAGCAACAAAAAATCCAAGAAGAATGTTATGAAAACAGTAACGCAAGCCAAAAAAAGGCAACGGCGAGAAGGGAGAAAAAAACAACAGGGGGGAGGGAAGAAAAAGTGAGAAGGTGTTCTATTAAAAAAAGGCAGGCAGAAAAGGGAAGCATAGGGAATACCAAAGCAGCACTGCAAGGCGGTAAGAAAAAAGTAATTCCTCAACGACCTGGAAACAGAGACGACAAAAGACAAGGAGAGGATGAAGGGGGGTGAGGTACGGAGCCATCACCAAAGGGGGACGAGAAAAGGGTGGATAAAAATTGGGAGTAAAACTCGCGGACGCAACAAAACGAAACTTGGGGGAACAGTCAATAAGAAGTGGGAAACTCAAGGGAGAAAATAGGAAATGGGAAACAACAAAAAAAAAAACAACAACCCCGCCGAGATACAAGGCACCATGCTCGAGGTAGGGGGGATTCATCCTTCGGAATAACAAAAAAAAAATACCTGAAAAATCAAAACCAGCCAAGGATGAGAGGCCGGCAAAATAATCTCTGGTTCACACCAAAAGCGGCAAATTCCGTCGGGGTGAGGATAAGGTGGTGAGAAAAGAGGAAAGTGCTAATTGGTTGTTGTAGCAAAGGTAAATTGATGGGAAGGAAAAAGAGAGGGAAAACAATCATTAAGACAAAAAGAAGTTACACAGTTTTGGCGAAAAGCCAAATCGGGAAAAAGAACGTGAAAACAAGAGAATCAAGGAAGACCACTTACTAGGGAGAGTATGAAAGCGAAAGCACCTTCCTTTGGGGGGAAAGGGAACTTTAAATATCTGCAAGCGAAGAAAGATGAAGCGGAAAAATAAAAGAAGGGGAGCCCAAGTGGGTAATCATGTTCTACGCAACAACGAAACGATCTCAAAAAAACAACAAGGGGGAAAAGGGAGAGGAGAGTCGGGGGAGGGAAGGGAAGAAATGACATAATCAGGCCGACTTAAAATTAAGATCCTTCAGAAAATGTGTCGAGCTGGGAAAGCGAAAAAAAGGAAACGAAAAAGGGGGAAACCAAAAAAAAAGGAAGGGGGCTCTTCCGACAAAATAACGTCGCCATCGAAGGGCGGGAACTTATGGAAGAGGGGGCGAAGGAACACCAAGATATGATGGTTCTCAAAAATAGGGGAACAAGCGGTCAAGCAGTAATTCCCGCGGTAAACGAAAGGCACAAGGCCCAAAAGAAACCAAAAAGAGATAACTGGAAAGAAGTTCAAAGATCACCGAAAAAGGCCTGCGGAATTTAAGGGAGGAGGGGAGGATCGAGGAGCGGGAGGGAAGGCGGAACGAAAGCAAGTTTGCGATTGGATTGGGCCAGGTCGGGCGGAGGTACTTCAATCAAGACGGAGGAGACGCGAGGGAGACAGGGGACTGAAAGGAGGAGGGAGGGGGATAACATCTCTCTCAAAAAGCGAACAACTTCCACGAAATCGGAAGTGGAAAAAAAGTCCCAGCGGGCTGGGGGTGTGCAAACCCTCTAAAGGATAAAAGAAGAACTCAACCACCGACGCACGAAAGCGGGAGAGGGCAGTCCAGAAAAAAGAATCGCCGGAAGGGGGAAGGGGGCCACAGAAGCTGTTAAAGAAAAAGTCATTCCCATCCGGCATGGGGAAGATGGGTCGGTCTACGAGTCAGAACGTGACGAGAAAATGCTTGCGGAAAAAAACATCAAAAACAGACGAAAACTCAGAAATCCTCAAAAAGGGGGGGCGCAGTGGTCGACCCTCGCCGGAAGAAAAATTCCAGAAATGGGGGAAATTTTCTCAAACTTAATCCACAATCGGGGGGGGGTTGTTTGAAATTGGTAAGAGCGGAAAAAAAAAAAAACTTGACAAGCCGGGGGAAAGAAAAAGCACTTCCTCCGCCAAAGTTGGGGGGAGTCTCTCTGGTCCAAGACTTTGAGGATAAGAAGAAAGGGAAGGCTGGGCAAGGTCTCTTCCAACCTGAGTCCAAAATCTGCAAAAAAAGGACAGACGGAATTTAATTTCCCTGAAAAGGAGGAATAAGAAAGGGATGGACATGACGACAGGGGAAAGAAACCCGTCACCAGGGGCAGCATCAAGGGTGCAGGGGGAAAGGGGAAAAGGTTTTTGTGCAACCGGAGATAAAAGTCAACGCAGAACAGGAAACGACAGCAATTCCCAAATGAAGGACCCCCATAAAGCTTCAACAAGAACGGACCGCTTGCCGTTCTGACCTAAAAAAAAACTCTCGACATCAGATGAGTGTAGCGGTCGAGAATCAAGAGACCAAAAAAAATTGGGGAGGAAAACAAAAATCACCACATGGGGAATAGCAAGCAAAAAGGGAGAAGGAGGGCAAAGGTCTTTTCAAGAACAGAGTGGTCGGCAATGGAGGAGAATAAGGAAACCAGGGGTAATCAAATCCCTAGGGGGAGGAGGACAAAACCATGAATCTCAGGGATGGGGGGGAGCGGTTAAACGAGAAAAAAATGAGGTAACCGGGGTAATATAACAGGGAATTAAAGGGTAAAGGGACGCAGGGAGACCCAGTCGGCAGAAAAGGCAAAAAAAAAAAAAAAAAGGAAGGCCGGGCATAGGAAAACTCAGTGAAGATCACGGAAACATGCTATCTTGACGCAATGTTGGTCAGGGAAATTGAGGGAAAAGGGAAGGTCAAACTACAAAAGTGGGGACCGAAATCCAAGGTAAGCGAATTCAGAGGGAGGGAGGAAGGAGGAGGGAATACTTCATTGCCAGTGTAGAAGGTGAAATAATGTAGACACGGGAACTTCGGAAAGGTATCTGAAGAGAATATACTAAGAAAGAGGAGGAAAGGGTGGTGCTACCCTAAGAAGAGAAAAGTCATAGAATTTGTAAGGCACTGTACCGACAATGAGGTGGGATCAAGAAGCTGCATGGAGGGGGCGTAACACCGCAAAAATAGGGCAAGTAGAACGATAAGGCTGTAATGGGTGTAACTATGGGACTAAGGAAGAAGAGAGGAAAAAATTGGGAGAAGAGGTGAGACACGTTTGTAGAAGGACACGGTGCCCGGAACACGCACAAAAAGGGGGGAGTCGGACCTTGGGGAAGATATCGGGGGAAGGGATAACAAAACCCGGGGAAGGGAAAGAAGGTGGGGGCGGAGGGAGGAAATGACTCAGGACGCGTTTAAGTGTGGCCAGGCGCCAAGAAGTACTCGCGATCGTCACAAAACAAAAAAACCAGTGTTAAAACAAACAAAAGAAAAAGAGGTACGTTGCGAACAAGGGTCTCAAGGAGAGGGGGTCGGAGGCAGATCAAGAATAGATCGATCAAACAAACAACACAGAGGAGATAAATAAAGAAAAAAGGATATTCGCCGCTCCGAAACTATCACCGTGAGGACGAGAACAGAAAGGAGCCGCACACTCTGTTTAACCATTGCCGGGAACCAGGGGTGAGCATCGCGACGTACTAAGGGGAGAAGGAAAAAGAGTGAACCGGAAATTACAACCCCTGAATAAAAAGTGAGCAATTTAGTGTCTGAAGAAACAGAGAGCTTCAGCTAAGGCAGTCAAAGATTGGAAAGAGGGGATAAAAACGAGGAAAAACCGAGAAAAACCACTGAAAAAAGAGGAAGAACGGGGTTACATATCATGATGAATAGACAAGATTCCAGAAAAGAGACAGAAGACTCGAACTGAATGCGGGGGCGAAAAAAGACACTAAGGAGTTTGGCGGGGCGAAAGAAATGAGGGGGCAAAATAACACAAAAAAGGTTTGATTCAGAAAAGACAGAACGTCGGAAATTGAAGTTGGTGGGGGGAAAGGTAAGCGAGTGGGAATGGGAATAGAGGATCTGGAAGCATCAGATCTGTCAAGAGGCATGTTCACCGTATTAGTAAAAATGAAAACTGAAATTCAAGGAAAAGAAATCCTTATTACACCTATCGGAAAAAAAAAAAACACACACACCCCACACACAAACAAACAACCCAAAAAATAACACCAACCAACAACACAACAACAAAAAAAAAAAAAAAGAAAAAAGAAAAAAAAACAAAAAAAAAACCAACAAAACACAACACCAAAAAAAGGAAAAGGAAAACCAAACCCCCCCAACAAAAAAACAAAAAAAAAAACCCCAAAAAAAAACAAAAAAAAAAAAAAAAAAAAAAAGAAAGAAAAAAAAACAAAAACAACCACACCCCCAACCAACCCAAAAAAAAGCAAAACCAAAAAGACAAGAAAAAAACAACAACCAAAAAAAAAAAAAAAACCCCCACCAAACACCACCAAAAAACCCCCAACCCACCACGAAAACAGAATGAACTCGGAGGTCCAATTTTGAAGAATGGCAAGGAAAAAGGAGGCAATGAGAAGGCAGAAGGAGGGGGGCACGAGGAACGAAGGAAAGCCCTTGTACTGTTTCCTGATGCGAAGGGTAGCGGGGCGCAAATTGAAGCAAACATAAGAATGGAAAAGGCACCGGGTATCTCATTGAGAGTGAAAACGAGCACCAACAAAATAGGGGGGAAGAAGGGGGAAAAGGAGGGAGAAAACTCTGCGGAAGATGAATGGACGGTGCCGATGAAGAACATAACAAAGAAAAGGGTGCCCGGAGAAAAAAAAATGATCACTCAAAAGGGCAACGAAAGGGGGCTGCGACAGGAAAAGGGGAAAAGGAGGAAGAAAAAGGCACTTTGTCCATAGTTACGCTTACAATTTTCAATTCGCTGCGAGAGGGTGGGGGAAATCAACAGGAAGCGGGAAGCATGTTAAGAGAAAGAACTCACAAATATTACTACGGGAAGCGAGAGAAGCTAAAAAACCTGGGAGCGAAAAAAAAGGACTAGATGGACAAACCCACTTGTATGCCGCAACAGGGGGGAAGGAAAAGGGGGGGAATAACAGGGAGAGGGCGCAGAACATAAGGGTCAAAAGGAACTCAAATTAAAGGGAAATGATATATCATAGAAAAAAGAGTGAACAAGGGAGAGCGAAAAAGAGGGGAAAAAGAAAATAAACCCAAAAAAGGTATGGCCAATTTTAAAAAAGAATAAAAGGGTTCGACGACTAGGGAAATGTGAGTTTCAGGGGGCTCACTTCGGCAAGCGCGTCTCGAAGGTTTGCGGAAAAAGACCATAAAAAGTTGAAGAAAAAAGGGAAAAATCTCGGGGACAAAAAGGGAAGAAGGGGGGCTACTAACGCAGGGCAAAAAAAACAACAAAGTTGGGGGGGGGGGGGGGGGGGGGGGGGGGGGGGGGGGGGGGGGGGGGGGGGGGGGGGGGGGGGGAGTGTGGGGGGGGGGGGGGGGGGGGGAGGATTAGTTGAAACCGGGTGGTGACGGATTCACGAAAGCAGTGGCTAAAGTGCATCATAAAACTCAAAAAAAGACTGAAAATGGACGCGGGAAAAGAAGACGCTGGGGGGCGAGAACATGAGAAATGCCAACTCTCGGGTAAGTTGCATGGTAGATGGCACCATCAGACGTTGGTTCGCGCCGAGGGTGGAGAAAGAGTGTCGGTGAGCAGGCGAGAAGACACAAAAAATACACACGGGGGGGATTTGTGA
>Ga0179593_1326177_pt1 | contig 14346 bp, 23 predicted proteins | sample CZODoug2_1_08_16_FD_185931 | JGI IMG/M metagenome (GOLD analysis project Ga0179593, IMG submission 185931) | Vadose zone soil fungal communities from Angelo Coast Range Reserve, California, USA - CZODoug2_1_08_16fungal (PacBio error correction) | ecosystem: Environmental > Terrestrial > Soil >...
TGTTCGGATGGAAGAATTAAAAGGGAAGGAAGGGGGGAAAAAGAGGTGGCGTCACGAAGTGGCGTACCAGTTGGCAAGAGAGAATTGGGGGAAAGATTACAGGGGTGACAGAAACCGGGTCAAAAAAGATTAGTTTTTAGCGCTGAGACTTGACTGGGAAAAGTGCGGGGAAAGGGAGATGGGGAAAAGTGAAGGGAAGCCGGGAAGGGACTGAGGTCACATGTGCCAATCGACCAAACGTGGGTTGTTGGGGGGGAGTCAACGTGTTTTAAGGGAAACTGCAAAACATGCTGGGGCTTGGACATGCAGGGCATGGTTTGATACAGCGCGGACGGGGGACTTTTGCAAGGAAAACGTCGGCAGAGGGGGGAGACGGAAGTTTGCAGCAAAAGGGATGCAGAAACAGGAAAAAAGGGGCTGAAAAAAAAACGCATCAAAAGGTGGGAAAAACTCTCAGGAATTCGGGGTCCAAAAAAAGCAAAACCTACCCAGAAAGGATAAAAAAAGACAGTGAAAAACAGGGGGGGGGAAGGGACAAAAAAGACGATTACGAAAAAGGACTGAGATGGATACAGAAAAAAAGGGTGGGGTCCCTAAAAGGAAACAAGTTGGGCAGTGGAAACCAGGAAACCTCTGGTGAATGGAAAAAGATCTGCAGAGAGGGGAAAGGATATCTCTCTACCCAAGGGGGCGTACTGAGGGGGAAAAGGGGGAGGGGGCCGTGAACAAACAAGGCGGGGCGCAGATAAAAAAGGAAGAACAAAGGAAAAAAGGTGAAAAAAGAGGTCTGACTAAAATCCATATAGGAAGCGTGGGAACAAAAAGATGGACCGCAAAAGATAGGGGATTTCAAAAAACCCCGCTGTATTCAAGGGAAAAAACAAAAAATCGTCCCATCTGGAGCAAAAGGTCAGTGAAGGGAGGGAAGTGAAAAAAAAAAGAAACAGAGAAGGAGGGGAAGAGACCAGGCCTGGGGGGGGACCGAAGTCCCAGGGGAAGGACAAGCAAACGACAGAGAGGGTTCAATGTTGGAGAAAGGAAAAGGTCGAGAGAACTTAACAACGGGGCTTTGAAAAAAAGAAAATGCCAGGGACAGTACATGAACTCCCTGGGGCAGAAAAAAAGGGCCAATCTCAAGGAAATTTTAACCTAAGAAAGGAAAACCGAGCGCCAAGCCACTTTTATAGGGTCCTTCAGGGAGGAGGTCAAGGCCCAACTGCCAAGGCTTCTCTTGTGGGGGGGGGGAAACCTCGCCCTTGAAACAGGCCTGGAAACGGGTAGGAGAAAAAAAATGAAGAGGTGGTGAGGGGGCGGGGGTCATTTCTCAGGACGGGGTGAGGGGATAAAAGGGGACGTGAACGAAAAAGGCGGAGATCTGGAAAAAAAATACATGAGGGGGAAGGGGAGAAAGGGGCTTCACAAATTAACCCTTCGAAAAGGGAATCGGTTTGGGGTCAGTTCAACGCAAGTGAAACAAAACTAAAAGAATGGATGGCAGGGGAGGGGGGGTCTTATGACGGAAGACCATGTGAATAAAACAGGTCTTGGGGGCTGGTTGGGGCGGGAAAGAAGGGTTGGGGCAAAAAACGAAGGACGGCGGTGTATGACTAACAGGAGAAAAACCCAGAAAGGGGGAAAAGGGGGCTCACCCAAAACAGTGAAGAAAGGGGCACGTGCGCTTTGGTTGGGGGTGGGGGAGTCTTTTCTGTGGAGTTATAGTTCCCGGCAAGGCAAAGTGGTGCCCCATCGAAAAAGCTGACAAGAAAAGTATTTCAATTTATTAGGCAAACAACCGAACACAAAAAAAGGAAAGAGAGAGATCACTGGGGCATCGTTTGACAGCCAGGGGCCTATGGCAAAAACCGCGGGAACAACCACCAATTCCTAACGGACACGGAGGCCAAAAAAAGCCCAAACCAAAAGCAAAAAACGAGGAACCGCAAGAAGGGACAATGGGCCGGCACCTACGGGACAAAGGAACTAGTCAAAAGGGGGGGGCCAGCCAAAACGCAAAAACAAAAACAATCTACAAGTGAACTGGCAAAAAAGAAAAAGGGTCACGCCAAACAACTAAAAAAAACAGTATGAGGAAAGAAAAGGTGGAGCACCGTAGGGAAACCAACCAAAAGTACAGGCAAACCGAAAAGGAGCGGGTGTATGAAAGGTTACATACGCGGGGACTGGAAAACAATAAAAAGACCAAACCGGAAGGAGGTGAAAAAAAAAGGAACCCTTAAACAAACCGAAACTTGAAGGAAAAGACTCAATACGCACCGATTTCCAATCCCCAAAAAGGGGGAGAAAAAAACATCCAAAAAGGAAAAGACTTACAAAGAATCAAAAAACAATCCTGGCAATTTCAACTGAGAGAGGGTTACAAAAAAAAAAAAAATGAAAACCCAAAGCGCCCGGAAAACACACAGAAGTGAGGGGCGGGAATACCGCATCGAAAAACAAAAGGAATGGCACCACGGCGTAAGTTTGGAGTTAGAGTGGGTAAGTAAAAGGGGGACGGAGAACCTCCAGGAAAAAAGGACGCATGAAGGTAAAGCTGTTTATTACGAGGGAAAACGAGGAACCTGCAACAGAGAGTCACTTTTGGCGGGGAAAAAAACCTGGGGATTGTCTCATAAAACGCTTAGCGCGACGGAAAAAAAACAAACGGATCTGGTTTTCTAATCCAAGCCCAGGAAAAACTGGGGGGAAACGGTAAGTGACGAGGGGGTGGTTTAGAGCCGGGGCCTCGGAGAAAAAGGGTGAAAAAAGATAATTCGTCGGTACAAGAGGGTTTGGGGTAAAGCGGACCATAGCGGGGAAAATCAGAACGCATAGGCACAGGGCGGGATGGGGGAAGGGCGCCAAAGCAAGCGGGGGGTCACTTGGACCCCAGCAAACAGAATTTCACCATAAAAGAGACGACCAACAGTACCCAGGACCTCCGTAGCAATAACGGCGGAAAAAAATGTCAAGAGAAGGCAAGAAAATGAAGAAACAAACAGGAAATAGAACTAAAAAAAAAAATACTGTCTAAAAAATGTACAAAGAGGGGGAAAGCAATACGGAAAAAAAAAAAACCCTGCAAGGTGGGGGGTGGAATAAGGAGGAAGGGAGGGAACAAAATAATGCAAAGAGTGACTTCTGGCAAAACAAAAAACCCTGGGGAACCTGTAGGCTGGTTGGGACAGCCTTTGGGGGTGACAGGGGTGGAAAAAATTCGGCGGCCCCCAAAGTGAAAATGACCCACAACAGAGCAAAGACAAATAACCTCCTACCCGCCGAAAGTATGCAAGCATCCAAACCGGAAAAAACAACCCTGGGTTCACTCAGAAATGAAAACACTGAGACCAAAAAATTCACAGGTTAACGGTCAGGATGAAACATGGGGGTTGAAAACGCAAAATACGTTTAAGGGGACGTTAAACGAATCCGAAAGCGTCGGGGGGGAAAAAATAGACCAGGGTCAAACATTGTCAATGAGGATACGCAAACATGGACAGGAAACTAATCGGAGAAAAAGGGAACGTGAAACCGGAAAGACTTGAAAAGACGGGAGTAAAGTCCGAAGAAAAACCTGGACGCAAAAGACGAAGACCGCTGTCCCTGGTGGAAAACATCAAGTGGATAGACTAACGACAAATCTCACTCACAAAAAAAACAAAAGAAGGAAAAAATGGGGAGATGTTCATACCCCAACCCCCACCACCCACCAAAAAAACCCCCCCCCCCCACGGAAAAAGGGGAGGGAACTTTTGGATTGTGTTAATGAAAAATAGGGGGCGTCGGAAAAAATGGGGACGTAACAGGGTCAGGAACTAAAAGAGAAAGGAAAGTAGTCGGTGAAGCTGGGGAAATCGATTGTGGGGAGAGCGATCACAAGGGGACTGTCCTGGAAGGGAGCTTGCCGTAGGAAGGCTTGTTGTCCAGCGAAAGACGAGGTGAGGGGGAAGGTTACCTGACTCCTGAGGGGGGTTACCAAAAGGACAAGGGAGTCCTGTACGGGGGGGGGTGGGATAAAAGGGAGGGATGAACAGGCTGGGAAAAGGGAGGGGAGCAAGGGGGGGGTTTGCTTGCTGCTCGGGTGGTGAGGGGGCCGCGGTCGGTCCTTGGACGGGTAAAACGAAGGGGAAAGGGGGAAAATTTGGGGGGAAGCAAGGCTGAAAAAAGGTAACCAAACCAAGAAAAACTCAAGGTTGTTGCCCTCAGAAAGTCCAAGGAATATCGGGGAAACTTTCCGCCTACCCGGTAGACACCTGCACGGGACAAGGGGGGACAGGCCCCCCAGAAGGAAAGGAAAGGGACGAGGAGTGGAACATTTCAGGAAGTGGAAGAAGGCCCCAGGGGAAAGGTGAAGGGCAGTTTGTCAGGGCCGACAGAAGGCTCGTAAAAAGGTGGGTGCGAACGGAGTAGGGGAAGTCCAGCTCAACCGGGGAGGTACGGGAAAAGGGGGGTTAAAGAGGGATGGGGGGGCAGTGTGAACAAAGAAGTTCAGGAAAAACAAAGAACTACAACCACAAAACCTTAAACGAAATTAATAGGAAGTGGGAAATAGGGGGACCGGAAAGTAAAAGGGTTTAACGAGTCCCACTGCTTGAGAGAAAAAAGGAAGGGAGCGAAAAACCATATTTATCAATGACGCAGGAGGGGGCGGGAGGAGGAAAAGAAAAAAATATAAAAAGTAAGTGGTTCAGCAAACCAAAAACTGGGGCCAAAAAGGAAATTTTTCACTTAAAAAGCAAGAAAAAAATAGGAAGGTTAAGGTGTAGAGGAGAGCGAAAAAAAAAAGGGGGGAAACATCGTCGACCTTGAGGGAGCGCCCTTTTGGAGTCAAAGGACAAGACTCCGTGAAAAGTGTCCACGAGAAATGACCCCGAGCGCCGGCCTGGTTCATAGGGGAAGAGAGAAGGGGGGGAGGCAAAAGAAAAAGACTGGCCAGGCGTCCTTTGGGTGAGGAAAAGACGAATTTTTGGGGGGAAGTCACTGAGAGGCTAAGAAAAATGGGCTTTTGGGGACCGTGAAGAAGAGTGGGGGGTCGAAGGACTCACGACAAAAGGGGGGGGGCACATCTGGATGTCGGCGGGAGGGGGAAAAAGGGAAAAGCTGTCAAAAAAAACTAGAATGGGGAAAGTAAAAACCCGCTGGAAAAACATCCGTGCATAACCGAGGGGAAGGGTAGTGGGGGGGACGGGATGACGTGCCCTTCCATTAGGGGAAAAGAAAACGGGAGTGGGAGGGGGAGTTGGCGAAATGGCCAAGACGTGCCGGTGAGGGAAGGAGGAAAAAGACTCGATCGGGAAAAACAGAAAGGGGGGGCCATCAAATTGGGGGACTGAGAGGGAGGGGGGAACTACGAGGGGGGGGTGCCGGAAAAGGTTGCGCGGGTTTGTTCAAACTTTTAAAGAGGTGTGGGACCCAGGGACTAAACAAAGCGGGTCAAGTGGTCGAGGATTACCCGGGGTACATAAACAAAAACAACAAACAGTATTGAAAAGCGAGGAATAAAGGGAACCGAACACGTGTGGGGACCTCAGGTCAACACTTCGGGAAAAAGGGGGAAAAAGAAGCAACTCAAAAAGAAAAAAAAAAGCAAAAAAAGGGGAGCTGAACATACGTCAAAGGTGTCGACAACCCTACTAGCAAAAAAGTTCAAGATGTCCCAGAAGTCAAAACGCAGCACAGCTAAGGAGGCCACATGATGAAATCCAAAAACAGAAGAACAAAAGAGACCTCAAGGAAAAAAAAAACAGTAAGTTGGGGGGGAAAGGAAAACCGGGGAAACCCGAAAACTACAAGAAAAAGCCACCTAAACATTAGGGGGGCCTCATACTGGGAAAAGGAACAGAAAAGGGAAAGAAAACCTTATGGGTTGAAACGGCAAAAAAAGAGGAAAAAGAAGGGTTGTGAAATCCCCGGAGGTCAAACGCAACAAGGGGGGGGTGACAAGAGACACAAAGCAACAGAGGGAAAAACTAAGACAAAGAAAAAAGCTGGGGGCTTCGGAAAAGGTGAAAGGGGGAAAAAAACGGCGACAAAGGAAAAAGATAAGGATTGAGAGTCGTCTTCTGTTGCCTGCCTGGAGGACTAGCCCACCAAAAAGCTCAAAGTCAGGGGCAGTGGCCAGTAAAACGATACGCCATAAATTAGACCGCAGACCCCGGCGCTAAGGATGGGAGAGGGAAACAGCTATAAAGTTAAAAAAAACAAAAGGACTCAGGAAAAAAATTGGAGAAAAAGGGGTTCAGGAAAAGGGAAGTCAGAGACTTAAAAACCGGAAAAGGTTGAGGATCGGGGGCGGGTGTAAAAAGAGTACCCCTCGAAGACAACTGACAAAAAGGAACTTTTCGGGAAAGAAGAACAGCCACCCCGACTTGGTAAAAGACGAAGGGGTTTTACAAAAAAGAGGGAAAGACAAGCACAAAAGGGGGAGCAAACTATAAAGTAACACAAGAGCAGGTTTTTAAAACACCATAAAGTTCTGGATTTACGAGACGCTCCAATGACTGTTGAGGGACTGGGGAAAGTGGGGCGCCAAGCCAAACGAGAAAGCGGGGTCAAATGCAAACCAACCAAACCCGGCGGGAAAACTCATTCAGTTAACGCCCAGGAGAAAGGAGAATTCCCGAAACCAAGAGAAGGGAAATTCAGGACACGAAGAGGGCGCCTGCTGCACTGAATACAAACTTCCAAAGTAGGTAAAAATGAAAGGGAACCAGGGCTAACAGAAGGGGGCAAGCACGGAGTATGGGGCCTGCAACCGAGCCAAATGGAAGGGGTTTGAAGGGAAGGACTGGGTAAGGCCGAGGTACAAGGGCAACGATTCTGAGAAAAAACACCTGTGAGAGGGGCGGATGGGAGAAGGGGGTGTAAACAGGTTCAGAATTCGCAACCAAGTCAAGGATTAACAAAAAAAGAACAAAAAACCTGGGACACCTCAAAGACGCGCAAAGACACAACAGGCAGCAGCAAACCGTAGAACAGAAAGAAAAGAAGGGTGACGACAGCCAAGACGTCCGAGACCAAGACGAGGCAGGGGAGAGAGGGTAAAAGTTACCCTTCTACAAAAGAGAGGGAAAGATCAAAATCGGCAAAGCCAAGGTGGAAAAGGGAAATCCCAGGACGAACGATTAGACGACCTGTAAGGGGCCCAAAAAAGACTTCATGAGCGTTCAATCAGAAGTAAAAGGACAGACACCCCAGGGGTTCCAAGACAAAAGCAAAAAAGGTATCACGACATAACAAGAGAGATCCAACAAAAAAAGAGGGGGTTGAGGAATAAGAGATGAGGTCCCCCCCCCCCCACCCCCCCTTATTGAGATAAACTGTATTTAAGGGAAAAATCGGGAAGGACACTTAAGGCGGACCAAAATTGGGACGGGGCCCGAAATAAGATTGCCTAGTTCTGGGGGGGGGGAAAATAAACAGGGTGTCGTGACGAGTAGTTTCAAAAAATTTAGGGAGGGTCGGAGTAACATTCAAGGGAGGCCTAGGGAAAAAAGGAAAAACGAGTCACACGAGTAAAAAAAGGGGGCTGCAAAATTTTACCGACGTTTGCGGACCCAAATTGGAATCAGGAAAGACTTCCATTAATTTGCACCGTGTTGCTTGAGGGCGGAAACAGGGAAGTAGCAGGGGGGGATGGAGGCTCTTGGTGGTTTGAGAGAGCCCGTCGCGTCAGGGGAGGGAGGGGGGGACAGGGGGCCGGAGATCGGGAAAAAACTTTTGTGGGGCAAAGAAGGCTGGGAAAAAAAACCGAAAGGTAGGCCAACCAGAACACAATGCAGACTGCCTGGGAAAAGTGGCATATCGTTTTACCATAACCTACCCAACAAGGGAGGCCGGGAAAACCAAAACACTGCGGAGAAGGGGTACTAGGATGGGGAAAATGGCGGGTTTTTAATCTTTTCAAGGGGGAGTTGTAAGGCATTGGGAAAACAAGGAAATTAAAATCTGGTGATGGCCGAGGAAAAGAGGAGGTGTGGAGCGAAAGCCCTGGAGGAAAGGGACCATGACGGGGGGGGACAGGGGGGAACCGCTTGGGACGTTCCGCCCCTCTACAGCAGAAAGGAAACTGGGGTCGCTCGAAAAAAGGGGGGGAGAATTTTGGGGGGGAGGGGGGGAACAAACGTCGAAAAAAGAGATTTCTACACCCGGCTTGTCCAGAAAAAAGGAAAAAAAAATAGTCCAATATACGGAAAAAGGGGCCTAGATGAAAAAAAATCAACGGAAAAGGCTGAAAGAAAAAAGGGGGTGTCCAGAGGTCAAAGGGGACGAAACGAACCAAGAATACCAGAGAGTTTCAATTTAGAGATATCAACTTCAAAAAAAGACAGGTAACAACAATTCGTAAAGGGAGAAAGCCGTGGGTGGGACATGCGAGCAGGAGGTTTACCCCACCCGATGAAAAAAGGAAAAGGTACTAAGACCAGCTGGGTTACAAAATTGGAACTTAGAGAGGGTTCAAGGAACAAGACGTGCTGCTCTTGGGGGGGGGGAGGAATTCAATTCAGAAGGGGAGAATGGGGAACAGGGAAAAGGAAGTGCTTGGTTCGGCCTTGTAACGGGGGGGGGGGGGACGGGATGTGACTCCGACAAAGGGGGGCACGACACGGCTTAGGGAGAGGGAAATACATAGGGAAGGGAAGGAAAAGGATCACAACTACGGGAAGCTGTTCAGTCCAAAAACGAGGAACATACGGATAACCGATGGGGGGAGGCGTAGTGGGTCAAAAAACAGGAATCCTGGCCTGAAAAAAAGGTGGTAAGAATAAGGAAAAAAAAAGTGGAAAGTTGGCGAAGACATGGGTGGGCAAAGCTTGTGGGGGGAGAAAGGGGGCCTTGGTACAGAAAGAGACGCCGAGGGGTGCGGCAAAAGTAGCCCACTTGGAAAAAGTAAAAAGCGTTGCGGCAGGTGGTGGCTTTCTTGTGGGAAGAGTGGCCAGGGGTACCGTGTGGGGACCATTGAGAAAATCATCGAGGGGAGTGCAAAGAGAAAAAAGTTGGTTTCAATCCACTATCCTAAACAAAAGGGAGGAGGAAACAAAAAAAAGGAAGAACGAATCTGCAAGGGGAACCGCAGGGAGGAAAATTAGGCAAAATCGGAAAACCGGACGAAGCAAAAGGAAGAAACCAAATAACACCATCACTCTCACGGGGGGCGGCTTCAACAAAGCGGCGTAAAAGAACAACTCTGTCCAGTAACCTACCGCCAGCAAAACCAAAACAACAAGCTACAAACATGGGGCAAGTAGGGAAAAACAAAAGGACGGCAACCCCAAGACCTGTATGAACCTTCAACCCCTATTGTAGAAGAATCCCCAAGACAACAACAGGGCCAGAAAAAGAGGGTTTTGGGGATGAGGGGGAGGACTAAGACTGAAAAAGACTGACACCGTAAGATGTTGAAAGGGAAGAAAAGTGAAAAAAGACTTTGGGGGAAAATACTACAGATGTCCGACACAACACCTTTTTTGGTAACGGGAGACACAAAAGGACACAAATAACGAAAAAAAAGGCAAAAAAAGCCTGGGCCCTTCGAAAACTCAGCAGGGAGGACGGAAAAATAGATGGGGAAGCCACACAAAGAAGAAAAGAAGGTTGCTGCACCAAGGGGAGAAAAAAAAGCTCGAACAAAAAGAAAATGAAAAAGACGGGGAAAGGCCAGAGAAGGGGTAATTGATATGGTAAGTCCGGTCAAACCCCCTTCAGTCAAAAGGAATACAGAGAAAGTTGAAAGGGGGTAAGATTGAAGTTGTCCGCGCAGAAAGAAAAACTGAAACTTGGTATAGTAGTCATTGCGGAGTGAAACCGAAGGGGGGAACTCTTGAAAACACCCCGGCAGGGGGGGGGGGAGCCGAAAACTTAACCCTGGAAGATTGCCATCCCGAACCAGCCAGAAAGGTTGCCCAGGGAGAGGGCATGGGTGTAAGGCCTAAGAAAGAAAAAGCTCGGGTGAGAGATGCGAAGGACCATCTTTTGGGTTGTTGGGTTTTGCCAAAAACCCTAAGAATGGATGGGTTCCAAAACTACACGGTAAATAAGGGGAAAGGGGGCTGACTGTAGAAGTGAGGGACAGAGGAAAGTGTCAACAAAAAGTTTGGGAAACCACAAAAACCACCCGGGTAAACAAAGGAAGGCCAAGGGAAGATATGAATGGGAACCCGAAAGAGCAAAAGACGCCATCCCGGAATGATCCTGGAAAGAACAGGGGGCCTAACTTAACCCCACAACTTTTTCCCGAGGGAAAACTGAAGACTGTCTTGAACATCAGAGGAAAAAGAGGGAAGCCGGTGGAAAAGTGCACACGCAGTGGTGTAAGTGTCTTGGAGGACGAAGGTACAAGAATGGCATCGGCGGCGGCAACGTGAAAAAGGAACTGCGGGAGGATGGGTTAGCCGGTTACAGTTCAGAACCGGACGCGGAGACAAACCCCAAGTGCAAACGATCAAACACAAGGAAAGCAAGAAAAAAAAGCCCGCAGCAAACAAACATACAAAAAAAAAAAGGAGCAAAGCCAACGGGCCTCAATAAAGGTAGACAAAAATTCCATTACTAGAGGCCAAAAGGGGGAAGGGAAGCAAAGAAAAAATGAATCCTACTAAGCCAGGGAAAAAGAAATCAAAGAGCAAGCAAGTGGAAAACAGGAAAGTCGATCAAAAGATCACCTCAGAAGGATCGCAGACACCTGGGGGGAGGCACTCGAAAGTAAAGAGCGTCGGCAAACGAAAAGTTAGGCATCCTCAGACCGAGCAACGGTTAACACTTCACCAAATCAACAAGGGAAAATGTGACGAAAAATCGAAGAAAAAAAAACACAACGTGAATGAGGAGGAAGGAGATGTTGCGGGAAAGGGCATAACTGGGGGATGTTGAAGGAAAAAGGACTGGAGAAACGGAAATGCCCGGATGGGTCTTGTCCCGAGAGGGGGGTGGGGTATTCGTTGACGAAACAACTGGAGAGGAAGTAAGGGTTTGGAGGGAGTCAGCTCTATTCCTGGGACCAGGGGAGGGACTAGGAGATTTCCCCGACCCCGACACAAGAGGAGGGGAGGTGACGGAAGGAACTTTACAAAACTTGCGGTTCAAAAGGGGGCCCTCGGAGGGAGGAATTGGGGAGAAGTTTTGGATAAAACGTTTCTGAAAGGGGTGGGCATGGACCCACGGGCTGGTAAAGGGGGGTGCTATTGCGGGGAGGGGCGTCAAGGAAAGGGAGTCTTTGGGGGAAGGGGGGGAGTCCCGGGGTAACAAAAGTTTTTGGGGGGGGGAAAAAAAAGATGAAAAGGGAAACAATGCCACCCAGCTCCAGCCCATGTGGGTGGCCGCAGAAGAATCGGTGACCAATATCGTTTAACCAGAAGCCACAAGAAAATTAAATACCGGGAAGGGAAGGGCCAAAACATGCCCAGAAACGATGGGTACTATGAAATGTTAAGTCAGGAAGGGTTGTTCAATATGCCCGGAAAAAAAAGTGTTGGGATGGGGCCTGCAGAATTAAATCGGGGGGGGGAATGGGCGAAGTATTAACGGGGGAGGGGAAGGGGGAAATTCTCGATACAACGGAGTACTGAGTTAAAAGACCAGGGGAAGGGGGGGCCCAGTTGAAACGAAGTATTTCGGCGCACTCACATAAAAGCTAAAACCACCCAGGGGAATGAGAACAGAAATCAAAAAATCCGGAAAACAGGCAGCCGGGGGGGGGAAAAAAAAAAAGTAGGGACCGGCCGAGAATATGGTTCAGTCGGACAAAGCCACCAAACGAGGGGGGAAGGAAACACTAGTAAAACCACAAACCGGGAACATTACGACAAGAAAGGGGGGGGAGGAGGAATGAAAGAAACAGAGCCTCCTGGACTGAACTGAAACGTCAAGAAAGGTTTTCCAAAAAGCCATTTCCCTCCCGAACAAAAAAAAACTCCATAGATAAATTGAAAGGGGGGGGAAAAGAAAAAGCGACTAAAACCGTGCAAATCTTTGGGGAAAATATCTAAAGGAGGAAAAAAACTCCTTCATAGGTCCTCCCGTGGAAAAAACCGATGGTCCACCGTAGCAGCCGGGGCCCAGCAAGGGGGGGAAAGATGGTTTCCCCTGAAAACTGGTCAAAATGGCCCAGAAGAGGGGGGCTGCATGTCTGGTGGGGGAGGAGAAGACGGCGGGGGGTAAGTGGAAGGAAAGGAGGAAGGAACATCCAGGATTTGTGACGGGGGGGTTTTACTGGAGGAAATGGAGTGAAAAGGGGAGGAAAAAAAAGGTGGGGGGGGACAGAACAAGAGAGGGGGCCTAAGGAATACAGATTTTGGAAAAGGGGGAAAAGGCCAGGGGAAAAATCTAAGGAATTGTTTCCAGTAAAAAAGGAACATCGGATAACCGGGGGGGGAAAGGGCAGGGGGGGGAGTGGGGAAAAGAGGTCCTCAAACCCGAGGGATAGTAAGTCCCTTTGGGAGGGGGGTGGGGGAGAAGCATTTTTTAAAGACAGCACTTTGGAGGTTCAGGGGGGGGGCACAGGGGATCCGTGTGCGGGGAATCCCTGAGGGAGGAGGGCAAAGAAAATTGACGGATATGTAGACGTTGCGGGCTTGGGGGTGCTTGGGAAAAGGAGGTTGACGGGGCAGAGTTGTTGCCCCATTGATAGGCCGGAGGGAAATCCTAGGCGCACCAAACTTTATAAACCCCTCTCTTCTCAACACAACAAACTTCTGTACTTCAATAGAGATAATAACGTTGAAACCGAGGGTTGACGGGGCAGGCAAATGCAATTGTCACCCCAACACCTTGAACCCCGAACTAACCCAAAGAATCCAAAAAAAATCCGCAACCGAGCCTCTGAAAGGGAGGTACGGGAAACCCTCAATGTGTCCCACCGATGGTAAGAGGGGGGGGAAGGGACAGAAAGGCACAGCCACAATCGGGAACAAAACTGGCATGATTCTCCAACGCAGACAAAGAACAATTAAAAAAATGTACCCGAGGAAAGGACAAAGAAGGGGAACAAGAAATCCAATCTCTTGGGGAGGGATGTTCCGAAGGAGGCTGAAAAAAAACAGATTCCAAGGTGGTTACAAAGACACAAGGGTCAAAATCTTGGGGATACAGCGCAGAACGAAATGGTAACCCACCTTTTGTCGGTCAAAAAAACCCGCCCCAAGCGGAAAAGACCGCAAAAGCACAGAAAAGTGCTCGACTTCAGCAGGGAAACCTGGAAAAAAGGCAGAAAGGGGAAGGGGGCCCCCCACCAAATACTCAAAAGTCAAAACCTTGAGGGGGGTCAGGGGAAGCAAGAAGACCAATATGAACCCTGGCACCGGAAGAGGAAGAATGGATTCGGGTAAGTACTTCGAGCATCCTGCAAAAGCTCAAAAAGGGGAGGGGTGGTAAAGAATGTAAGTCCTGTCTAAACAAAGAAAAGGCTAGTAACGGTCCCGGGTGGGGAGGGGAAAACTTGGGGGGGGGAAAGTAACACCCATCAGGGAGCGAAAAAAAAACCCAAAAAGTCAAGGAGGGAAAAAAGGGGGAAGGCATGCCCTCCCCCACTGAAAGGGACGGGTAAGATGACGGGAAGGGGTTAACGTCGGAATGACAAGAAACAGAAAGCTATCGAAAGGGAAACTTTTTTAAACTGAAGGAGGGGGAGGTTGAGAGACAAAAAAAAAATATCCGTTTTTCTCAGGAGAGGGGAGGCAGCAAGCGTGGGGAAAAAAAGGACCACCACGCGGGGGTACTCCACATTAGAAGAAGAATTCCCCCTCCGTAGCGGCAAAGGGACCAAAGCCAAGATGTTACCCGGCGGAATGACGGCCCTACAAACTTCCCAATCTAAACCTGAAACTTCTAACATCAGAAGGAAAACTACGAATAATGTATGGGCCGAAAATAGAAGGTGTATTGGGGTCAACGGTGGGGCACGGGAGGTACACAAAGGGAAAGAGATTTGTCTGGAAAGTCTGTGCACAATTGAGTCCCAAATGGGGAGGCTGGGGGGGGGGGAGAAAGTTGGTTCCGTTCAACCTCCAAGGCAAAAAAGGAAAGAAAGCTTCGAACAACGGACGAAAAAGGCAAAATACCACCAAAAACCAGCCAAAACAACAGACCAGTCACCACAAAAGAGAAAAAGAGGAACAAGACAGAACGGTCCCCAAAAAATGAAAAAAGAAGACTTAAGCCATGGGGGGACAAGAAAGTTGAAAAACCACTCTTGAGGCTGTCTTGAAATCTCCGTAGAAGAAGGAAAAAGAGTCGAGAGGGATCCACTACGCCGGTTCGTAAACAAGAATACGGCATCGCGGAAATGACAAACCGGGGGGTAACGAAATCCAAAAAAAAAATGTTCCCTAAAAAAATCCAAAAAGTTATCTACTC
>Ga0179593_1359974_pt1 | contig 14346 bp, 25 predicted proteins | sample CZODoug2_1_08_16_FD_185931 | JGI IMG/M metagenome (GOLD analysis project Ga0179593, IMG submission 185931) | Vadose zone soil fungal communities from Angelo Coast Range Reserve, California, USA - CZODoug2_1_08_16fungal (PacBio error correction) | ecosystem: Environmental > Terrestrial > Soil >...
ACACGAACCAGGCTAGAAAAGGTCTATCCAAGGAAGAAAGAGACAACAAAGGGGGCAAGGGGGGGGGAGGGGGTAGCACTCACAGAAACTTAACCAACGAAAAATCAAAAAGAGGGTTCCAAACGCCGATCAACAAAGAGAAAAATACCGCTAAGGTAAAGACGGGGGGGGGCGAGCGGAAGCGACAGAAAACTGGCTCACGTGGGGAAGTTGGTCGTCGGGTCCGCAAGGGGTTATCTTAACAAGCAAAGTAATGGCATCAAAGAGAAAAGCAATGGAAACGTTGAACAAGAAACGGGCAAGGGTCTTATAAAGGAATGCAAAATGACAACCGTAGAACCAACCGACGAACAAACACACAGAGCATTCTATCCGAGCTACAAGGGGAAAGGTCGTCAATACAGGGCCCCAGGCAGGGTTAACGAGAATAGGTAATTGGGCTAGGAACCTTAGACCTCTAACTCATAGGGTTGCATGTGACGGGGGGAAGAGAACTTCGAAGAGTTTCACTAAAAAAAGGTAACCAAAACGCGCAAGCCGAGAGGACTTCGTGCACGAAGACAAAGAGAAACCCTTGCAAAACGGGGGGAGGGGGAAAGATTTGTCTGCATGCGTGGGGGGGGGGGCACCTGTCAAAAGCGGAACGCCACTCAATCGAGTGTGACTTTGCTGAAAAGCACTCCCCTGAAGAGGGAAGGGTAAAAACCCGTGGAGAAATGGGGGGGGGTCGGGGGGTCAACTCAAGACAATCCCTTTCGGAAAAAGCTATCCCCGATTTTCAAAAAATGTTATACCGGAAGCAAAACATAAAGTGCCATCTATCACTTATTGTTCGGTCAGAAGTTGGACTATAAGACAGGGCGCAGATGACTCGAAGAGGTAATGGGGGGGGATATGTTACACAGACGAAGTCATCTCATTATCTATTAGGGAAGGCCGCCGCGAGTTGGTAGACCGTCAGCATTTAGGTCCCCGAGCGAGGGGAATCGATCTTCGTTGGCGAGGGGGAGACAGCGCACCATCAATCAATAGTGCCTCCCGCCATAGTCCCTCAAAAATCCGCCTAAAACCATAACTTCTCTTGCGGAACTGGGAGATCGTGTAAAAAGAGTGGAGAAACTGAGGGGACATCAAAAAAATGGAAACAAATATCCACGAGGCAACGTTGCAAATGACCTAACAAATTAGGGCGGAATTTTGACCCGGGGGGGGGGAAAGAAGTTCAATCGCTAGTCAGAGGGGTATAGCAAAAAACCCTAGAGTGGGGGTAATGGGGGGAGTGTTGGCTAGGGGGGGGGGGGGGGGAGACTTAATCCAGGCAACCGTCATATAGAAACAGTCGAAAAATTGTGCACGAGGCGCATATAGATATAAAGGTTGGAGGAAAAGTCACGTAAGCAAGAAGAGAGTGTGCGAAGACGTCGGGGTAAAAAGAAAAAGCCCGGGGCCCCGTTCAACATGGTCGGCGGGTTTATCAATGGACCATCAAGCACATCGAGAAAGAGAAAACTACTCCTAGGGGGAAGAGCAAGGAAGGCCCTCGAAAAAGAGAGGACACATCCAAACAAGCCCCAAAAGGACTCTACCTGCGCTACGAACGGCACCGGGGCACGGCAGCTCCAGAAAAGAGATCAAGAAACGTCTGACAAAGGCTGATGACGCGGTGAAGGAGAACGGAGCCGAGCAGCAAAAAATCTTCCTGAAAATGGCCAGAGAGAATAAGATGCTTTCCTGCCCAGGGGGGCTAAATCGATATTAGCATTTCTATGGTTACTAGAGGGGAGGTATGGACATTTCCCAAGACATGCAAGTTCGAGAAAAAAAGAACTCGTGGGGACTTAAGGCAGGGAGCAATAAAAAAAAGCCATAAAAGAGGGGCCTGAAGAACCGATGGCTAACTAACATCTATCTTCAAAGAGGACAAGGGAAAGGGAAGACAGTCGGAAAGCATTTTGTGTTGGGAAACTGAGAAAAAAGAACGGGGGAAGGGGAGGGGGGTTGTTTCGAAAAGGAGGGAGAAACTGATTCCGCCGAGAAGAAGTCACAGGTGGGACCAAGGGGGGACTATCCGGAAAGGTCAATAGACCATACGAGAAAAATGGCTGTCGAGATGGAAAAATAACTTTCTAGAGGGTCAATTTCTGTCTCGCGGGGGAGGAAAAGGGAACATGTGCAGGTTCAACGGGGGGGCGGATTGATGGGGGGGACCTTACCCGGACAATTTTGTCTTGGGATACTGGGAAGGGCGGCGCCAAAGACAGTGCACGACTAAAAAAAATGGGAGGGGGGTAAAATGCAACAGTCCGTGGGGGGGGGAAAAAAAGGCCTCTGCACAGCAGTAGGTCCCGAATGGATAACCTGTGAAGGACCTAATCAAGAGCGCCACGGACCTCATCAGGTGCTGGGCAAATCGATTTAAAATGGCCGAGCGCAAGGTGAAGAGTGTTAAAAATCTCAAGCCAGGGTCTATTTTCTCACACTACCGTGAAATTCATCAGTCAAAGAGTAGGCCTCTGGAACATTTCTCAGGGAAGAAGGAATGTAAAGCATTCGAGAAAAATCTCCCTTCGCGGATTCATGTTCTAGCAGGGACAAACAATCATGGGGGGAAGGGAGAGGACCAATGGAGAGTGGAAAGATAAAGGGGGGTCCAGCACAGTGGTAGGCTCATGTTAAAGGGGGAGGACTTATAGCAAAAGAGATAAAGATTCCACGTTCTCGATAAAAAAAGAAATGGGAGGGGCCACATAAGAGAGGCAAAGAGAAGAGAGGGAGAAGGGTATGAAGTCCGAAAGAAGGGAAAAATCTACCTGCAAGAAGAGCGAAAAGGCTGTACTGGGAGGTAAAAAAAGTACGGACGTAACGGGGTAAGAGGGAAGAAAAAAGGGGAAGACGGGGGCGAAGATCTGTTGGAGGACTATCGGGAGCAAGGAAATCGGCGGAAGTTCGGTTCGTAGCGCAAAAGGAAGAGGGGTTGTGATTGGCCGCGCGTTTAGGGGGAAAGGCCCGTGAGGGCGCTTAACAAGGAGGAAAAGAAAGAGTTAGGAGGTCTCAGAAGGTGCTGGGGGGAGTCCGCAGTCGTCCAGGAAAAGAGACCCAGGGGGTGGAAAAGGCGGAGGGAAATCTTGTTCGAATTCACGGCTGAATCAGAGTGAATCCTCCTACGAGGGAATTTGATACAAAGGCATAGATAGGGAACCGAGACAAAGAGAAGTCTCTGAGTGGGGAGGAGAGGAAAGGTGGAAACCCAAGGATTCCCTTTCGGGTTCTCAACATCCAAACAAAATTCAAAAAAGGACATCAGCAGGAGGAGAGCCATCCGAGGGAAATTCCTTGCCCGAGGTATCATCAAATCCATCACAGGAAAAGGTGCTTGTAGGCTCATAGGACGGGGGGGGGGACCCACGGAGGGGAGAAACCTGTTGTTTCCATTTCAGAAAGGGGAGCGGCCGAAGAGGGTAAAAAGAGAAAGTCCGCTCCAAGTTAATGTCAGGGAGTTTGACGGGCGGGGGGACTTGCGTGCAAAAAAGACGCTTGGGGTTGTAGTAGAGGACGAAGCCAATTCCTAACCTCTATAAAAGAGGATAGCACCAAGCGGCGCTAAACATTGCGGAGGACCAAGAAAAGGAAAAACCTATCGCTTGACGGCTATCATGAGAGGGGAAATCGAGGAGAGTGTAAAAAGATTAGCCAACAATAATCTCCGATGTCGGCAAACGGGAAAGGGAAGAGATGAGTCAGACCATCTCATGGGGGGAAAGAAAATAAGAGAGGGCAGAGAACGGCGACGGAAATATTGTCCAAAATTGGGAGAAAGAGTGGATTGCTCTGGGGAGAAATAGTTCGGGAGTTATCCGACGTAGCGTAAAAGGTGTCAGGGGGTTGAAAAACCATGGGGATGAAAAAGAAAAGAGTAAAAGAGATTTTTGACGAGCTGGAAAGGAGAGGCCCTCCTATCGAAAATCAATAGTAAGCACTGGGCAAATGCGTGTTGGTAGCATGGAACGCCAGAAAATTCGGAAAGAAATCGCTCTTGGCGAGGGAAGGAAGGGGAAAATTTGGGTGACTAAGTCTCTGTGACGAAAGTTTCAAACAAAATAAAAAAAAAGAAAGACATACTCCACCGGATCTTCATTGAAGTGAGGCGGGGTCCCATCAAATTGGAAGGGCTATGGGTTTAGGGGGATAGACCGGCCGCCGGGGCGAGTATGCTCTCACGGGGAGGGGGTCACGCCGGATGGAGGGTAATTGGGCACTCGAGCGGGGGGATAAACCAAAGGGTGTGGGCAAATACGTTGCAAGTTGGGGGCTTTTTATATACTACCGCAAGTAGGTAGGGTGGCGGAGAAGGGGTGTGGGTGGGGGCGGGATGTTCGGGGATAGTCGTTGCATCGCGTAAGTCGCTTGAAGGAGAGAGGGGGTTGTGGGGGACTTTTTTGGAAGGGGGTGCAAGGTTAGGACCGCCTGGAAAAGGCACAACTTCATGGGAGAATGTGTTGCTTTCCTGGATCGCCCTTTTTCAACTTAAGGGTTGGAGCAGGGGGGGAGTGTACGTTCCGAGAACAAAAGGGACCGAAATGGGAGAACAGAGGTCGCATTTCAACTCTCGATGACGGGGTAAGTGGAATCGAGTGGCAGGATCCTTGACAGATTAGGGCACGAAATCGTAGGCCTTCGACTGCAAAGAGAGGCTGGCAATGTAAGAAACGGAAGACAAAGCTGTGTGCTGGAACGAAGACCGGGTACAAGAAGCTCAACCAAAAGGGGAAGTAGCTCAACAACATAGGAGGAAAAGAGCAAGAGATGGAAGTGGTCAGGGGAGATGAGCGATTCATCGGAAAGGAGAGGAAAAGACAAATAAGCATTGTCGAAAGGGCTGAAATCGCTTTGCTGGAGGAAAGGAAAGCACTTAAGGAGGTCGTTGGAGGATCAGGAAAGGAGTCGCCAATATACCACTGAAAAACAAAGCATGAGAAACGGAAACTCCTAAAAAGGAAGCCGGGGGAGTCGGCGGTACGAAAAAACCTACAGGCTCAAAAAGTGCAACATTAAGGGAGATCAATCAAAACGGATCCCTGCAAGGGAAGGGGGGGGTAGCCTGGGAGAAAGAAGGTCAGTAACCAAAACGGCAAAAGGTAAAAGCATACCTCCAGCGGAAAAAAAACAATGAAGGGGAAGGCCCTCAAAAAGAAAAGACAAAATTATGGCCGTCATCAAAAGGCCCTCAAGCACGTGTTTAAATAAGATAAAGGCCATAGGTATCCGAAAACCATTAAAAGGGGTCTGAATACTACGAAGAAAGAAACCCATAAGAGAAGGTAACAAGAAAAGGCTGGGAACTCGATCCCCTTGGCGTCTGGAAAAAGGCAACATCTCCAGCGAAAGCATATTTAATTTTCAAAAACAGGCGAAAAAAGGGTAGACGCGACGGGAGGGCGATTTTTTTCTTTGCAGTGAAAGGGGATAAAGGGGGAGAATCGGTGAGCATCCGGCCGACTCAATCAGCCTATTGGGGAAAGACGTGGCAAAAAAGACATGGCTTTGAAAAGCAAATAGCGAAAAAAAAAACCCCTTATGGCAGGGAAGGGGAAAATGGCGAAGTCTTAGACAGGAGGGAAGGAAGGACATCCGGGCGCATTCTGATTTGACTCTTTAGATCATTCAGTGTGAAAAACCTTACCAGGCTAAGCTTGGACGGGGAAGTAAATAAAGTCAGAACAGGGGTCTCCCTATGAAAAAACGATTTGAAAAAATTGGGGAAAGAGAAGAAGGAAGGCACAGGCCGAGCCCCTCAAGCCTTAGGTTTTCGTGAAACATTTTGTCGAGACACAATAAACGGAAAAACGGAAGGATGACTTCGGTTTGGAGAAGAGGGAAAGGAGACAGCGAAAAGGGAAATATGAGACAGCGTCGACAGAGAGGGGGGATGTGGCGTCGGAGGCTCGGGGGGGACTTTGGGAAAAAAGAGAATGGCAGCAGGGATTACTTGGCGGAAAGGGGGGTGAAGAGGGAACCAGCAAAAGGAGTCTTCACAACAATCCCAAAGAAAAAAGGGGGAAGAAGAAGCAGACTCTGTAGGTTGGCCTCCAACAGGGGGGGAAACACCTCGAAAAGGAAAATTGACAGTTCTACCAATGGAAAAAAGGGGGTCTCCAGAGAAAGGGCAGCAAACGTATAGTATCCTCTAACACAATGAGGGGAGGAATGTTGACCTCCGTTGGGGGGGACAGGAAAAGTTCACCGGCCAGACGGAGGGAGACGGGGTCTTCTAGGAGGGGGGTGAAAATTGGGAAGGGATTGAGGAAAAAGGGAAAGCAAGGTCAATCGGGACTTCTTCAAATGAAGGGAGAAGATCGAAGGAGGGAATATCAATCTCGGAAACGCTTGGTGGGGGGGGGGCCAAAGGAAGAGGAATTGAATAAGAGGGGGGAGGAAGAAGTGATTCGAACCTGAAAATGAGGAAGAAAAAACCTTGCTGGGGGTTGTGAAAAGGAAAGAAGCGTACCTCAAGACCTTAGAAGACATCGAAACTCCGACCGACAGGGAAAAAAAAAGCAACACAGGGAAAACCTGGGAACTTCCTACGACAAAGAGAGGGGGAAAAGAAAAAAAGGAAAAAAGACGAAAAGGAAAGAGAAATATACAGAAACCGAACTGAAAGCCCTAAGTTTGACAGCAAGAGAACCTTTCCTACACCGAGGGAAGCGTACAGAACCGGGGCCGCGTACTGGGGGGAGAAACTCATCACGAAAACCGGAATGAAGTAAAAGGAATCAGATGAGGTGAAGAAATATTGGGACAACATCTCTATGCGCTTTAGTTGGCAGAGAGGGAGGCCCACCAATAGAGTCGATCGAGAACTCCTGGATAGTCAGGGGGAGCCGGCATGATCGAAGAGAAGAGACATAATGCAAGGGGAAAGAAAAAGATGTGCTGAAAAGAGGATCAGTTAAATAGCAAGGCAAGGCAAGTGGGTGGTGGGAAGGGAGGAAAAGAAAAAGTGAAGGGCTAAGGGGATTGAGCGAAAGCGGGATACAGACTTCAAGCTCAGAGAAATGGTCAAGGAGTCACGAAAAATATGGCGAAGAGAAAGGTCGGATGTTGCGAACTAAGAGAAATTTCGAGGAGGTTAAATCAGATTGGGCAGAGAGGAGGTTATGAAGAATTTCGAACATGAAATGATTTCAAGACCGGTGGCGGAATTGAAGAGGGGAAAGTAAAGAAACTTACGTGATGAGGGGGAGAAGGAAGTAAGGAGAAAGGGGGAGCCTCCAACAATTGGGAGATGGGAGAGAGAGATGCACATGGCCTTAGGCCTTTTCCCAAAGGGGTAGTCCCGAATGTAGAAAAGGCAATCAAGAGTACCTTACCTCAGAGAGGGGAAAAGGGGCAAGATGAGGTCAAAGAAAAGAATCCGAGAAGGTGAAATTTTCCCCCTATCAGAAGATGGATCGTATGGGAGAAAAAAAGTGAAAGTGAAAGAGTGGGAGTGAAAAGTACCATGAATCTGAGAAAGCAAGAGGGGGAGGGGAAGAAAACGACAGGAGAGAGGAAAATTTTCTTTACAGGACCAAAAATGGGGAAGGGGGAAGGCGGCCTCCCAAGAATGTTCGTCACCAAAAGAGGTCTGAGAAAGTCATGTTTCAGGGAGGAGAAGAGCTCCCGGAGGAAAGAACGGGAGCCGATCGAAACTGGAATGGGCATGTGTCCACGTTGCACAATAAAAGAGGAATACTAATTAATGCAATGGGACACCGAAGATGAGGAGAAAGAGAAATGCATTTTCAGAATGGATCTAAGGATTTAAGAGTACGGCCCGCCGTCATCTTTAACAGAAAGGGAGACCGGTGCGAAAGAAGGGGAAGTGCAGGGCTTGCTAACTGCAAGGGGAAGTTAGGGGTTCGCAGGGAGAGGGGAAAGGGTGGACGGTATGCTTTTTTTTGGCGCCTTTGGCTTATGCCAGTCCATGTTCAAGGGAGGCTAAAAAAGAGAAGAAAGGCGTAGGGATAGGAGGAAAGGGGGGGAGGGGAAGGCTACGTCCATATCTTCCAGGCACAAAAACCCGCCCAGGGGTAAATTGGCATTTGCTTAGGGGAGTTCGACATGCTTCAAAAAGCAAACAAGGAGGGACTTCCTCCATAAGAGATTTGAAACGGGGAAGAGGGGAGAGCGCTCGAACCAAAGAAGGGAAAAAGGAGAAGGAGGCTTATGCAAGGCTGGCACAGGTAAGTTATTGTCCGGAGAAACATCCAAAATTCAAAAGCCTCAAAAGAAGACCCAGAGCTATCAAGGGGAAAAAAAGGAGGGGGGGGCTCAAAGGAAAAAAAAGGAAATTGGGGGCCTTTAAGCTAATGACGGATTACTCCATCGTGACACAGTGTCCAGGGGGACGAAGGAAAATCGGAAGAGGGGGGAAAAGAGCAAACAAGGAGAAGAACAAGGGGGAAATGGTCCTTGTTGGATTCTCAGATTGGGAAATCCGATGTTTGAAAGGAACAAGTCACGAAGAAAGGAAAATCTCACGCCCAAGCGAGAGTGTTTAATACCGGAGGAGACGAGAAAATAAAAGAGAGGAGGAGAAAAAAAGATCAAGGCGTACTGATGATGAGAGTGGGAAAGATTATCACGATAGATGAAAGGTATCTGATTATCTCAACCAAATCGAAAGGGCGAAAAATTATAATTTTAGATGAAAGTGAAGTGGAGTTGTAACAAGTGGGGAAAAAAGGTTGGGCGAGGAGCTTGTCACGAAAGAGGTCTCATTAGGTAAAACGACTACAAGCTTCGCCTGGTCAAAAAAGGGTTTAACCTGAGAGGCAAAGAGCACCAAGAGAAAAGAGAAGGGAGGGCCCGAAGAAGAGCGGGAAAGAAAAGACTCAGACCCAAAGGGAGGGGGAGAAGGGTTTTCGGGCGAAAATATGAGGGGAAAAACCCGCATTCGAGAGGGGAGAGGAAGGAAGTAAGTGTAGGGAGAATCTAGGGAGACTGGGGAACACCAACCCTATACGCTGCGAAAAAAAAAAAGGGGGATCAAAAGTGCGCAAAGACAATGGGGACTGGGCTGGTGGAATGGGGAGAGCCGGGCCTCCAAAAGAAGAGGGTCTATTTTATTTCGGGCACACTGGCCTGGTGAGTTGTGAAAACGACCAGAGGGGACCTTCAAAGGGGACGAAAGTAAAGGGGAAGGGTCTAAGCCCTTAAAGGGGGGAAGGGAAGTACGTCCCTTTGGGGGGCGTGAGGGGGGGGTAAGAGGCTTTGCAGTAGTGGATATGGCTTGGAGTAGGAAACGAGGTGATTTTTCCGGGGTGGGTGTTTGAACTGTTAAGTGCAAACGAGATCACGGCCCTTGGCAATTTTAGAAATTGTCCGGGTAGTCGTCCAAGTGCAAAGCACTTGAAAGGTTGGAAAGCCTGGTGTTTAGTGTAATCAGGCAGAAGCAAACCATGGGGGGCCTAACATTATGGCACTCGGGACTAATCGGTCAATCTCGGACGTTGTGAAGTGGGATCTCTCTGGGAACGAAAGGGACGATTTTCGGAAATCGTACTGGAATTCGACTGGTTCGAGGCTGTCTATTTGTCCGGAGGACGAACTGGATCGCATCTTTGGGAAGCCTACTGGTGTGAAGAGGGATCCTATCAAAACAAATTAAAAAATCTCATCGAAACAACACGGAAGGGAGGGGGGGGGGGAAAAAGGGGAAGGGGGAAAGTGGTCAGGGAGCGCTAGTATACAACTTCAAACGGGGGGAAGCTTGACATATTCGAAATAAAATTCGGAATCACTAAGGCCAGAAGAACTAGGAGCAAGACGAGGGGCACGTGGAGTGAGGAAAGAAGAGAAATGCGGACAGGACGGGAAAAATCAACACACTCGCGAGTTTACCTAGAAAATAATTTCGGCCAAAAGGCCGTCTGGGGCAGTCCGATGAAATCACCAAAAAAGGAGCAAAATGACAGTGGATTCGAGAAAGAATCAAAGGACCACATGGTCTGGAGCGCTGTTAGAACTAAACTTAAACATGAAAAAAACAAGTGGGCAAAATAATCCTAATCCAGAAAAGAAGAAAAACCGTGACGGAAAGAAGAGTACACGAACCCAAGCCATAAAAAAAAAAAAAAAAAAAAAAAAAAAAAAAAAAAAAAAAAAAAGAAAAAAAAAAAAAAAAAAAAAAAAAAAAAAAACCTTTCGTTCCACAAAGGAAGGCACTCAAACTGAGATCTAAACAAAAAAAAGGATGGGGATACAAAAATTGCAGTTCGAGAGATGAGAGGGAAAGGAAAAAGGAAGAAAAGATGCAATTACAAAAAATACCTCATTCGCTCTCTCGGGCGGGGGCAGGAACCGGTCTCAACCAGAAGCAACAAGGTACCATTAGGATGAGAAATAGTATGGGGTCAAAAGGGGAAAGAGAGGATAGAGTTTTTTGCCAATGTCTGGATGAGAGGTCGAAGGGGGGTCTAACAGCTTTCCTAAAAAAACAATCCGCAGAGTGCCTTTAAAAAACGAAAGGGAGTTGGGGAGAGATCGGGCTACAGTACGCACTAAGTGAGGGAGAATTGTATTGAAGTGATGAGGTGCCGAGTCAGAGAGGCAAGGCAATCAGGGGGGTATTTAAGGGCTTGAAAAAAAAGGAGTCATGGGAAAAAAAAGGAAAGAGATCGTTAGCTTTATAATGTAAGACCGAAGTTCGGCAGATACCCAAACCTAGGGTAAATTTTGACAATAGCCAGGTAAAGGACCGGACAAAGACCTCAAAAAGAGGAGGATTGGGAGGGCCAACTGGAGATTTTGAGCGAGAAGAGCTCATGAGCAGAGAAACTCGGAGCTTACGGGGGGATAATCGGGTAACGCTCATCTGAATCAAGAGGCAGTGATCTGCGCGAAGAAGAGGAGGGGTGGATTGGATCTTCGAATTTCGGAAAAGAAATCTCGCGGAGAATCAGACTTTCGTTACTTTCAGGAGGAAAATCAAAGCAGGGGCTAGAAGGAAAAGAAAGGAAAAAAAAGCCCGAAAAGAAAGGGAGTAGGAGTAAGGGAGGCTCGGAGCGTTCAGACGCTTCACAAGGTGAACAACATGGGGGGGCTTCCACTCCCAGTGACGGGGAAGAAAGAATATGAGCCTATAAATTGAAACGGGTGATGGGAAATGGGTGGGGGAAAGAAATCATGGGGGGGAAGGAAGTTGACCTTCTTCGAGATCGTGGTGGAAGAGGAGTGTTTTTAGGGGTGGAGTGCGAAACTACCTGTGAAAGACGGGGAAAGAATAGAGGGACAAAAGAAAGGGGGAACCTTGCGAAGAATTGGTGACCCAAAAAAAGAGAAAACACAAAAAAAAAAAAAAAAAAAAAAAAAAAAAAAAAAAAAAAAAAAAACACCCCAAAACACCACAAAAAAAAAAAAAAAAAAGACAAAAAAAAAAAAAAAAACCAAAAACAAAAAAAAACACCCAACGAAACACCCCCACAAAAAAAACAACAAAAAACCCAGGAAAACAAAAACAACAGAAAAAAACAAACACACAAAACACAACCCACACAAAAGAAACCAACCCACAAAACACAACACATCAACAAAACGACACAACAAAACCAAAAACAAACCAAAAAACACGGAGCATATCAATAGAGCACCTCTTGTATCAAAATCATAGGGGGGGCACTCAGACTGGGAATCAGGTCGTTCGAACCTAAGGCAAGGGGACGGAAAAGGAAAAAATGGGGAGGAGTTATCAGGACATAGGAGGAACGAAAGGCACAGTCCGAGCAAAAAGAACTCTCTCCACCCTTGGCGGGAGAGGAAAGGGAAACTCACTGCCTACCGACGGGCAAAAAGAAAAAAAAAACGAGCCAAAAGGGAAAAGGAGAGGGAGCTAAACAGTCCCCTTGGAATGTAGCGCTAATCTCCACAGCGGAAAACCCGTCTGGACTGAGAAGGACCCGTTTCGTGAGAGCTTTGATGAAAATTTACAATCTTAGAGCATCAGGGAATTATGGGCAGACATCGGAGTGTAGCGGGTCAAATTTGCAGAAGCTTTCTATTCGCTTAGCTGTGCACTATTGGGGGAAGTTAGGCACTGGCCAAAGAAAAGAGGCCCCTGCGATCAGAGAAATCTTGGTGTATATGGCCGGCATTGGAAGTAAAAAAGCCGAGAAAAAAGGAAAATTCAGTGAAAGCTAAGAGGGGGGCGGACAAAAAAAGGAAAGAGTTACTTTAAGAATCACTGCAAAAGGCAGTGTTTAAAAGGAACTTGAATGAGGGAAAGTGAGGATGGGGGGGGGGATCGAAAGGTGCTACACTGACTGGACGTAAACTCAGAAAGGGGAAAAGGGATGGAAATCCAAATAGTGGGGGACTATAACTATGTTAAAGGGGATGTGGGTCGACAATAATCCCTTTCCGAGGAAGTGTGGGAAAGAATTACCCTGAGCTCAGGCATGTTCTGGAATAAAGGTTCGAACGAATTGGGGGGGGAGTGCAAACGATTGAATAGGACCTAACCAAAAGGACAAGATCAGAGGAAATACTTCCTTTCAGGATGCAGGGGAACAAGAAGTACATTTTGCCTCCAAAACAAAGGAGGGAAGGGGGAGAAAAAGGAGAAAAAAATTGGACTTTGGGAAAATTAGAAAAAAGAGGATTAAAGGGAAAGGATGACATGGGGAAAAGAGAGGAAATCAACGCTCCACCTGATCAATCAGGTCCAGGGACAGAACCGGATTCATAATCGCAAGGGAATGATTTCCCCTAAGCAAGGGGGAGAGGGGGAAAGACAAATAAAGAAAGAAGACGAGGAAAAAGAGGGAGGGAAGGATGGAAAAGTCTCTGAGAGGGGAAGGAAGTCATTGTATCAAGAGGGCAGAGAAAACAAATACTCAACGAGTCAAGGAACTTGGGACGAGTCCAAACAAACAGGGGCCGTGATGAGGCCTTGAATATGGAAAAGCCGCTTTGTCATAAAAAAAGAGGGGAGCACACGGAATGAGTGGGACGGATTATAGAGGACTCTTCGTAAATGACGAAAACCTATTTCTCTAGAAAACGGAGGGAAAGGGGAACAGGGACAGAAAGGTGCAAAGAGAAAGGCGAAGAGGAAGGGGGGCAAGAGGGGGACAAGGAAAGAAGGAATTAGATGCTAATACCTTAGGGTCATGAATTGATCTAAACTGTTCAGGCAAAAAAGGATTACGCCGGGGAAGGGAGGGAAGAGTTCCATTAGGGTGCGGGAGAGAGGGGGGGGGAGTCTATGAGGGGAGAGAGGAAAAAATTGGCCCCGGGGGACTGGGTGAGGTATCGCTGGTAGAGTGCGGAGGGGGTGGTGGATGTTCCGCCTTGGAGAAGCCGGGAAAGGAGCGGAAGGAAAAGGGGGGGAGGGATAAGATTTTTCTCTGGGTGATTGAGTTCTAGGGTCCGCATCTCAGTTGCAAAAAGAAACAAGAGGGTGGGATGGAGGGAAGGACATTAGGAAGGTTCAGGGACGACGGCAACGCAACCATAGGCGAATGCGGAAATCCATAAAAAGGAGAATTTGATAAAAGGCCGAAAGCTAGGAGCCTCAAAAATGCCGGAAAATCGAAGGGAGGGGAGGCGTCCAAATGTCTGCCCGCAGGGATTCCGCATGGGGGCGCAAGCAATCCCCAATGAAAAAACAAATACTGACGGTTATGATACCGCCAGCGCGGGTGGAAAAACTTTCCAGGCCAAAGAAGTATAAAAAAAAAGGAAGCCGGTTGACGGTTATAGCCTCGGACGGCGGACCACGGGGGCGTTATTCCATGCGCAAGGGAAATCGAAAGGGGGGGAAAATAGAAGAAGAGCCTCAGCGCCGGGGGAGGGAGAGGGGCGTAGTGGGGGAGGGAGGGGGATCTGCGGGTCTAAATACCGCTTGGATTTGGGGTATCCGGAAAAAGAAGAAAAAAATTATAGCAGAGGGGAATCCCAAAGCCGAGCTAGGGGGAAGAAAAGGAGAAAAAGATTCCAATAATGAGGTCTTGCCGGATGAAGACGACATTCTGACTTCGCTGCGAGGGATAACGATTCTCCCATTAACGAGGAGAGAAGATGGAATTGGGGGGTCGCGACAAAAGAGGGGGGCACAATGTTGGAAAAGGAAGAAAAAGGAAGGAAATCTAGGGAATATGCATTGGTCCGCGGACGGTCTCCCAATTTTAAAAGATTGGTGTGACGAGCGGGCGGGGGGCGGAAGAAATCGGGAGGTTACTTGATCACCGAGAAAAAAAGAGCCTGGGAAAAGGGGGGGGAACCAAGAATCGGACATGGGCAAAACCTATTCAAACTAGATTTATTGGCATCATTAAGGAGAGGGAAGAGAAAGCTAAGAAAAGA
>Ga0179593_1511249_pt1 | contig 14346 bp, 20 predicted proteins | sample CZODoug2_1_08_16_FD_185931 | JGI IMG/M metagenome (GOLD analysis project Ga0179593, IMG submission 185931) | Vadose zone soil fungal communities from Angelo Coast Range Reserve, California, USA - CZODoug2_1_08_16fungal (PacBio error correction) | ecosystem: Environmental > Terrestrial > Soil >...
GGTACACTAGAGGTGGGGGGGGGGTTATGGGGAAGGACGGGGAAGGGGCACATTGGGAAGACAACGCCGCCCATTGGCAGCGAATGGGAAGAAAAGACAAAAGCACCTCAAAAAAAAACCGAGAGGGGGAAAAAAAATAAAATGAAAAAGGGGAAGTGGGGTGGGGAGAATTCAGGGACAAGGATGACATGAAGTAGTCGGACAATGGAGGTAACGTAAATCTGGGGTGGGAAACCACTTGTGGGAAAAGGAGCAAGAGACACTGGGGCAAGAGGGAAAAAAAAAAGGGGGGACAGGAAAAGAAGCAAACCTCCTTCTCGCCACCAGAATGAAACCACCCTTGCATTGGGGAAAAAGGGGGAAAGGGGGTACATTAAGTTAAAATAACATGCAAGGTTTTACCCTGCTTCACGAGAGGGAAGAGTTGGGGGAAGGAAAAAAGAGAAAAGCAGGTTCAAAACACCCACCCCTAACAAGACAAAACAAAAAGGAGATGGATTGAACAAACACAACAGAAAAACTAAATGAAGTGAAGACAAAATTGAACAAAAGAGCAGGGTTGCGAAAGAGGGGACCGGAGGGGTCTCAAAGACATAAGGGTGCCAACGCCCTATGAGTTTGAGGAATAAGATCGAAGGGGGGGGAAACGACCACAAATGCCAACAAAGACTGAAACATGAGGTTCACGAAGACCGGGGGAAGGGGGAAAAGGAGCGAAGACCGAAAAAAAGAGTTTCGGGTAGAGGAAAGGGAAATGTGAGAAAAAAAAAAAACGTGAAAACGTGTCGAAAGGGTTCAACCCCGGGACACAGGGGGGTCCGTAAAACGAGTCAAGTGGGGCACCAGCCCAATTTGGGTGAACCGGTAAATCTAATCCTTCCACCAGGGGGGTAGAAAAAAAAAAAATACTACTAATGGTTAAACAAGGTAACACTTCACAACCCAAAGAACAAGACGTGGGAAGGGGGAATCGATGAGTGGAAAAAAAAAACATCAAAGACACCAGGAATTTTCCAACCCGTCGGGGGAGTCGGTGGAAGTTGGGGGTCTGTAATCAGGGCAAAGGCCCAGAGAAGTCTTGTCCTTTACACATCTAAAATTGCACAAGGAGATACCGGAAAAGGATGAAGAACCAACAGCAGGGGGGGGGGGGGTTCAACGGCCAAGGGCCTGGTTAAAAAAAAACTGAACCCGGGGGAAAGGGAAGTGTGGGTTTCGTAGTCGGTCATAAAAGAATCATAAAAGTCCCAAAACATACAAGGGGGTTGTGAAAACGAGGCTCCCACTCAAGCGCGCAAGAACGGAGGGAATGGGGGAAAAAAACCAAACTTGAAAAACTGCAGACCAGAAATTCCTTAAGAAAAAACTCTGTCTCTCGACGATGTGGGGAGAGAAAGTCCGGGGCGCCGTCTGCCGTGGCTAAAAGAAGGAAAAAGGGCAAACCATTCAAAAAGCACTATAGCGAGGGAGCAATGGGGCTGGGTTTTCTTCACAAAAAAACCGCTCGTGGTAAAGAATGAGGAGAAGGGACGTGTGGTAGGGGGGACTTAAACGTTCACAGGGAGGGAGGGTCGAAAGCTCAAAACAAAACATGAAAGGTATTATTAAAAAGATATAGAAGACAGAAAGGGGAACTAGGGACCAAGCCTTCCTCGAAAATATCCAATCCGAAGACAAGAAAAAGGGGTTGGACAGCCAAAAAAAAAGGCTCCAGGGGAGGGGGACTACGATGAGAACGTGAAGGGGGTTAAGACCTGAAAGGGGGTTTTGTCCGCCTAATGCGAAAAAAAGGGAAGTCACAGGAAGGACGATCCTGGGAGATGAAACGGACCGGAGAGCAGGTGAAGGTCCAGGCGCAGGGTCGGCAAAATAAGGAAGACGGTTTGGACCATACCACAGAAAAACGCCAGGAAAGGATTCCATGGATGCTCTACGCTGAAAGGGCCCCGGGGGCATGAAGGTTTAAAATTTGGGCCTTGGGGGGACCTGGGATGAAAGGGAATGGAGGCCTATGACGCTCAAGACACCCAAGAGAGCAACCAGCAAGGTAGTGGAGGGGGTACGGTGGGGAAAAAAAAAAACACCAAACGGTTGGGTATCAGTTAGACGGGTCCCGTACCCCAAGGTTGTTTCAACCTAAAAGAAATGGGGAACCAACCCCAGGGGGTCCTCTAATTTTGGGGGTCAGGGAGACCAGAGGGGTGTGACAAGGGGGAAAAAAAAAAAAATTAACTCTCCAAACAGGAAACTAACAAAATCAGTGAATTGATGTTTTCAAAAGAATGAGAGGGGGAACAAGTCAAAGTACTTTTTTTTGGAAGGGGTGTTGGAAAGCCAGGGGCAAAGGAAAATTGGGTTTTTCGGAAAAAAATAGGAAGAAAACTGAAAAAAAATTGCGTTGGGAACGGTGGGAAAGGTTTGGGGGGGGAAAAACCTAAAACAGCTTGGGGCGGCGAAAAACTCTATCACTGGGGGGGGGGGGTTGTTAAAGCAAAACAGTGACGTAAGGGAAACAAAAAAACTCTGGGTTTCTGCGACGCATAAAGGGAAAAGATCAAAAAAGAAAATGGGGAAAGGGCGTCAATGGGGGTTCCTGGGGGGGGGGGGGGGGGACTGGGGTCCACCAAGGGGAAGGGCAATTTTTAGAAGACAACGGGAAGGTTTGGGGGGGGGGGATTGTTGGGAGAAACTTCCTTGGGGAGGTGAATTCAAAAAGTCTTCTTGAAAAAAACGTGACATTTGTGATAAAGTGATGGGTTGGCATTATTGGAAAAGATAGTTGGGGTGGACTGGAAAGGGGGTTCGTTCCCTGAAGGCAAGGATATCGACACAAAATAGAAAAAAGGGGGCGTGTTTCGTTTTTCTGTTAGCAAGAAGAAAAGCAATGATAGGGTATTGGGATGGGGGGAAGGGGGGTAACACGACCATCGGGAGTGGTTTTTAAAAGAGCGAAGAAAAAAGAACGTATTCGTGAAGTTGGGGAAAAACTTGGGAAATCATATTCCAGGGGGCGGATCGGACCAGTGGTAAAAAGGGGTTGCCAAAAAAAAAAGAATATAACCGAGGGGGGAAGGGCAAAAAGACAACTCCAGGAGCCTGGGACCTACTCACCACGGAAAGAAGAAAAAGAAAAAGATGTTTTGTGGTTTGGTAGGGGGGTGGGGTTTAAAAAGCCCACTTCCGAGTTCCAAACGGTTTGGTCAGCCTGATGTTGGGACTGGGAAGAACAAAGAGAAACAGCAGGGACGGGAACGAAATGTGAACCCCTAAAGGGAATCAAAAAAAAACCACATAACAGAAGACCCTGAATCCAGCAAAACCGAAGAGCCGTCCAAAAGCCCAGGTCAGAAAAAATGTAGGGAAAAAACCAGACCAACCAATAGTTGGAGGGGGGGAGCCACCAACATCATTAGAGGAAAGTGCACGTGGAAAAGCACTTACAAAAAACAGACTGAAGGATAGGGAGGGAAAAAAAAGACAAAAAACCCAAACTTCTGATTATCAAGAAAAAACTGTGACGTGTAAAATCAGGGGTAGAAAGACAAGGGGAAAAGAAGCCCGGTGGACTTTCGCGATTTTAGCATCTACTTTTCGTAAAAGAAAAAATTGGGTGTGAAAGGGGTTGGGCGAAAAAAGACCGACGGGCATAACTTTTCCTACACCTGGAACGTAGCTGATCTGGGACCGAAAGGCCGGAAGTATTCTTTCTGGGTTGGACCAGAGGCTCCCCGAGGGGGTATCGAAATCGAAAAACAAAAACTTAGATATAGTAGATAAAAAAAATTGGGGAAGGGAGGAAAAAAAGAAAACGCCGGCCGTTTCACGTATCGGGTTCCCAGGCCTATAACTGCGGACAGGGGAAAAAGGGGAAGGTTTACAAAAAAAACGTGAAAAGGCAAATGTGCGGGTTAAAGGATATGACTAAAGAAAAAGAAAAACCGGGCACAGGTTCGGGGGAACTAGGAAAAGTACAGGTGGGGGGGAAAAGGGTACTCAATCGTGTCCCAAAAAAATTATTGGGCTGGGTTCACCCTTTTTGAACTACGATTAGAGTGTCGGGGAAGGGAAAAAAGTTAACATCATTAAGACAGCGTGGCAGGAAAAAACAAAAAAAACTGCTGGCCAGGACAATCGAAGCCCTGTTCCGTTGTAGGGGGGGGGAGAATAGGGAGGAAAAGGGGGAGGGGGGGTTGGCCGGATCTGTGTGTTGGTGGAATGCCGGGAGGAAGTGTGGGGGACAGCGCCCGCCCTACGTGGCTGGGGGGCGATTGAACACCACCAGACCTAAAACAACCACCATAAAAAAGAAAAATAAAGACAACAAAAAAAGCGTGGGAGTGGTGTATAGGGAAACAGGAGATATGGAAAAGTCAGGGAAAACCAAGCGGAAGTGGGCAAGCCTTTCGTCCCACTAATATTGCAAAACGAACTTTTTGAACTTCGTCCCAGAGGGTGCTGGAAGCCACTGGGGCTCGTGAAAATGGACGATACGGTGAAACGCCGGAAAAAAACCAATCTAATGAAAAAGAGGGCGGGCATTTGACAGGACCAAAATTACAAACGTAGGCCCATTGGAACTTTTTTTAACCAGGCAAAAAAAAAGAGGGGGGGAAGATATGTGGCACAAGGAGCAACGTCAAAAATTCGACATGGGACTAAAAAAAAAAAGGAGCCACTTGAAGAACAAAAAAGAAACAGGTTACACTGGGAAATCACGGAAAGCAAGAAGAATGGGGGGGAAATCGGGATGGGTCTCCAACATCAAGAAAATGGACCGGAATCTCTTGGGATTAAAGGGGTAGAAAAATTTTTTTGAAAGGAAGCCACCACGGCTGCTTAAAAACCACGAAAAAATTTGCTGAACAGGAAAGGGAAGGGGGGGCACATTCTTGCGAACCATCAAGATTCTGGGGGCATCTTCAACCAGGACCTGGGTGAAAAAAAAAAAACACGAAAAAGTGTAAAGTGCTAATTAAAAAAGGGGCGCCCCTACAAAAAACGCCAAAAAAAAACACCCCCCCCCACCTAAAGAAAACGCGAAGGGGAAACTACAAATTTGGGGCATATCGATCAAATTCCCATGTGGGTTAGATAAAACGTGCATTTTTCAAAAATAATCTTGAACAAACACGGTCCCACAAAGTCCACTCTTTTGAATGGTGCCTTCGGGATTGAAAAAAACCTTAGGATTTCTTTTGTAGTCAGGGGTTGTTCGGGTCGTGTTAATTGAAAAGACGAGGAGAAAGGACCCAGAGCCGGGGCCGGGGACAGGTCTACGTGCCACCAAGGTGAGATACACCACGAAAGGGAGAAAAAAAACCAACGGTCCCACCGGATTGGCTGACCCCAGTGACTAAAATATGGGGGAAACGGCTCGGCAATAAAAACCTCAACGAAACAACCAACAGCGTTCACAGAGGGGCGAAATCGCGGAAGCGGAGCACTCCAGCCCTCTTCGGTCCGGTGTTTGAAAAAAAGCAAAAAAACTGTGGCGGCTTAACTGCCCCTACGGCAAAAACTCTTCAGGGAGGAAACGAAAGGTCGAACGTGCGGAAGGGGAGACCAGGAAACTCCATTCAAGCCACAAAGGGAAAGTAAAAGGGGGGAAGGAGAAGGGGTCGTAAGCCAGAACTTTCAAATCCAGTTGGGAAAATAAATCAAACGAGAGGGGGGGATTCGTGGGAAATCGTTTTGAATACCGACAAGGGGGTGAAGAGGGAGCGAAAGACTGATAAAAAACAAGAAAAAAAAAAAATATTAAAAAGGGAGTAATTATATATTCCCGAAAGTCTGAATACCAACTCGCCTCCTCCCAATTACAGCTTAATACAATCGAAAAACGCAGAAACCGCAAAAAGCTTACGAATGGAGTTTACAAGTCAAAGGGGTTGAGAGTGAAACCCTGTTCAGATCGGACTTTTTTTTTGGGGTTTGCCAAAAACAAGAACGGCCAAGGCGCAGACTAAACTCCGCCCCTAATCCTGGGAGAAAGGGGGAAGGGTCCGAGGACAGGTCAAAAAAACCAGGGAACTCAGCAACCGAAGTTTCGTGGTCCAGACCCCTTGGGGTTGGCCGGCGGACCCCCCAATGTCCACAGCTCGAGCTTTGGAAGCCGGACAGGTGTGTGGAGGGAGGAGGCTTTAGAACCTGGAACGCGACAACAACCAATAAACGGGAAGAGGGGAAAGGGGTTGGGGGAAAAAGCCCGTGGAAGGTTTTCACGCCGTTTGAAAAAACCCAAGTTGGCAGAAAGCGGGGCCGTACGCACCAAACCAGGATGGGGAACCAAACGCCTGCAAAAGCCGCGAATGGTGTGGGTTGTGCGGGTCAGGGACCGAGGGTTGAAAAAGGAAAAAAAAAACGGAAAACCACAGACGAAGGAAGAAAATCAGGTAATTGTTTTACTCTGGGGGTGCCCAAGAAAAGGAAGGGAATTTTGGAAAGTGTTTCCACATGGGAAACCGAAGTACGAGGGGGGGGGGGGGGAAAAAAAAAGGGAAAAAAACTCGAATATACCCAATTGGGCACGTGGGGGAAATTTGGGGAAAGGGCGTTTGGTGGCATATCAAAAAAAAAAAAAAAAAGGAACCCGAGTTCAGGGGCGAACACGGCAGTTGTGGGGGGTGAGGGAAAAACCATTCAACACTGAGGACCCATACAAACTAGGGGGGGTTCGGCATGGGCCCAACAATAAATGTAAAAGTACGACAGCCAAAAGACATGGAGCAGGGCCTTTGTGGGTCCCCCGTTGTATAGTGGCGCAGGGGTTGGCTGTGAAAAAAACTTCGGGGATTAAAAAAGAAGGGAAAGGGGAAAAATTTAGACGTGGGGGGTATGATTGGGGTTAACTCCGGTGGGATACGAAAAGCAATTCTGGACAGAAAAGATTTACCATTTTTGTCAGAAGGGGAAGGCGTTTGAAATGTTTTGGTGGAAACGAAAAAAGCGAAGTGGGGTGGTGGCAAAATCTGGGTCCTACCGGGGAAGAGGACGAAAGCCGAAGCACCACAATCTCATCAAAAAACCACTGAGGGGGGGGAATGGGAGCAAGGAGTAAAAAGCAATGAAACGAAACTTGTTGAGTCCTGGTGTTCACCAGCAAAGGGCTTGGGGGGGGGGGAGAGCGGAAGAAAAACGCGTATAGTTTCTTGGGTCTCTGGGGAGTTTTGGTTTCGGCTCTCGAGTTAACAGGGGGGGGGGGGAGTTTTCAAAGGGAAAAACAGAAGAGTCAAAGGTCAAGGACAACCTCGACCGAAGCCAGCACAGGGGGAATGTCAAGGGGGGAAGGGGAACTTAATATCCCTCCTGGATAAAACCAACAAGAACCACTTTGGGGGGGAAAACGGGGGTTTTTATTTTTTTGCCAAAAACTGGGGGGGGGAAAAAAAGGGGATGGGGAGAGTTCACTCGTAAAATCCAGGGCTTCAAGTGTGCACAGAAAAAGACAGTAAGCACAAAAACCACCGACACCAATGTTAAAAAAGGGGGGCTAAAAAAGAAAAACGATCGCCGGCCCCCAGAACTTGCAAAGGCAAGCAAAATAATGGGGAAAAGGAAAGAGCCCATTGGGGCGGGTGCTCCAAGGCAAAAGAAGAATTAATTGAAAGACCCTCTCACCTTTATTTGGGTAAAAGAAAAAAGAACCGGGGGGAGGGAATATCGTAAGGGGGGACAAATACACTCCAAAAAAACACATCGTTCCTGGTATGAAAAGAATGGGAGCCCCAAATGTACGTTATTAAGGGAGAAAAAGACCGCCTTCCGCCTTGATGTCAGGGTGAGGAAGGGGGACGGGGGAGACAACTAATTTTACAACTCAAACATGCAAAGTTTTGACTAGTTCCAAACAGGCCGGGGCCTCCCTGGAAACTGAGTGAGAGGGGGGATCTTGGGGGAACTGCTCCGGAACGGCCCGGTCGGCAGGGGGGGGAGGCCCTTCCAGGTTATCAATGAAACACAACAAAAGGGGGAGGGAAGGAAGGGAAGAAGATATATACTTTGGCGATAGAAAACAGGGAAGGGGCCCGGAAAAGGGGTTAAACGATCCATGTACAGTGGAATGACATCTTCCATGGGGGAAGGGGGAAAGCCAATTGTTAACTAGTTCGAAAAATGCAACAAAAGGTGGAGGGGGGGTGAATTCGGAAAAAAAAACGCGAGAACCGTGGCAAATTCGGACTGGAACGGAAGGAAAAAGGGCAACAGTGAGGATCAGGTGCCAGAAATAAGGAGGGGGCCGGTCAGGGAATAAGATACTTATGGGGGTGGTGGATAAGGTCCCCAATGGGATAAAACGAAAGAGGGGCTTTTGAACCACTTCACCTACGTGGAAAGCACTCAAAAATTGAGGGGCAGGGAACACTGGTGTGCCTGTGCACAACGGGGTGTCTCTTTGTAGGTCTTGACTTAGGGGGGGAAGGGGTGTGGACAAGGCTGTCAGGGGGTGACTTAAAAGGAAGGGGAGGGAAAAAGGGAAGGAAGGAAGCTGTTGAGTTGGGGATCACCAACAAAGAGCTTGCACAAAACGGAAAAGGAGGGGGGGAAAGTAAAAAAGCCCCAAACAAAACTCGGGGATTTGTTAAGGGATAGAAGTAGAAAAAAGACAGGAAACGGCAGCTGCACTGGTGAAAGGTTGAAAGGAGAGAAGGTTGAACCAGGGTTTAACAAGGAGGGGGAGAGAGGAGTTGGGGAAAGCACTTGACACAGTAAACATGTAAGTACATACGGGGGAGGGACCCCACGGAAAAAAAAAAAAAAACAGGAAAAAGCTGGGTGAACCCAAATGAATGTACTTCGCCGCAGGGGAGGGGGGACTCAAGGGGATACAGAAACAAAAATTGGAGAATGTCCAGATAAAATAGATGGCCTGCGGAAACGATCAAAATGTCCCAAACAGCCTGGGGGAAAAAAACAACAAACAGGTTAGAGTTCTCAGAAAAAAGGTAAAGTAGCAAAAGGAAAAAAAAATGGAAAGACATGTGTCATAAAGGAACCTGGGGGGCAAAATCAGGAAATTAAAAAAAAAAGCGAGGCTCCGAATTTATGAATCACCGAGAGTAAAAAACCTTGGGCACGAAAAAAGGACACACCAAAAAACTGCGCACAATTACCACCCCCGAACATATGGGGGAGAGGGGCCCTTTTCCTTTGACCCTTGCCGAGCCCCACGAAAAAGGGGAACTGGGACAAGTCCGGGAACAAGTGAAAGTGGTGGCCACACGTGGGGAGGGGAAAAGAGTGAGACCAGATGTGGGGAAAAAAAAAAAGAACTGGTCGTAACGGTAATTTGCAAACCGAACAATGGGGGGGGGAAAATAAGAGGACCCCATTTTTGTGGGGGGATAATAACATCTTTATTTTTCCCGGAAAGGGAGGGGACCAAAAATTCCCAAATTGGCCACGTTTGAATGTTAATCGATTCAGGGAAAAAAAAAAAAAAATCGGTACACGGGGGGGATGTTGTCGCCTGGGTCGGTTGGGGGTTCGGAACTGACGGAAGGAAGGGACCCAAAAGAAGCTCGTCCCTTTGTCGAACATGTTGGGCCAAAAGGGGGGGAGATAAAAAAAGGAAACAGGGAGAAAAAACAGGGGGTAATTAACTGGGGGACCGCTGGAAAGCGTTGCAGCTGGCTCACAGAAAACGGAGAGGGGGGGCAGAGCAACTCCATCCATTCAAAAAAAATACCGACACGTATTTCATACCAATCAGAGAGGGAAAGAAACGGGAGGAAACCAAGGAGGGCTAAACAAGACCAAAACGTGAAGGAATGATTGCCAAAGCCTGTAAACCTCACCTATCCAGGAAAGAGAGCAAAAGAGGTGAGGAAAAGAGGAAAGTGGCGCCGTGTCCAGGCCTACTCAAAAAAATTAATAGGAAACAGGCAGTCCAGAAAAAAAGGGGAGAAGGGGGACCCAGAAAAAAAGTGCCCAGCCGTGTGTGGGTTTTCTGACTACACAAACGGCACGGGTTGGTATAAGGGGGAAAAAATTGAGGTAAAGGGAGAGTCCAAAAAGAGGGCCTCTGACGAGGGCCTCGAAAAAAAAAAAAAAAGGAGGAGTGGAAGGAAAGATATAGATGGAGCAAAGCTAGGTCCCGAAACAAAAAGATCCGAGAAAAATTGCAACAGCATAAGAGATCTGTTCAAAACCAGAAAGAAAAAACAGCTTCATTTCCCGTGTCAGACGAATCACAGGTTGGAAGACGCACACAGGGGGGAAAAAAAAAATGGTCGTCTAAATTTTTGGGACTCCGACGTGAAAGGACGGGACGCAGGAAAAAAAGGACAGGCAGGATATGTCTTCCCACTGCAAGGGGGGGAAAAAAGATGGACAGTAGAGGGGGAAGGGAGGGGAAAGCAGCAATTGGGTGGTAGGAATCTACAATAACCGCAGCTGGGACGGAAAGGAGAACCCGGTCTCCTCCCAGGTAGGTCCGCCATCGGGGGTGAAAAGAGTGGGAAGGGGTTTTACTTGGAGGGAAAAAAAGGGGCAGTTTTACCTCAGAAAAAAAACTTTGGAATCAGGGAAAGGTTGGACAAAGCCACGGAAAGGGGGAAACAAGTTTCGGGGGGGGGGAGAAGAGCTTGAAACAAAAACCCCGTCGAATCCGCAGACAGTAAAGACAATTGTGGGGAAAACAAAGTGGAGGAGCCCACGGGCAATTTCGCAGCTGAAAAAGAAAAAAAAAAAGGAAGCGACGACAAAGACCACAAGACGACAAAAAAAAAACTTCCTCCTTTCCCTTGACCTTCATCGGAAATGCAACACTACAAAGAAGGGGGGGACAATTGGGGGGAAGTTTTTTTGAGGGCCGTTGAAAAATGAGACGTACGAGGGTGGCGAGCACACACCAGAGGGGAAAAATTATAGTCTTAACTCCCCAAAAGGGGGAAGGGAGGCACTTGCACAGGCCGTGGGTTTGGAAAAGAAAAGCATTGGTAAGCTGGTTTTAGGTCACCGTGAGGGGGGGTACAACTCGGGGGGGGGGGGGAAACAGAATAAAACGCCCGGGGGGGGGGGTGTTGGAAGACCAAATGCCTTTACGAAGTACCCCAGAAAACTTGGTTGTAGTGGCGCTGCAGGGGGACCGGCCTATCCAGCAATTAGCTTTCAAGTTAATGGTGGAGCAGTTTTTTTGTTGTGTAGGTCCAAGGGTCTAAATAGGCACAGGGGGATTAAGAAAAAGAGATAAAGGTGAAGGGCTAGTTAAGGAAGGTGGGTGAGAAAACTTTCACGATCGCAAAGGCAAGGACTGGGAAAAAACAATTGCTTTTCAAGTGAACTTTGGTAATGGTAGTGGGGAAGTAAGGTGGGGTTGGTTAACTAAGTTGGATTGAAAGTGGAAACTGACTTTTATCGGTTACAACGAAACGTCCCCATAATAGCTCAATTCAAACTCTATATTCGTGGTCGGGAAGAGGGACAATGGAGGGCAAATGTATTTGGTGGAAGAAAGTGGTTAAACAGATTTCTTTTTTTTCAGGAAAGAAGCAGAAAGGACGGCCCGGACGGTTGTCCCAGGTTTTTTTCAACTTCCCACTCCAGGGCTTCAAGAAATGAGAAAAGGGACAAATGTTCGAATGGCACAATCGGGTACAGAAAGGATGGAAAGCCGCAGTCAGGAAGGGTCTAATGTCCAATAAAAGAACCCGCTGTGGGCGGGGGGAGGGGGAAAGGGGTGTTTGAACTACCGGTTGGGGGGGCAATAAAGCAGCTGATAAAAACAGAGGCCAAGGAAAAACTAAAGGGGCGGCTCCTCCCAGGGGAACCCACACCCCACACGACACACAAGAAGACAGAAATTTAAACAAAAAAAAAGGCCCAAACACCCTCTCCGAAAAGATTCACCCCCAGACACTTCCCAACAGGGGCCAGCCCAATCAGGGAAAACAGTTTGTTCGGGTTCAACGCCAACAGTAATTTCCCTACACCCTCTTCCAGTATATAATAACGTGGAAAAAAGAAAATTACAAAAGGAAAAATAAGTATCCCCCAGACACTCAACACTCCTTTAAAGACAGCAGGGGAGGACGAACAGGGAAAGAAGCAAAAAAGTGCTTTCCGGTTATAAAAAAGCAGAAAGAATGGAACCAGTTGTTATTGTCTCGCGTGAGACCTAAGTTGAAAACCCGAAATTTTTTTTCAATTAGAAAGGCGTTCAACGAGCGAATCCCTGTCCTATGAAAGGAAAGATGGGAAGGACGAGGGAAGGGAAGGGAACGGCGGGCAAATTCAGCCAAAATAGTTTATGAGCTCAACACACGGAAGGAGGGAAAAAGATAATCACTGGAGCAGAAACGAACTTGGCCGTTTCACCAGAGCAAAAGTACAAGATCTAAACTGACGTGACGGAAACCCCTGGGTGAGAAGGGACCGAAAGGACAACAAATTGTGGAAATTCCGCCACAAGCAAATGCAAAAAGGAAAAAACAAGGGCCGAGGTGGGAGGTTGAAGGACACGTCAACAGTAAAAGGGGTCTACAGCGTGGCAGAAAAGATAAGGGGAAGGGGTGGCTTGGTCTTGACAATACGATATCTTTCAGGGGGGTGAGTTGCCCAACCCCAAAAAGAAAAGGAAACTGGGGCTTGCCGTCCTGGCCCGGGGGCGGGGGGGGAAAAGAAACAGAAAACCTGATGGGGGGGAAGAAGATCTGGACCTTGGGGTTTTTTTCCTGGGGAAAAGGGAGGAAGAGCCTAGAGGCAGGGGGGGGGTGTGTAGGCTCGGTTGTGGGGGGTGGGGGAGGGAAAGGAAGTATGGAACATTGGGCCCAACCTCATTTCCCCGGGTTCTTGGACGGAGGGGAACAAAAACTGCTTCAACAAACCGGGACAGTAGGGGGAATAAAAAATCAACCGCAAAATCTGGGGGGAAAAAAAGGGGGGGGGTTTATTGTCAATTTGGAACCCTCTGAGGCATTGCCAAGAAAAAAACTTTGTGAGGAAAAGGAAGAGGGGGGCGTACCTTTTTAAATGCAAATCAGGAGTCATTGAAGAATGGACTCGGGGGCAAGAAAAAAAAAAGGGAAGAAATAAAGTCAAGGACGCCTTCGCTCTGAACCATGAACAAGAACTTACTGGTTTAAAACCGTTGATGTAAAATTAAAACGGAGAAGAATTGGGGGGGGGACTTTTCTTGCGAAACAAAGATAGAGGAGCTATGTGGCAGAAAAAGAAAGAAGCCTCGAACTATAAAGGGGGGGTTCACAGGGACGCCCAACATACTGTGACGTGAAAAAAAAAACAGATGAAAAAAAAAAGGAAAAAATAGTGCAAATGAAAGCCTGGTGGGGCAGAAATCAAATTGGGGCGATCTAAACTTTGGAATAGGAAAAAAAGAGGAAAGGGGGTCAAGGAGGTGTGATTAACCCTTGAAAGGAGTTTTGACCTCCAGAAAAAAAGGAAAGAAAGACAGCCCTCCAATGACCACTCGGAAGGTTTGTCAAAAAGGCATGGAACGACCACTAAACCAATAGGGAAACTTTGTACTTGGTTTTAAGGAAAAGGGGGGGGGGGTGAAAACACCTTAGGTCGACGTGGGGTCACACACAGCGTGGGCCAGGGGCATAAAAGCGTCAAGGATCCTATTTTTCCCAAGGGGGAAATATCGATGACATTAAAAGGTGTGGGGTGAGACGACTTACTTCATTTGTGTCAAGAAAGGGAGAAAAAACCAAAAATTTAAAAAAAAAAGTCAAACATTATTGGGGGGAAGGTGGGCCTCAAGAGGGTCTGGGGTAAAATCATTGATTAATGATTGTGTGAGTATGGGGTGTGAGGGAGGAAAAGTTTGGGGGGTTTAAAGAGAGGTCTAAAAAGAAAGATCTGCGGGGGAAATCGAACTTTTGCCAAACAAGGTGAATATTAACAAACAAACTTCACTCCTGTCTGGTGAAAACCCGAAAACTGGACCCGGAGGGAAAAAAAAAAAAGGGGAACATCGGTTAGTTAGATTCTCGCGGGAAGGGAGAAAAATCAAAAAAAGGAAAAAAAAACACAAACGCCAGGGTGCAAAAATTGGGGCAGAACTCAAATCGGTACCAAAAGAGCAGAAAAAGAGAGGGGGGTCGGTGAGGGGGAAAAAGATCAAAACCGTTGCGCAGGATGAGGGAAACTGAAAAAAGCAATACGACAAGAGAGGTCCTGCAATCTCTCGAGTTGACTTCTACTCCAAGGTCCCGCAGAAGGAAAAAAAAAAACCAAAGAGATAGAAAGGGGGTAAGCGCAAAAAAAAAGGGATTAGAAAACAGACGCAACTTAACGGTGGTTCGAAAAAACGCTAATTGGAAGATGAAGACTTAAGTGGTGGGAAGAGCTAAAGGAGTCAACATCTACCCCGAATTAGGGCTC
>Ga0179593_1379892_pt1 | contig 14345 bp, 15 predicted proteins | sample CZODoug2_1_08_16_FD_185931 | JGI IMG/M metagenome (GOLD analysis project Ga0179593, IMG submission 185931) | Vadose zone soil fungal communities from Angelo Coast Range Reserve, California, USA - CZODoug2_1_08_16fungal (PacBio error correction) | ecosystem: Environmental > Terrestrial > Soil >...
GAAACAGGACAAACGGGGTAGAGACAGCCTTAGCCTGGCCTACGCCCCGAAGGATATCTGGCCGCACAAAAAACCTTGTACCAAACAACGAACAGAAAGCCATTGCTCCTCAAAGGCCATTAACAACATAAATTCACCAAAGGGGTAAGGAGGGAAGACACAGAAAAAGGACCGTGGAGAATAACCCGAGGTATCAAAACCTCCTGGGCAATATACGATGGGGGTAGCGCCGAACCGGGTCATGGGGCAGAAATTTGACCCTGGAAAAGAGGAACACCTAATTTCGGCGACGGGAAAAACTGACAGGACTAAAAAACTCCAGTATCGAAGGACATGCCAAAAAGCAAGCCACTTGACTAAAAGATTCTCGGAGATTGATCCAGTGGATCGGGATCAGTGGGGTTGCTACCATATCTAGAAAAATTCGGGCCACAACAAGGGGAGCTGCCTCCTACTACTGCGAGTCGAAAGCGCGCGATGCGCGTATTTGGGCAAAGGACGAACAGACAAAGTAAAAAAAGAATCGTGGGTCGTTTGCAAAAAGGAAGAACTCGCAAGAAAAAGGAGGGACAGTCCAATAATCAACTGAACGAAACCAGGACAGTGGAAAGCAAGCTGGGGGACCCACCAACCAAACGCCCCAGGAGGGCCGGTCATGATCCAGCTCTGGACTAGGCGCCGTACGAAAGCCTCCCAAAAAAAAATTCGACAGCCATCCACGCCGTCACTAAACCTTCCAAAAAGAATGAGCTGAGTACAGGACTCTTGTATAAAAAAACAAAGGCGATATGGAAAAAATCAATCATGAAACAAAAAGTCCTCGCAGGCCTGCTGCGAGATCATCTAAAGGCCAAGGACAAAACCGCAAAGAAAGAGATCCAAACCGCAGGTGATTCAAGGAGCTCGAAAACAGTAAAAAGAAACGCGAGTGTTCTTGAGGGGGCCGTTCCGAGAAGAAAAGCGAAAACCTGGGTGCTGGAAAAAAAATCAACAAAATGCATGATAACGAGGGGAAGGATTGGTGAAAAGGGACGACCAGAAAAAAGTAGGTTGAAGGAAAAACAACCTTCAGAACCAAATGGAATGGGAATAATCAGGGGAAGTAATATTGGACCCAAAAAACGAAATTGCCGGAACCATAAAAAAAAAATAGATATATAGCCGAAGGGGGAAAGAGGACCAAACAGAAGGACTCACGAACGACGAAGGTATAGAGCGACAACACAACGGAGGAGGGAAAAAGGGGGGGAAAGAAATAAGAGAAGGAAAGGTCCGGGCGGGGATTAGAGAAGAATTGGGGGGCAAGGAGCAGCATGACTCTTCTCGAGGTGAGTGGTCACTGTTGGGTATATAGCGCAGGCCGTGGCTTGCCGGAAATATCGAAGTAAGTGAAAAAAAGGGAAGAGAAAAGGACTGGTTAGGTTGGGGGACTTAAGACTTTGGTCGACGGGACAAAAGAAAATACGTATCATGGGGGGGGTTTGGCATTGGTGGGACCGACAGGGTGGTAGCGAGAGGTTTCAAAGAAGGATAAAGGCAAGAAGGAAAGCACCCGCGCGCAGCTGGCTTTCTGGGGGGAAGGGCAAAGGCAGGGAAGAGAGGATATGAAGAAGTGTATCCGAGCTGTTTAGGGGGGAATGTGGAACTGGAAAGATTGAGATCGGATAATACCGGGGGTCGATGCATAGTTATGCCGTGAAGGGAGGGGGCCGTAGGGGACTCATGGTGGCGACTCAAAGAGAGGGGAAAATAGACGAGCTTTTGGTAGGGGGGGAAGGGGGTCCTCGGCAAGGAGGGGGATGATGGGGGAAAATTTTGGGGGGAGGAGGGTTAGAACTGACCAAATAGAGAAGGGGTATAGGCATTACTTCCACTCAAGGGGGAGTTGGGGGGGGGTTGAAAGACGGACGAGGAACTGGGCCGGGCATGGAAGGGTGATGAAAAAAAATCAAGGGGTCCGCAAGCCTGGTTTCGGGGGCGGAGGTCGAGAGGAAAAGGGTGGAACACTGAAAAAGTGGTGGGGGTAGCAAGATTTAGGGGGGAGGGTGTGGAATGGGACAAAAATAGCTAGAAAGTCAGGAGAATGATTGGTATAATACAGATAGAGAAGCATAAATGAAGAAGGTGTGGGTAAGCGAGAGATATAAGAACAACCAAAGGATGGACCCACAGATAGCATAGAAACAGAGGGAATTCATTAGCGGGCATGAGGGGGAGAATGTGTCACTGGACTGGGGAGAATGTGAAATAGTTTTCGCTCAGGATGGAAAAGAGAGTGATCGATGTTTTTGGGAAAAGGGAGTCCGCATGGAGATAGAAAGAAAATGGCGTATAAACAAAGGTGATCTCAGGGAATACTTACTCGGGTTTAGCAGACGAAGGGGGCCTAAGGTTCGGAGCACGGAAAGAGGGGGAAGGGGAGGTAATATCAAGGGGGGATGTTCGAAAGGGCACAGGGGCTTCCTGATGCTGCAAAGAGTCCAGGTGGGGAAGTAGGGGTGGGGCGGAGAAAAAAACAGTCAAAAGGGAGGGAGAGACTTTTTGGCAAGTAAAGCAGGTTGGGCAGACGGGGGTAGGGAGGGGAGGAAGTTGAAAGGAGGGGGGGGGGCGTTCCTTCTGTAATCAGTGTGTCCAAAATGGGCAAAAGTCATGGTGGGCGGGGAACAATCAGGGGGGGGACAAGAGGAGAAGTGGGGTGATGTCCTTTCCGTGAGTGCCCGCCCTTTCAGGGTTGGCCTAAGGCTCTGTAGGTGTATGCTGGGGGGGGTGTCCGGGGGGGCTGGCGGTGCGGGGCAGCAACCTAGTTAATATTGGAAAATAAACGAGAAAGGGAGAGGAATCACGTTTCATTGGGATGGAGTCTAGCAAATTGTGACGACCTTTGATGGGGAGGTTTGATAGCGAGTCAGTTTTTGATTGGACAGGGGGGGGGGGGGCGGGGGGGGGGGGTATTATTGGGAGAGGAAGAACTTTTTTCCTCTCCGTCTAAATTCGCTCAAGTTTCGGTTGCTCTGAAAGTTCTCAAGGGTTTTAAAGGGGGGAGGAAAACCCGCCAACTGCGCAAACATTGTGGTGAGGACCTGGGGAGCAAAAAAGATATTCGTGCGGGGGACCGGTAACGTTGGTTCTGGAAGAAATCATATAAAGGAAAAATCCTCGCAGAGAAACAAAAGGAGGGAGAGAGAGATTCACGTGGGTAATAGATAAATTAAGAAGGGGAAAGTTACCGGTACGCTAAAGAATATCCCTTCGGGCTCAAAACCCATAAAAGGAGAGGAAAAAATTTATGCAGGGTACAGAGCTCGGCCGTATCCTTGGAGTCAGCACAAAAGAACATGGATCGGCTCTGGGGGACACCCCCTGGCTCCATACATCACAGCAAAAATTAACGAAAGAACCGGGGGGAAAGTCCCCGGAACGAATCACTACAAGCTTCTTCTGATAAAAATCTTATGGTAGTCCAATTCACCTCACATTAATCCTCAGGCAGAGGCCTAAGGCCCGGGTTCATATGGGAAAGGCTAAAGTGCTACCTCTTGACAATGCGTTTCCTTATGATTACATTGTTCGTTAAAAAAAGACAAACATCCTCACTTTCCCTCCGCGCCGCACCGGCACAGGAGAATGAAACTCCAACGGGGCGTAAGAGCATGGAAAGACATGGCCTACCCAGAGTCCATATGTGGAAATCAAATTGGCAAGCCAGGCACGGTGTCGCCGGCAACCATCTCATCAGACCAACGCGGGAAGGCACGCCAACTGTGACCTTAGTCGGAGAAAAAAGTACGAAAGGAAGAACGGGGGGGAAAGCGGTTGATCGAAGCTTCCGAGGGGAACTGCTCTGCAACGAAGAAAGAGAAAAATCTGTAATAAGCGAGCATCACATAAGAAAATCGAAGAACGGAGAAGAAAAGTCCAAGGATCTCACTGATTTCCGGTAGGAGAATTGCAGCAGGGGGAGATAAGGGCGTGGAGCGATAAAGAAAAAAAAGGCGAGTCAAAGGAGCTATCCTAACGGAAAAAATGCGAAGGACGAAAAGCTCAGATTCAAGCGACGATGGGGTTCAACAGTACAACATGCAAGAAAACACTCTAGTAATTGGGGGTCTGTGCAAAATAAACTCGATAACCAAAATCGGCGCGAAAAAGATAGAGAAAAAACAACCATTACGCAAGAAACCTGGCCCAAAAAAAAACCAACCACAAGTAGGGAACGTAAATGAAATCCGAGGGATCAGAGCCGGAGCGGTCGCAACGCCTACAAAAAAAAGCAAAGGAATTAAGGAAAAGGAATCCGTAGACGACAACCGACACACTAACTAGGAACGCGGTGGGGGGAATGTGAGATACCAAGAAAGCTAGTCACAGACAATATAGATGACAGATAACTGAAGAAGTATTCGAGCCTCAATCTTAAATACCCCAGTCCCCCCGCAAAGAACAAGCACTCGATACGGCCCAAAGGGAGGCCCGCGATAAGGGGCTTCCGAATGAGGGCCTGTTAAGAGGGAAAATAAAGGAGATAAAAACCGGTGGGGGGTTATCGTCAGAAAACCAAGACAGCATTGCAACGAGATTGGACGGAAAGTAGGAAAAAAAATGTACCTGAACCCGGCAGCCAAAAGGTTTTAAGTTGGATGCCGAAAAAACAAAGTTGCCGGGGCAAGAAAGGGGCAAATGTATATACCAAAAAATAGAATCCTGCTGAAGAAAACCTATCGCTCACGAGAAGCCTCCTGGGATCTCGACAACAACACCCAGAGAGGGAGAGGGAAAGAAGGGGGGGATGACGAAGTAGGTTGAAAAAAAACTATCTCATTGGATTGGAGATAAACGGAAAAAATGCGGGAGGCCGGCAAAAGAAGCTGATTGACAAAGTGATGACTCGAAAAAGTGGATAATGTGGACCTGAATAATGGGGTTCAGGAAACGACGGGAACGCGCCATCGTACAGTGACCGATTTTGGTTTGAAAAAATGTGGGCCCGTGGGGAACCGAGGGCGAACAAAAAAACATAGAAAAATAGGAAGCCCCCGAAGCACAAGGGGCGTTTTTAGAGACAATGAGAAGGGGCGAGGGTAAAGGAGTGGAGAAAGGGGGGAAGTGGCAGGATAAAAAGAGACGGTCTGCGAGAAATTGGGCAGCCCGTGCGCTTTGTGTCGGGGGAATAGATCTAAAAGGGGGCAGCTCAGAAAGCGCACTTCGGGGGGGGAAGTGGGGGTAGGAGTCGAGCGGGAACCATTAGGAGGGAAGGAGTGTTTCTGAGTTTACGACAAGCGATAGCAAGAGCGGAGAAAAAATGGCCCGCCGACAGCTTGGGGGGGGTTGGGCCAACGGTGGCCGTGGAACGGGTCCCGGGGGGGAAGGGGGATTATGTGAGGCAGTTCCGACGATGGGGGTGGGACCCAGAAAAGACGTAAAGGGTGAAAGGAAAACGATGAAGTTGGGGGGCAAGAGGTTGTGCTGGGGTTTGAAAATTTCAAAAAATCGCGGGGATGGGAAGATCCTGGAAGAGCAGGTAGAGAATCAAAAAAGACTAAGAGGGGGCACGGAGAACCCGGGAGGAAAGAAGAGCAACCACTGATAGCAAGTCGCAACTAGAGATCCTCGAAGTTCCTTGATAGAAGGGGGGAGGAGGTTTTATTCGGCACAGTTACTTGAATGTGGCGTGGGAAAATCATGATCAGATGTAAAGTTGAGACAATGGAGGGAGAACCGACTGGTCAAAAGGGGGGCGCGGGGGGGCAAAACCGGGATAACGAAGGGGGGGGAGAGTTCTCCTATTATGACAGGAGGGTTCTAAGGGGGAGGTGAGAGAAGGTGTGCGGCGACAGGCGGGGAAGGGAGAAAGGTTTTGGTCCTATTGATGAAAACGCGGGAGATGCCATGAGGTAGGTCTCAAAGGGTGACATCACTGGGGAAAAGGGGGGCTTCGAGGGAAGGCAAGTGATGACAAACGATTGAAACGATGAGGGGAAGATGGGGGGAGCCCATCATGGGATTGAGCCTGTGAAGAGAGGGTGTACCCGGACTTGGGAAGCGCGCTGCTCTTTACGGGGGCCAGTCAGGCGGCCCCGAAGAAAGGGAAGGGAAAAAGTAAATGGCGATATTATATATAGGGGGGGGAATCCTTTTAGGGGGGGGGTTGAACTATGTCGGGGGTGATTTCCTGAGCCCCATTGGGTACTCGACTTGGGGAGAGTTCAGGAACTAGGTGACGATTTAGTGCCAGAAAAAACACAGGGGCCAAAAATCAATTGTGGTGCATTCAAAGAGGGCAGGTTCGTGAGGTACTTTACGCGTGTCTGTCCTTGGCAAGCCTCGAAATGAAAAAAAACATCCTCGCATAAAAAACCCCGAGGCGGAGGCGAGGGAGAGAGGCCGTTCGTAGGGTAGTCCTCCCGCCAGCGTAAAAGTTCCGGGGTTACAGACGATAGAATTAGTGAAAATCAGCATCAAAGGAGGAGAGGGGCAAACCCAATGGAGGGAAAGTGTCAGAAAGAGTAATCCTATCGAGGAGCAGCGAAAAGAGAAAGAAAGGGCGAAGGGGGGGGTACCCAGACAGCAGAGAGCGAAAGGACGGGTCACCAGAAAACGAGAGACATCCCAAAATGAAAACGAACGTCGGGAGGGATGCGATCGTTACTTCCAACCCACCAAGACGCATTAAAAGGACGAAGGAAGTACACTGAAAGGAGAAAACGGGAGAAGATTAACCATTTTAACTCAAGTAGACTGTTCTCCTAGTAAAAGAGACCGTCAACTAAAAAAAGCGCCGCACCAGGGGAAAAAAGAGGAGGCCCAATTTCGAGAAGGCCTGCGGGGCCTTACCTGCCCCCCTTAGAATAATACAAAAAAAAGGGCAGAAGTCCTTAGCAACTTTTGCGAGGCAACACATCTTACCAGAAAAAAAAAGCTGACAGGCGAGCCACCTTCAGAATTGGAGAAACACGTAAAGGTCACTTGGAGACAGGGGGGAGCGGAAAATACGAAATTCCTCGATCGGGCTCCTGAAAGAACAACCGCAGACAGAAATCGGCTGAGCGTAAACCAGAAACAGTAGAAAATAAGAAAAGACAGCCGCAAATCAGCCAAACGGAAGCAAGGTATGCGGCTAGACTACTGGGTAAAAGTGGCAATAGAGAGCAGGGTACTGGGAACAATGATAGGAAAGGTCTCCTCTAAGCTTCAAGCAGGAAGGTACGCTAGCGGTTTTGCAAAGAAAAAAACCCAGACATCCAGATGTCAGAAACAAATCTCTTATGTTCGTTAAATTTACGATCGCACGGGGCAAAGACCCAATCGGACGGGGAAAAAAAAAGGAAAAAATCCTCCCGACAATGCAAGTAGACGACAAAGGGGCCCAAAAAAAAAAAAACAACTGGGGGGGCCATTCAAAATCCGAGAGAAAAGGAATCCCCGCAACCAAATACGCAAGAAACAGCAGTAAGCCACAGGAAAAGAGAAACTTCCCCACGAAACGAATCGCTGTTACCGAAAAGGGGCCCACATAAAAAGGAACTCAGGGCAAGAGAACCGTTCCTCTCATACTGATTACGTCCAATCTAGGGAAAGAAACCAGAAAAGAACATGGGAAAATAAATAGATAAAAACGAAAGAAAGACTGCGCTATTTGCGAAGAGGGGAGGAGTGGAAGGGGAAGAGAAAAAAAAACTCGGCTAAAACCTTGGATCGTTCAAAGACACAAAAGAGATTGTCGACTGAATGAAATCGAAAAATAGGGTCTCCAAAGGGGAGAATATCAGTTATGACTAATTGCCAAAGAACGCAATGGTCTATATACCAAATAAAAATCGAGAGAAGAATTATATTAGGACAACCTACTTCGAGAAAAAAATACCGCGACTGAAAAAATAAACCAAAACATTAATTCGAAGAGGAGGTCCGGAGCTTCGGGGCGTAAGTTTTGGAAATACAAGCAGAAGTCGGTTTGAACTGGGGAGATAGCGGCAATGGCAGTTAGTGGAGGGTTCCAATATCGTCATTAGGTCTAAAAATATTGGATAAAGGGGGGTTCCTTAATCTTTGGGGAAGGGAGGAGGTACAAGAGGAGTTTCGAAATAAAGTTTGGGGGGGAGAAAACGGGTGGTAGCCGGGGGGGAATATTCTAAACAGTATATTAATCCCAGGGCGCAGGCAGGAAAAGGGAGTGAAATCATTGGGGAGGCCAGATGAGGGGGGATCGCTAGGGGGTTAGTGTCCTTCAAACAGGGGAATCTGACGACTTCCTTAAGGCATCTGTTCATGGAACAAGGGCTTTTGAGAGGACACAGTGTTGTCATGCTCACTACTTAATGAAGAAGGAGGAGTGGGTAAGTGGGGGAGCGGAAGCGGGCCGTGTCTTACGTTGCAGGGGAGAAAGGGGGGGGGGGGGGGGGGTGCGGAAACCTTATAGAGAAGGAGAGACTTCATCAGTGGGAGGAAGTGCAAAAGAAAAGGTGTGGGTTGTGGGCAGCGGTGCCTTCGGGGAAGGGACCGTGTCAACGGTGTGGGAGGGGGGGGGGAGGGGAGGGGGTCCGGAAAAAAATTGTATGCAGGGCGTCCGGAAGGGTGGAAAAATACGAGTGTTTGGAACATGGCTGTGTTGGATGGGTAATCGCAAAAGACCTGCTGCTTCGAAAATAAAAAACGCCCTGAATAAGGGGCCCGTAAATCAGTAAAGACCAAACTTAGGAAACTCCAAACTAGACCTCGTCCGAGAAGTCCTTTATAGAAATGGATCTCGTGGATAAGGGGGGTGTTCGTCAAAGGGATGTTCTGCGTTGGCGAAGACTTAACAAAGGGACTCTCTTTCTTGAGGGTGCGGCGGTGGAAGAGGAAGACAAGGCCGTCCGCCAACGGGGGCACGTCCCATCGGAGAGCGGTTTCTGAGCCTACGCGGGTCAATGATTGGACGCCGGAAGTTGGAAGATGCGTTGGGTGAGCGCCGAGGAGGCCAAGGGGGGGGATAACATATGAAAACTTGGGCGGTAGTAACAGGCTAATTTCCGGGTCTCAGAAACGGTTTGGGAGGGGGGACTATCTATGGGGGTTTGGAACTAGGGAAGTGAGGTACTCTTGGAAGGAGGCGATGAGAAGAGGGTAACCCATTTAGAGGAGAGGTAAAGTGTCTAAGGGAAGAGGGAAACCCGGGAAAGTTGGCCTCAGTGACTAGGCTTTCGGGGGGGGGGGGGTGAAAGCTTCACCTAGGGGAACCGTTTCAGGGATAATTGTCTTCTATAAGGTGGGGACTCAGTGAGGGAATGAAAGAAAAGAGGGGTTTATTTATGGAGAACAGGGGTAAAAAGATATAATGGGCGTAATGGAAAAAAGGGGTTCCGGGGAAATTAATAATTTTCACTGGGAGGGGGAAAGGATGCCCGACGAAACGATGTACACACAGGGGGTAACCAGTCTTGGGGGAATAGCCTTGGTGAGGGGAAAGTAACAAAAGTAATCTGTGGGAAAGGAATTGATCACACTAAAGAAAAGAGTACTCACAACAAAAAAGAGATGAGGTTCCGTTGGTAAGTATAGAGTGCCCAGAAAGGAGTGGAAGGGACAACTAAAGAATCCATGCCCCTAATGCACAAGGGACTGAGGTGTACGCTTTCATCTCATAGGGTCAAAGAAATGGGAAGAGAATAAGTACAAAGGGGGAAAAGAAGGGGGCCAGGCGGGAAAAAGTAGTCAACAGAAAAGAGGGATCTCCAGCAACATCAACTCTCGACCAAAAACTTGCTGCGTCTTCTTAATCTAGGGGAAGCAGGGACCACGAAAGCCCTCTGCAGTCCGGAAAAAAAAGTTCCGGAAGAAAAAAAAAGCAACCCGCCCCTAGCAAAAAAACTTTCCTGGATTAAAAAGGAGAAGTTCGAAAAGTAAAATCCACGAGGATCCCTTACTACTCCCGCCCCTTTCCACATGATAAATGAATGGGCAGACAAAACTGAGCCTGGCCACCGCCCCGACTTAAAGAAATATGGGAAAAAAAAGGGGGGAGAGCTGAGAAATTTGGTTCAGAAGAACAAATTGAAAAAGCCCCAGCTGGGGAAGGGAGCCAAAAAGTAAAAAGGGGTTATTCAATTAGACCCCGCACGGATTCCCCCCCCACGAGTTGGAGAAGCATGTTCTCGATCATTTCAAGCGCTACTTTATGCACAACCACCGAGAAAAAAGGGGGGGGAGAATCAGGGAAATACTGAGAAACGCAGCACGACGAGAGGAATCCTGAGAATAACGCTCTAGGGATAGGGCGAGAAAAGTGCCGGCGAAGTGAGTTGTGCGCTTGTTACAAGGTAAGGGAAAAAGGATGTCGTAGACTACCGCTCTGAAAATGTCAGACGATTATTGTTTGACAATGAAACAAACCAGGAATAACACTCATCAGTAGTCAGGGTGAAACCGTGAAGGAAAGAGACGACAAAACAATCGCTCGGGGGAAAAAACGCGAGAAAACAAAGAAGCTTCCCCACGACCACGAAGTGACTCTAAAACCGCTGCCCAAAAAAAAGCCAAAACAAAAAGGGACGGGTCAGGAGGCAAAAGACTATTGAAGGGGTAAAAAACAAAAAATCTCATGCTAATCCCGGCCGCGGAAGACTAACACAAAGGAAAAAAAAACACGAACTAGAGGTAGGAGCGAGGGGGAAATTAAACAAAAGAGCGTATGGGACTCGCAAATCTAAGGGGACGACCCCTTCCTCTCAAAAGTCTGCGAGAGTAGATGAAAGGAACAGAAAAAACAGAAACAGAAAACACACTCCAATCTCATAATGCAAGATCCAGCCGGCAAGGGAAAAATCGGGCTTCCTATTGTAGAGGGCGTCTCCTAATAACGCAGGGAGAAAAAACAGGGTTTACGGGAACAGGCCAAACCAAAGAAATGCATTATCGAAGCATCGAAAAAGAAAAGGAGGGAGAATTCCCACCAAAGGAAGACAAGGAAGTATCATCCCGTTAAAATGGGGGGGGCCACGCAGAACGCAACTGGGGGCCGCGAAAAAAAAAGAGAAAAAAAGAAATAAGATAGAGGCATGATGGGGAGGAACCGAAGCTCACTAATCCTAAAACGACTGAGATCGATCAAAAAAAAACTGCCTTATAGGAAAAGAGAGAGATGGAATCGTGCTGCGGGGAGAATAGTGGGGGGCAGAGAAAGAAAAAGCCGGTATATCGAGAGTTGGTCTTTGGTATAGGCACAATTGCTTTCTTTCGGGAAATCTCATTAACGTAGGAGCCGGGGAAAAAAAGGAAGGTGTATGAGGGGGGGGTCCTTAACAGTGGGTTCGGAAAAAACGGACGAGGAAATAGTTTCATTAGGGGGGGGGGTTGGATCTCGAAAAATGTTTTTATCAAGGGAGTTATTGGTTAGGATACTAACAGGCCCCGAAGAAGAAGGGACCAAAAAGAGCAGGAGGGTTAAAGGGGGGCAGAAGTTTGGGGGATCTATAGGAGGCTGGGGAGTTCAGTGCGGGGGAAATCTTTCAGAGGAGAGAGCAAAGAAGAGGGGCTAGGACAAACATCAGGACTGTTGATACAAGGAACGCTCAGGGTCAAAGGGTCAATCAGCAGCACATACTGGGGGGGAATGAGAGGTAAGCTAAGAAAGACGGGCTGGATAAGGAGGGAAAAGGTGTCGTTGAAACCGGAGCGTGGCTCAGAGACTTGGATAGGAAAAGGGAAATCCCGTGGATTGGGGTGGAAAATTTCGAGGCGTATGTGAACGTGGTCCGGGGGGGAGTTTGATGGATGGGGAGCGCGGGGAAGCGCCCGTGTTTGGTCGGGGGAATTGCAAGAGGGGGGGGGAACCATAGATATTGTTTTGGCAAGAGGGTTTCAGTTGGAAAAAAAGAGGATCGCCGGAAGGGAGCCGCTTCGGTCGAAAGGCAGTGGGACGCACTCTAAAATTGGGGGGGCAAAGGAACTAGTACTAGCCCAAAGGATAAAGGGGAAAATTGCCGCGAATATCGTGAGAGACCGTGGCTGATTCAGTGCGGTAGAAGGGGGGGAATGCCTACTGGGATGCGGGGGGAGCAGGCAGGAATCGGGGAAAGTTCTGGGAAAAGGGGGGAAACTAGCCTTGCTTAGTCGAGACCAAAGTGACAGGCGACCGGTAACGAGTACGACCGACTCGGAAGGAACGGGGGGGCGGACGCGAAAAACAGGGTAGGCAGTGGTCTCTACGTCCAGGATTCAAAACGGTGAAGCAAGATTGAAAAGCAACGTCGGGGGTAGCAAGGCTGAAAACGTTGGAAGTGGCATCCATCGACGGGTGCGAGGAGGCACGACTGGGACGGAGGGGGACGAGAAAGTCCTCTGGAATACGATTGAGAAGGGAGGGCTGCCTCTTAGGAGGTACACGGCCGTCGGCCGAAAAAAAGAGGCTTTCCTTTTTGGAGTGGAGAAGGGAGGTTGCCGAGAAAAAACAAAAACGGGAGTGGGGGGAGGCAGGGTGAGTATTTTGCCCGAGGTAAAAAGGGACCCTCGGCTTTGGTGATGTAAGTTCGGAAGTTGCGATTTCGCGTCGGGGGTGGAATTCTCTTAGGGGGGTGAAACTCGTGGGGGGAATGCCAAAAAGGAGCCTTTACACAAACAACCCGTGGTGGCAGTCCGGAGTACGAAGGATATTCCCGGTCAAAAGGGCTTTAAAATCAGTTGAAGAACTGGACTCGGATACGGAAACGGGACTCAATCAACAACAAAAAAAGAAGGTAGGGACCCTCCTCTATGGGAAGTAAACTTCTTTACAAGGAACGGTGCCTCCTCCCGTCGTGCCTCCCCCCAAATCCTGAGAGCAAAAAAATGATGCATTGTTGGGACTCGGCGAAAAGAACCTTGAAAAAGGAAGCAGAAAAGGAATCAACCCCCTTGAGGAAGGGAGGGTCAAAAACAAATTTCGGACTCACCCAAGCGCGGGAAGCCGCCCGCCGGTGCCAACGAAACTCAACGAAAGTAAAAAAAACCCACTTCGCGGCCATCGACTGGTGTGAATAAGACCTGGGCCCCCAAGATCATCATTTCATAGGGTCAAATAAAAACGGACCTGAAATAAGGAAAAGGCAAAACGTCTACCTATTCCTATGAGTTTTAGGGGACAATGTTTCTCAGGTTTCAATAAGTCACGAGTCCGCCACTGTCCAACTAAAAAAACACCGGTGGAAAAAAGGGGTATGAAAGTGACACAAACGTGGAAACATCGTCGCAGGGCCGACCGCGGGGAAATATGGGACTCCCAACTTGTAAAAAGCGCCGGTGGCAAAAAAAAAAGCAGATTCCCCTCCGCCCCCTAGGGGGCCCCGGCAGCCAAGCACCTTAGTAGGAGAAAACTATTTATCACGGAGGCGGGAATAAGAGGGGAGCGACTACGGACAGGGGTGAATCATGATTCCAAAAAGAAGAGAACTAACCTCATACAGAGCTAAGCGTCATTACAAACACAGCACAGTCTAGTAAAGGCTAAGACAGGACATCAAAAAAGAAAAACGAAAGACTCAAGGATATTCGGGTGTCAACGGGGAAAAATGTGGGATCCGGGGGGGAAAAAAGCCGAGGACTGGCCAATGATAGTCATGGCGGCCTTGCCTCCTGAGAATTCGAAGAAGCAGGAATCAGAAATAAGCGTTTGGTTCAAAAAGGAACGAAAAAGAGGGATAAAACCCACTCGAAGTTAAAAAAAGGGGTCCAATTAAGAGAACTAAGGGAATCAAAAAATAAAAGGAAAACGCCTCAGATCAACGTACAACGACCACTGGCAACATTACGAAAAGGAGAACGCTTGCCCCCAACCCACAAAAAGAAGGGCCGTCATTGCCTGGGAACAAGCGTCGCTCCGCAAATAACATCCAAAATCTCAAAAAAAATAATCCGCCTCGACCCTGGGGGCCACCAAGAAGTCGTGGTTAAAGCTGGGATAATCAAGAGAGCGATATGGACTAAATAAACTCTAAAAAAGCAACTGCAATCTTCACGCGAAAACAACACTCAAAGGAAGGACACAGAAAAAGGCACACTCCGAATCGCATAGTAGGCAAATCTCTCCAACCGGAAAAGAAAGACATGCTGAGCCCGGGGCATGCCTATGAGGGGGGACTGGTCCTTCTCCTTAAGACTCAAAGAGCAATTTGGGGGGAGAAAAACAAAAGGACAAACCAACATACTTCATTATAGAGGGAGAAAGGACCGGCCGACCAAGTAATTTAAGGAAAAACCACTTACATCCAAAGGAGGTGTTCTATGACCAAGGTGACATATGAAAGAAAAGAAAAGGCAATTGGTACTCTACGAAAAAAAAAAATAGGGGGGGGGGAAGGCGGGTAGCTTCCACCCTACGGGAGCTAAAGCGAAAG
>Ga0179593_1526502_pt1 | contig 14344 bp, 22 predicted proteins | sample CZODoug2_1_08_16_FD_185931 | JGI IMG/M metagenome (GOLD analysis project Ga0179593, IMG submission 185931) | Vadose zone soil fungal communities from Angelo Coast Range Reserve, California, USA - CZODoug2_1_08_16fungal (PacBio error correction) | ecosystem: Environmental > Terrestrial > Soil >...
GGGGGCAGACGCCTGGTGGGGAGAACGGAAAAGGGGCATAGGGGCGGCCACTGAGTGTAAACGAAAACAAGTATAAAAGGGGAACAGGGCCGGTGTCACCACTGGTGGTTTTGAAACTGCACTGAAGGGATTGGTAGGGAGGGCGGAAAAAACCATCGAAATACAAGGAGTTTCAGAAGCAGGGTAATTAAAACTTCGGAATAGGGAAAGGCAGGAGTGAGAACAGCTGGAAATGAACTGAAACGGCATGAACAACATAATAGGGAAAAGCAGACATGAATGTAACGGCACAGGGATTGCGCGTATCGGCCGAACGTCATATGGGGGGTTTGCGGAAATGGGGTGGCACGGCGAGGGACACTAAAGCCTGGGCACTGAAACACAGCTGGGCCCGACCGGCGCCAAGGGAAAGGGTTGCTTGATCCAAAAACTGGACAAGGGTGTTCGGGTAGAAAAGCTGAACGGAAGGAGGGGAATCGGTCAGGGGTGTGAAAAAATGGGGTAGGCGAATGGAACGGGGGGGGGACATGTGCATATTCAAGGGGGGCGCCTTGGACAGACAGGAGTCCCGACAATTAAGGGAAACAGTCAATGAACAAGGCCAACCGTCGGTACAGAAAAATCGGTCTGTTCCCCAAGGGGGGGGAACTTTTTGACAAGAGGGAAGCCAGGAGGGCAAACAAGGGGGGGCGTCGAAAGGGCAGGGGACAAAAAATGCCTTGACAACACGTTACATGAAAGGGGAAAAAAAGAGAGAACGTCACCACGAACGAAAAAAAACAATTGGAGAGAACCCCAAGAATCAAGGGTCAGTTGATCCCGGAAACAACAGTGAAAACAAAAAAAGGAAAACCTGGCGGACTACGTAACACTCAGCAAAGTCCCCGGAACCGGTGGGGAAGGGGGGAAAGGGACTGAACCACCAGGGGGGGGGGACCTGGACCTTGACATGAAAACTGGGATCCGAACGTGGGGAGTACTTGGAAAAGGCCAGTGAAGCCACCCTAAGGGGTTGGGATGCTGAAAAAGGGGAAAGTGGAGTCTAAGGGGAAAAAAACCGAAACGGCAAACCGCGTGAAACAGGGTTATAAAGGTAAAAAGTTGAAGAAACTCCAAAAGAGGGGAGGGGCGAACACTTCCGTCCCTGAAGCAGCCCGGAAGGGGTTGGGCCCCTTGCTGGCTGGGGGGTGAAAAGGGGGGGGGGGGGGTCAGGGAGGATTGCAGTGATTCGGCCAAGGGAAGTCAACGCGTGAAGGTGCAAAGGAAAAAAAAACAAAGGAGGGTGACACGGGGGGAAGCTGGGGTAGAAGTACGGCACACAGACTCGGAACAGTTACACGAAAAAAACGAAACCGCGGGGGTTTTACGGGTGCTGCCTTGGGGGGGTCGTGAAGAGATTCTTGGGGGGCAAAAAGTCGCGCTTTGATACCCTCCAAGGTCATGCTCGCGATTAGGATCGAGTTGGGGTCCAGGGGGGGGAGGAAAACAACAGCAAATCGGAGGGGGGGGCAAGAAAGGGGGACTTTGAATCCACGAAACAGATTTCCGCGACGCAAAGGGGCAAAGGACCGATTCGGGACATCACTTCGCGGAAAAGCACCGCGAGGTCGGACCCCCGCGGCCAACAGTCTTCGTAAGGGGGGACAAAAGGGGAAGGGGGAACGCGGGGGGGGTTTGGACTGATGGGAATAAAAGGTAATGGGAAAAACCAAGGCATCTTCTTAAATGAAGTGGGAATAAGGGAGGTATGGAAGGTGAAAAAATTGTAACGGATAGGAAACGGCCAAAAAAAAAAAAAAAAAATTGGGAAAAAGCCTGGGGAAGGTTACAACATCGCAAAACAAATGCAGACAAAAAGAAAGGAAAAAGTTACTGCAAAGGGCCGAGTCCTCCAACCGGAAGATGCCGGCAGGAGGGCAATCAAGTGGAAAGGGAGGGGTTGAAAAAGCTGGTTCTGGGAAGAACAAGCCCCAGGGGGGGGAAAAGGGATTGGGGGGACGAAAGTGGAAACGTACCAAAAAAGTTGGGGGGGGAAACTGGGGGGGCACAGTTAAAACAATGTACGTGTTAATTATCCCTAGGCAAGAGGCACAAAAAAAAAATGGGAATTTAAGTGTTGCTAACTAACTGGGGGAGGGAGTTGCAAGGGAAAGTCCCCCTTGTAATAGCGACTGGTGGGGAGACAAGGAGAAAGTCGGTTTTTCAAAAAAAAAAAAAAGGGAAGGAGGTTGAAAAGTTTTCGCCAGTAAGAAGCCCTGGCTGGCAAAAAGAGGGGACAAGGGGGGGACGTCCACGTGTGAGACGTCAGCGAATATCATCGACCAAAGAAGTACAAAAGGGAAGCTCGGCCAATGTACACATTCGAGATCTCATCAAAACAAAAAAAACCTGAGGAAAGAAGAAAAAGGAAAAAAGAGCAGAAAACCCTGGTGGGTACGGCGATCGTCGACAAAGGTTGGTAGGTAATCGGGGGTTCCACGAGAGATGACGACAAGTCACCGTGGAAACGAGGAGAGGAGGTGGCGCGACCGAGGATGATTCTTGGAAAACCAGGAGAAGGTTAAAGATTCCAAGGGGGGCGCCCAAAGAATGACCTGGGCACAAGGGGCGGGAGTTAAGGGGTGGAATCAAGGGGAACCAAACGAAATAACAGTGCGGTGGGCAACACGGAAAAAAAGACCATTGTGGGGGGAGGGATTTGAACCGTCGATAAGGTTAAGGAAAAAAAGTGGAGAGGGGAACGCCGGAAAAAAAATGGGGGGGGATTTTCACGCGAAACAAGTGGATCCCAGGGAGTCTGGTCGGAAAGAAGGGACTAACAGGAACTTGGGGGGGGGAAAAACCAATGCCCCGCAAAAAACTAAGCGAAAAAAAGTGCGGTGGACATAGTAGGAAAGGACCAGGTTGTGAAGGTGGTCCAGTGGCGGGTGACCTAAAAAAAGGTGGGGGCGGCTGGATCAACCACTACAACCGGGCGGAAAAAAGGAGTGACAATTACCTTTGGGAAACATTGGAAACGTTTTTCGCCACAAAAACTCTTAAACTGTGGATGGGAATGAAAAGGTCATAAAAAAAACGGTTTATTTCCAAACATGGGACAGGCTGGGGGGGGGGTCAAATAATTTCATGAAGTAAAAACAAACTTCCGCCCTACAAATCAGGACCAAAAGGGGGAAGGGGGGACCACTTCAAAGAGCCGGGGCGACCTCAACGCCCGGGGAATGCCCTCTATTTACGACATCAAGGGAACTGGCCCAAGGCGGACCGACGTAGAGAATTGGCGTGGAGGATTGAAAATTCCAGCCCCGATTTGCTTAAGGTGGGGGGGGGGGTTCTACAAGAAAACGGAAGGCCCGCGACACGCTTGAATTGGGGTCAAGGGGGGAGACCAAACGCGACGGGAAAAAGGAAAGTAAAAAGATTCGACCTCAAACTCGACCAATTAAAAAGGAGCGGTTCAATTACATGGTAGGGAGGTCAAACTCCGGGCCAGTCACCTGGGGGGGGTTCCGAGGAAAACAATTGAAAGGGAGCGCAGTGACCCTGCCTAAACTTCACGCAACCCAATGACAGTGGGACTTCAAGTCACCGTCCCGACTAAGCAATGGTCGGACAACTGGACTCAAAAAAAGAACACGGGAACCGCTACCCGCCCCGCCAGAGGGCCAACGACGGAAGGCCGAGGACTATGAAACGAGTTCGTCGATTTTGGGATTGTTCGTAAAGTCGAAGCCCGTAAATCAAAATTGTAGGGTGCCTTAGTTACGAAGGGGAATACAAAGAAAGAAAGGCGATCATCCCAGTGCCCCAACCGTGCCTGAGGGGGGGGCTTCACTGACGTAGTACTTAACATCCCGGGTCCAGGACTAAAAGGACTACCGAAAAAAAAGGAAGAAAAGGGAAATGGGTTTCTACTGAATACAACGGTATAAGAATTTCTCCAGCATCTGTACAGCCCCGCCAACATTGGGGGGGGGGGGGAAAAAGCAGGGCAAAAAGGAGGGAAAGAACCGTGAGCCGGGGGGGTCATGGGGGGGTCGTCACTTAAAAATTGGTTTGCCTTTGCGCCGGTGGTGTGACCTGAAGGGGGGAGGGGACCCATTAAACCTTCAAATTGGGGGGGGGGGTTTTGCATTTTTGCGGAATAAGCAAGGGGGGTTGGGTCCGCCGGCAAACCAAGGGAAGGTCTCAACCTTCGTGTCAGAAGAAAGCTGACATCCACAAAAAAAAAAAAAAGTTTGCAAAGGTCACCCGAATGGCCGCGTCAAGTGAAGGTGGCCGGGCACCTTGTGTGGAAACCGAAAGAAAGGGTTGTCTTGGCAGGAAGGCAAGTGGAGAAAAAACGGAAAAACCACATTCGAAAGTAAACCGGGAAAAAAAACCCGGAAAGGAAGACCGAAAAAGGGAGATCTCGAATCGGAAAAAAAAAACAATGTCGTCGTGGATCAAACAAAGAAAAAGTGCCACATGTTAAAACAGACGGCACCAGCTTTGTCGTTTAAATCAGGGGCCGAGGGACACCAAAGAAGATTCGCCCGAAAAAAAAAACAACAGCGGCAACCAAGATGGCGCAAGTTTCGCCCCTGAAGGGTAACGGGCTAAGGACGCAGCATTAGTGAGTGGGGACCGGGACATTTGGTGAGCTGGTTTGGGGGGAAAAAAAAAGAAAATAAGTGAAAAAGGCTCGGTCTTAAAGGTTAATGAAGCATGGGGCAAAGAAATTTCACTTGCAATACACTCCGCCTCCCAATCCAGAAGAAGAGAAGCCCAAAGCGAAAGGGTTCAAAAAGAGAACCTTGGATTTACTCTTTCAACTACGGAACGTAGGCGGGAGTTCAAATCACAAAGGCGCCAACATGGCCGCCCGCGCAGCAAAAAGGAACAAACAAAGTTGGTGGGAAAGGAACAGCAAGGGTGGGACGGTTTTAAATGGGGAGGTATATGGAGCCGTCCCCATCAAAAAAGGGACCTTGGGAGGCGATTCCGGACAAAAAGGGAGAGAACGCATTCAGGCGCACAACAAAAAACGGAGAAAGGAAACGTAAGGACTAACGCCGGGGGTTTCCACTAAACGGAGCAGGGGGTCCATAGACGAGGGAGGCGACAGACACAATATTCGGGAAAACGGCAAGGGGCACTGGGGACCCCACAGGGGGGGTTGGTTCCCTGGCAAACGACTAGGGGGGTTGGAGAAAGAGAAAGCGCAGACGAAACGTGGGAAAACAGATGGCAGAGGGGAGAAAGAGGGGAACAGGCCTAGAGGGGGGGGGTAGGGAAGAAAAAGAGGACGAGCATGAAAACTCCAGGTCGGGAAAAAAAGTCAGGAAAAATACGGGCACATAAGAAGGGTGGCTGGTTAAAAAGAGGGCGGGGACGGTAAAGGACCTCGGGCGGCGGTCACCCAAAGGAGGGAAAAAAGACGTTAATTGACCGGTAAACCAGAAAGAAGACAGGGAAATTACCGTCACTTATGGTACTGGGGGAGCTTACTCAAAAGGGTGGTCGGGGTCGCACTCGGGATGCGGATCGAAAAGTTTGTTAGGGACGGGTCCCTTGGGCTGTTACGGCAAAAATGGGGGGAACGAGGGGGGGGGGGAAGAAAGGTTCGCCGCCCAGAAATGACCCAGCGACAAAAAAAGTTTTTACGGCCACGACACGGGAAAAAAAGCCCGGGACAACAAAAGCAAAGAAGGGACATTGGGGGGCAGAGGTTGACACGAAAGGGAGTGACGTGGGCCCGGACATAGGGCGTGACGAATGCCGGAAAAAAACAAAAGAAAATGGTTAATTAACGGTTAACATAGAGGACGTCAAAACGAGAAAAGCATTGGTTCAGCAAAAGGGGAAAAGAAGTAAAAACTAGGAACGACGGCCCCGAGGTTTTCAAAAAACCGACATGCTGCGAGCTACGTAAGGAAAAAAAAATGTAGAAAAGGGGGGTGGCCAAGTGGGTAAGAAAAAAAAAACCTTTCAATTTCACAAGGGTCGCTGAGAAAGAAAGGGAAAGACGTTGTTAACGTAAAAAGGACAAAGGGAAGGGGAACCAGCTCGGGGGGGAATGCACGGAGGGAAAGGTCTCGTGTCTGCCACGTTCTGAACTAAAAAAACGAAGGGGGGGGAAATTGATCAGGTTACAACATCACAAATGAAGGACGTCCGTACGTAAAAAAAAGGAAGAAAGGAAGTGGGATGGAAACTGCCGAAGGGTTAAGGGGGGGGTTCAGTTGGCGAAAGACGATTGGGCTTGGGGAGGACGGGGATCCACAGACGAGTTTGTAGCAAAAACCGGTTCACCGGGAACGCGATGGGAAAGGAACGGGCACACAAACAAAAATAATAACGAGTGGCAAAAACGAAGAAAAAACGCCGGAACAGGGGGGGGGAAAGGGGGTTAGGGAAACGGACGGATCTTGAGGAGACGTCAGCTGCTCCTAAACACGTAAGGCAAATGCCGGGATGAAGGGGGGGTGACAACAAATGAAGGGGGGGCGGAGGCAAGAGACTACGGGGTAGGACAAAAGTGGGGGGGAAAAAAAAGGCCCGAAAAAACGGTTGGTGGCCGGGCGCCTTCATTAAAGGAGGAGCAACCCAGCGCTTCCTCAAACCTCCTGGTTCGGAAGGGGAGTCAACAACCCAAAAGTTTCCGGAGAAAGGGGCATCGGGAAAAAGTGGTAATGAAGAAGGTTCGTGACCGGTGGGGTGGTTTTGCTGATTCGGAAGGGGTATGGAAAAAAAAAGTCGACAGGACCAGTTCATAAGAAAAAACTGGGGGGGGGGGGAGTTTCGTTTTCATACCATTTTAAATAGACCAGGGGTCCAACAAAGATACACCAAAGGGTCCTGCCCGGGGGCTCGTAAGGTTGGGGAGTGTCACCATCAATCAACCAACAATAAACGAAAAAAAAAAAAAGAACCATTATAACCGCAGATTCCTGCCAAAGGAAAGGGTAGTTGGTTCTGAGGGGCAATCGATGTGTAAATTCTAACAGACGCCTTGAAAAGTTGGGGGGAAAAAATAATAGATCAAAGGGGATTGGCTAAAGTAACTTTCAAAAAAGGGGGTGTGGACGAAAGCCAAGAATTGTGGGTGGGTTATCGACGGGGACAAAGGAGAATCACAACAGGTGGACCGATAAAAAACTGTGGTAATCGGGGGGTTACCGAAAATCCCCATTAAAGTACGCCACTGTGCGAAGGCTTGTTGGCGGAAGAGGGGAGAGGGAAGCGCCGTGTCGCCCATGAAGGAACCCAAAAAAGAAAAAAACGCGCAGCCGCAATGGGGGATTTCGAGCAAAGCACGACAGCATACATACCAAAAAGGGGGGGGGGGGGAAATCGCCGGGACCCATCGAGAGCTCTCAACAAAAAAAACGGAAGAATGATGAAAGAGAAAAAGAAAAAAAGGGGGACCCGAGAGTCGAAACAAGTTGGTATGTATAGGAAGGTGAGGGGGAAAGATATCGCTGCTAACTTTACCGAAGGGACAAGGGAAGGGGGACAAAAAAAAAGCATTATTAAGGGAGGGAAAAAAAGCGCCGTTAGATGTGGCCACGATTATGGAAAAAAAACCTTCGAAAACGGCATAAACAGCGATTTTAGGGGGAAAAAAGAAGACCATACAGTTAGGACGGGAAGTCAACCAGTGTTGCTTTATGGTTAAGGAAAGGGAAAAAAAGATAATTTCAACCCCAAGAATCTGGGGGCCGTGCACGTCCAAAAGGGTGGTAATTGGGTAATTGAAAAAATATCCAAAGGGCTTAAAAAAGAAAAGCGTCAAACAAGGTTGGGGGAAAACAAACGAATGCCCGCAAAAATTGCGGGTCCCGGTGGCGGAAACAGGAAACCAGGTTTAGGTAGGGAAATTTCCGCGGGGGGTTGTGCGGGGATGGGCACCTAAAACCTCGGACTAGGTGCCGTCTCGGGGGTAGCAAAAACCAGAAGGGTCCGAGTATCCGACTAAAGGGTGATTTTAAAAAAAAATGGGGGAAGATGAAGCTGGGGGTTTTTCATAAAAGGGAAGAAAAAAATCATTAACAAACAAATCAAAACCCCCGAACAGCGATTAAAAACAAAAGGAAAAAACCCACCTCCCCAGAAACCCGCGGCGGACCGCCGGAACCAAAACGGAGAGGATCGAGGGACTGGCCCAGGAGGACGGGTTTCGGGGGGTTAAAAACCCAAAAAAAAAAAAAAAAATCAAAAATTTTAGGGGGAAACAAAAATGGGGCTTAACGGTTGGGAGGACAAAAACAGCAAAAAGCACCCTAAAAAGAAAAAGGGGGAAAAGCTGTGAAATTTTGCGGGAGCAGCGGCAAGAAAATAACCAGAGAAAAAAAAAAATCCAAAAGCACAACTGACGAGAGGGGAAACAAATCGTTGTCATCCTCGGGTTGGACAGGGTCCTGTGTCACGGAGGACTGAAAAGAAACAAGGGAAAATCCGGTGACCTGCCTTGGCTAAAGAACGACCCCTCAACGCGGAACTTCAAAAAAACAGGGCCGACTTAAAGCCCAAGGCAAAAAACCCAGACCAAGAAGAAGCAGGCTGACGGGGCAAAGAGAAAAAAAAGGGGGGAAGGCCCTAGGGGGCAAGGGGGTTGGAGGGGTTTCGTAAAAGTGATCTCAACGTGGTAAACGTCGTTAGGTTCCCGACGGGAGAAAACATGGGGAATCAAAAACGGGATCATTGGCTCGGTGGTGGGAACAAGTGCCGTGAAACAGTAAAAACTTCGGGCAAAGGTTTGCTCAACGGAATGTCCCAAACTTTGGCAGGGTGGGGTTTTAAGGGAGGGAAAACACCGGTAGACGTGTCGCTGCGAGATGACGTGAAAGCCAAGTTTGGGTGGAGGGTGGGACGTCAAGAAAAAAAGGCAGTTGGGGGGCACCCGCGAAATGGGTACAACGTGAAAAGGTGTTTTCCCCATCGTAACAGTTTGGGGTAAAGGGAAAAAAAGGGTTGTAAAAGGGCATGTGGGGGAGGTGCTTCTAGAAAAAAAAGGGAATGTCCGCCTGGGACCGTTTCGTGGGACAAAAGGACCACAAAGGCGGGGGCAGCACCCAGTGTACCGAAACGGGAGGAGGAACCGTGAACGTAATGGGGAAGGAAACAACAAAGGGGGTGAGCAAAAGAAGGGAAAAAAATGTCTGAGCGCGAAAAGATACAACGTTCCCATGGGAGCCCTTAACCTGTACAAACCCAAGAAAAGACTAAAACTAGTTACCACCAAGCACCGGCTTTGGAAGACCAAAAGGGGGGGGTTCAGTGAAAACAGGGGTGGGAAAAAGCAATCCGGTGCCGCAAAAACCCGTCGGGCAACCCAGCCTGTGGCGGATCAGTGGCAGTTGTTAATAGAACACAAAGTCAAATACCAGAACGAAGGAAGTTTAAACGCCCAAGTGATTAGTGCAGTAAAGTGCATGAAGATTTTAGAAAGTTGGTCATGGCGAGCGTGAGGGGGAGGTTCTTCACACCGATCATAATAAAAGCCCTTCCATGACTATGGGGACCAAGGATGGATATAAAGAGCGGCAAAGGGGGTCTCTCCCAGAAAAAAGAAAAAAAAACAAGAGCGCCGGCAAGACAAAACCGCTGGGGGACGGGGGAAACGCAGTAAAAGTTTTTGGAGATGGGGTGAAGTCGATCAACCACCTCCCCCAGGGAAGAAGAAAGGCCTGGCCGGAACACGGCAAAAGATGGTGGTACAATGCCAAAAAAAACAACGGGGGGGGGGGGGGGAGTATAGAGGATAGTCAAAAAAAGCCGTGTTCTCCAGGCAGTTATAAAAAGGCCCCGACGAGCCGACCTTAAACAGACGCCAAAGGGGCTTCACACCCAGAAACCCACACGGGTTTTTTCAAGCCGATGTTGCGACCATGGAGGGGGCCAGAAGGACAAGGTGGGCGAAGAACATTAGGACGAAGGGGGAAAGAGAGAAGGCGGAGGTAAAAGACCATAGTTTCCCCTTAAATGACCGAAAGGTCGAGCACGTACATAAAAAGCCCCTAAAGGAAAAGGTAAAGGCCCAAACATATTGAAAACTCGCGGGGGGGGGGGGGAAACGGGGGGGGGGGGGGGGGGGCCGTCATCACTGTGGACGGGTTTGAGGCGATGGGACCGACGGGAAAAACGGGTGGATAACGGAAACGACACTTGTTGTCAGGAACAAACATCTTGGAAAAACTGACGCCCTTGGTTTTAAGGGGGCCATCTCGGGCGAATCGTTTGAATGACAGTCCAGTTGGGCGGTGACAAGAGTCTTGGGATCAAGAGTGAGGGACACGGAAAAGACGGTGAAAAAAGGGAAAGGCACCTTCACGTTCACGCGCCGACCAAGGCAAAAATGAAAAAACCATCAAAAGGGGGAGAGGGACCAAACGTGGGGGTCCGTTTAAAACGAAAACGCAGGAACATGGCCCGCGACAACGGAAGGGAAGAAAATGCCATTTACAACAATTTGGTTCAAGGAAAGACGAGAACGTAACAAAAAAAACGAGCCAGTCAAAAAAAAAAAAGACAATGGGTCTGGCGAAAGACCAGCAAGACGTTTGAGGCAAACCGAGTAGCTGGGGCGGAAAAAACCTCAACGAACAAGACGTGGGAAGGGGGGGTATTCATTTTACTAAAAAAAAAGAACTCGGGCAAACGTACCGAAACAGGTGAGGCTGCCAGGTAAAAAAACGAAAGGGGGGGTAAGGAAGTGTCAAGGAAACAGACCAACCGAAAAACGGAAGTTTGGGATGCGCCTAATGTCGTTGGGAAAATTTTTCAACAGGAAAAAAAAAGCAGGGGGAAAAAATTTATAAGGATTAGAAATCCAGGAAATGTGAAAGTACCAGAAGATTCCGTTGGCCGAGGGAGGTAGGGGGGTTTTGCGAAGTAGAAACGTTGGGGAAAAAATTATTCGGGTTAACGCGTAAGGTGAAGGACCACCTAGTGTTCCAGGGGGACTTGGGGTTAGGGAAAACGCCCCAATAGCAAATGCACGAAAAAAGGTCCCGCCAAAGAACAAGAGGGGGGGGGGAAAAAGGTTGGTCGATGGGCACTGTTCGGGAGACATGGTAGAAAAACTCGTCAGAGCCGGGTGCTTCCCCGAATTCAAGATTCCCTAGATGCTGCAGGGAGGAAGGGGGGGGAGTGGATCAAAAACTCGTGGGGGGAAGGGGTAACCCACTAACAAAGACAAAGAAGGAAAGTCAATGGCCGATGGAGTAATCCTTAGGGGGAAGTCCAAAAATCCGGGATCCGCAACTCGGGGAAGGCGGCATCCATTTTAAAGAGGTTCAGGAAAACCGTGAGTGTTGTACTGAGTCGGCCCTTGAGGGAAAAAAAGCTTCTCTTATCATGGAAAGAAAAGTGTGGGGGTAAGGTTACTGATAAAACGAGGGGGGGGGGGGGGGGGGCGATAACCCCTACAAGAAGGCAAATTGGGGGGGCAAGTCGTCCTCAAAGGGGAAAAGGGGGGTGCCCAGACCAGGAACAACACGACCAAAACCGAAGGAAAACTACAAAAGGGTCCTCAAGTTCCGGGGAAAAGGTACACGTAAAAAAATTCTTTTGGGTGGCAGGCGGGATATGGGGGGTTACAAGGAAGGGGCTTCAAGGAAGTAGAAAAGGGGTGGGGGGGGTAATCACCATAATACTGTTATCAGGGGTAGTGGGAAAAAAGAAAAAGTACAAAATTTTGGAAACCACGTAAAACCAAAAAAGGGTTCAAGTGTTTGTCGACGGTCAAGGACTCACGCTACCGACGAAAAGTTGGTTTGTCGAAGCACCAGAAAAAAAGGGGTGGAAGAGGGTCACGGAAGTCCCCTTAAGGTAGGAAAAGAAGGCTTGTGGGGAAAATAAATCCGGGCACAAGACCTTTGGTTACAGGAATCAGCGGTTGGAGAAGAAAGAACTAATCGGAAAGGGAAGGAATTTTTCGGGACGAAAGGACTCGAGAATACAAAAAACTTGTCACGAAAAGGGGAAAACAAGGCTAGGACAACCAAAAAAGGAAGGAGGGCGGGGAAAAGAGAGGTCTCACGAAGGGGGGTAAAAAAAGCGGGGACACCGGTTTTGGGTTATGCGGAGAGAAAGACAATGAAACAAAAAAGAAAAAAACAGGAGGGCCCGAAGTTGGATCGCCTCTGGAAGATGACTGGGGGAAACACAGCGCCGTTAAAGATGAGGATTTAATCACAACAAAACCTTCGACGGAAAAAAAGGTAGGGGGGAATTTTGTCAACGAAAAAAATTAAAATTGAGGGGAGGGAGTCGGAAAAAAAAAAAAATCAGACACAGGAGCGGAATTGCACTGAAAACCGTACGATAGGGAAAGGGACAAAGCAAAAAACACAAAGGGGTGAGGGACGACCGTCCAAAAAGATTTTGGGAAGGTTTCACTTCTGGAACAGGTTGGGATCCCGTATGGTAGTGAACCAAAAGGGCCAGGCCACAAAAATTTACACAACAGGCCAACAGCAAAAAAAAGCATAAGGGAAGGGGTGGAGAAGAAGACACAGTTAGTAGGGGGGGGTCAGGGGGTCGGCCAGGGGGGGGTGCTACACAAAAAACGGGGGGACAATTGGGAAGGTGGGAAAGTGGTCCCGGGAGGGCGAACCTCGTTTAAAGTCGAATCCAGAACCATCCAAAAACCACCTTGGTTTCCATAAAAAGGGGAGGAAAAGGGGGGGGGGGTGCCATAATCAGTACAACCACAGCCAAGAGAAAAAAAGCCGGAAAAAGGGGGGCCCTGCCTGCCCGAAAAAAAAGCGGGGAAAAAACGAAAACGCGTGAGGAGTCCCGCAAGGAAATGAAAGTGACAGCTCCGGCCTGGGGCGTAGATTTGTTCACTGGGGGGGAAAAAAAAAAGGGAAAAATTATCGCCAAGGCCTTAAAATGAATTGGGGGGTAACATCCCGCCGCGCAGCTAATTGCAGGGGTCAAACATAGAAGAGAGAGTCACACGAAAAAAAACGACACACACGTAAAACTCGGTCGGGGGGAGAGGGGAAAAGTCGTGTGACTTGTGAAGTGTCCGAGGTTGGTAAAAGTACTGCAGTAACTCAAGGGAAACCGTGACGCTGTAAACTTTCAAACAATCTCCGTTGACAAAGAAAAAACCGGGGCCGACTAGAGGCTTCACTGACAAACTGCCCCCCGACCACGGCCCATCAGGGCCAAGGGGCTCATGGAAAACGGACGGGGGTCCGAGTAGTGGGGGATGTAACTTGGGGTCGATAGTTTGGAATTTCCATCGGGGGGAAAGAAAAATGTCATAAAAACGCAGAAAGGCCGCAAGCAGAACAAACTGTGCATCGGGCAAACCCAGTTTTTGGCGTAAAAAACTGGGCCGGGACTGGTAAAAAAACACGTCCGGGTCCCGCAGGCTCCATAAAACGTCATGAAGAAAACGGGGGTGGATGGGGGTGGGGTTAGTACTTTAAAAAAAAAGAAAGGGTGTCCGCACCACAGAGCGGGGAAGGCGCCGCCAAAAATTGAGGTTGAAAAAAAGTCGGTGGACCGTAACCAAAAGAAACACTGAAGGGGGTGCGAAAAAAAAAATTGAGGGGGCAAAAGGGGACGGTGTTGACGTGCATAAAATAGGGGGAGAGCAGTGGGGGAAAAATTCCAAAAGTGGGGGGATTGGGGAGCCCTTCCAGAAGGGGGGGGGTGTGGCAACGGGGGAAAGGCCAGCAAAGGAAGTGCCCCCCGCGGGGTAAGAAAAAACGGAAACGGCGAAAAACAAGTTGGGGGGCTGGGGTACCACGGAAGGTGGCAAAGGGAGTCGTGAACGTGAAAAGGGGCCCGTCAAACGGTCCGAAAGGGAGTTTCCCCAAGGGACTCTGAAAAAAGGGAGGCCAGGGAGGCCATTGCATCCCGAGAGACAATAAGGAACCCATCGCCGAAGATTCTACGAAACCGAGCTGGGCGAAACCAAGGTGAGGGCGGGTCAGCACCATCAAGCGGGTTCGCGGAGGGGCAACGGTTCACGGGGGGGGGAACGCTTTTTATAATACACGCCCAACGGCGGCAAAAAACGCAAGCTAACGTGTGAACGAAAAAAAACTTGTGCAAGCACAAATGGAAAGGAAAACTGACCCGAATAGATGGGGGCAATACGTCGCTAATGATGGTCCTACACTATCTTAGGAAGAAGGGGAACTTGTCAAATTAACGAAGACTATGATGCAGGAAGGAAACTCATGGGAACGTAAAACGCCTGAAAAAAATAAAGGTCGGAAACAACACGCAGAGGAAATGGGGTTCAGGGGTTGAAAAGGGGGCGTTTCATTTTGATGGGGAGGAAGTCCCGGCCAGAAAAAAGAACTACAGGTAGGAAAAATGGAAGGGTTGGTAAAAG
>Ga0179593_1572081_pt1 | contig 14344 bp, 16 predicted proteins | sample CZODoug2_1_08_16_FD_185931 | JGI IMG/M metagenome (GOLD analysis project Ga0179593, IMG submission 185931) | Vadose zone soil fungal communities from Angelo Coast Range Reserve, California, USA - CZODoug2_1_08_16fungal (PacBio error correction) | ecosystem: Environmental > Terrestrial > Soil >...
GCCTTCAAACGAATCACCTCCGCAAAAATGTTGAAGACTCAGGCAGGGCGAAAGGTAATTTTAAACCTTCAGCCAAGGGCGCAAACTATCTGGGCGATAGGTCTCACCGGAAGTGGCAATCAAACGGCCGCAAGCCCGGTCATGGAATCGCTGCGGGACTCCCCGACAAGGGAAAAAAAAATTCGCATGAGAAGTCCACTCACACCCGGTAAAAGGTGGTGTGCTTAGCGGCAGCGAGGGGGGTGGGACTGCCGTTTGTTCACCATGGCGTTCAGAAGATGTAACGAGCAGTTAAAAAGCGGGGGGGATGCGGGGAGCGAATGTTGGACGATCGAGACGCAAGGGCGACGGCCGCATTTTGTGAGATGAACGCACATGAGAAAGTGAGCTTTCTATCTAGCGTCCAAAGAGGCGTGGGCATCTTCAGGTGGAATTTTTTACCATCCTTTGGACTGCTCCCCCCTCCACTCTCGGCGGGCAACACCCGAAAGACCGACGGGCGAGCCGGCTTTGATCACGACCGAGGGCAAAGTCAAAGGGTGCGCCGAACCATTCTTTGGGAACCAAAGGAACGACATTGGGGGGGTGGGAATTTCAAATGGGAACGAAAACAGGGGAGCAAAGTTTAAGAGGAAGACCATACGAACGACTGATCCTTAAGCTGTCGCTACATCCGACAAAGAGGCACTTACATCAAAAGAAATGAAATTAAGTGACGATCGAGAAAAAGGGAGGTGTGGGTGCAGCGAACTTAACAAGAGAGTGCTTCAGGATTTCGCAAATAGGAAAAGCCCTTCGGGAAGTGCCAATCTGAAAGGAGGGGAGTCGAATGAGACAATCGAAAAGGTGAACTCTTATGAAGGTCGGGAAAGGTCTGTTTTCATGCGGGGGGGGGAGCGCGAGGCAAAGTGAAAGGGAACCGGGCTATGATGTGAAAGGGATCCCATCCAGAAGAGGGTTAAGGACACGCTGGGGGGGAAAAAATGCAAGTCATATAGATCAAGACATCACTTAGAGGGAGGCTAGAGAAGAAACCAAAATGCCATCATCTGGGGGTAAAGTATTTTCTATGTCTACTGACGAGTATTGGGGATGGGACTAAGCGGGGATCGCTCTAAAAAACGGGAGGAAAAAGGATATATATAGAACAGAGTCGCAAAACTCATCCCATACCAACCTCGTACAAGAACTGTCAAAAAATCAGGGAAATGGGGAATTTTGTGATAGAAAAGTAAGCGAAAGTTAGGGGACATGGGGCGTGAAAAGAATTGGATCCTTATTTGGGACCCACTTTCCTTTATATACGGGACAGTGGAAAATGGGCAAATCCCAGGAATGAAGAAAAAAAGTAAATAAGACGAACAGGCCGCAGGGGAAAGTAGAGATGGACGAAGCTGCGGGAAGAAGAACTTGAAAGGTAGGGGGACTCAAGATATTGATGATCACAGGATGGGGGGTAAGTTCGCTAACCTGCACATACCGTTTAGAAAAGATCTGGTCCTCAGTCCGTAGGGGGAGTAGGGAGGGGAGGAGGAATCTGTCAAAAGGCTCACAGGGGGCTAGAGCGGTACTTAGGAAAAGAGAAATTCCTAGACGAAAACTTGTATCAAAAAACAGATTTTTGAAAGACCAAAAACCACTGCAGGAAAAACCACAAGAGGGGGGGGCTTAGAGGGGGGGGGGGAGATTAAGGGGGTTCCGGTGAGTGAACTCCTTCGAAAACAAATAGGCTTGTTCAAAGGTGGGGGCCTTGCAGGAGGGGGGAAAGAGGGCCCATAAGTTCGAGATGCGTCGAGTTTGGGACGAAGAAAAAAAAAACAAGGGCGAAAGCGGGGGAAAAAAAAAGGTTCCTCTGTATCTAAAAAAAAAATTATACGACGCCCTGGACGTATGACGGGAGAAAAAAAAAGGGAAACAAAAAGAGGGATCATTGGGCCCGCTTCTGGGGGGAGGCGGGGGGCTCTGATAGGAACAGGCGGGCAAAAAAGGGCGAACCTTTGCGTGGGAAAAAACCCAGGTGGACGGGGAGTAAGGAGGGGGCTGGGGAAGGAAAAGGGGGAGCAAGTAGGTCCGTCATGCTCCTGAGTGAAACACGGAAGGACCCTATCTGGCCAAGGCAGTTTGAGGAGGAGGCGAGACTGGACCTCACATCATAGGAAGGGGGTGGAGAATGATCGAAAAATAATCACCTCGGGATATGAAGAAAACAATGAATTCCGCCGAGAGGGTATTGCGTCATTTGGTTACGCACAGGGGGGTCCCGGAAGGGTGTGGGGGAATAAAGGGGGACGATTGGGCTGGAAAAGATCAGAACCGCGGAAGATCTCTCACAAAGGAGGAGGATAGCGACCGCTTGAAGAGGGGGGAGAATCCGAGTGGAGCTGTGGGACAAAAAAAAATTCTCGAGCCGAAACAACCTGCCGCAGAAAACGCGGCTCACAGAAACCTGTCCAGATAAAGACCGCCGAAAAAGACAAAGGGGAAAAAATGATTATCTCAGGAAGGGCGAACGATTTTCCCGACGAAAAAAAGGCGGAAAGTTGCCAGGGATCCAAGGGGGGTCGGGGGGTGTAAAAGACCACCGGAGAACAACGGTCTCGAAGGTGCCAGAGAAAGATAAACATGGAGAACTCAAGAAAGGTTAAAAAAAGGTTTGGGGGCGACCCAAAAAAGGAGGGAGTGGCATTGGGTCCTTCCTGGTTCCCGTAAGGGGAAGTCAATGTAGTCTGGAAAAAGGCGCTCGCGTCGGGAAGTCTCCAGGACAATCGGCGTCGCCGCGGGTGGAAAAATTACCGAGGATAGAAAGGGGATTCTGGGAAATTCTGAAAGGGCAAAAAAAATTTCAGTAGCTCAAAAAATGTCTGGCCGTGCTTAGATCCAGAGAATCTCTCCAACGCGCCAAACAAAAATAGATAAAGGACTCAAACCAAGCTGCTAAGCCAAGCTTCATTGTTAAATACACAAATTAATGTTTGGGAACAAAGACAGGAAAATATGAAGGAGAACTCAAACGCTATATCAAGAGAACCTTTACCGGGGAAGGAAAAAAAAAATCTGGAAAAAAGTTACAACGGGGAAAATCACAGAGGAATGATGCGCGAATGGAAAAGGGTGTGGGGAGTTTTTCGTAAGGTCACCATACCTCGTGGTAGAAAAAAAATAGGAAAAGGATTTGGGAGTTAGCTGTAGTCTTAGGGACACTTTCCACTTCGGTAACTCTATGCGGGGTTCGGGGGCCTGTGGATCTGATCACGGGGCCGGGGCTATGGAAAGAAAATTAATCCCCGTAGAAAAATAAAGGAGGGAAATCTAGCTAATAATCCACTACAAGCACGTCAGCAAAAAAAAAAGCTACCCTCTCAAGGATCGAATTAGTAAGGGGATCTGCGGGAAAAGAGTTACAGCTTTTATCTGGATAGAAAGGAATCAAAAGAGAAAAGAGGAAACGCATCAAAAATCATCCAAGACAGGGAGACCTCGACAATATTACCTCGAGAGGGGGATTCGAATATAAGAAAGGGTGTCTATCACCTCTGGAACCCGCGTGCAGGGAATTAAAGATTTTGGATGGGACCTTGGCCCCTCTCAGAAAGAAAGGGAGTATAAAACGGGAAACTCAAGAATACGGTTACTTCTAGGGGGGGGACGCAGATACATCGGTAAGAAATACTCTTTCAATAAAAAAATTTTTAAAAAGGGTTTTTGGGCGAAAAACTGAAATAGAGGCATAGGGGAGGGGCTTGGTTTGGGTAGCGCCCGTTGAGGAATTGCTTATACTAATCAACTGGGACGAAATTAAGGTTTATAAAGGGGCGACCAGAGTGGAAAATTAACCAAACAAATTCATTAATTGGTATAATGTCGGAAATAATGGGGCGGGTAGAAGGCTCAGAAGGCAGGAGTGAGAAGATTTTGGCCAGTTCTTGTGGGTATGTCAAAATGAAAAAGAAGATTTTTGTAAGAGGGTAGAAAAAAAATCCGGAATAATAAAAAACAGTGAAGACCGGAGTATCTGAAGGAAGAAGAAGAACGATTGCCGACGCTTTAACTTATGAGTAAAGTTCTGGAAATAAAAGAAACTTCAAAAAGGAAAGAGAAGGGTAGAGGTTGGCTGGTATCAAAGGGGGGGGCGGAAACTGGTCGTACGTGCGCAACCAGAAAAAAAATCTTGTAAGTGGAGGGAAAAAAAAAACTAGAAGATCCAAGCACAAGGGTTCTAAGCTAACCTACAGGTCCGAAATACAGAAAAAAAAAGATCCTGAGAACTTGAGAGAAACTACAGGGACGGCCGGATCTGGCAGAAGGGAGAAGGGAAGGCCGAAAAGGTGTTTAAAATTCGTTCCCGACCTCTCGGAGACAGACGGGACAACCTTAGAAGAAGGGGGGGGTTATCGCTAAAAAAGAAAGCCGAAGAAAAATTAAAAGGGAGGGGAAGAGAGAGAGACTCGAAAAAAGATGAAAAAAAAGGAAGGGGAAGGTCATCAGAATTTTAGTTATCACCCTGATAGGAAAAAGGAACCGCGACTAGGAAAAGGACCGGACAATAATCAAAGGAAGGAAAAAGAAAAGCCCCTCAAGAAAGAGCCTCATTTTAAGAAAATTTAAAGAAGGAGGGGAAGAAAGTATTTTGAGTTCAATGAAAGAAGGACGGAAACGAAGGGAGGGGGGCTCAAGAAGAACAAGTTTCACAAAGCGTCATTATCCCTTCCAATCACCGGAAATAAAGTTGTGAAGGGGGAAAGGGTTTAGAAAGAAAAGTAAAGAAAATTGTGAGAGGCTAGAAAGATCGGTACTGGGGGTTCTCAATCATATACTCAAATGGAGAGGAACCTGGATTTAGAAAAGATTCAAGGGAGGGGAAGAGATGGGAAAAACATCAAGGTTCAAGCGCAGGGGAACTACTCGGTCTTATCCTCGTTTGAACCTTACAAGGGGGCAGAAAATTAGGGGGGGAATAAAAAAAAATTAGAGGGGTTTTTGTGATTTCCAAATCTGTGTTAAGACCGAAATAGGTCGGGAAGGGACAAATAAAAGATGAGGGAATCGTACTGGAGAGCAATTGGGGACGAATGGTTACGATCGGGCAGTGCGTAGGTTCAGAGAACAATACTGTCAAAAAGGAGGAAAGAGGAAGAGGGAGTCTGAAAAGAAGGCCACACTCGCGGGTCTTCTTCAAGGGAGTTGGGGGGAGGAGACAAGAGGAGGGGAAGGGGTAAAGAGGGGGGGGGAAGCTAAAGGAATCTTCCAAGTCGGTTTCTCGATAACGAACGACGTCTACGAAAGTACAGAAATTAAGACTCGAATAGGGGGTGAAAAGGAGGGGGAAGAAAGAAAGATTAGAAAGAGATATACAGTCTGCCAAGAACTCAGAGGAAAGGGCGAGCCTCTAGATGTTGGGGGAACTTTGGAGGAGATCCAGATCTGTCCACAGCTTTCATGTAATCTGTATGGAGACTCACGAGCCTTCCAGAAGACAGCATAAGAAGGATTGGAAGAAGAAGAATGAAAAGGGCACCTAAACGACGGGACTCTTTTTAAGATGGAGGAATGGGAAAAAACTTGGAAGCCAGGGAAAGTTTGGGGGGGAGGGAGGAGGGAGGAGCGGGAAGGATCAGCGGTGCTTTGGAGAGAGAGTCACTCAATGACTAGGAAAGGGGGACCGAGAGGGGGGGGGGGTAAAAAAAAAAAAAACTGAACCTTGATTTCCAAATGTCTTGGAGTCCTCCCTCTGGGGGGGAAAAGATGGAAAGGGGGGCGAGATTCTTGTCAGGGCGGGATTTCCTCTCAGGTCCAATTCCCTCTCGGACTGAAGGAAGGGATACCGAAAAGGAAATAGAGACAGAACCTGCAGGATCTGCTAAAGAGAAAAAAGTCTCCGAGAGGGCGAGCCTTAACAAAGAAGGAGGAATAGTGAGTGACTTCCTAGCTGGTAAAGTCAACGAAGTCCGCAGGACAAACCACAAACAGAAAAAAACACCCCCAAGCAAACAGATAACACAAACCAAAAAAAAGAGGAAAGGGTTTAGGGGGAAAGTGGCACTTTTCTTTTACTTGACCCAACATATAGACCTGAGTTTTTTACACGATAGGAAGGGGAAAAAACTATAGAGGTTTATAAACAAAAAATAGACAGCTCCATTTTTCAGAGAAAAGAAAATGGTTTGGGAGGAGATCTGATGATAATTATCAAGGGGGGGTCGCAGTGAAAGAGAGGGGGTAACAAAAGGGGAAAAACGGACCTCGTATCATATATTTTTTGAAGATGTCAGAAAAAAAGCAAGGCCGAGAAAACACAACGAAGCTCGGCAAGAAAACCCTGGCAGAAAAAAGACTCTAAATAAGGAAAAGAAGCTATATAGCGGGGGAACCCTCCTCTTAAACCTAGCAACACGGCGAAAAGGGAACAGAAGAAAAATCTAAAGAAAAGCCCGGGAAGTCGGCCTTCTGGAATTAATTTGAAAAGTTCGAAAAAGGGTAGGGACAAAGTACAAGGAAACTAGATCTGAAGGGGAAAAAAAAACGTGAAAAAATTCGCATTTAAAATGGGAGAATTCAAAGTTGAGATGAGGCCGTTGGTCAGAGTTCGGAATAATTACTCACTATGTAACGGGTTGGAAATCGCGAAATTGGGAAATTCAGACAGGGAATCGAAGTTAGATGAAAGGGAGGAGGCAGAGTGAAAGAAAATAGGCCTTCATTATATTGGCAGGGAAAACTACACGTCGCCATCAAAAAGCCGAAGAGTTGATCAAAGAAAGCCGAACTCGGAACACTCATGAGGGGGGGATTACGGAGGGGGGTTAAAAGGGGAGGGGGGATACCCGGGGCACATATTGTTGTCAAGGAGGAAGAAAGGCTATAGGACGACTTGAGCCTGGGAGGCACGAAACGAGAGGGAAGTTACGGAGAAGAACGTCGAAGGGTAGGAAAGGGGTCACAACTGACAATAAATCTTCAATCAATAGCGGCGCAAAAGGGTTATGGGACTATCAAAACGCTACTTATATATTCGAGGAAAAAGGGGGGTGGAACGAAGAAAGAGGGAAGGGAAGGGTTACTAGTGTATCCCTCCGGAACTGACGAAACTGGGTGAAAAAGAAGTGTTGTCGAAAAAGTACATATCACTAACTAACCCAGAAAAGCAATCTAGGGGAAAGGCCGAGCGACTGCTGATTGGAGCGTCAGAGACTCTAGAAAAAAAAAAAAAAGGAGTCTTAAGGAGAAACAACTCATCAGGGGGATGCCAGAGGAAAAAGATTGTGTCTTGATCTGGGGGTTCACTGAGAGGCCCAGGGGTGGAAGAAAATATTTGGAAGGGATCAAAGAGATAACCCTGGTAAGAAAATTCGGAATAAAAAAAAAAAGAGCTACTCCCAAGCAACACCGACTAGAAGAAAAGGGAGCGAGGGGGGGCAGAAAAATACGCGGGAAAGGGTACGATTGGAGGATCCTATTTGGAGGCCAACCTGAACAAAGGAAGGGCGATCGGACACTCATTCGGAGTGCGGGGGGGGGACTCGTGGGGATTATCGAGGAAAGATTCTCTTCGGAAGGCCCGATAAGGAAGAAATAGGACTATGCGCCCGTGATCGACCAAAAAGTCAAAAAAATTTGGGGAAAAACAAAGAGACAAAGAGAGGTCCGAAAAAACGAAGAAGAAGGGGAGATTTGTCTGCTTGGAAAAGGAGTAGAGCCCGAGAAGAACGGGACTTCGAAAAAAAAAGGAGACCTGTGAGATAGAAAACCGGAAGGGCTATCGTGCTCCTGTAGGCAAAAAAAGACCGACGGCAAAGAAACCTCTAGCTGAAAGGGGAGCAAAAAAAAAAAACTCCAGACTGTAACACACCAACTGGTTAAAGTTTGCAGAAGCAAAAGCCACTCCGGCAAGGGAAAGTGGACCAGACATATCGGAAAGACAGGGACAGTCTTTTTAAAAAAATAAACCGTAGGTAAGAAAATCAATCCAGGGGCGACGAAAAAAAGAGGCTGGTAGGGCCGGTCTCATAAAAAAGAGTTGCAAATTCTAGAGGATCAGATAAAGCAACCTTTATTGTAAAAAAGTACCGAGGGAAAAAATTCCTGAAGAAGACAACACAAGGAGATGGCGCAGGGAAAAAGAAAACCATTGCACCAGCCTCTTTCTATAAAGAATAGAAGTGATCCAAAAAATTTAACCGAAATGAGGCACTAGTCCAAGAAGGTACGAGAAAAATCAGGGGAGATTGAGCGCCCTCAGTTAAATAAGAGAAATTTTAAAAGGTTCAGCAAAAAAAAAGGGTTCGGGTGGCAAAAGAAAAAAGGACGGAAAAAAAACGAGGAGATCGCTTCTACTTCACGAAAAGGGGAAGATCAAATTAAACCACTCACCGGGGGGTTCTACAAAGATGGAATGAAAGGGAAACATGGAAAAAAACTCAAGGGAACCTCATCGAAGTTTCAAAGAAGCCTCGAAAGGTTTTCTCCTAAGAAAGAGAGGAAAAATCCGAGGGGGGAACTCTGGAATGGTGCTGGAGCATCTCTGAGTCCTACAAAAAAGAAGAAGAGAGTGAAGGGCCACACGGAAAAACACCCCTCAAAAGGAAAAGGTTGAATACGAAAAGGGTCTCCTGCATCTCGTGTCTCCGCCCAGATACCCAAACGGGGGGGTGGGGGGGGGCCAAAATCGGAAGGGAGAAGGGGGGAAGTGGAAGAATATAAAGGGTCTATAACGACTGAGAGTCTCTCAACGAGGCACAAAAAAAGGAAATCACCTTGGAAAGGAGGTAAAAAAAAAGATTATGTGTTCATTTGTTCATCGAATTGGCTCAATTCTCAAGAAGACGGTGAAAAGTGGAGTTTTCGAAAGCCATCAGAGGGAAAAAACTCTCTGCAGTTTACTTCCAGTAGGCTGGGAATCCGCCGGAGGCTGGACATAACAGGGAAGGCGCTGTCGGATCAAACGAGCGATGAACGACCGCACTAGGCAACGGCTAGCAGAATGACCATCAGAAGTCGAAAAGTATGGAAAAAAAAAAAAGGGTGAAACGCAAAAAACAACAACGGGGAGGGATCAGTTACCCTCTGCGGAAAAAAATACACTCGAGTCGAGATTGGGGTGAGAGTGGGGGGAGTAAGAAATGATCGAGGCGGGATCGAGAAGCCTTGGGATCCGATGTGGGAGCCTTCGGATGAAATCCCCTTAACCCGACACCAAAAAAGCCCGCGGAAAAGAAAGGAACGAAAAAGTAACCTCATCTAAAGATCGCGAGTGATCGGAGAAGACGCTGGCTTTGGGGAAAGGGAAATTGGCCCGGGACTCGGCAACAGTTCGATCAGTTTTGGGTGAAGGCATCTTGGCGGGGCGCGAGGGGAAGGAGTACGTGGAGATCTGTCACTTCCATATGCAAGGAAATTGGGGCTCACCACGTTATTTGTTAGGGGGGATTTGGAAGATCTCTCGGAATTGTTAATCCTTGCGCAACTAACTTCGGCGATGTGGGAAAGTCGCCGGGGGGGGATCAGATGGAAAAAAACACTATGCCGCCAGGGAACGAAAGCGAAACTCTGCGAAAGGAAAATATAAAGAAAAAGGGGGTAAGAGGAGCACAAGAATCCACCAAAGGCTCGCGCTGGCAACTAGGGCTGCAGGTATGAAAAGCCAAGGGCTGCAAACACAATCGAGACCGGAGTGAAAGGGGGGGTTGACGGGGCGAGGCTCCCCTAGTCCGGGGAAGAAAAAGGTCCCACGAGAAAAAAAAAAAGGGCCAGCTCTTTGGAAAAAAGGGGGCTTGGAATACGGCCGCCGTCCGGAGGGGAAAGGGGGAAGAAAACTCATCGGGCGTGTAGAGGAGACCTTGACTTGGGACCCCGGGGAGAAAACTGTTGTGGGGGGGTTTTCAGACCGCGTCATATCATGGGGGAAAGAAAAAAAAGTTCGAGGAAGGGGTCGCAGGGCTCGAACTCTCAAAGGGAAAACCAGAGAGCCCTGGCAACCACCGAAAAGAAGGGTGATTTAAACCCATGCTCTGCATCGGTAACCAAGTGCGTAACAAAAAAGCTCACGGAGAAAATAAGTCAGAAGCATGAACAGCGAAAGCCGACAATCAGGAACCGGCGGAATTTTTAAAAAGTCCTGAGAGGAAGAAGCTGTGTCCGAGGGAGTTAGAAAATGACCAAAAAAAGTGGGAAAAAAAGAGCACTAAAAGCCGCAAATGCAGGTCACCAAAGGGGTCAATTGGGGGTAAGAAAAAAAGCACAGGGGGCCTCGTTAAGAATTCGGAGAGATGTAAAGCAGTTTCGCAAGCAAATCGGGGAAAGCTCGCGTAGAAGATAACTCCGCAGGGAACGGGCGAAAAAGGGATGAGAAGCTTCTTAGGAAAAAAGCCTAGCGTCAGGAAAGAAGAAAAAAGAGATGCTCCAAAAGACCCGGGACAAATCTGAAGCCCGTTGTCTCAGACCGGGGGGCCCCCAAAACTTCATCGGGACAGAGTTTCTGGAAATGGTAAAAAAATCGGGGTCTACTCCCAAGAGGGTCAATGAAGAGGGGGGGGACGCTAGGAACTGGGGAAAAAACTCAAGGAGAAAAGAAAAGCACAAAAAACACAGGGGGCGCATTCGAAGGTTTGTGTGGTCAGGTTGGGAGCGAGAGACTTCGGGTCCAAAGAAAGAGTTCCCGCAAAAAGTGATGCAAAAAATCTTTCAAGATTTTCAAGTTTCTGCTGTGGATCGGACTTCATGAAAAAGGGCGCAGGGGCAAAACCATCGTGGGAAAGGAAAAATATGGGAGGAAGGAATCCACGAAGAACTCTTCTACTTATAAAAGCTCAAGTGGGAGGAGACGTAGGGGGGGACAGCGGTGAAAGAATCTAAAAAAAAGAAAAGAGAGAAAGCGGCGGGGTTCAACTCTCCAATACGGAAAGATACTTCCATAGTAGCTTGGGACGCCACGTGGATATAAAGGATCCAGGACGCGTGAAAGGGTCGGGTGGGGATCCCCTTGGGCACCGCGAAAAGGAAAAGAGCAGAAAATAAAAAGGGGACTCGACGGAAAAGGATTGAGCGTAATCTGGAAGAAAATACTGGCGGGGAGAGGGGGGGCTATTGAGGGGTTCCTGTCAACCTAACATCATTAAAAAGAAGGGAGAAACCATAAGGTTGGGAGTAATCGGTCTGAAAGGGACAGAAAACCGGTGATCTCAATATTCTGCACTGAAGGGGGATCGTGGAAATAAAACACAAACAACGGTATTTTAAGGGCGAAAAGTTGAGGTACAAGCCGGCTCATCATCGGAGGGGAAAGGAGGGGTGGGAGCCAAAAAATGCCCGGAAAAGATACACTCACAGTCCGCGTTAGGAACGAAAAAAGAAGCCCTTTCAAAAAGAAAGGGAGCAAGGTCGCGCCTGTGCGAAAAGCATGAAGAACAAAACGACAAACACTCCCGCCGTTTGGGCTGCCCGAGGGGGGAGCAGGGGAGGAAAAAATGCGGAGGGGGAAAAGAACGCAAGAGATCCAACGTTCCCTGCGACAAGGAACCCACATAAGCGTTGGGGAAATACGAGGGGAACGGAAGAAGAAACCTGTGGCATCAACGGCCTTTCGATGGGGGGGGGAGAGGGGGGCGGCGCAGGAATCTCCTGACTTATCTGGGGAAAGTTTATCAAAAGGTTTGTGAAAGGGCCGGGGATCACTCAAACGGAGGACTAGACGCAGGAGAAGTCCCGCTCTCTCTCTCAACAGGAGATGAAAAACGGGCCGAAAAAAAAAAAACTCGTTAGGGAAGAAATACTGGGGAATCCTGAGGAGTACACTAGCACAAACTTGAGTCTGCGACACAAGGGGCCCCTTGACCAGGGAAACCAGCAAGAATTCAAGAAACAGGAGGAGAGAAGGGCCGTAGAAAAAGAAGTTCGCAAAAGAGGCTGGTGAAGGGGAGCATCCGGGGCAAATACACAAGACGATGGAAGGCTCTAGTCCAAACTCAAATGACGCACAAGGTCCCTTGGTGTGCTATCAGAAGCACCGGGACCAAGGAGTTCGTAGAAGGCAGCAAAAGAGGCCTAGTTGGTCATGAGATGGCAAGGGAACGTCCGACAGGGGGGACGCGGAACGGGGTCGAAGCCGGCAGATCTGGGCCGGAAAAAACGGAGAACCTACCACGCGGGCGGCCGGCGGAAAGAAAAATAAATCGAGAAAAAGATTAGTTTGTGGGTGGGGAATTTCCCAGTGTGGTCGAAGGGAACACATAGAAGCGGAGACGAAGGAGCCCTCGAAAAAATTACTAAAAAATAGTGGGGAGATCGCATGGAGAAAGGGTGTTAGGAAAAGACTTAACAAGATAAGGTCCAAGAGGGCCCGGAGGGGGTCGATGGTCAAGAAAAAAGGAGTAGTCACGAGGAAAGGGCGGAGGGGGCATGCTTTGGGGATCGGCTTAAGTAAAGGCGCTGTGGCAGGAGTTGATAAAAGGGTGACGAAGTTCCGATGAAAAAAGAAAGAAAAAACCAAAGAAAAATGCTGGTAGGGATCGAATGTCCGTGGGGGGAAGGGCCTGAAAGCAACAAAGAAAAGACCTTAGAAACGTCCATATTACTAGAGGCAACCTCTGCCACTCCTGCCCTCGAGACTGGGGGGGAATGAAAGGGTTTCGAGTTATCAAGGCGAGAAACCGAAGAAAATTTGAACCTTCGTGGAAATCCCCTTGAAAAACTGCGTGATCGCGATCCAAGGAATGAACACCTACCAGAAGGGGGGAGAAGAGTGACTCAAGAACTACGACGGAGAAGCCAGCGGGAACCGATTTATGGGGGATGACACAATCCAATCTCACTAACCGGAGTGTGCGTGTTAGTAAGTGAAAGGAATCTGAAAAAGGGCTCGGGGAGTGGGGGGATTTCGACTATGTGCAGGATATCTGGACCATTTTTTAAAAGTCCAAAAAAAAATTGGTGAAAGGAATGGCACAAGGAGGGAAGTTGGGGGAGACTTGAAGGAGAACCCGGGTGTGCTGGCTCCTGGTTTTTTAGAAAAGAAATGAAAAAAAGAACGTCCTCTTGAAAGATCTGGAGATATCAGGGGGAGGTCAGATAAGGGAACGGCGGGAAGGGACGGAAAAAATCTCTCCGACGAGGTATCGAAACTGATAAAAGGTCGTCTGAACTTCAGGCAAAAGCCTAAGGGGTTTAAATAGACTTTCAATGCGAAATTGGAAGGGAGGGGAAGGGGAAGTGAAAAAAATTCCCTCTGGGGAAAAGTGGAGGGGGGGGAAGCAGAAAGAAAAATCGTGGGAAAGTTAAAAAAGGACTGCCTAATCCCGGTATTTAAACATCATCCTGGAACGCGGGAAGAAAATGCTGGTAAGGAAAAGGTCGCGGGAAGGAGTCAGGTGTGGGGGAAGCAGTCGGGGAAAGAGGAGCAAACATGAAGGGTTGATCACTCCCGTATTTCGAGGAATGCAAGGGGGCAGAAAGAAAGCCCGGAATATGAAGGAGGAAGGCCTTGCTCAGGCGTGAAGAGAAGAAATACGGGGAATTCTGCAAAATCGCGGCGTGAACAAACGACTTGCGTAAAAGGAGGCGTCTCAAAGAAGGGGAATAGAGGGAACAGTAGATAACCCGCGAAGAAAAAAAGATGGGTGGGAGAAATTCAGTAAACCGTGTAACGCCTTACAGCCATTTTAAAAAAAGGCCGTGGAAAAAAAAAGAAAAGTGTGCAAAGACGCGCAGAAATATGGGCGCAAACTTCACAATCCACGAAAAGGGAAGGGCTACCAAGAACTTGGGCAGGGTTGGGGGGAAAAGAAAGTTTCGGTAACCAGAAATTTTCCAGCGACTCCCTCAAGGGGTGCTCAAGGGAAAGGGGCTGAAAGTTTTGAAACGAAAAGGCTTTAAAGGAAGAAAAAAGAGGCGCATTCTGGTACGCTGCTCCATAAACTTCCCGGCAACAGGAGGAAGAAGGGTTGAAGATCAACTATCGAAGCTTTTGGGGGAATACCCAAATTACTGAGGGGGGGGGAATTTGAAAAAAGAGAACCCTTTGAGGCAGGGGGTCATGAAGCCGAATAGAAAACTTAAAGAAGAAAAAATTCCGAACCTCCACGCAAAGGAGAAAGAAAAAAAGGTTTACTATAGAAGGGTTCCGGGGGGGAAAATAATCGCAGAAAAATAGTAAAGTTAGGGCGTTCTCCACGCATCTATTCAACGTATTCGTTTAGAAGAGAGGGTGTGAGCTGGGGGCATTGCAAAAAAAATGGCAAAAGGGAGTGATAAAGGGGGGAAATATCGGAAAGGAAAAACAACAGCAATCAAGGGAAGGGGGCGTCGAGGAAAAAGCCCAGCTTGAAACATATCTCTGGGGTCCTCAGAAGGGGAC
>Ga0179593_1258890_pt1 | contig 14343 bp, 14 predicted proteins | sample CZODoug2_1_08_16_FD_185931 | JGI IMG/M metagenome (GOLD analysis project Ga0179593, IMG submission 185931) | Vadose zone soil fungal communities from Angelo Coast Range Reserve, California, USA - CZODoug2_1_08_16fungal (PacBio error correction) | ecosystem: Environmental > Terrestrial > Soil >...
ATCACAACCAAAAAATAAAGAAGGAAGGACGAAATCAAAAATCGTCCGTTCAAAGACTACTCTCAGGGTGACTTGAACGTATCGTCCAGGTGTGGGTTTGACGATGATTGGGGGGAACGCCGGAGGGAAAGAGGGATCTTCTCTAAGGGGGGGTCATTAAGCAAAAAAACGGTAACAGGCGTCCGAAGTCAGCTGGCCGTGAGAATAGCGGCTTGCACGTGTTTGCCAAGTGAAGTGATACACCTTGGGGAGGGTTGTTAAAGAAATCGAGGTGGATAGGGGTTGAATTACAGAACACGATGACAGAATAGGGAACAGCGTCTCAGGTGAAAGGGACGGGGACCATTTTGGTTCACGGATAGAAGAGATCTTCAGCCGAAACGATGTTGCAAGAAGCATTTGTCAGAGGGGGGTGAATTCATTGGCCGTGGCGAGTCACTGTCTAGGGACCAATAGTCCTTATTGAGAAAGAAAAATGCGAGGAAAGGGAAAAGAAACCGCACGGGGAACTGGGGAGAACGTGGTGCAGGAGTGCCGGGGTCCGGACCAGGGACCATGATGATATGCTAAAAAAAAATGACAGGACGTGAGGAAAAAAAGGGGGGGGAAGAAAAAAAGGGGGAGAAAAAGCTGAAACAGGGGCGCCCTTATAGAGGAACTGCGTCAGAGGTTCCATGAAAATAATTGCTTTGGACGCAGCATTACGAAAGAAAACACTCGTTTGGTCGGAGAGGAGGCTCAAAGCAGAGTAAGAAAATCAGAAGGGGGCTGGGGGAACCGGGGGGGGGGGGACCCAAAATGCGTGTGGAGGGTGGACCATGGAAGTCACAGGACCGTCGAGGGGGATTGCCTTCAGCCCAAAAGACAGGGGCAAAGAAGGAAAAAAATCATAAAGAGTCAGGGAAGGTGTCGGAAGGCGAAGCGGGAGAAAAACCGGCAGATCTGAAACGAGTCTAAAAAAAGAAAAGGGAGGACATATACCAAGGATGAGTTCTTCGGGGGGGAGCTTGAGAGGATCCTCCTATGAATGTCTGGTACGCGCAGAGATCTAGAAGTTAGACGAATTGGGACCTTCATTACGCACCCGAATTCAGGTCAACGACTGTGTTCATCAAAATCGATCGGCAAAGTAGTCCCTTGCGCTGGCTCTTGGGCTGGGGACTGATTTGACAATAGATGAAAACAACGGGAGGGCAGGGAAGCGTTGAGGGGGGGAGGGATTCTAGCCGAGGATCAGCCAGTGTTTGTTTACGCTGGAGTTGCGCGTCACGCCTGACGAGATCAATCGGGTTTTCTGAACTCTGGGGCCTAGTGGAAGCCTTGGAATAAGGAGAAGATTGCCTTGGCGTCTATCCCAGTTGGGTGTTAATAAAGGGGGATTTAAAGATTGGTAGACAGGGCTCCTCAAAAGAACTGGGGCATTAGCTTCAAGGGAGAATGGCCGGGACAGCATAAAAATTTCTCGAATGGAAACGAGAAAGGATGATTGCGAAAAAAGTACGTCATCTCAAGGTAACTTCACGACCAGAACTCAGCCGCTAAAGAGAACGGAAAGAGAGACCGTAGCGGAGAGAGGGCCACTTGGTGAATGGCGACTTAATGACCGGGGGGAGGAAAGGCTGCAGCGGCCGCGGGTTCCGAGGTACTGAAAAATTCCGAAGGGGGTGCGAGAAAAGTGCACCGATTAACGTGATAAAAAACTAGATCCATGGCAAAAGATAAATACCGCAGGACGTCAAAACGCAAGAGAAAAAAACAGAGACAAGACGAACTAAAAGACTGATTGAGTGATCGAGGCGCCGGTCGAAGAAAAACCGCCGAAGCTAGGAACTTCGGAAGATCATAATCTCGCAAGGAAAAACGGATGTTAAAGATATTTAGTGTCGCGAAGCGGAGCGGGGGGTCTTTTTTAGGGGGGGAAAGACCGCCAGAGGAAGGGGCTCAACATATAGTGCAGACTATTGCGGGCTTTTGGTCTGGTCTCGGTCTAATCGGCAGGGGAGGTATTAAAAAGGGTCCATGATCATCCTGTTTGGCAGCAGTCACCGGGGGGAATAGGGGAATTTTGTTAGAGAAAAAGAACGCTTAAACGGGAAGTCACAATCAGGAAACCGGAAAAAGTCAATGCAGCGTCGGTCCAAAAGGGAAAAGCTTCAAATCACCAAGGGTGGGCAATGGTGAAATCTATGGGCAATCAGTCTCAAGACCGTGGAAAACAGAGGGGAAGAGGAGTTGAATAAAAAAAAAAACAAGACCTGACAGAGGATCGCAAGCACTATCTGGTCTGTTTCAAAAAAAGGGAAGGCAAGGGGAAAGATAGGAGGCATCCAAGTCAGAATCCATCTGGGGGGATTAAGCACTTCATTTTAGTAACATCCTATCTAACAACTCAATTGAGAGGGAAAAAACGGACAATAGAGAAAAGGCGGCAATTTCCTTAACGAAAAAGGTATCTCAAAAAAGAGTGAATCGAAGATAATGCAAAGAGCGAAAGAAAAAACGGGAGGAAGAAAGCTCAGAATTGACGAAACAGCAAGCGCGGTAAGAAAGAGCATTTGCAATCGAACATCAAGAACAAGGGGGAACCGTAGCAGCAGCAAGGAGAGATCAGGCCCTCCGCTTGTGCGGAGAAAGGCGTGAAAAAGGAAGGAGTACGGAGGTGGGTCAAAACGGAAAGGAAGACGGCAATCCTCGATATCCGAGGTCGAGGTTAACGGGGACCAGTGTAGGCGCGGAAAGAGAAAGAAGAAAGAAAAAAAATGACGTGGGCCAAAAAGGGAGAATAAATAATATATGGCATGGAAAACTGGTCTCTATGAAGCCAGAGAACGCGACCCTTTAATAAGTTCGGTTCAGGAAGTCAAGGGACCGCTGGGTGAGCGGAACCGGAGGGGGCCAAACCAAATAGGCTGACACAGTAAAAAAAAAAAAGCCCTAAGTTTGGTTGGAAAACCCCTGGGAAGGGAAAAAAAAACGGAGAATCGAGGGCGGAAAATCGGTCTGGGAGCGCATACGAGAAAACATTTGCTGACCGTGTCAGTCCTCGGAGCTTCCTCAATCAAATAGCGAAAGTTGTAAGCTGACGAAGAAGGGAGACAGGTGCGCAAACCCGTGCTGATATCCTTTGGTCATTCCAACCTTGGGCGAAATTTCGTCAAGAAACGGAGAGGCGCAGTAAATGGGGACATTTGGTCACCGGCAGCGCACTCAACTGGGAGGAAAACACGAATTGAAGAGGGCGGTGCTTCAGTGGACTCAGCAGTGAGGGAGAAGGATCAATTGTTTAAAACTCTCTGAAGGGAGAACAAGCAAAAGGAAGTCAAAAGAGGAGCACCAAGGCGGCAGGCTGCCTGTAGGGGGAGGAATAAAGTTCCTATTCGCAAAAGGCTTTACCCAGAAAAGCATGAAATGATCGCTGAAACGTGCTATAAAGAAATCTTTTCTGGAAGTTAAAACAGGTCCCTCAAAAGGCGAGGGGGTCAACAAAGGAAAAGTTCTTGGGGTAAACTACCCGTTAACCGGACCAGCTCTCGATCACGTCATTTGGGGCGACGAAGAGGGACGTGGAAGTACCTGAAGTTCAGGGAGAGAAGCAAGACTTGGGCAGCGGGAGATTTTGACCCAAGCAATCAGGAAAAAAACTGGGCATCGAGTCGGACCAGCACCTAAGCGGGGGAGAGAAAGTGTTGCCTTGCGGCGATCGATTGGGGCCGGGGCTGCGGGCAGCATTAAACTCTATTCACCGACTTCTAGAGAAGAGCCAATTGCAGAAGCTGCGGGGGTTGAGTCTCGAGCCTCGTCAGATTGCGCATTTCGCGCAGCAAACTGGTTAGGACAGAGACAATGATGGATAGGCGGCAAATGCGGGATCTTCTGTGGCGGGGACGGGGCCTGCTTGGGCACATCCTGAACTTGCCGAAATCTGGGTTAGAAAGAGAAACAGGCGGATTGCGAAAAGGGGAAGAAAAAACCTACGACCGAAGGAAAACAGGTAGGGATTCAGGCAGCGTCGTCTTCTCGATGAATAAACAGGATGAGAAGCAGGAAAACGGTCAGTCAAACTAAAGAAAAAGAGCTGGTCCGGGCATCGGGGCCGAAGGAGCTGGTCAATTTCGCTGCGGGGAAAAGGGGGATGATGAAGACCGCAGAACTCTGCATCGTCTTGAACAGAAAGAAAACACAGCAGGAGCTGGGGTGCGGGGGGGAGGCACCTCGACAACTACAGCCAGGGGTACTTACTAGCATGTTCTTCCGCCGAGGGTCGCGCGTCAAGATGGCCAGTGCAGAGGAAAGAACAGATTTGGGGGCCAAACAACGAAAGTGCGGCTACAAAGAATTCAAGTCATTCGAGTCTGCGTGGCGTTTTTGGACTTCGGAATTTTTGAAAGTTCAATCGGAGGGGCTTTTGTTTTCAGAATCTTAACGCACGTGAAAACAGAAGGGGGAACTGGATCTTTGGGGGAGAAAGCAGGAGGCAACAAAAGGCTGGCCGGAAAGGGGAATTTTTCGATGGGAAATTCGAAAACGATGACAATGCGCGGAAACCGAATCTTCGCGCAAAATTTAACGGGGGAGAAAAATCAGACGTTGAAGTAGTCGTGAACTATTCGCCGGGGGAGAGGGGGACGTGATACCGCTCGTCGGTTATCGATACACCTCTGAGGTCAGAATCAATCGGAGGCGGGTCCGCAGCGGAACACATCTCATGGCGTCGAATGAAAAAAACGCTGACGTGACAACGGAACGGCGAGGGGGGAGCCAGAGGGGAGGGAAGTATCGCTGAGGAAATAGACACCCAAAAGCTTAATGGAAAAAAAGGTGGTAGGCTACCAGACGACCAAAGGATCTCCGGAAAGCAACTCTAAACTCAGTCATGGGAGTCATATATTCAAAACAAGTGAAGCAACAAAAGCAAAAAACCGAAGCAAAGCCGAAAAAGAATACGCACAAGGGGGGGAAAAACAGAGCGATCAACACAAAAAGTGAAGGAAAACTAGAGGAGGGCTCACCGTGGTTTCAAAAGGGAATGCGCGGTCAAAACGCGGGGCAGGACGGGTAAAAGGAGTCCTTGTCCGCGGCGAAATAAAAAAGGGGGACAAAAAAACGAAACAAGTGAGTCTCGCGGAGGATGCAGGGAGATGAAGCGTGGTCGGAGGGCGACGGAAGAAAGGGGGCCGAAGAGTGGGGATGGGTTGGGTCGATTTCCTTCACGAGAAAAAAACAAAAAGACCCAGACTGCTGGTCAGAAAAGGAACATGAACTCCCAAGGGCGATTTTGGCCGGAAGTAAAAAGAAGGAAATGCAAGAGAGTCACGTTTTGCTATCGAACCGAGAGAAGGTGATCAACGCAGGGGGGGGTCTCAGCGAGAGTGAACACTAGGGGAAAGGACGGAAAATTGGAATGCGCCGGCTGGGAGTAATAGTCATAGCATGGATCGGCCCGGGCTGACAAAAAAAAGCCAATGCGGAAAAAGTGTGGTCAGGAAGATGGGGGGGGGAAAAGACAAAGTTCCGATGCAAGACTCCAACTCTCTTGGGGGGGGGAATATTCTTTAAACGTGGCGAAAAACAATTGCAATAAATCACCAGGAAAATGACAAGAGGGGGGGAAGAACTAAAACAGAAAAAAATCTCAAGGCATGACTACGTATTTTGAGTCAGGAACTTGATCGTGGGGGGAGAAGCCCTAACAACATGTGTGCATGTCCAGAGAGGCACGGGAAATCGGGGAATTCTCAAGGGGACATAGTCAGGAAAAACATATCTTCACTCAAACTGGCCCTGTCGGTTGTCGGGGTGGGGCAAAACCTGACCAAAAAGAAACATGGAAGTGAAGGCGTTGGGAGTCTGGGGCAGTCAAAGCTTATGGAGATGGCAGGTCCTGAGGAAAAGCATCAAAAATAAAAGAAAGCAGAGTTGACGACAGCGAGTCGCCCGCTATCAAGTCAAGCAGCTTTTCTTGGGGGAAGGAGAATGGTGTCTTCGTGAGATCTGGAGAGGTTTATCAGCGAAGAAGGAGACGCTTTCCGGTCGAATCGAAATGGGTAAGTCGGGAAGTTGGATGCTGTTCGCAATCCTCAAAAAATGAGCAGGACGCAATAAGTCGGCAGGTCAGGGTCCAAATTTCAATTTTCGAACAGTCAAGGCCGAGTTGAAGGCAAAAGCTCAGGTTGAGGGTGATGCAGAAAAAACAGATTTAAAAAGCTGCCAGCGTCCACGCGAAGAGGCGTAAGAAATCCACCAACGAGTAACTTGAGATGTGAGGGAGACGTGAACGCGCGCCAGGTTCACCCTTAAGACATACCCCTTAACCAAGAAGAAGGAACAACGAAAAACACAATCGCAGTCAGCGAAGCCCGCATGGAGGGGGAGGCGGGATCGGCCAGGTTTTTGAAGATTTTTCAAAACCAGCAAGGCTGGAACTAAAGGGAAGGAGGGGACAAGGTCCTTACGACAAACGGCTTGCGGAATCAAGGGGTCCTTAAGAGGGAGAAGAGGGACGGTGCCGGGTTTCTTGGATCCAGAACGCGTGGGGGGGAAAAAAACCCGTTTGAAAAGGGGGGGGAAGTCAAGAAAACAAATGAAAGTCTAGAAAAAAGGGCATCTATCTCGGAAGCTTGCTGGGAAAGCCGGGGTGCCAGCACGGGGAAATGGAAGCTTCGCGAACAGGCCTATGTACTCGCACGTCGGAGGGGGGTGAAGCAGGGGCGTTGAGAATGGGAGTCGGTCGTTAAATATGCCTAAGTCTAAAGCACAAATGCCGAGGCACAAGAGCAAGAAGGAATCTTCGTTGTGCGAAAGGGGGAGGACGACGCGCCGGACACATTGCCCTGATTATACTACTCAGCACTCAGGGGGCCTGGCGCCAAACTTCGGCAAGGGGTGGATGACAACTTAGCAGAGGAGGTCGAGCACCTGATAAAGAAGGCGTCAAAGTGAACCGCCATTAAGTGGGGGGAGGGGGGACCTCACGGGCTGTACGGAACGTCCCCTTTCGCCCCGAAAATTTTGGTAGGGAGCGCGCCAGCTCGATTACTAACTAGAGAGGAGGGGAAAGTGGGTGCGAACAGTGTGTTGTCACCAAAAGGAGGTGTGGTAAGCACATGCCTTCGGTGACTGAGAGGGGGGGGGGACGTGGGCAGAACCTCAAAACCTAACATTAATACAACTCTCACGCGGGGCGATTTCTAGACGGAAGCGCGAACCCCATGGCGGGTGCTTGGGGCCATCCCCTGGCTTCACAATACTCAACGCGGGAGTTCGTAGGGGAGGCATTTGACTATGCCAACGCATTAGGAGAAAGGAGAGGAGGACCGACTCTCATGAGATATGTCTCCTATCTTGGAAACTGCCAGAGAAAAACCCTAACCAGCCTAAGGACTGGGTCAACGTTTCGAGAAATCAGCTGGTCAATAGGAGCTCCCGGCTCTGGGGATCTTTCCCCTTTCTTTAGTCTTCAAAAAAAAGTGTGAGGGGTACAGTGACTCGGGATTGGTACGGGTCGAGGAAAGTCCGTCTCGAAAGCCTTTGTTTGGTCTCGGAGGGGGAAGGTGAAAAATTGCGCATCAAAGGGGTCCGCAGAACTATCATCCCAGAGTTTCGGGAAATTCGGCCGGGGGGGGGGGGAAAAGCCTAGTGTACGCCAGGGTCGCGATTGGCCCGGTGTTCGAGATCTTAGGGGGAGATCCTGAAAGTGTCGAATGAAGAGCCTCCAAACTCCTGGCTCTTCTTCACGGAGGCTGCAGTGGGTAAAAAAGCGGCCCCAGGAGCTCCGGGAACCAGGACAAAGATATTCTTTGAGCAGAAGAAAATGAAGGAGCACAAGACACGGGGGGATTGCACGCCCATCGGCGAACGTAAAGATCAGAACTTCGAATCGCGGGTTCCTTCCCGTGGTTTGGTGGAATCACTGTCGTGACAGTGAGCAGGCGGCACGCGGGGGTAACGGAAATGGTTGACTGCCGCGGAAGGGCCGTAAGGGGGAGGGAAATCCGTGCTGGACCCGTTAATGTGGTCGGCAACAAGTGATGATCATTGAACCCGAGATTGACCAGCTGACTCATAGGGAAAAAACCCCAGGGATCCAGAAGGAACCTAACTATTTGTGAGCAAACAGAAGAGGAGGCTAATAAAAACGCAAACACTCTTCAAATCTCCGAGTCGCTAAATATAAAGCTATCGAAAAAAAAAAACTGAGGAGGGGGACACTAGTCATTATAATCAGCGGCTGGGTCCAGGTTGCGAAAAAGCTGCCTCGATAGTTTTCAACATCGTCGGTATTTACCGGGAGGGAGCTGCTTGGTGTCTCTCAGGAAAGAAGGTATGATCTGGCCGCCTATGAGGGGGAAGAGAAAAAGGGGCACGGAAAAATTTGTTCGACCTGCGGCATGAGGGGAGTCCCTCGGAAACCGCGAAACGCTGGAAGTAGAGGGACTCGACCTGCCCTTGCCATCAAAAAGGAAAGATAAGACGAAAGCAGTTAAGAAGTCCGTTCGAGGATTGAGACGGCGGAGCAGTCAGGGGCGCGACTGTCTGAAAGGGAAGCATAGAAGGCAAAGAGTCCAGCGCTAAGGGGAAGTGAGCATCAGAACGGACGCTCGGGAGGAGCACGTCAAAATTGCGAACACTGATCGTGAACAACGAAGGATGCGACAAGGAAAAGAAGAAGAAAATCTTGCAAATCTTCAAACGGCAAAAAGAGGTTGCGCTAACACACTATGGGGAGTAGTAAAAAAAGACGAATAAGCAGAAGAGAAAAGGGGCAGCGCGTATCGACTGACGAAACACAAGCAACGCAGGACGGAAGAACTGGGAAGTTGTCGATCGAGACTCGGGACTCGCGCAAGGGGGAAGTCGGAAAAAGGTCTATCATCACAGTGGGCGCGGAAAACGTCTGTGGACCAGGGGAACTTAGGAGAGGTCGGTACGTAATAAAAAAAAAGGAGAAATCCGAGAGAGGAGGACCGCGAATGTCCAAATCAGCCCACGGTAAGAAATCCGCTAAAGCAACGCAAAGAAGGACTAATGACGTTGCATATTTGCAACTGATGCAGAAAAATTCCAAGGGATCATGCATTAGAGCTTTACCGTCACCGCGCACGTCAGGGAGGATGACTATGGGCAAGGGGAAGCTGGCTCTGGGAAAGAGACAAAAGATAGCATGGCTGACAACCTCAGAAAAGCAGTGGGTTAAACCTGTCGGACCACAGGAAGGGCTCCGCTCATAGTTCCTCAAGGGTGACTAGTCCTAACAAAAATCTAATGGTGGTAGGCTCGCGCGTTCAAAAAAAGAGTAAAAAGGGGGGGAAACGATGACAGGAAGGATATCCAGGGTTCGGCGGACATCCCAAAAAAATATTCATGACCACCCTTCGTCATTTGGGCGCCCGAACACGGGAGCGCGAACGTCTAAAATTCCCTGGCAGAACAAACAAATACAACTGTTGATGCAACAGACGTTTCATCTAAGGTGAGGGCGGCACCACGAGGCAGGGAGGGCTCCCTTGCGAGTGACTTAATCTGCAGAAAACAGAACTGAAACAACCAGCGAAAGGAAAAACCAACTAGCAACATCCGTTCATAGGCGAAGCTCGATGAGCGCGGCAAAAGGAGTTACCTCTCAATCCGGAAAATCATTTCTATCCAGGAGCGTTTTCTGGAATTATACCACCTTTCACTAACGCAGTGGGGGGGGGGGAAAAACAGAGTACTTTAAATAAAGGCTTCCAAAGGAAAAAGGAGAAAAGCGGCAAATGAATGAGACAGAGGCTTTACCGGTGGAGCATGAACTTCCGAGCCTAAGCCCCGGGGGGCAATAGGGGGAAGTTTCAAAAACAAAAAACACCGCGCAAAAACCTGTGAGAATCCAAAACTTCGCGGAGGTGGCTGAAGGAGAAGGTTGATGCGGGCTTCAGTAAGAATTGTTGAAGGGGGAGGGCTGCAAAAATTCTGTTTATAAAGGGGAAGTCACCGCGGGGAGAAAAGGCCAATAGGCAGAGAAGGGATGGGTTGAGTTATACAAGAATCGGACGTTTCTGAGCAGAGACCACGATGGTTTTCTGTGCAGCAAACCATGGCGGCGGAGGCAACTTCTCTACGGGAAGGGAGTCAGGGCGTTCAAGGATGGGAAAAATCAGTAAAACAGGAAGACCGGGGGGAGTATTTCGCGAAGAGAACAGCCTATTGCTAAAGCTAACCACCGACGAACGCAAATGAATCTGTCAGGGACGAAGATGCGGGACTAAAGAGAAATATTCACTGAAGGATCCTTGTACGCCATATGGCAAAGATCACCTACTCCAAGAGGGCGGCTCATTAGTCCTTACGGAAATAAAACTGGCTGATTGGATATTATTTCACCTCACGGGACGAATAGCCGATCGTTTCAAGTAAGAGAGCACGGCAACTAAAATATTAGGGGGAAGGGGGGTTTCGCCAACAATAAAGACAACTACCGGGCCAGTGGCTTAATAAATAAAAAACTGGGGGGGAGGAACGCAAGGGGCATGCGCAAGGCAGAGGTCATTGCGAACATGAACATTTGCTGACTAGGGCAAAATCAAACAACGAGCAAGTGCCTGCTCAAAACAACTCGCACTAAAGATGGATGTTTGGTGCCGGGTGCATCGAGTGGAAGGGAGGGCAATCGGGGGCATGCTGGGCGTGAAAACGCGTCCGCAGAGTTCACGCGAAGTGGTGCAAGGGGGAGAGGCATCGGAGGAGCCCACAATACAAAAACAAGGGGAGATTAAACCTGGCAGATTGAAGGCGGCCGGCAAAGTAAAAATGCGAGGCATAGACAGTCGGCCAGAGAAAAAAAGGGGTCCGGGAAGGAAGCTACTTTTCCAACTATTTCGAAATGATTTGAAAATAACCGGAAAATCCGAGGAAGCGGAGAGAAAAAAGCTTCCATGGCTACTTCCCGGCGTTAAAAGGAAGGAAATGAAAAAGAATGGGGGGCTGCTCGGTGGCGGACTTCCTTGCACGGAAAGCGATAATCAGCGGTCGATAGGAAAGGGGGAAAACCCCCGAGACTTCGGACCACGGGGGTGATCCGTCGACAACGACCACAAGGATACGTCCGTAAAAGAGAAGAGAAATCTCACCCTTTGGTTGAACGTTCCCGAGAAAACAACGACTGACACAAGTACAAAACAGCGTCCAGGAAACTGCCCGACGCAAAAAGACCACCAGGTGGAGAATCGAGATCAACAACAACAAGAGGAGGAGGCCAGAGGATGCTAAAAGGTGGGGAGGGAGGCGCTTTGGAATCTGGCGATACTGAAGGATTCTTCAGTCCTTGGGCGCGAGCTCTGCATCTGGGGGGAAGCGCGAATCCACAGGGTGAGATTGGGACGCATAGGAAACGGAGAAAAATCATAAGGGGTCAAGAAAACTATAAAAAGTGTCGAAGCGAGGTTTGGGAATGACAGAAAAAAACGCCCTCGAGCCAAAAAATCTTCAATCAAGAGGCGGGAAATTTCAGAGCGCACCAGCACAAAAATGTAGATTTGCCGGCTTCCAGAAAAAGTCCGAAAGGGGATTGCTCGAAGGTTTTCTATAGAATAGAAGAACCGATCACACGGCGACCGGCGGAGGGACACCGGCGATCGGAAGAAGACCCCTCTTGTAAAACTTGTCGTCTAGGAATGAACCGTTGGGGGCGATGCGCCGACTTTGGCGATCGGTATCGAGCACCGGGGAATCGCAATGGAGCATGAAAGCTCTGAGTAGGAAGAGCCAATTGGGTGAACTTACTCTTGGAAAGAAGGAGCTCTAAACGTTCGCGCGTGTGACTGCGGACAGACGTCGGGAAACCAAGAAAGCATGCTCGATTGAAATTCAACCCGAAACCAACGCTTAAAATCCACTCAATCGGAACAGTCGACGGAGTTTACATCAAGGACGTGGGGGGGGAGATCCGCCGACCCCAAAAATGGGAAAGGCCTGCTCGGAAATGGACCCATCTTTTCAGAGAAGACCAGGAATGACATATATCAGTCCCAAGGGGCCATAAGTGTCCGTGGTGGTGGACGAAACCAGGGAAAAAGCATGCAAGTGAATTGATTCTTCTAATCGAGCACGAGGAAGTGGGCTCGTGAGGAAAGCAACTACCCTCAAACATCACGAGAAAGGGGGACGAACAGCTAAATTCAGAGTAAAAGCACTAAGCACGCTGGATGGGCAAGGAAATGGCGTAGACGGGCTCCACAGCAGGTGGTGTCAAGAGAAGAAGCAATAAGACTTGGCCAAATCCCTTTCAAGTTGGAAAGGGGTGGGTTCGGGCGTGTTCGCAAGAGCGGTCCTTAAGTTTAGAGCGCGAACTACGAGGTAAAGAAAGATGTTCAAAAAGGTTCCCGTGTCCGAAAGACACCGAAGCAATCGGAAAGCAAAGAAGGGATGCTGGGCCGACCACACCATCTGGAGCTCCAAATCGCAAGAAGAGCGACGATTCCCTGCTGGGAACAAACAAACAGCAACATCTACAGAAGGGCTAGGGGTTATAATCAGGGAAACGAGAGCGGTATCACCCGGTCAGAGCAAACCCGAACCAAAAGACAGCCCGAAAAGTCCAACAATCTCACTTCAGCTCGACGTCAGAAAAACCGAAAAGAAGGTGCAACAGGGGAGACGATCGGACAGTTTTGGGAAGTTATGGGTGAAAACGAGCCCGGAGGGAAAACGGCGTAATGGCAGAATCATGAAAAAAAAGGTAATCCGGCACTAATGGGCACGCCTTGATCAGAGCGAGGACAGGTGGGAAAGTGTCGTTGATAATGAACTTGGAGGGTTGGGAGCAAAAAGGCATGGAAAATGGTTGACAGGGACGCAGAAACACGAGGAAAGGAACGCACAGGCAGCATCAGACTCCTAAAGAAGAATTGGGGGAAGCGACGACTGAGGCAAAGGAACGAGTGGAACTCCTGGGTGCACGGAGCGGTAAAGCAGTGGGCTGGGGAGGGAAGGGACGAGCAAAAAGCGGCGATGCGCCACAAAATTCCAGAACAATCCGCACAGAAGGAAGGAAGGAGGTTGTCAGAAGTGGGGAGTTCGCTGAAGACGGACCATGCAAGATGAGAAAGGGGCCGACTCAAGGGCCGGGAAACAAAAAGGACGCAAGGTTGTATAAAGATTATCACTGCATGGCCAATGGATAGACCGGCAGGAGGAGCGCCGCCATGGATAATGGGTGGGGGGGGAAAACGCGCCGACGACAAAAAAATCTCCAACAGGTGAGGAGTCGCGGCTCAGCGATAACGACCGACGGAGCGGCGGTTTGTACGAACGTGTTTGAAAACAAAATCGGGGACGGGGGAGGGTGTTAAAGCAGCCTTCGGGAAAGAGGGGGATGAACCGGACCCACGTACCTTGCAAAAAAAGACCTTGAATCCCTCGGCACCGGGGCGCGGGTCGGGAGAGGGGAAATACGCGAAGGGGAAATGCCTATACTGAAGCAACCAAAGTTCGGTAGCAAAGGAGGTGAGTTCGCTCCGTGGGGAGTGAACTCTTCCCGACGAATCCGGGTAATGACGAAATAGAAGCGGGACGCTCGTAAATTTCTCCCGATCTTAAGGAAGTGAAACAACAAAGAAAGTCATCATTCCGTTGAAAAGACTTTCTCGCCCAAGCTGAAACAAGATTCGAGGACCTTGTAAAAAAACCTTCCCGACGGGATTCGATCATCAAAACACCTTTGTAGGCATTTTCCGGGGTTTCTTGTTTCGTCAGTGTAGAAAAACAGCCGCAGAAAAGAAAATTGGGGGGGGCAGGCGATGAAGGTGTCTCTTACTTTGCAAGAAGGGACCGATAGAAAGATGGTTCGTAACTGGTCAAACGGGGGGAAGACTAAAGTTCACAAAGTTCTAGTGGGCCGCCAGATCCTTGAGTTGTGTAGAGAAGTATGTAAAAAAAAAGGGGGGGAATGCGCCTCAAAGACTAAGAACGAGAAAATCATCTCAAATTGAGAGAAGGACGAGAAACGTCATGCTTGCTCATAAAACGCATGAAGGGTCGCAATTCCGCTTCCGACGAAGGAGAACAGCACCGAAAGCAATAGCCCTTAGAGACGCGGATGGAATGCCCTGGGGGTTGGTATGCAAAAAAGGGATGGAGGAAGAAAGCTGATCCACAGGCCTGCTTTTCCGCTTTGGGTGAGTCGCATGGCCTCCGGTTCGGAAAAATGCCTCAGGGCAGGTTTACCTGGAATCGGCACACAGGATTCATGTAAAAGGAAATAAATCATTGACGGAAAAATCTCCCCAACAGACACAGGAATACACTACGATGGTGATCCACGATCAATATGCGATCAGAGTACGGAAAAACTCTCGATCCCGTAGGAAA
>Ga0179593_1314607_pt1 | contig 14343 bp, 12 predicted proteins | sample CZODoug2_1_08_16_FD_185931 | JGI IMG/M metagenome (GOLD analysis project Ga0179593, IMG submission 185931) | Vadose zone soil fungal communities from Angelo Coast Range Reserve, California, USA - CZODoug2_1_08_16fungal (PacBio error correction) | ecosystem: Environmental > Terrestrial > Soil >...
GTGGGTAAGAAGAGAAATAACGGGCAGAAACACTATAGCCGTCAACTAACCCAGGGGCTCCTTTCCGAGACCGCGGCTGGGGGAATGCGAAACGAACAAGGTAAAAAAAAACAACGAAGAGGGGGGAAAAACGGAGGAAAAAAAAAAAAGAAAGGGCAAGTACGTGCCCAGAGAAATGCAAATCGACGGAAAACCCAGGAGCAAAAACTCCCGCCCAAGTGAAAGAAAGCAGGAAGATCAAAACGAAAAAAACGCAAAGGAGAGGAGGGAAACCGTGGGAAAACGGTCCGGAAGTCGAGGACCAGGGGGGTAGGGGTGGCGGCGGCTCCGCACGGATCGGTACCGGAAAGGTCGGGCGAAAAAAGACAGGAGCCCCAAGAACGAGCAGACGAGGAAAACTACAGTCGGAGAAGGGAGGGGGTACTCACGTCATAAAAGGGGGCACGGGGAAGAAAAAAGCGAAGTCGCTCCAGGGAAGGAGACGGATGTGATAAAACGAACCGCTAACGGAGGAGAGGGAAGTCGGAGGCAGCTCGGTATAAGACAGAGGGAGGAAGGACAAAACCGGACCGGGACGGGCAAAACGACGCGCACTGTGCAGGAAGCCACACCAGACCTCGGTCAACATAAAGAGGGAGACAACAAGAAACAAAAATGTCGAACAAATAAAAAAAAGGGGGTAGAAGGGTACTGTTTCATTCAAAAAAGTGCCGATAGTCCCTGGAAACCGATCAAGGTTGTGGAGAAAAAACATATGCAGCAGCCTGAGGGAGAAGGACTAAAAGGCCCACAAGGAAAAAGGGGAGCCACACATCGGTGACCCCCGCCTTGTGCAAAATCGATTGATGACCTGACCAATAAATCGCGAAGACCTCAGGGTCTAATGCCAGGAGGGGGGGGATGAAACGAAAAGGGCAGGGAACTTGGATAGCCCCACCGCACATGGGCGGGGAAAATCCCCGGGTGAAATGGTTTAGGGAGGGGAGAATTTCAAAAGTCTCTCGGGGGAAAGAAAGAAGAGAGGTATAAAATACTCCAAAAAAAGGGGGCGGGCGTCGAAAGGCCGTCAGCGGAAAAGCAGAAGGGCTGAAGTCCACTAGAGACCGCGTCGAAAAGAAGAAGAGGTTAAAAAATAGTGTCAAGAAAAAAGAGGTACCCAAGAACGAGGGGAAGGGGGAGCTTCGCACCTTGGGGGACGGTCGGGAAAAAGACTCGAACATCAGGAAAGAGAGGGAATGATGCCACGCCGCAAACTAAAACTAAGAAGAGGGCAGCGGCACAAAAATCTGAAAAAAAAAAGTCGCGGCGTTCAAGCAACAAAACGAAGATTAAATCAGTCTTGGAAACGCAGGGACTGAACAACTATGACTGAGCTTACGGGATTAAAGCAAAAGAGGAACCAGAAAAAAACGGCGCCAACGCCCAAAAAACTACGCGTTGCTTTACCAAAAAAGTGCTATCAAAAAGAACAAAACCCGCAAGGCCAGACCCACGGGGGTGGGAACGGTAAGCGAAAAGGCAAGGAAAAAGCATAAGGGGAGCGAGACGAAAAAAAAAAACGAACCGGGAAGTTTCTAAGACTGCTCACTTTTGGGGCTTTCCCTTGGGGGGGACCACCCGTCCCTAGGGCTTTTACCTGTGGGGGAAGGGGAGGGGGGGGAAAAAGGCTGTCAGACGGAAAAAAAGCAACACAGGCCAGAGGGGGGCGCATCAAACCCTCCAAGGGCCACGTTGGAAACCATCTGGTCGAAGGAAATCAGGAAAAAAAACTACAAGACTGAAAAAAAAAGCAAAAAGGTGTTCCCCAAGAGAAATCATCAGATTCTTGAAACGATCCAAGACCGAAAAAAACTACAGGGAAAGGGCGCTGTTGGGTTAGGTCCTACCTCGAAAACAGTGCATACCTCGACCTTCATAGTACAACAAAGGCATCCATAAGGAGCGCAAGATGGGAAAGGGTACTTGCCCAGGAGTAACAGAAGTGAAAAAAAAGGGAACCCCAGATCCTGCTCCAAAAAGCGAAAAAGGGAGCGTTTGCGAAGATGGAGTCGAAGGCGAGGAACAAAAAAAAACCAAGTTTGAACAGAAACGGGAAAAAGTTAACCGACACAGCGAGACGAACGGTAACCCACGTGCAGGCGCGGCGTTCATAGGGCTGCGTGGAAACGCACCGGCACGAAGTCCGCTCCAAGCCCGCGAAAAAGGCCCGGGGAAGAACACAAACAAGATCCAAGGACGACAGGAAGAGAGGGGGATCAAGAAAAAAAAAAAAGGCGGTGACGACGAGGCTTTGCGGAGCAGAATGAAAACCTAAAGGAAAGGTCTGGAATCACGGCAAGAAAAAAAAAGACCAGCAAGGGGGAAAGAAGAAGAACCGGTAAGAAAACAGTCATCGCAAAAAGGCCATGACGAGCCGAATGCAAGAAGAACCGACGATCATGAAAAAAAAGGACGGATGCGAGCAGGGAAGTTAAAACAAACACAAGGGAAAGGAAGCAATCCAGCGGGAAAAAAAAAAATAAAAAGAAAATAGGTACGGCCTGGACGCTGAACATGCGCGTCAAAGGGGCTTCAAGAAAGAATGGCAAGACCATCTTTTGGGGGGACGCTACCAAAAAGACTTCTCTTGGGGCTAAAAAAAAAACAAAAAAAGGCGTGTAGAAAAAACTGGGACCATCCCTCCAGGGGTAAAGAACAAAGGGGGGTAGCCACCCTACGAAACAAACACCCACGTTCAGTCGCCGAAAAAAAAAAAAGGAACACAAAACCAACTAGGCAACACGAGCTGCAAGAGGAAAACACCACAAAAAATCGTGCACAGACCGAAACGAGCGTTGACGCGATTGGGGGGGGAGGGGGGACGTGTGGTCGAAAAACCCGGTGGAACCCTTCTTTCAGAAAAGGGGAAAAACCAGTTCAAAATAGAGAAACGGGGGAAAAAAAGGAAGGCGCAAAGGCAAATACTCCACTGGCGGGAGCCAAAACGCGCCGGCGCGGAAAAAAAGGACGGGGGTCTAAGGGGGGGGGGGCCACGGGGGGGAAAGGCCGTCGGGTGATATGGAAACGGTCAAAAGGGGGAAAGCAAAGAAGGGGGGAGAGTACCCACGGCACAGAGCCAGTGGAATAGATAAGGTGCAAGACCGCTCCCTGGATCCAGGGTCCTCATCCCGTTGTGACGAAGAGAGGGAAAAACGTCGTCAAACGAAACCAACTAATTTCTAGAAAAAAAAAAAAAGGGAGGGAGGGGAGAGTGCCACATGGACGCTGAAGTAAGGACGGCCGGGAGGGGGGGACGGCGCGACACGAAAGTTAAAAGATCCATCACAACACGGAAAAAAGGAGAGGAAATATAAAGAATCAATCCCCCGCGGCAAAAAAAAAAAGCTCAGAAAAAAGGGAAAAGAAGCCTTTCGGAAAAAAAAAAAAAAAAAAAACAAAAGACATGAACACCGCCCGCAGGCGTTTTTGATCGAAAAAAAAAAGGAGAGGACGTTCAAAACCTCATAAAAAAAACAAGGTGATGAAAAAGAAAAGGGGATCCGGAAGGGACCGATTGAAAACGGGAAAATCCAAGGGAAAAAAAGGCTCTGGAGCGTTGCCCTCGCGGAAAAAACTGCGGAACTCCGTAAAAAGGGTGTCCATAGAAAAAAAAATGGAAAGGAGAACCGACCAGAATCCCAGGGTCTCTCCGAACCAGGGACTACGCCGGCCGCCATCCTGGCAACAAATAGGCCCTGCGAAGGAAGGTACTCTAATTGGTGGCGGCAAATGGGGACATAAGGGGAGGGGACGTTACCTGTTGTTGCGCAGCCACCCGAAAAAATAGCCGCCCAACGCCATCGGAAAATGGGCGAGGGAGGGGCCCGGGAGGCCAGACGTTTGGTGGAAAATCCGCTGGAAGACTGTCAGGTTGTTGACTAGGGGGTTGGGGGGGGGGGTGCCAACGGGAAAGTACGGAATAACCGAACGGGGGGGGAAGGGAAAAAGGGGTGTAAAGGCCCCCGGTGAGTGGGAAGACCCGAAAAAGAAAGGTCCGTAAAAATGGAAGGAAACCTATGGGGTGTTGGCCAGCAAAAATCTGTGGGAAAAAACCCGCATCCAAATCGGCACGAACAGGCTCAGAGTACCGAAGGCAAGTCTCTAAAAAAATAAAAAAAAAAAGAAATGGAAAACCCCAAAAAAACGGGGGGGCAGAAAAGACATAAACGAAAAGTCCCGTCCCGCAAGGAGAGTGTTGTTCCGGTCCAGGGGGCTATGCTAACCCAGGAAGTCACCCCGCAGCAAAGGAGGTGGAGAGGTGGACAAAAAAATGCAGAGAGGGGTGAGACGAGGCAGTCTCAAGGAAAAATTCCTTCGGCGAAACGAGTTCAACAGGTAGTAGGGGGAAAAAGGGGACTGTCGACGGTCGCCGGGCACCCAAAGGCTGGCAGGGGAATGCAAGACAGCCAAGGGAGGGGTAGGCAAACTCCAAGAAGAGGACACGCCCCGGCCCGGACCTAGTAGTGCCGGGATCCGCAAGGGCGTGCAGTCTGGGCTTCGCGGTGGGCAGGCCAAAACCGGGGAAAACGGAGGGATCTAAACGGCCCCAGTTGCGAAGATCGGGACACTAGAAAGGGAAACATAGAAAAAAACTACCCGGGAAGAACCTAAAATCCCGGTGGGGTGGGGACTGTACGGCTGTCTGCAAAAACAACGTTGTCCAGTTGAACAAGAGAAAAAAAAAAAAAATTCAAAAGAAATAAATTTTGACGACAAACGAACGTAGTGTCCGTAGAGCAGCCTCGGAACCATCAGGGGTTTCAAAGCTGGGGGGTCGTTTGAACGGACAGAAGCACGCCCCACCTGACGCGAGGGATGAGGCCGGGGGAATTGAAACCGAATCAAAGACAACTTTGCGAGGGGGGGAGAGCCAACTGTCTTTGTGGCGCCGAAAAGAGTGAGTAAAACGGCACGCGGGGGAGGTTCTCCAACATCCCTGAATCAGGGAAATCCCTCTCAGCGGAAGCGGTGAAAACAAAAAAACTGAAGAAACTTGTCGGGCGGAAGAAAAAACCTGGACAGGATTTAGGGGGGGGGGGGTTTCGTTCAGCACCGTCGACTATTAAAAAGGGGAAAGAACAGAGGGATGGGACAACAAGTCCTACCAACTGAGAGCTGGAAAGTGACAAGCATCAGAGTACACAAAAGTACCAACAAGGGGAAGAAAAGAATGTGTAGGGGCCACGCACAGGAAAAAGGAAGGACACCTAATTCCCACGGACCAAAGAAGAAAAATGACCTTTCCGCAACTAACAGGAAAAAAAAGGAAACGCGACGGGGACGCCAGTTCCCATCATTTAAGGCCAGGAACCAAGAAAACAGTGGGTGGATTCCTCTGTTCTGAAAACAGGGAAGGGGGGACTAAACACGCCGTACAGGGGCAAGGGTGTGGTGAGTTCCAGAAGCAACGGGGGTAAACCTTGTGAAACCGTCAGTGATGAGCATCCCTCGTAAGGACAAGGTACATCATAAGTAGGTGAGAAGCCATGAAAAGGGTAAAGAAAGTAAAAAGAGGATGTTCCTGACTAAGACAATACTTGGGTTGACTGCGCAAAAAAAAAAAAAAAAAGATTGTTCCGAAAAAATTGGAACTCTGAATCCTGCCGCCGTGGGTTGCGGCTTGTCAAGACCATCAAAAGAAGAACAGTGTCGACTAAAAAAAAGTGGCACCGCAAGAAGGAGGGGTCCTCGAACATTCCAAAAAAGGTGCGGGGGAAAGAAACGAACATCTCAGGGGAACCCAGTTCGGAAAAAAGATAAAAACTCGTTCTAGGGACTGACTCGGGTCCATCAATGATTCAACAAGGACGGGAGCCTCGTTAAACTCCTAAACGTAACGTCATTCAAAAAAAAAAAAAAAAGGAAAACGAACAGCGGGGGGTGGGGGCCCTCTGCTGCGCACATGCCTTCTGCGGGGGCCGCCCGACTGAAAAAATGGTGAGGGGGGAAAAAGAAAAAGGTCTCAAGCGAAACAACAAATCTTGATTAGCCTGACGATGTGGCCGGGGGGGGGGGCTGAAACTAGAGCTGTTGGCACGCTGTTGAAACAGTCCATGCACGGGGCGACAATCCTGACCGCCGGAAACTTCTAGAAAATGGGTTGGTGACGAGAGTCAGGCAGACAAACCTTCTGGGAAAAAAAAAACTTAGTTGTACGAAAGGCAGCTCTTGGGACATCCTAGGCAAAAGACAGGAAGGAACGCAGGGCACAAGGGAACAATTTGTGGTCCCTAAAAAAAAAATGTCAGGGTCAACAAAATTGAGGGGTACATCAAACCTTTGGGGCAACGCTCAAAAGTTACTGCGAAAAATGTCTCAGAAATGGAAGACCAAACACATGTGTTTTCTAGTAGCGGTGTAGAAAGTAGGGGGGACCGAATTCGCGCTTCGAGACTAAAAACTCGTAAGGGGTGTCGTGATTGGAGCTGCACCTGGAGAACCCCCAACACCCGCGGGGACGTCTCTACCGCGCTCCTCAAGGAACTAAGGGAGCTGGGCAGTGATCACAAGACAAACAACAGTAAGGAGGAAGAAATCCCAGAAATGAAAACAACCTGCAGTAGCCTACGCTGACACGAAATCTGAAAAAGAGCAGACGAGAGGGGGGCACGGAAAATCAATGCGAAGAGACTGTCAGAACCCCGTACGGTGAAAAAAACAGTAAACGTCACGTGACGGGGGGGGGGCAAAAAAAAATAAGCTTAAATGGAAAAACGCCCGTCCGGGACATCGACAAAAAAAAGGAAGACACGCAAAAACCCAAATTCCCTTCTTGGGGAAAGGGGAAATTAAAGAAACGTCACAGGTTCAAAAGGACGACGAAGCGCACAAAAAAAAAAATAGTCGAGGGGGATTGCATACCGTGGATTAAAAAAAAAAAAAAACATGGCCTGGGTTTCCGGGGGGGCATCGGCAGTATGTCTTGTCCAAAAAGGCAACGTGGGGATTAGAATATTAATGAGTAGAGAAAAAATCCGACATAAGAAGTTGGCTGAAAAGCGCTAACGGGGGGCCTCGGCCTGGGAGCTGGAAAAGGCCCCTAAAGAAAGCAGGACAAAAAACCGCCGTGCGGGAAGAACGGCCCAAAAAAAATCCCGGGGGCAGTCGACGTGCTCCTGAGGGACCACCACGATTAAGGCTGAACGCCATGTCAAGTCAGAACCTCGAAAAAAAACAAACAACGGGAGGGGAGGGGGAAATAAATATATTGACAGGGCAAGCTCAATCATCATAGGGTGAAAAAGATCCAGTGTCTTCACAAACGGGTCCTACTTCCGACCGGCAGTAATTATCAACAAAAACGTTAGACAGAAAACCCAGGGTAACAAAAGGAAAAAAGTCAGGGCGCCAAGTGAGAGATAAAAGGGGAAACAGACCTGCCAACGACTGAAACTTAAAAAGTGACAGCTCTGCCAAGGATGAAGAACCGACACGTCGACTAGCTTCAAGGGGAAGATAGGTCGAGGAAAACTTTGGAAGAGGAAAGTGACAAATACACACCCAGAAGAGGGTTATGGTTCGGAAAGAAAAGCCGGAGAAGCCACGCAGTAGCGGCGGACAGCATTAATCACAACTAAAAGACGGAAAAATAAGGAAGTACAACTCATGAATCTGTCTATATTTACGATCACACCATCGACAGACGGCGTTTCAGGACTGCTCGGGTAATTTAGACTCCTTCATGAAATCTTAATTGTGGAAAAACACTAAAAAAAAACATCGAAGCGTCGCGTGGGAAAATAGCAATCTGACGTAGCATACAGCGCAAATCCGAAAAACGGGGACTCTTGTCCAGAGAGACTCTCCCGACGTAGGGGAAACAAACACCAAAAAACAGCGTCCTGCCAGAAACAAATTGATCTCAATCGAAGAGCCCAAACCCTCATTACGGGATCGTCCACAGGCCAGATCAAAGGGCACCGAGCAGGTGGGGGTAAAGAAAACATAGTCATCATCAAGCGTCCATCTGGACTAGCAGGCCAGCAAATCTTAAAACAAGACACAATCAATGTTTTGAAAAAAAAGAAGTCGGGCGTACTCTGGGAGAACTGAAACCCCACAAAAAAAACGCCGACCTGCCTTCTGACCAACGGCGTGGAATAAATATGCACTCTGATCGGGTTACAAAAGAAAGCCCCAAAAAGCAGTCGGGCAAGAAACAGTTGGGGACGAAAAAAAATATTTCACCTCCATCGGGATGAGAAGAAGAACAGCCTTTTATCGCACGAAAGGAAAAAGACAAAAACCAACTATTTAAGGAAACGAAGAGGGAAGTCGCACGGTGAAGAGAGCCGTAGTGAAAGTCCCTCGGGAGCAGCCGGAGGGGGGAAGAAACCGCCATCGTTGACAGAATAGTTCCCAGAAGAGGGACGGCACATAAAACAACTGAAACATGAAAAACCACCTGGGTGCAGTGTTCGGTGTAAAAGCTCGATTTGAAAATGTGCAGAAGAAGCTGGTGATGAAACCACGCAGCCAACATATAGAGCCGAAACGAGCCGCGGCCAACAACCCTGACTGGGGGAAAAAAACGTCGATATCCTTTCAAGACCCAAGCACTCTGCTCCTCAAAAGAAGGGAAAACCCACGAACCGACGAGGGGACAAGCCCGTACGAGGGAATGCATCACAACGGGGTTTCCATAAAAAACGCCGAAAACTCAAAAAAAAACCGACAGCGTGGCAGTTACCTGGCTCGGTCCACAAAACCTTACGTACAAACTGAAGGGGGGCCCAAAACCGGGAAAAAGAAGAAATGCAGGAAAGGCCCCCGTTGGGCGAAAGCGGAAAAAAAAAAGAAGTTATAAGTGAACTAAACCTAAATTCACGTTCCAAAAAACTAAAAGGGGGGACGGAATTCACCCGTTTAAGATTGGGGGAAATGTGGTTGGAAAAGGAGTAGTCAAGCACTTTGTCACAGCGCAAGCACAAGGGAGGCATCAACAAACGCCAAACACCTGTCCGTCAAAATCACGGGAAAGAGGGAGGCCGAAATCCAGGGGAAAACCTAAAAAAAACCTGCCCACGACAAGGAAGGTTGTTGCCCCGCGCAGCGCGAAGCGGCACGTAAAGCTGAAAGCGCGCGCAACTAAAAGGGACAGCAAAGTTCAGGAGGAACCACGAGTTGTGCATCCGACGAAAGTTCAGCGGCTGGTCAACCAGGCCGCACAAGCCTCGCGGGATGCACAAAAAAAGCGCAAAGTTACTTCAAAGGGTGGTCGGGAGAGGGGGAACAAGAAAAAAGGTCCGAGCTGAAAAAGAGACACAGAGGTTTGAGGAAACATCTGGGGAGATAGCGGCGCGAACGAAAGGAACCACCGTGGTGCCGAAAACAGCCTAAAAAAACCACAAGCCGAAGACGGGAAGAAAGGGAACTGGCAGCGGGACAAATGAGGATCCAAGGGAAACCCAAATAACGGCAACGCCCAGAGGGAAACTCACCACACCGCAACAGGCGGGGGTTCAAGCCGCCACAAACGCAGAAGCACAGAAGGGACAAACGAACGGGGAACATTGAAGTAGCCAGCCCAAACGGTCGGGGTTAAGGGAAAATATGCGAAAAAAAAGGTAAAGTCCCCATAAAAATGTTCTGAAGGCACGGCCACAGCAAGGGCGGGGGACTTCTACCGCACGGGTAACTCACACTGAGAACAGGTATAAAAAAAACGAGAGAAAAGAATCATGAGCCGGGAAGACCCCTCAAAAAAAAAAAGAACGCACCAAAAGGGAGGCCAAAAACCGTCAAGGGACGAAGGGGGGAAATACCATCGACCGGGGTCACAAAAGCGCGAAAAAGGAACGGAAAAGGGAGATCCAGGAAAGGGAAACTTACGGGACCTGTCAATCAATCCTCGGCCGTGAAGGAAAAAAAGATAGATGCTGTGTGTCCCCCACGGTGAACCGCCCAACCAACCAAGACAGAAGGCACCGGGTAGGCGAACAGTATGGCGCTCCATTGGCCCTCCAAAAGGGGCCGACAAAAAAGGGGGACCAAAACAACTACTTCATAAACGGTTTAAAAAAGGGAAGAAAAAGAACCAATCACACAGGGCAGGGCAGCGGGAATACCGAAAAAAAAGCTTCCAATCTAAAAAACTAACGACGAGCTGGAGACTGAAAAGAAAATGGGGGGCGGTTAAAACGGTCGAAAGAAAAAAGTTCCACCAAAAACTGACTTTAAAACTTCCCCTGACAACAAGGAGAGGAGGGAGCCGGCCCGCAAAAAAATATTACCAAAAACCAACGCCTCCCGGCAGAGGAATCAATAAAAAATTCTCTAAAGAGTTCGATTGTAGGTTGAAGGAAAGGACGCTGGGATTATTTGAAACGTCACCGCGAAAACGACCCGAGCCAGTTTAGGAGAGGTCACTCCAAAAACCCTTAAAAATGTAAAAGGGGAAAAACATCCCGATTAAGAGAAAAATGAGCCCATAAAGGTGGGGAACGACGAGCTGGAACCGTCAGGAAGACCTGTGACCGTTCAAACGCAAACGGGCGGACGGAGGGGGAAGTGAAAAACCCATCGAGACGCAGAAAACTGAGGCGGAGGGGGACGACGGGAAAAAAAAAAAAAAAAATGAATACTCAAAAAACAACAAACTGGCGGAGATCATAGCTTTTCCACAAAAAAAAACGCCGGGTCCCCAAAAAACTCCGCGTATCCGAGCCGCACTTTCCGCGCACACACTCAGATGGGCAGAGGGAAACAAAAAAATTGTCTAAAAAAAGAAAAACGTCACAGGAACGGGACCCGTCGTCGTCCAACCAACACCGGCCTGAGAAAAAAGGGGGACACGTACATGAAAAAGTATTGGCAAGTCTTCGATCACTGGGCTAACGGGGGCATCGTTGCAAACGACTAACACTGGGGCAGGAGGTTCAGAGGGGACCGTGGGCAAAAGAAAAGAACAAAAAGGGGGCAATTTAAATCCCGGTAAAAACAATCCCGAACGCCCGTGGCTCGCCCGGCCGCACCCTCAGACTAAAGGGAAACAAAAAAAGCTTGACGCCGGAAAATGTAAACTTTCCGCTCTAGGGGCTGGGAGGATGGGTAGAAGGAAGGGGCCAACTTTTTTGAACCGGCAAGTGGCCCAGGGCCAACAGTCAAAAACACCCGTCGTCGTCCGGATGACACGCGGCCCATGTGGGGGGGGTCACGCCGCTGAAAAAGAGAGGTTTGGTCAAACAGGTGGGGGGGGGGGCAACATTGTCTGCGCGCAAAAAAAAAAAACGGGTAAAAAGTAGACGGACCTTTGTCGGAAAGATCAGGGAGGGGACACCCATAAAAAAGCCCTGTGGGGTCGCGAAAAACACAAGCCTACTTCCAGGGGGGTGACGGTGAGAAATGGAACGATTGGGGGGGGGGGGACGGACAGCAAAGATAAATAACGTGAATCAGGCAACTCCACGAGAAGCACTCGGAGGCCAGACAAACTGGGCAATCAGACCTCAAACCAAAGCGTCGCGTCCTTTAGAAATGCAAAACGTTCAGCCTGCTATTCAGACCCTGGGAATCAATCAAGGCAAAAAAAGGGGGGGGGAGGGAGCTCGATGGCGTGCCATCCGTCCGAAACGAAGAGGCAAAAACCGGCGACTATTTTCAGGTAAAGAAAAGGGGGTAAGGGGAAAGTGGCAGGGTAATAAATGCCACCAGGGGAAGTGAAAGAAAAAAAAATCCCAATGTTGGGGGGAGGGAAAAACGACATCCAGGTTACACGCCCGGCCTCGGATTAACCTGGCTGGTCGGTCAGTACCCCCCCCAAACCCCCCCCCCAATTTTGGGGGGGGTTACTTGAAATCCGGACGGGGCCGACGGTGGGGCTGAAACGCAAAGGGTTAAAGGCTTTTATCGAAGGGGCTTGGTCAAGGAGCAGGTGCACACGAAGAAGAAAACAAACTGAAGCCAACCCAACTTTGACAGCGCCCATCACCAATGTGATTTGGAATGGCTCTTGGTCGGGGAAACACTGGGGTCGGGGCCCTCCGTCCGGACCATGAGAAAAAGACTATCAGACCAATGAATCAACAAACGCCGGTCCGGGAAAAAATAGACCAGGGAATTCACCAACAGACTGTACGACCGGTGGGGAAGCCTCCCGCCAGTCAAGATCGAAATGGCTGGGGACGTAAAATTGGGGGAAAAGGAACCTGATTGCGCAAGGGTAGACGGAAAACTTGGCCACTGTTCTCCGCAAAACTAGAAAAGTCCCAGGGAGCGGGAAGGCTTGCGAATGAATCTTCCAGGGAACCGTTCGGGGCGAGAACTCGTTTGGCAAAAACGGAAAATAAAGTATAGAGTTTGGGGAAAAGGCCGTCTGAAGGAAATTGACGAAGAAACGTCAGCAAAGGTTAAAAGAAGAGAGGTGAAAAATGAAGCAATCGATTCGCGCTGGGGGGGAATCAGACAAAGGCCTCCGAGTGTGTTGTTCAAACAAAACGTCAAAAACTATAGAAAAATAAAAGAAAAAAAGGAAGACACATAGGACAGCCAGAGGGGGGAAACCAACAAATCTCAAGTACGTGGGGCCTGAACGTCTCTATCCACGGCGGAGGTGACAGCAATTGAAAGGTCAAACGGTTAAAAAGAAAAAAAACGTGGGGTCTGCCCTGTGCTAAAACGAGCACTGACACCCGACTGTCAAAAGGTGGGCGGGATTCAATTGTTGTCTAAGAACATGTGGAAAAGTAAGTGAATGCATACAGACGTAGCTAAGAAGAAAGCAAGGTCTTTTTCTAACCAAAGGGCGGGCCACAGATGGGACGGAGCATATCGTACTGGGAACATTGAACGAGATAGAATAAGTTGAAACTTTAAAGAGAAGTGGTGTGGGGGCCGCGGAGCGAGCAAGCTAAAGACACGGCAAAACCTTGGGGCAGGCGGTGGCGAAAAACGACTTCAATTCCAGCTTGCACAAAGAGAACAAAACCGGCGAGGAGGGGTTCAGACGAAAAAAACCAAACAAAAAGGGGGGACTTAAAGCCTTCAAGCCCTTCTCAAAAAATTAAGAAACACGTATATCACTGCACAAGCGGGTGCACATTTCGCCGAATGGGCGCTCGGAGACGTCAAATAAGGAGCTCAGTCAAGACCGGACTTCAAACCTCACTTCGGCTAAAGCAGAAGTGGTGGCAGGGACGGGTCGGGCATCACGATGGCAGCTTCATCACGACTATGCGGGGACAAAGGCTCAGCTAAAAAACACAAGATTAGAGCCGAACGAATGTGGGTCGTGTTCGCTGAACTGGAATCCTGTGTTTTTTTTTTTTGACGACTGTGCAGCACAACTCCAGGGGGGAAATACCTGAAACCGAGGCAAATGAAGAATGGGTTTGTTTAAAGGATCACGTCAGCACAGGGAAAAAACCGGGACGTGGGACAAGTTGGGGAGAAGACGCTGAGGAACAGGCTCCCATCATTCAATGGGCGGGGGGAGACTGCCTCATGTGTGGAAACGGCACCAACTGCACCTAGGGGGTCAAAAAAAAAAAATTCGAGAAGTCGCCCTGTGGCCAGGCCCGACAATTCGACTGTCCACGCCACGAAATGAAAAAAGAAAGGAAGGACAAGTTTGGTGTCTGCTTTGGGAGTGAGGCACCTGGCCTTCAGAGTTCAGTGATTCTGGGCGCCAATGCACGCTCGGGGGGGTGGACACTAAACGCAAAATGAGCAGGGACAGGGGGTAGCCCCAAACGAAAACCCAAAAGCAGCCGTCCGTGGGGTTGGGCACCGGGATTAAACAGAAGTCCGGAGGACAAGTCAGTGGTCGCTCCTTAGCAAAAAGCCAAGACGATTGAAAAACGTGTTCGTGATAACAACAGACCGTCTGCAGATCGGAACTTGAGACTAAAATTCACGTCGCAAAAGAGGGTCAAAGTCAACGACCGCGAAGAAGGGAAGGGTAACCCAATCAGCGTCAAACGCATTGGACGGGGTCCTCGGAGCTGTTGCGGTTCTGTGCGCCTGATCCGTACATAAGGACAAAAAAAAAGTCCCAGTCCCCCCCGCAAAAAGGCAGGAGCCCGACGACAACAGAAAACTTGATTGTCTCGGAAACGGCACTGAAACCGTCCACCAGGTTTTCAAAAGACAAACGAAGAAGAAAGGCAGCTCGCCGATAGGGGTAAGCGGGAAAATGGCAGGACTTGGCGAGCTGACCGGGGCAAAAAAGACCTGGGACAGGTCGGTACAAAAAAAGAAATTTTAAATCACGCTCGCTGAGGACCGGAAAAACACGTTGTTGGCCAGCAGGACGGGAAGCGTGGACAAGGCCCGACGGGTTCCGACATCAGAAAAAAAGGGTTCGGG
>Ga0179593_1527698_pt1 | contig 14343 bp, 21 predicted proteins | sample CZODoug2_1_08_16_FD_185931 | JGI IMG/M metagenome (GOLD analysis project Ga0179593, IMG submission 185931) | Vadose zone soil fungal communities from Angelo Coast Range Reserve, California, USA - CZODoug2_1_08_16fungal (PacBio error correction) | ecosystem: Environmental > Terrestrial > Soil >...
TAAGCAAGTCGGAAAGGGGGAAAGTGAAAGACGCGCGTTTTTAGAAAAAAAAAAGACTATCAAGAAAAACGGCCTGTCAAAAAGGGATGCTGCGGAAGGCTGTTTAGAGTACTCATTCTCCGCAAACAGGGGGGGGGGAGAAAAGAGGAGGGGGGAAGGAGGGGGAAGCGTCCATGAGAGGCGGGGTCAATGTGATGCTCGAAACTACCAACGTCAATTCCGCAATGAAGAAAAGAAACGAACCAAAAAAAAGGGGGGAGACAACCGAAGGCAAAAAAATTGTCAAAAGGATTGGATGGGACCGGCAGGGGTACAGAAGCGGGACCGTGGGCGACGTAGTCCAGCTAAGGAAGAAGAGGCTGATAGTTAAGGTGACGGCCCGGAGGTGGCAAAATTGGTCTGGCAAAAATACTGTCCGAAGAAGAAGCTCGTGGTTGGCAACGAACTTACCGGGGAGCGATGGAAAGGGAGAAAGGCACATAGAAGGATTATGTCCATGGAGCCAGGGAAAAAAAAAAGGGAAAAGTGAAGTTCGGCTCGTCAGAAAGAAAAAAAGGGAGAAAGAGGCGGGACCCGAGCAAAGCAAAAAGATCGCCAAGAGGCCTTTCTTCTAGTGGAAAAAGCTGTGGACCTTGAGAGGATAGGGATATGGTAGAGAAGAGCCTGCCATCAAAAAGTAACCTCATGCGATGGCATGGGTTGAAAATGTCGTGGACTGAAAAAAAAATCGTCGGGTCGCCGATCCGGTGTGCCGAGAAGAAGGGAAAAAATCTCGGAGGTAAACCGACAGAAAAACTATGGGTCGAAAGACAGCGAGGGGATCAATAGCGTACGGTTAAAGGCAAAGGTGCCGACAATAGAGGGGAGGAAAGGGTAGGCCAACTAGCACTGAAAAAAAAACGAAAAATCGAAAGGGTTCATACTCTAGGGTCATTGGGACTGATGGTGTGGGGGGATTGGGGGAAAAGTAAGGGTTGTAGGGGATCTAAGGGCGACGTCTAAAAAGAATGGGGCCCGCCCAGTGTTGTCTGGGTATATTGCCGCAGGAAGAAAGTCGATGAGGTGACGGGGTAAGGCAGATGGTTGTTAGGGGGGGACAAGAATCCGACCGACCTGCCAGCGGGGATTCCGAAGGCACCAGTATTATCGGAGCGCGAGGGAAAGTGGTACAGTGGGAGGAGGATTGTCATTTCCGCTTGATCTTGTGTAAGGGGGGAAGGGGGAATAATTGAAGGGTAAATAGATGTAATGATAGTGGAAGGGGCACTTCGAAAATAGGGGGGGGGGATAGAAAACAAGTAGAAGAATAGTCCAGAAACGGGGGTGACGAAAGGAAAATTCCATGGGAGCCCAAACCGAAAATATTGTCCCTGGTAGAGCCGCAACCAGAGATGAACTGGTCATGTTTTGGAGAACTTCAGGATCGGAAAGGAAATACAATGAGGGGGGGAGAAAGACATCAGAAGTCGGTAAAACGTTAAACGGAGAAGACGAACCGGTAAAAGGGGCAGGGCACGTCATTGGCGACATGGAAGGGGGGCGTTGGCCGCTCCCGTTAAAATAGTAGGGAGTTCAGCTGGGTAGAAAGGATTAAAAATGCTGAAAGTGGGGGGGAAGAAATGTAGGGATAAACCGAGGAAGGGGCCGGGGAAGTTTAAAAGCGGAATCGCGTAATGGGTTGGCAAAACACTCTGGAGGCACTTAGACCTAAACGTGGAAATGGGAGAAAAAAATGAGGGACTCGGCCTCAAGTAACAGGGGGGACAGGCCAGGGGGGGGAAAGGTTCAATTAGACGCGACCATTAATTGGGGGGCCACGCTCTAGGTGGCAGGGGACACGCACCACAAAGGGGGGTCTCCCAGGGGGAGACAAAACAAGAAAAAATGAGAGAACTGGAAGAACTGGGGGGGAGGGGTTGATCATGGCGGGAAAGATCAGAGTGAACGTCTGGGGTGGGGGCACTGCTCTGGAAGGTGTTTGGGGTTGGAGGCAGTTTGTCCGACGGGGGAAGAAGACGGGTGACTATTTGAGGCCGCTTCGCTCACATCGCTCAGTGCGGAGAAACGGACAAAACCCTCCAAACCCCTTATACGTGAAAATGCGTCTCAACTTTCACCTGGGAATCTAGGAGTATAAAACCAGATTAACTGATCGAAAAAATTGATCTGGAAGAAAAAAGAGTTCATGGAATGAAAATGGGGAAAATGTGTACCGCGGGGGAGGCAGGTAAATCAGGACACTGCAGGGCGAAAAAAAAGGATGGTTAAACGAAGAAAAAGTTGCCGAAGGGTCAAAACGCAGTGGCCGGCAGTTGGTGGAGGATACTTGATGGGTGAGAGACATGAAGGGGGGATAAAAACGCCGCAGTGGAAAGGCAGAACAAACCAACAACGAGGTAGGGGATTGGGGTTTGAACTACCCGGGAGAAAAGAAGGTCCCGTGATCTTCTCCTAAAGCAATCGAAAAAAGGCGCATGCGCTGAGACAATTGAAAGCGCGGAACATCAGGTCCGCACACTGGAAAGAAAAGTGTGGGGTCACGCTCGTGAGAGATGACGAGATCTAGAGGTTGAAAAGAGGTTGCAAAAGGAAGGGGGACTGTCGCCCAGGAAAAGGAGGTAAAAAAGGAATTGAGATGCAAGGGAAAAAAGGGAGGACAAATCTAATGAGAAAACATCGCGTTACGTACCGCAGGGGAAAAAAGGTACAGGTCTACGGCGCAGGGGGGGAACCAAAAAGGAAGGACTCACGTCAGAAAAAATGCGGTAGGTCAAAAGGGGGGATGATTTCTTGCTATACAAATGGCCCAGGGATGTTGACCTTCGAAAAAAAAATGGGAAAAGTGGGAACAAAAAAACGAGCGGGGGGGAACCATGATAGGCAAAGAAAGAAAAGGATACAAGGGGGGTTGACGGCGGCGAGCACGGACCAGGAAGATTTTGAGAGTCAGGGCGTTCATCAAAAGTCGAGTGAACGACCTAAAGGGGGGGGGAGGGAAAACTCGACAGGGAGTGGAGTAAAGCGTACAGGAGAAGACGTGAGGAGTGATGGCACAGCCCTACGTATCAAAAATCCTTGGAAAGGAAAAACAGTAGGCAGAAAAAAGCAAAACTTGTAAAATGTGATCGAGGGGCAGGGACAACAGAGGTCCAGGCGGGGCCGTCTCCTTAGGGGGACAGGGAAAAAGGGCCAAAAAGTGGGGGGGGAACTCTGGGAAGTGGGGAGAATGCAAAGGGCCGCGTTACGGGGGGGGAGGTGAAACGCGAAGAGATGTAGTGTTCCCGGGGGGAATGCGACGATGGGCGTGAGAAGGAGGAAGGGCGGATGGTACAGGAGTGACGACCAGGCTTGTCCTGGGTAAGAGTAGGAAAAGAAAAAGTGGCCGCTCGAGGGGGGGGGCAGCCAGTTTCGGCACAGTAGGTTAATGGGGGGCAGGAAAGCCATAAGAAACATCGTGGGAGACCGGGCATGTGGTGGAGTGAACGGGAAACGTGGGCACCAGGGATATCGACAAAATCGGACAGGGACACTTCAGATTGTAAAAAGATGGGGTAAAGATACGGAGGATGTGGTAATATGAGGGGAGACGAAGTCTTGAAATACAAGCAAGTAAAATGAGGGGGAAGGCTAACCCGCTAGCGTAAAAACGGAAATCTGTGTACGGGGGGACCTTGGGAGGCGGGATGACCTTCGTCTCCAAATGATGAACGGGGGTTGGAGTTAGGGTCTCCATTCAAACGTCATGTTTCTTCAGAAAAAGTCAGCCTGGAGGCCGCAGAAAGGGGGTGAACGCTGAGCGTGAGGGGGGGGGGAAGGGCAATCGGGAATGGGGAGGACTACGGTTGAGGGTACCCCTTGAGGAGAGAGTCCGTCACCCAAGGACAGTCAAGGGGAAATCAGGAGTTGACGCCTGTTCCGAGCTGGGGGAAGCGCTCAAGACAAGGTTTGGCATAAAAGAGGCCAGCAGGGACAGGCAGGGGTTGGAAATGGGGAAGGCAAAGAGGAATTTCGAAGGTTGGCGGGCCGGGTGATGGGAGTATTCAAGAAAGCCCTAAGTGCGGGGGGGGGGGGGGGGGAACCGGCGCCTGAAGCATGCAAAAAATTCGACAATGGGGGTGAAAGGGAGGCCAGGTGCAAGAAGAAAAAGGAGAGGTCACAACTACGCAAGTGCGGGAAAAAAAACCTCACAGGCCGAAAGAGTGTACGCGGAATCGGAGGGGGGAGAGGAGTGTCATGTTCAACGATCAAGGCCTTCTGAAAGAAAAATTGGGGGCATTCTAACGGACTATCGGGTGGCAAGGATGTTTTTTCTCCCACCCAGGGGCAAAAAAAAAGGGTAAAACGACAAAAGCACTCTGGGGGAGGGGGGAAAAAAAAAAAAAAAAATAATACGGTTCGAGTCAGGTAGGGGGCATGAAAGGGGGGGACTCCCTTCCCGGAAAAGGACAGGCTAACGATTTACAGAGGGCATGCTCCAGACACATGTTCTAAACAACCTTTAAGTTCAAAAATGGTTGCGCCACCCAAAAAAAACGAGGTCTGGAACCGGATGTTAGGAGAGAATTGGTGAAGGTGAAACTGGGGGGGGGTGAGTCAAAAAAGACTCGGGGGAAGGAAAAAACATCAACAAGGGAGGGAAAAGGAAAAGGAAATAGAGAGATGACACCAGGGATCGCACCACTAGTTCATCAGGGAACAAGCAGGCGACAACAAGCACAAGAAAGCTCGGGGTGATAAAGGTGAAAAAGGGAAGAATCCTATGTAAAAACTGGCAGAGCATCACAGGTCTTATAAAACCTGAAACGGATCGCAGGCTTCAGGCTGAGAAAAAGGATGTCCAAGCATTAAAAAGAAAGGGGGGACAATTCTTGGTCTAGCCTTCAGGGGGGGAAAAAAAGAAGAAAAAGCCCAAAACAAGTGCTCAAAAAAGGGGGACAGTAGAAAGCGGTGCCATGCCGGGGTAAAAAAAAAAGGGGAACTATGCCGTAAAAGTCGTCGGGAGTCCTTCAGCGGGCCAGCTGAGGGAGTTTCTGCGTTTCCAAGGTGTGGCACCCCTGGCAAAAAAGAGGTATCGCTAACGAGGGGGAAAGCTTCATGCAAAAAGTAGAGCATACAGGACAGGAGGCACGGCGTTGAAGGAAAGCATCACGCATGCGAAAAACGCCGACACGTTCAGGATTCACAAACAGAGAAAGCAGCACGCAAAAGAGAAAAGGGATGAAACATGGACTTGGGAGACACAGGCGGGACCGCGGAAAAAGAATGAAGACGGCTTTCCGCGATCTTCAAAAGAGGGGAGTAGGCAAAAAAGAAATACCTTTCCACCAGGAGAAATTGTCAGTTCAGGACGAGAGATCAAGACGGGAAGAAGGAAAAAAAAAAAAGGAGAACCTGCAAGCCGATATACAAGAAACGAAAAGAATCAGAGGAAAGGGCCCTGTTCGAAAAAAAAAAAAAAAAAAAACGTGGAAAAAAAGACTAGTATCGGAACGCTAGACAAGTAAAAAAGTTGCAATCTAAGCAAATAGTAAAAAAGAGGCATCAAAGAGGCCGCCTACGACAAAGGAATCGAAAGCAAAGAGGATGGTTAACGAGACAACAGCATAACTGATAGGAAGAAAACCAGTAAATATCAAAGTGAAGGACAAGTGGGTCTTCGGAAACGTCATCTTAACTTGAAAGAATCATCGAATGCTTCTTGAAAACGAAGGGGGGATGAAAAAATAATCCCCAACCCAAGTGTAAAAATCCCAACCAGGAAACTTTCTAAGAGCATAAAATGGGGAAAGTTAGCCCGAAATTGGTGATGGTCAGACCTTTAAAACTCGGGAGGGGGGGATATGCAAGAAAGTTCGAATACTACACTGTTCGTAAAATGTGCAAAGAGGGGTTCTAATTTACAAAGGAACCGAACCCGGGCTACCAAAGCAATGAGTTAACTTGGGAAAAAGAAATAGAAGGCATCCTCGAAAAATTGCGGGGGGAGGAAGGGCCAAAGTCTGGGGGGGGAAAGGGAAATTTCTGGCAAATTACATACTGGGACCGATGATGGGGGGGAGGGTTTACATATAGTGCGAAAGAAGGTCCACGCAAAACGAGCTGCAGCACAGGGTGCTACTCACCGAAAAGGACGACCGAAGGAAACGGAAAGACAAAATGAGAGATTAACGGGGCAAACGGGGGAGTGAAGGGGGATCAAGGGCAAAAAAAAAATTTGACTTGTCTTCGTCTAGGACGACATCGTTGACAAAAGGGGGGGGGGAACCCATAATCCCTAGGCAAAATCTAAGGGGGGCGATGGCGAGACAAGAAGAAAAGGGGGTGGAGCGAAATGGGGGGTTCGAATCAAGAGTTCGACGTAGAGCGGTGGTGAAAGACAGTGTGGAAAGGGGACTTCGAAGGAACCCCCCCCACGATCTACAAGGACTGGGGGAAGGGAGAAAAAAAAGCGATGCAAAAAAGTCAAAACGCGTCGGCAAAAATTATACGCTCGCGGTGCAAAAAAAAGCAGAGGAATGAGAGAAGGCCGAGAATGAAAAGAAAAGTGGAAAGCAGGAGCTCAAGGCTACTGGGAGAAATGAAAAGGAAAGGGATGTACAGACAACGTAAAAGGGAAATCCGTCCGAGATGAAGGATCTACGTAACTAGTCTGAGACAAAGTTACCCGAAGGGGAAAACTGAGACTAGAAGGTAAGAAAATGAACGTCGAAAGCCTGCCCTTGGTAGTGGAGGCAAAGGAAGGAGCAAAAATGGGACTTGCACGGCAGAGCAGAACGGGCAAACAAAGGAGAATAAAGAAGACATGAAAGAGAAAAATGAGTGTGGGCTCTGAAAAGCATCTTGGGAACGCCGAGGAGGGGGGTCGGTCGGGGGAAATTTGTCTGTGCAAGGGAAAAATTGGCCCCGGTGCAAAAAAAGAAAGAAAAAGAGGGTCCAAAACGATACTTGCAAAGTTGGTCAAGGGACACTGCAAGAAGGAAAGGCCTCCAAAAAATGCGAGTAAAGAAAAGCAGGGGAGAAAGGATCAAAAAAAAGGCGGAGGGGTTCTGGACAAGAGGGGGGAGGTGGGGGGGGGGGGGAATAAAAGGAGAAGGAAAGCACACGGGGGGCGGTTTAAAAAAAACTCGGTCAACAAATATTCATGCTGAGAAGGAGAGGGGAAGGGAAACGAAAGGAGGGGGAAAACACTTTACGCTTGCATGAAGAAAAAAAAAAAAAAACTGGACTCAAAGAAGTAACCTTGAAAAAACGTAGGGGGCATTCCATGGCGACCCAGAAAAGAAGGGGGGGGGCAGGAAACCAAAGGAAAGATAAAATGAAAAAAAAATACAGAGGAAGGTTAGGTTGATCGAAGGGAAACAGAAGAAAGTGCAAAAAAGACGTATAGTAACTCAACTAAGAACGACGCCTAGCAACAAAAAAGGGAAAAACTTGAGACGAAGACCGGAGCTAGGGCAAGATCGGCAGCTCAGGGGGAAAGGAGGGGAAGCGAGAAGTTCCTGACGTTTCAAGAAGAAAAGACTCAGACGGCCTACGAAATCCCGCCAAAGGAAAGGGTGGTGCAAGAAACGTCATGGAAGATAGCAAACTGATCCGGGGGACGGGGGGGGGGGGCGGGCAAGTATTCAGAAAAAAAAGGCCCGGAATCTGGAAGGTGCTGCGAAGGAGGGAATGCAAAGGGGAAAAGCTGGGTCAAGATCGGCGCCGAGGGGCTACAACAAACTCGGTAAGAGAAGAGGGAACGAACATAATGAAAAACAAGAATTCGCCTGAGGAGATCAGGGACCGTGGTGGGTCGAAACACGCAGAGGTGACAACAAAAAACGGAGATAAGGGCGCGGGGGAGGGGCAGAGACATCGATGATGTGGGGGCGAAAAGGGAAAAACGACAACCAAGAGCCCTCGACGGGGGGGGGGGGGGGGGGGGGGGGGGGGGGGGGAAAGAAGTAGGTCCTATGCAAGACGGGGGGAGAAGGTGTGGACTGTCACTGAAAAGGAAAAAAAAATGTGCCATGGGAAAGCACAAGCAAACGAGAAAAAAGGTCAAGAATACAAAAAAAAAGGGAAGAGTTCGAGGGAGGGAAGTATGTGGGGCCTGAGAGAGACCTCAAAAAAAACGGCAACTGAAGAGTTCAAGAAGGGAAGAAGTTACAAGACGTATGTCGTGAAAGGGAGTTCCGGAGTATGAAAAGAATTAAAATCGTGACACAGGTCGCGCCGCGTCACTCCGTGCTTTCGAAAAAAAAGAACATTGACGGTGAACAGACGAAGTCTGGACTGTCGTAACAACAACTGCCTAGCCTAAAAGTAAAACGGGAGTCCGGAGAAAGGACAGCCTATGTAACGCCAGTCCAAAAAGGGGAGAGAGCTGTAAGCGAGGAAGAGCGAAAGGGGCAGAATCTGGGAAAGATACTTCCCTGCCCAGGACAATGGGGGATGAAGGTTTAAGGTCGGCTGGCGAATCGGCGCAAAGAGAGGGTTTTCGAAGTAGTGAAGATTGTCGGGAGGACTCCAACGTTGCACTCTGCAAAGGCTATCACCTAGGGTACTCAGCCCGAAAAAAAAAAAAAGAGGGACTTTCTGGATAGCAAGGAAAGGGGGGAACTCTGTGATGAGAAAGATCCGTGCACGGGAAGCAGAAGGTCAAAAGAAGACGGGGGGTGTTCCTGATTCCTGTCAGAAGGGGGAAAAAATGGAGGGCGGGTAGTTCTTATGGACACTTATCAGGAACTGTAAAGGAAAGGGGGAAATAGGTTACGTGGATCGTACCAGAACAAAAAGGGAAAAATTAGCGGAAAACAAGCGAGAAAAGTGAAAGTGGAAGCCCTATGGAAAAAAAAAAAGGGGGGGAAGTTAGAGACAAAATCTCCATACGACGGGACGAAGAGATAAAAAAAAGAAACAAAAGAAAAAGAAAAGAAAAGAGAATGCGCGCGTGAATAGGGGATTAGGCAGTGAGTGCGCAGGGGCATGTCCAGCACGGGGGGCATGTTAACGCAGGAGGACGTGTAACAAGGAAAGGCCACAGGGAACCTGTGAAGCTTTCGCGAAGTCAAAATGATAGTCCACGTGATCCGAAACCGAAAAAGGACACGCCGCAAAAAACCGGAGCATCTAAAACCAAAAGTGGGGGAGCATCCGCTTTCATGGAAAAAGACCAGGGAGTCCGGGGGCCAAGGGGACAGGCAGAGCGCTCGCAAAACCGTAGGCCCGCAAGGGAAAAGAAAAGAGGGGGGCGATCGTACTCGGAGGGGGTCGAATACCAAAAAAAAAGATGGAACATGGTCCTTACGCAGAAATGGGAGAACCTAAAGACGATAGAAAGTGGCAAACAAAAACTACTCAAAAGAAAGACATCCAAAGCCGCCGTCTAGTCAAAAGGCCACATGTCAAGACGGGGGAATGCGGGGCATAAGTGGGAGAAGGGGACTACGAAAAAAGGGGGAGGGAAAATGCGTTCAAGAGGGGAAAGGACGCCGAAGAAGGAGTTCAGTCACAGAGGTGCGTCGCAGGAAACGAAAGGGGTCATTGGTAAGTTGCTCAGGGGGGGGGGGGGGGGGACCTTCCAAAAAATGAACCATGCCATGACTTAGCAAGAGAGCAAATGGGGGGAAAAGAATCTTGTCCCAAAAACAGGGGGGAAAGAGTATCAATTAGACCGCCGCCTCTTAAAATGGAATCTACAAGCTAAAAGGTAAACCGCGTGAGGACGGAAGGAAGGAAGGGGTGGGCTACGAAGCGGGGGGAAAAAAAGTCGCAAGTAGCTTTTTCAAAGGGTACGCGGGAATTAGGGCGCGAGGAAAAATGAAGGGAGGGGGTTGAAGGGGTGCATGGCAAAAAAGGGGAGGTGGAGGGCCTGCCAAGGAAAGGGAAAAGACAAAATTAGGAAGACACACAGTAGGGAAGGGGGCGGGAGAAGGTACGTGAGAGAAACAGAGTCCTTGGGGGGGGGGGGGGGGCTTGTTTGCCGAGCATGGCGAAAAAAATCGAAAAGACTAGGGAAATTATCGGGCCAAGCTTGAAAACAAAGGACGCTTGGGGGAAAAGGTTGGTTGTGCAAAAAAAAAAGGGGGGGCCAGGTGAGGCGACGATTACGCACACTGGGAGCGGGTCAGAAGGAAGGGAGGGGGGGGAAATAGATGTAGTGGAAGGAAAAAAAAGCGAGACGGTCTCGGGAAACCTAGAGGGAACACGTCGGACTGTTAGTGAAAAAAAAAAAAAAAAAAGCGCACGAGGTGCAGGCTGGGGGATATGGGAGTAAAAGTCGTCACGGGGCAAGTACGGGCCGTTGGGAAACAATTTCACTTGAGGGAAAAAGGGAGTCAACTTTTGGACTATTAGAAAGCGGAGTCTTGTCAGGGAAAAGAACTGAAGAGGACTACGAGAGTCTGAAAAAGGTTCAAAAAAAGAGGTTGGCGAGCTGGAAAAAAAAATTGAAAGATGCTTGAGCATTCGGGGGGGGGTCTCATAGCAGGGTCAAGGGGGGTGGAGGGGGTGATTACTCGTCGATAAGGGGGGTGGCTGAGTTGGGGGCAGTGCATTATGTCAAAAAGAAAAAAAAAAACGGCAACACACAGTGTCGGGCGGTTTAAATCAGGAGTAAAAAAGTGTGGCGGTGGGGCCCGGGCATGCTAGGGGGATTCGGGTCAAAAAAGGGAAAAACCTCCTTGAAAAAATTGTAAAGAGAGGCCAGAAAGTTGATCGCTGCGCAAGGGAGGGGAGGTTAAAACCCGTAGAAGCCAAACTACCAGGGGGAAGAAGGGGGGAAAAGACTGAATAGGTATCATATACTTGTGAAAAAAGGGCTGACGAAACAAAAAAGGAACGGCAGCACAAAGGGGTTGGTTTTGCTAAAAAAAAAACGTAAGACGGTCATGGAGGGGCGATAAAATACACGAAATCGGTGGAAGGGTTTGGACATCCTAGACGGGCTCGTGGAGCCAATTGGGTTGTGTTGGGGCCCTATCGGTGAAGCTCATTGGAAACGGTAACCTCCGTGAGCAAGGAAGGGGAAAAGTGAGTACGGAAAGGTCCTAAAAAAGTCTCGGCGGAGGTATGATTAAGTCACAAGCTCGCTAAAGCTTAAACTGGTAAAGCAGTCCTTCGAAAAAAATAGAAACCGGAAAGTTGGCAGGGAAAAGGGACCTTTAATGGTATGCTTAAGTAGATGTTCTGCTGCACCAACGCGTGGAGGGTTCAAAGAGAGGACCTCTTTCTCAAAATGTGGAGGTGGGAAAATCGTAAAAAAAGGACGGCGTTCGGCAGGACCGCGTTTTCGTGGGGAGAGGGTTGACTAGACTAGAAAAAAGGAAAAGCAAACAGAGGAAGATGGGGAAAACGAAGAATACTGCGTACGGGGGGGGGGGCCCGTGTAACCTTGGACGTGATCTGAAAGGCCGAGCCCGCTTATCCAAGGAAAAGACATGATTTCAAAAAGGACTAAAAAAAAAAAAACCAAAACAGATTCTACAGGAGGAAGGGGTGAGTACTGCGATTCAAAAAAGTGAATGGCGCTGTTGGGGGGTCGACTTCTTCGGAGGGGAGAGGGTTACCTAGCGATTGGAAGGGGACGCGTTGTCAAAGGAAAAAAACGGCACTTGCTCCTGGGGATGGGTAGTCCAGGGAAAGGGGGGGGGGAAAAGTAGAAAAAACCTACTGGTCGACAGGGGGGGGGAAAAAAAACGACCAAAAGCACGCTGCGCTACCAAGAGGGAGGGGGAAAGTTCCGGTTCTGACGGGTAGGGAAAAAAAAAAAATCTAGCGGGAAAAAAGTTGCGGCTAAAGGGGGGGGGTACATCGAGGGGGGAGACCATCATAAAAGCATGTTATTGGGTAGTGGCGTCCAAAAAAAAAAAGGGAGGGGACCTAAGAACTTCAGAAATTGCGTTAAAACTTTAGGAAGGGTCGGGGGGGATGCCCGGATAGGACAAATCCGCAAGGGGAAGACAATTTATGGAGCCGGGGCTAAACGGAAAAATGGTACACGGGAACATCCTCGGGTAGGATCCTTTCGAAGGACTTGTTCGTGGAAAAAAACTCAAAACGTAGAAGAATGGGGGGAACCGTCAACACCTTATAAAAAAATCTACAAAGCAATCTGCTAAAGGTTGCCTTCGAAAAAAAAAGGGGGGCGACAAGAATGGGGGGTCTAAAAAAAAAAAAAAAAGTATCGCGATGGCGCCACCGGGTAGAGCCGGGGGAAGCTGAACTTTAAGCGGTCACTGGACGTGGCAAAAAGTTGTTCATACCATATGTCGGACCACTGATAAGAGATTTGTGGGGGTTGGTCGCAGGGGGGGCAAACGGTCTCTTCTTTGGGGTGTTTGGGGCAAGGGGGCTAACTACACGGGGCGAACGGGGGAGAGTTGGGGGGAAACGTCGAGGGGGTGTGAAAGTTAAAAAGCGGGGGCAAAAAAAAAGCCAGAGAAAAACGTTGAGTGGGCGAAAGAAATAACGCAAGGGGTTTGTAACTGGTATTAAATCCTATTATAAGGGACCGCAATGGGGGGGGGGTTGCCATTAGTTGGGAACGGGGAATGGACTGCAGTGCGTCAAGGGAACTCAACAAAAACTTGTTGCAGGGGGTCAACAAGGTTATATTGGCGCGGGGGGGGAAAAAAGAAAGGGGGGAAACACATGGTGCGTTCGGGGGGGCAAAGGAATAGAGACGACAAGCGGGGGGGGTATGGTTTTCCATATGCGATTTGGGCGGACAGGGCGTTCCAGTAGGAAAAACCATCACTACGGAAGGGGGGAAGGGCAAAAAGCCTGGAAAAAAAGAACTGTAAGACGATCTTGCTGGGGGAAAAGGGTGTCTGCGTCACGGCGGGGAGAGGCACCGAAACTCGTCTGAAACGGGATGGTGCGGGATTGTGGATGACTGGCCATGGCAGGGTGGCGAAAAGGGGGAAAAGGGGGCGAAATGTGTAGAAGGTTCACGAGGTAGCACTCAAAAACGAGGGGGGAAAAACAACTGCCGGGGAACTTAAAAAACAGTGAAGGTATAAAAGGTCCTTGGAGGGGCAAGGTTCAACTGGGGGACAGCCAGTGACGTGAAAATGCAGTATGAAAAAGTGAGTATTGGCTTAAGGGGTGGAAGCTGTCTGCGAAGGAAAACGCAAGACACGGCGAAAGGGGGTGTCGAACAGGAAAAAAAAAAAAGGTGATGCCTAGGGGGTGCTGGGAGTACGGGACTTTAGGGAAGGAAGGGGTGCGCTCGCATGGTGTGATGGATGGGGGTCAGCAATCAAACCGACCAAATTCGTTGTATGGGGGAAGGAAAAGCTCCTGGGAGGATTTAACTTAGGGATGTAGGGGGGAAACGGGGGGGAAAACGCCTCATGCCGCCCACAAAACCAGTTGAAAGATAGAAATGGGGAAAGGAGAAGGGACGTCCCGAACATAAAAAGGGGGACCCTATTGGGGAGTAAACCTCTTGTTTTGACGCTTGGAACTGCGGGGGGGGGGGAAGGTGCATGAGTCTTAAACATCTTGGGTGAAAAGGGTTCCTTGAGCAAGGCGGGGTGCTCTTGTGGCACTTTTAAAAAAAGTATGAGCTCAAATTTACAAAACTAAAAAACGCTTGTAATTAAATGGGAAAAAAAATAACGGCTCCAGTGAGCACAAAGGGCAAGAGCAAAAAGGGCGGTGTAGCAGGCTGCAAAAAAAAGCGCCGACCATGGAGGGGGGGGGCAAAAGCGAGTAGACGACCAATTAGAAAGGATTTCTTCATAACAAGAAAGAGAAAAGTCAACTGGGTGAGAGGACGGAAGAAGTGAAACGGTGTCACCTATGAAAAAAAAAAAGGGAAGTGGCGAAAAGCTCTTGCAAGAATGAAATCTTAGACTAATTAATAAAAAAACAAACGGTAGGAGAGGAAAGATATTCACGGGACCAAACAGGAGAGGACAAAAATCTTCAAAAACGAAGAGCAACGCATAAAACGTCTCAACTGACGATCGAAGGGGGAATAAATCAAGCTAGATCCATCGGGGGGGGGTTAAGAAAAAATTCGCAGACGGAGAATGCTCACCAGGGTCGGTGAAAAAAGGCTGCGGAGGAGGATGAAATTACGTGCCAAGGAAGTACGGAAAAAAATGTGACTTTTTTCCGGTCGGAAAAAAAGACTGAAAAACATCACAGGGAGGGGGAAGTCCAGAAGAGAAAGGGGTTGAAAAAAGATCCTGGAGGCACGGGGAGTCTCAAGTTTAAAAAAAAAAAGGTAAATTCCTTGCGGAAGGAAGAAAGTGCCGAGGCGGGGGGAAGGGGGACAGGAATTGGCAATGGGGCATAGACGTGTGAAGGGAAAAAAAAAAATGCAAACGATTTTCGACGAGGGGGGGG
>Ga0179593_1559671_pt1 | contig 14343 bp, 15 predicted proteins | sample CZODoug2_1_08_16_FD_185931 | JGI IMG/M metagenome (GOLD analysis project Ga0179593, IMG submission 185931) | Vadose zone soil fungal communities from Angelo Coast Range Reserve, California, USA - CZODoug2_1_08_16fungal (PacBio error correction) | ecosystem: Environmental > Terrestrial > Soil >...
TGCGGCCCGCTAACTTCTAGGGGGGGAGGGGTCCGGGGAAGACTTTCCACTTAGAGGGGGAAAGGGCCGTGCTCGAAGAGGAAAAGCGAAACGGCGAGGTAAACCTCGCTCATACCCAGGTCGTGCAGGGAGGGTACTCATCTAATTGCAGGGGGGTCAGAAGGCGCTATCGTAAGGAGGACCGCTCGACAAAATTGAAGACACAAAGGCATTCATTTCGGGACGCGAGCGCCTGGGAGCTCGATTGAGAGAGGAGGCGGGAAACCCACGGTCAGAAAAAAGGGGGAGAAAAAGAAGACAATCAACCAGGTCGTCCTGACTGCGGTAGAAGAACTCACGTGGGGAAAGATGAGAAAGGTACTCGACGGGAAAGAAGCATGAAAACCAGAAAAAGGAATCGAGGAACTGTCAGAAACGCCTCGAAAGACCGGTTTGCCGAACCCTGGAGGGGAACCGCTCTATACCTATCTTACAAAGGGAGAAAAAAAGACGATATGCTTCGTTGACGATAGCCAATGCACCTAGGGAGAAACTTGGACGGGGGTGAGTGCAACCATCTTAAAAAACCGACTCTTCGGAGAAAGAACTCACCCGCAAATTGAATCGCCAGGCCTTTCGAAGCCCAGGAAGAGTGCGAAAATCGCGCAGGGAAGGGAAGGGACTTGAAAGGAGCAGGATAGGAAGGAGAACACCGAAGGAGCGGTTCAAGGCATCGTACAATAACGTCAATAACGAGGCAGGGGGGTGGGAACAGAACGAGGAGAGTGCCGCTAACTGCTGGGTACGCCTTCTTCCGTCCGCAGGACAGAGCATTCCTCCTTCAAAAAGAAAAGGGGAGTCACAAGGGGGTGAAGAGGTTGGTGAGGCTGAAGCTTCACGCAATTTCCTATCTGCATCGGCCGAAAAAAGAACCAAGGCTACCAAAAAAAACGAGCACGGCGGGAAAACGTGATACCCGCGGCATTTTTTTGTCGAAAAGAAAAAAACAAGAAGGAGCATAGGACCATCTCCATTATTTTCGCAACTGTGGCTGACGCTTCCATAAAGAAGGGATTATCAGCAAGCGTCACCCTGAAAGACGAGGCTAAACAGTCCAAATGTGAACATCTACGCCGTTCGGGCTATCTTCAGGAGGTAGAATCACATCCGAGAGGGGGAGCTCTGATCAGGGGGGTAGGCAGAAATTCGCGCCCGATGCCACTTCGAATTCTATCTCATTTGATGTGGCCCGCCGGTGGAAAAAGTTAGGATACATTAAGAAAGAAGTCGAAGAATGCGCTCACTATTTATCTCTGGTCCCACAAGATCCGTAGGACGAGATTGACTTCTTACGATGTAACGGAAAAACTTTTGGTCATTGGAGTATCTAACAGGCGCGGGCATTTGCCCGCGAGCGCTTGGGGGGGGAGAGTTGTAACCGCCGCCGATGCGGGAAAGGGGAAGTAGTCGTCAGGAAAAGTGAAAAGGAACTCACGGGGGGACTCCTTACACAACAGGGGACCTGTTTCGTTTCTATTCAGCCCCAGGGTTCCCCATCAACGTCATGGGCTCCGGAAAAAGATCTCCATTTGGGGGGGACCTTACGGGAAGCTTGGACGTCCGCCGGGGAGGCGCTCGATAAAAAAGGCACGGACGCGACCCCTATGAGCCTTGGTGAGAATCTACGGAACTGGTGTTGCACGTCCGTTCGCAAAGGAGGTGGGGGAAAAAAAATGGGCGGGTTTCGAAGCCAAGATCAGGCCCGAGGAAAATCGGCGAAAAATGCGTTCCGACGACAAGCCATGCACAAGCGACAAGTTTTTAGCGGGGGGCTTCGCGGAGGAAGTGTCACGTCAGCTGTGCCGACTCCGGACCCGGCGGGAAGACGTCAACAATATATCAACCCGGCGGTAAAAAAAATAAAGTCGAAGGCCACAGGGGCGTGGGGGGGGGAAGGATGGAGAACCGACAGCGGAAACCAAGGCGTCCGCACGGTCGATTGCTAGAGCCCAAATTCGCGAAAGGCGCGGAGAAGGATCTGAAGACTGCTGGAGGAGGGGTCACCCGATCACGCGGTGCTGGCGTCCGCCTCGGAAGCTGGCTTGTTTCGAAGGAAGGAGACTTCGGGGGAAATCCGGCGACGTTGCAAAGTTCATCTGCCGGGGAAAGAGAGGGGAAAAAGACGGCGCCCATCCTTTTCCAGAAAAAAGATTCCGAACTAGAAAGGGAGATAAGGGGAAGAGTCTGCAGGGCCGACGAAAGGGAAGAGGAACAGAAACAACACCTACAGCCTTCTCTTGAGCGAAAGCTCCCTCTGCCATAGGGATCGGAAAAAAAAAAAGGGCTCTTAATACGGGGGAAGGAAAGCACCTTCTTGGGGTAAAAACAGCGAGCGTCTTTAATATATCGAGATATAGGGCTTTCTGATGAGGGGGAGGAAGAGGGGGGTGTGTTTCACGGTGCAGTTTGTTTTGGGGGGGGGATGGGGCGTCGCCAGTCCGTCGCGAAGTTTCTCCGGGGAGAGAAGAACCTCCCTAAAAAAAAAGAGTCCGACGAGCAAACTTTGAAAATGCGCCCAAGTACCGGCTGAGAGAAAAAACGGCCTTCTTTTCCAGGGAAGAAGAAAACGCCTGAAGAAGGAAGGGTAGCATGATGCCGATGGGTAAGGGGGGAGATAAGAAAAAAAGCACTCGGCATAGGGGGAGGGGACGGGTCGCGAGCACGCATTGGGAGGTGAGACAAAGACCACGGTGGCTTTAACTCGTATCGAGGGGTTTAGCGCCACAGCATGAAAAAAGCTATGGGGTAACAACTGGAAGCGAAGAACATTATTTTGCTTTTTCATAGATTGAAAAATCGCGTAAGGAAAAGCGAGAAAGAAGTAGTAATACGGGAAAATGCGGGCTGCAAAGAGAGCAGAACAAAAAAGGGGGAGGAGGAAAGAGAAGGCGGCAAGCCCGATTGAGAGAAGTAAGGGATCAATATTTGCAGCGATAAGGGGGCTTCACTCTATAAAAGAAGGAAGGCCGCCAGCGGAGCGGACATTTTGAACAAACTAGAAAAGGGGAAAGGCTGCTCAAAGGAAGGCAACCAGAAGATACAGCAAGGCGGGGAGCGAATCCCAAAACGGGGATCGTAACCTACCCAGCTTCCTCAGGCAGAACCGGCAGGGGCAGGGGTCTTAGGTGGACGGGGAGAGGTCAACGGCCAAGAGACCCGGTAATTGGCGCCAGGGTGGGTGGAAACAGGATCGTAGAAGTCGGAAAGGGGGAACATCTTCTGGAGGAGAGGAGATAAATCAGGGAAGAAGGAAGGGGACAAGGAAAAAGCAACAACCAAAAAGAAAACACACACCAAAATCGCAGGCGCAACGCATCCCAAAAAATAGGAAAAGACGCTAGTAGGAGGGGAAAAAAAAAAGTGCTCCAAGTCCAGTGGAAGAAGAGGAAGAGAGAGAACCTGTTTTCGGCGGGCTATGTTCCGCTCATAAAATGATCTGGGGCTGGAGAAAAGATCGAGGGCATGCCGCAGAATGTGAAATGGTCAAAAGGGGGCGCGAAGTTCTCTTCATATGGTGTCGGAGGCACTGACTCAGGAAACGACAAGCGCATGAAAGAGGGGGGGGGGGTCGCCGCCTTCAAACGGGCGTATAACAAGACATCGGCCGCCGAGGAACCTCCATCACCGCGTTAGAAAAGAAATGGTCGCGGAAAAAATCCTTCTCCGCGACGAAATCCGCAGCATCGCGAATGGGGAAGAGAGTAGGATAGCATCGAGGGTGCCGGGCGCCATGTGTTTTCACATCGGCGGGAAAGAAAGATCTGCAACTAGGGGGAAAATTCGAGGGAGTATCGGCCCGCAGGGGGGGGATCGAGTGAGATCTAACAAGGTCCCGGATTTCAGGGAAGGGGCGCGCTAGCCGTAGAGAGGGGGGGGAGGTCTAAGGGAAAAGTCCTGCACGTGAGAGCGACCGATTTAATCGGAGAGCAGAGTGGGCTTAGCCACGCGCCATTTTTCCCAAACCTTACTTCGCACTTAAAAGGGAAAAGAACAAAAGCGGAAGGTTTCTCCACCAATGCTCGCGGAGTCGCTAATCACGGGGGAGAGGAAACAGGATTGATCAAAGGCCTTTATCCCGTCGGCTGCGAAAAGTCCTAAAGTTTCTATAAACTGACGTTGATTGGTTTAAGAATGAATGGGGTCATACCACCGCAAAAATTATATAAGGGGGGGTAAGAAGGAATCTTTAGGAAGAACTACCTTTTTTAAGAGAGAATTGAAGGGGAAAATCCTCATCAGGGGCTGGGAAAAACCGCAAGCCATAAAAAGCGCGACGCGGGATTCCCTCGCCTTTGGGTACGCATACGAATCAAAAGTTGCCTAGGAAGAGGCCCACTCCGCCAGTAGTCTCTGTGGACAAAGATGGGTATCCTCTGGAAGAAGGGTTAAGGAGAGGTAGGAGGGAATGTCTATAACGGGGAAAGGGAGGACAAGCACTTCGATCGAAGTGGGGGCATGTCATTAAATTCAGGAAGGATTCACCAGGAGAAGAGAAAAGGAAATTTGGGGAAGAGGTCACGAGGGAAGAGTCGGAGGAGGTTCATCATTATTTCTTAAAAAGAGGGAACGCGCCGAGGGGAGAAACCTATTTATTAAGGGGAGGAAGTAAAAGGGTGGCGACCATGCCTGGATGATGGGAAAGGGAAGGGGCGATTTGATTTTGAGGAACCATTACGCGGTAGAGCTCTGCAGTTGGGTGGGGAGCGTTGATGGGAAGAGGGAGTTAGCTACCTTCCCGTGAAGGGAGAAGAAACCGATTAAGAAAGGGGGGCGCTAAGGGACGGCGGAGTGGGCCTTATGAAGGCGAGAATGACGGAACGAAAGATCCGCTCTACCATAGGGGGACGTCTAGAAGGGGAACGAGAAAAAAGAGGTCTCCAAGGAAGAAAAAAAAGTGGAAGTGGAGCATGGTTACTAGCGTTAACCTGCGAAGGTGCAATTCTTTTCTGAGGGGAGACCAGGGGAAGGTTCCTACAAGAGGGGAGATCGCCGCGCTAGGGGTAACAGGGAGGTCCTCATTGCCTTTGGCGCGAATTAGGGAGACGTTTTCATTGAGAGGGAGAGTTCCTGCCAGAAAGGAGAAGATTGTCGCAAGGAAAAAAAAGGGGGAAAGCTGGCCGCGCATATCGGTCGAAAGAGAAGAAGATGGAAAAACGACAGGGATTATACAGCTTGGGAATATCTTTCTCTCGAGGAGAAGGGGTCGGCAAAAAGGGGGGAGGGAGCGTTAAGAGAGGTCCTTCTTCTTAGGGGGAAGAGGCGAGGACCGGATCTATTCCTAAGCTATTTTTAGGGCATATGGGCAGGAACACGCTGCTTGGTGAATCAGCAAAGAAGGGTTTAGTTCAGTGGGACGACGCTGGGAAGGGGGGTCACAAGACGATCCGGAGAAACTATCCTTCCATGGAAGGCGCTCTCGTGAAAAAAGTATGCAAGGGGGGGGTAAATGCGTTGCCGTAAGGCTCGGGAGGGCGACATAGCGCCTTAAAAGAAGAAGGATATCAGAGAGATCGAGGAAAAGTTTTCTTCCTCTAGGGGACCACGCGAAGGAAGCTCATGACTCGTCAGGGGAGAAAAAGAAAAGGAACGTAAAGAAAAACCTCATCATCCGCGAAAAAGGGCAGGGTCCGCAATCATCTCTCGCAAAGGGAAAATATTGCAAGGGACAACCGCGGATTCCTTATGCGTCTGTGGGGAGGCGGTATTATGGGGGGAAAGGGAAAAAATTTCGCCGGGGAAAATTCAAGAGAGGCAACGGAAAGCGTGGTCCCCGGGAAAAAAGAAAAAGGGGAGGAAGGCTCTAATCGTTCTCATCAGAGCTTTGGGTCAGTAATGCTCTAAAGAAAGGAAGAGGATCTCGCAGAGAAGGGAAAACACCACCTGGAAGGAGGAATCCAAGGATCCGGGGAGCAAGCCAGGGGCTCTCTTTTCTCCGGCTAGAAACCACCACGGTCAGACCAAGAAAAAAAAAAAAGAACAAAAAGGTCTCCCGAGGAGGGAAAGAAAGGGGAACGCAGCGTGGGGGGAGAGTCCGAAATAATCGGAAGAATCTACTGGTCACGTCGCAGAAAAAAAGAAGAAAGAGGGAGCACTAAGGGAAAAACGGTTTGCGAAACCCTGGAGGAAGAGATGAACCTAAAGACTGTATATCAGAAGTCGGAAACGGGAAATTCGATATGCTGAGGAAAAAGAGAGCCAGGGCCAGCTTGCAGGGGGGAAGGCGACCAAAAAGTCAAAAGACTTCTGCGGTGGAAGCGCACTCCCGGAGAGTCGCAACACCCCGGAATGTCAGCGCACAGGCAATATTACTATGGCTAAATCTCGGGAGGAAAGAAAAAATGTCTTGAGGGGGGAGGCTAAGTGAGACTCGTGCGCCCTGCCAGGAGGGGGAAGGGGGTTCAGGAGGCATCTGTCAACAGAATCAACTTAGGAGTGAGGTGGGCCTTTCTCCAAGGGACTTGAACAGGGGCTAGAAAATACACTCTTGGTCTATTCCGGGGAAAGAAGAAAAGAAAGGAAAAACTACCACGAAATCAAGGATTAAAAAAAGGGCGCCTATGATAGGGAAAGGAGGATGTCAATCACTTCAATTCAAAAGAGCGGAGCTACCAAAAGGGGGTAAGAAGAAAAAAAGAAATCTCGTGAGAAGACGTCTACCGCGTAAAAAGGGGGGGAACCCACCATCGGCCTACTATCATAAGAACCAAATCATCCCCGGTAAAAAAATTAAAGAAACAATAAGAGGGGGGGTTATCTCCATCAAGCCGGAGGCGAGTACGAGGATATCGCTAACATTAATGAAAGAATCGACTCTTTATAAAGGGGGGGAAGGGGCTTAAGAAGGAAAAGCCGCGAAGGTTGAGGGGCGGATCAGTGTGAAAAGGAAGATGATCTCAGATGCACCTGAGATAATTCGATCTAATTTTCTTGGAGCGTTTAGGAAGGCGAAAGAAAAGAAGTGACGCGAATTAAACCGGGCAGGGGGAGAGTGCTCCCATTGAGAGGGAAACAATACAGGGGATCCTACGCGAGCGAAGAAGGTGTCTCCGTACAAAAGAGGGATGTTGCGTGAAAAAAGAGCGTCATTCCCAAGGAGAGCTGCTGGAGGGTAGGGGGGGGAGTTTGTAACTCCTCCGGGGTCTGTGTCCGGGAGGAAGCGGAAGAAAAAGTCGGGGGGCTTCCATAATCAAAAAACAGCGAGTCTAATTCTTTCTGTTGGAGGGAGGACCTCCCGGGAAGGGGCTTCAAACAAAGAATCTCGAAAATCACGATCGCCAGTGAGGAGAAAGACAGGACTTGGATACACGTCTCTTCTGCTTCCGCCTTTGGAGAACTATAAAAAGGTTAGCGGACAGAACCGGCGACCTGGGAGTCCCGAAAAAGCCGGGTTCACCTTCAAGGAGAAGGGGGCTGGTTGGGAAAAATGGAGAGGGGAGAAGAAAAACTCCGTATTCTAAAAGTTTCTAAGCCTGCCGTAAGTTGCCGACGAGAAACAAGGAGCCGGAAAAAAAAATCGGGCTCAGCGGATTTTCGGGAGGGAAAAGAGGGGGATGGGGTCAAAAGAGAAGAAAAAGGCTGTTCCTCCTAAGAGAACGATTTCGAACCCCAAGGGAGGCCGACAGGAAGGGAAACCCTGGCGGAGGAAGGGGGGGGTGCGAAGACTACTGCGATCAATTAGAGATGGGACCTGGATGAACGTCTCTTATAATGATAGACAAGTTTAGGGAAACGGAAAAGGGTTTCTCCAGATCAAGAGGGGGGTTCGGTCCCAATCGGGGGCTCAGGTAAAACGGCGCTTGGACTGTTGGAAGCCGGAAAAAATTGCCCTATTGAAGAGGAGGGGCCGAAGACGAAAGGAAAACTGTTCCCGCGAAAGATGCCGATGCCGAGCCCATGGAAAGCGCGATGGACGGCCTGCATCCGACGAAGAGGAGCAAAAGGTGTCGGCCAAAAACCTTCCTCAGGGGGGGGCGGACCGCGCGCAAAAAAGAGGGGGGGAGAGAGACGGTCCGATCTCCCCGGAATGAATGGCAGGCAGAAGAGGCGGAGGTGAGATATCTCGCAAGGGAAAAAAAATATCCCGGAAAGAGGTTGCAGGTGTGTTTCGTTGGAAGGTGGGGGGATGTGCATGTCCCAGAAAAAGAAGGAAAGTTCCCGTACGGGTCGCAACAAAGACTTTTTCCCGGCGCCGACTTCGAGGCCTCTCTGAAAGAAAGGAGAGCGAAAAAGGGGATTTCCCGTGAAGGCGCACGGCTCAACGCGCACCCAGGAGAGCCGTGTTCGCCCTGATGCCGATGGAGGGTTAATCAAAGCGTCCAGAGGGGGCTTGACGGGGATTCGCGAAAAGAAAAGGAGTGTGGGCCACGTAACCAGAGGGGCCGGGGAAAGGGGGAGGGGTTTGAAAGGAAAAGGATCGCCCTATGGTGTGAAAAGACCGCTAACCGAATCCTGTCGTCGCGCAAAGGCATCACTCTTTGAGAAAAAAAAAATAGAAAAATTTCGTCTGAGGAGGGAAGCGGCCAATATTGAGCAGAAGAAAGAAAGGAAGACTGGACATCGGCTTGCAGAATCATCTCCTCGCAAAAACAAAGAATGAGGATTAAATGAAGGAGGAGGCACAAGGGAGTCTTAATACGGCAATGACGCATATTAAGGCATTCAATACTTAATGAAAATCAGAATAAGGGGCGCCGCCAGCTTATCGGAAGGGGGCAACCTGGAGAGGGAACGCTCAAAAAAACACGCGATAGAAGGGACGTGACTCACATAAGCAATTCGTTGGCTCGCATCCCTTCAAGCCAATCAAAAAGGACCCAGAAAAAAAAAGGAAACCGGCAAGCATGGAGGGGAGGAGAGGGGATGCGAGCCGTAGGAAGAAAGAGGGGCCATAGAGAAGTAAGTTAATTGGAGCCATTTTGAAAGATCGAGAAGTCGTCTCCGGAAGAAAGGGGTCCCGTCTAATGACAGAAAAAATGGTACACGGGAAAAACAAAAGGCACCGACACACACACCAAAAGGAAAAGAAGCCAACAAATAGAAGATATATCGACAACCTCTCAAGGGAAAAGCGCGTTCAGTACCTGGGCGGAGGGAAGAAAATTTGTCGGCGAGGAGGAAGGGGAAAAGTCAGAGCAGGAGCTATCTGGAGCACTGAACATCGGAGGCGGATGACCGTCATGAATTTCCACTCGCTTTTAGAAAGTTCGCATCGGCATGGGGAAAAAACTCAGGGGGGACCGATTCTCAAAAAAAACCGAGACATTAAATGAGGGCAGGCTCCGCTTCCACCAGACCAGGAACGTTTTCGAGCAAGAAAAAAAAAGGCGGAAGGGGGAAGGAGAGCCTTGCGGAAAGAAGAGCGGTCACAGCAGCAAAAAGGCAAGTACCCGAAGAATCCATCCTCTCGCAAGGGGGGGCGATCGTTCGCAAAAAAAATCGCAGAACAGGGTTGCAAAGGAGGAAGGACAGAGATCGGCAAAGAAAGGAGGAAGTACGGAGGGACCGCACTGGTTTCTCTCGCGGTGGGGGGGAATATCTCCGCACGGGGGAAAAAAAACCGAAAAAAAGAAAGAAAACTTCTGTGAGGAATAAGGGGCTTGTCCGTCGAAAAGACTCAGAGCGCTCTTGGATTCTACCCCGCGCCATTTGGGGACAAAAAACAGCCCTTCCGCAAAGGCAGACAAAGGCTCTTAGAGGGGAAGCGCCCACCACGGAAGAAAAGGGAGAGGTACGTCCAGGAGAAGGCACGCCTGGGTTTTAAATAAACCCGACCTGTCGGAATCCTAAGAAAAAGGGAGCTGCGACAAAAATCGTGAGTGGCGAGAACAGGATGTGAAGAACGCACCGGCGGAAAAGAGAACCGGGGGTATCCTAGCGGGGAAGCGTCCTTGAAATGGGAGGGACGAACCGGGTCCTGAAAAGGGTTAGAAGTCACCGAACATCCGGCGAGTTGTAAAGACATCATAAATCCCAGCGAGGAAATTCCGAAGGATACGCAAAGGCCTTTTGTCAGGGACATCGGAAAGAGACGTCGTCAAGGTAAAGGGAAGAGGGGGGTACAAGAGATCAATCAGGCCTGCTTTCAAGCCAGGTAGAGGAAAAGGAAATTGCAGGAAGGAGGGGAGAGGCCTAACCGGAGGAAAGAAATCGATCGAAGGAGAAGGTCAAGTTCGAGTAAATCTTCAGGGGGGGTCACCACTGAAATTCCGGAAAAAAAATTCTCGCGGGAGTAGCAGAAGCTCGCAAGAGGGAGGGGGGCAGAATTAATGTCGCGGAAGCCTCGGGGAGCAGGGGTCCGCGAAAAAAGTCCAGCAACCGGGGGGGGGGGGAGGAACGGTCAGGAAGGTAAGGGGGACCATGCCGGATGATGGAAGAGTGGCGAGTTTCGGTCTTTTCTCACCATGAAAAGGGGTAACGTCTCGCCGCGGGAAAAGAATCGCCGGAAGGGATGTGTAGGAGGGGGGATGCCTCGACCTGGGGAAGCAGCGGTAAAGATGATCCAGACTCATTTTTAACAAAGGGTCGGCCGAAGGAGGGGGGGTATCCGGCCCTCGAAAAACGTGTCGTCGAGCGAACGATCTAGGGCCTTCTGCACCACAGGGGGAACCTATTGAACGGGGGGAATTTTGACCGAAAAGGAAGAACCTGGAAAAAGGTCGGGGGGGAGTCTAAAGAGAGCCTTCTCGTGGGGTATATTTTCCGAGGATATCAAAGTTCGAATAAAAAAGACGTGAGAAAGGGGGCTACGTTCAATTGGGCTTGAGGGAAAAAAGAACCGCGTCGGGGGGGGGGGGGGAAAATTGTCTCACAGAAAAAGGAAACTGCCGCAGAGGAGGGAAGGGAGAGATGGGAGCATCATATAGAGTACTTGTAACTAAGGGGAGTTATACAGAGGAGGATCCGGTCAAGAGACCATTTTTTCTGCAAAAAGTTAGGAGTGCGCGCAGGGGGGGAATGGTCAGGTTGGGATGCTTCTCGACGACGTCGGGAATGAGCTATTTTTCGAAGGGGGAGGGGGGAACACTCTGCGGGAGGTCTGGACCGCATCCGGCAGGGTGATGTTAATACGACTCGGGGTTACCTGGGAAAAAGGATCCGGAAAGAAAAAGGGCCATGGAGAAAGAGCGCGCGTGATTTCCAAAAAAGGAAAAGGGGGGTGGTTCATTCTTGGCGAGCGAGACTTGGGAAGATGAAACTCTTAACCAAAAGGGAGGAGGAGAGACCGCCTTCAGGAGGACGAAAAAAGCCTGGTCTGACGCGAGGGAAGGGGGTCCGAGAGGGAACTCTTCTCTCCCTTCGGAAAGTCGCAAGAGAAAAACTTCACTCATCAATCCGAAAAAGAAAAGAAGGGCTAATTGCGCGGGAAGGAGCTCTCCAAACACGGAAGGGAGGAAAGAGGAGAGGAAAAAAACGACGTGGTTATTAGGAGGGTTCTTCGCGGGGTGTTACGTTCCTTATCTGGGAAAAAAGAGAAACTAGGTCAGAGAAGAGTTTTCCCCTCAGAGGAGCCCAGGGGAGGCGGTCGAAAGGAGGGTCACATCGAATTGGAGGCATGAATCTCTATCAACGACAAGGACACAGGAAAGCATTGAAGAAACAACCTTTTTGCAAAAAAGAAGAGGCAGGTCCGGGTCGAGGGGCCGTCGCTTGTGCTCAGAGCGAGCGGAAAAAAAAGGAAACAGAGTCGTATTTCCCGACGAACGAAAGGGGAGGAGCGGATTCGGTCCACCCTAACGCAGCAGGTTCGATGCCCATAAAAAATAGCGTCAAGGAAAGGGGAGCATCATTAAAACCAGAAGAAAAGGAAATCTAGTAACGGAAAAGACAGTTACCGAAAATTTATTTGCTCCCGAGCAAAACTGACTCCGCAAGGAGGGGAGAAGGAATTACGGAAATCGGATGAAAGGGAGACAGGAAGGCGAAAGGAGAGGCCAGCTTGAGGTGGGGGGGGAACCATCGGAAAAGAAGGCGTGAAGGAGAACTCCGAAAGGGAAAGAAAAAAAACCGCCTTGAAAAAAAAGGAAAAGAAGTGGATCTTGGGAGGCTCTCGTCGATCGCGCCTTGAAGGGAGAAAAATCCGAGAGCCTTCACCGAAGGCGATCGTCCGGTTCTAGGAGACAAGACTAAAAAAGGAAATACGCATCGGTTGGGGAAACGGGAAAAAAAGGGAGATCGTGAGCATCGACACAAAAGGGGGGAGAGGTCAGAGAAGGAATCGTACATCTCCTTAGGAGGCCCGACCACTACAGAAAAGGAGGAGCCAAAAATGGCATCGTTTTAAGGATATAGGACAACGGCAAAAGAAAATCGATCCTACCAAAAAAGCACTACGCCGAAAGAAGAGCGAGAAGGGGGGTACCGCTTCAGGGGAGAAGCGAAAAGAACCAGAAATAAGCGCCTCTTTTCCCATCATCAAGGTCATGGTCTCCGCAGAGATCCTGACCGGGGAAAAGAGAGGAGGGGATTATCGGCATCAAAGGCGCCGACCCGAAAAGGACAGAACTAAAATTAAAGATGAACAGATCGACGGAGATTCGAGGGGAAAATCACAGGACATCTCATTTTCGTCCGGAGGGTGAAGCATTCCTGAGGGGCAGGGAAAAGGCACTTTGGAGGTCGATCGGGGTTTAGGGCCTCCGGTTTTAGGAGTGTATCGAAACCTGCAGGAGGGGGAAAAAGCCTTAAACGGGGCGGCTCCGAGAGGAGATCCTGACATGAGAGAAGGAAAGTCGTTCCTATGTCCCGAAAAAGGGGGAGTCAGTCAGGAAAGGGACAAAGAGAAAGCCTGCATTCCCAGAGCTGGGATTTTAAGGGAACCGGAACGAAGGAAGGATGCTGCAGGGACATGGCGAAATCGAGCAAAGGACCGGTAGGTCGAATATCCCCAGGACGCTCCGGGGAGAGGATAGGTTAGGCTATTTTTCATGCCGGCGGGGAGGAAAAACCGGCCGGGGGAGAATCACGCCAAAAAAGAGAACATTGCGGTTCGCAGCCGGAAAGGAAAGGGGAGATTCGGAGGTCCTCCCGGTTTGGAAGCCCGATAAACCTGAGGAGGGGAACTCCCAGAGAGAGGAAACGTTGTGGCAAAAGAAGGAGCCCTTTGGGTCTTTTCACTCCGATCCTTAAGAAAAGGTTGGAAAAAAAACGGTGGAAACAAGAGAAAAACATGAGAAATCAAGGTCGAAAGGGAAGACGACAAGCAATGAAAGCCTCAAAGAAGTTTTAGGATCGGGCCGGGGGAGGGGGTGGGGACCGAAAGAAGTACCCGTGCTGAAGTCAAACCGGAGAATAAAGGTCCGCGAAAACGTCAGCAGAAATTGCAGAAAAAATGGAAAGAAAAAAACTACTTGAGAATCTGCCCTCTACCTTTCGGCCGGAAGTGCGAAGAAGATACGCGAGACAAATTCGCGATGCTATACTGATGAGAGTTTGTCTGAGGGGTTCGCGAGTCCAGGGGTTCTGGAAAAAGAATCGGAGGAGGGGGCTAGAAAAAAGGATCTTAAGGCTCTTTTTGGGGAAAAGACTTGACGAAAAGAAAAGATGTTGGGGACAGAGACCACGACTGTGAGCGCGAGTCCTAGCCTACTTAAGCAAATACGAGGGGATCTGGGATGCCGTCATCAGGGAGAAAAGGAGGGCAGTGGAAAGACCATCCTCCTGCTCTTTAAAAAACTCTCCGAAGAGAAGCCATATGGATCCACCATCTCGGGGATGACCCGGGGGTGTAATTCAAACCGGGTTCAATCATACTAGGGGAGGGTGGAAAAAAGAATATCTCAGATAATCGGGGGGCTGCGGAGGATTGGGAGACAGACAGAGACGGTATACACTTTGGAAAACGGAAGGTGAAGGGGGGGGGTTTTTGGTTCAGGGGCCCCAGGCCGGGGAAAAGGAAGTGAAAGCCGGGGACGGATCAAGAAAGGAGTTCCTCGCCGACTTCAGAACGTGAAAATTGCGCCAATAGGAAAAGGGCAGAGAAAGGGACTGTTACATCGTCACGGAAGAAGTCCACCAGCACAGCCATCTCTGCCTGGAAGGGGCCGATGGGTATGGGAGAGAGACGAAACCGCGGCATCTTGGGGGGGGGGGGGGGGGCTTGACGGGAGGGAGGGGGCAGGCACGGCATTGGCTTTGGGAGCAAGTAAGGATAAAGGGAGAAGGCGTGTTTGAAGAACTGAATTCAAGAGGGGGGTAAAACTGAAAGGGAGGACGGCTCGAACAGGGGGAGAAGGGCATAGATTGAGAGGAAAAATCGCTTTCCATATTGACAAATAAAAAAAGAGGAATCGGAGTTCAAGAAAGAAG
>Ga0179593_1425309_pt1 | contig 14342 bp, 20 predicted proteins | sample CZODoug2_1_08_16_FD_185931 | JGI IMG/M metagenome (GOLD analysis project Ga0179593, IMG submission 185931) | Vadose zone soil fungal communities from Angelo Coast Range Reserve, California, USA - CZODoug2_1_08_16fungal (PacBio error correction) | ecosystem: Environmental > Terrestrial > Soil >...
AGGAAGCTGACGAGGGACGTAAAAAGTAGAAACGTAACTTCGGGGAAAAGTTTGGGCGGGGTTTTTAAAAAAAAAATGGGAGCTTGAACCAAGGGTTGGAATAAGAGCACGCCCCTACGATTGTGCACGGTTTTTTTCCGAAAAAGGACTAAGCCAGAACGGCCCGGTTCGACCTTCCAGGACCCGATCTGTTGTTGGGGGGGGGGGGGGGGGTTGCCTCCAAGGTAGGCCTAATCGGCCCTTTGGTACGATGGGGGGGCGAGGTCGCCCTTGCTCAATGAAAAAAAGGTTTTTTAAGGGGCCCAAGCGAATCGGGAAAGTCAATTAAAGGCCGGGCGAATGGGGCCGGGTAAAGCGGCTTTTCAGTTGAAACCCGGGGGAAGAGCGGAAACGAAAGGCGGATGGGCCGCGGGGTGAACACAGTGTGTTGTTTTGGAAAAAAAGGTCCAATGCAATGAGATACGGGGGAAGATTCAAAAGCGGCCCCTCTTTGAAGAAATCACTGGGTCGAATGCCGAAAAACCGTAAAAATATAAAAAAAACAGCGTCCCTCCTCATATTTTGGGGGGGCTGCGTCCAAAAAGGGGGAAACGCCGGACCGGCCAGGCGAACCAAACCAAACGGACGTACTCTACGCAGCCGGGGGTTGGAGAAAAAGGAGGGTTGCCAAAAAAGGAGAAACAGAACAAGCGGAAAGACTATAGGAGGTGGGGTCAAAGAACCCTGGCAAAAGAAGAAAAACCAAGCAAGGAAGAAAAAGAAACCGGTCAAAAAGGAGATCAGTGAATACAATAGGCTTCAATCATCGGAAAAGCGCCCTTGCCCGAAAACGGCTTTCAAAAGGAAAAATGACTAGCAATGGAAAGAGACACCAGAAAACCTCATGGGGTTGAGATCGTCGCTCATCAAAGGAAGGACGAAAACATGATTCCCCCAAGGAAAAAGGGTAAAAAACCAAAAAACTCCCTGGGGGAGAGGGGAAAGTTCATGTCCGTGAAGTTTAAGATCGGGGAACACAGGACAACAAATCCGCCCAGTTTGGCTCTTAAAAAACGGAAAGGATCTTGTTTGTTGGTCATTGGGGGGGCCCTACTAAAAAAAACGACTTTTCCGGAACCCCAATCGTAAAGGGTTTTTTTCCAGGACAAAAACGGGGAACCTTGAAATTGAAACCACTTTGGCCGAATTAAGGGTGGCCCCCCCCAGTGTCCGAAGGAGGGTCAAAACTTTGTTCCCCCGTCCCAAAACCCCATGTATATGGGTAATGGGGAACCAGGCCGAGTAAATCACGGGACTTGAAGGGGGGTGCCCCTAAACTGAAAAAAAAGCAACAAGGAAAGGAAGAAAGGGGGTAAGTTCAATTCCCAAACCTCCCTTCCGAACACAACTGTATTTTTTAAATTTCCCAAAAAAAAAAAGAAAAGGCCTGGAACTTGAGGCGCCCTGATGAAAAGAGAATAGTTTCAATTTTTAGAAAAGAAACGTACCCTATTGCCACCAAAAAAAAAAACCCTGGGTGGGAAACCTGAAAAAAAATGTTCCCGACCCAGACCAATCGGCCAGCACCCCACCCAAGCAAGTTGAGCCCACCGTTTGGAGAAAATCGTTGCCAAAAAAGGACAAGAATTCCTGGTTTAAGTAAAAACAACACACTTCCAAAAATTGGAAAGCCTTCCCAAGCCAAAACCCAGGTCTCAGCCCATCCCAACCAAGCTCTGATGGGATGAAATGGGGGGGGGAAGACGATAAAGGGGGAATTTATTTTCAGGGGGTTGGGTGGTGAAGTCTTGGACCAAAGGGAACAAACCAAACGACTGGTGCTTCTTCACTGGTCCACATCAAAACAGTTTTTAATTTTGTGGGGGAAAGCCAAAAAGGGTGCGGATGTTATCGCTACAAAGGAAAATTTCAAGACGATCGGGCATGCGCAAAAATCCGAAGCGAGCCACAAAACAAAAAACCAAAAACGGGGAATCCCCTTCCTGATCGAACCGACGCTGGGGGACCGGAACATTCACGTCGCGAGGAGAAATGAAATCTCGAGGAAACAAGTGGGGGGGCTGGGAGACTTGCGGAGAATGTTTCAAAAAGAACTAGGCCGGAAAGCGGTTGGGAAACGGTTGGCTCAGGAAACCTCAAGGGGGGGCAACAACTGATCTTCACAGAATTCTATGAAAAAGAAATTGGGAGGGGGCAGGAGCAGGTTTCTTCAAAGTTGGCCAAAAAGAAGTCATCAAAAAGGAAGAGTGGGGGGGAAAAAAATAGAGGGTAAAAGAAAGAACATCTAAAGGAGCAGCTCCTCAATGCTCACCAGTGAAAACACAGCCTGGTCTCTGGAATGGGGGGGCATAAGAATCTAATAAAGGGGTAAAAAAAATAGAGACCCTTGAAAAAAAATAAAAATAATCCTCCCCAAAAAACAAATGAAACCGCCCTTCGGTTGAGGGGGGGGATAACAGGAAATTGTGGTTCCTAAAAGAAAAAACGTTTGAGAAAGGGGCCAAAAGGAAAGGGGGGGAACTACCCCTTCGCGAATCTGATCTCGAAAGACCTCCACACAGACACAAAGGAAAGAAAAGGGAAAGGAAAAAGAGCTAATCATCGAGAAGAGTCCCTAGGGGGTAACTCTTCCTTGGGTGGGCAGGAGCAAGGGTACCCACCTTTCCGAGGGGGGGGGGAAAAGTCTACAGACTTCTTTCAGAAAAAAAAAAAAAACGAATGGGGGGGATTCTTAGGGGGGAGGGTGAAGGTGGCTGCCGGCACAACAAAAGACTGGCCGGGCTTCCTGGGGGAAAAAAAAAAAGTGCGGGGGGGGACCAGTAGTCCCGCGGAGACGGGGGGGGAGTGATCTACGTTTTATCAACGAACAACTTCAAACGGGGGGGGGTGCTGGCCAGAACAATGTCCGGAAAAGAGGGCGGAGCCACCTTAAACAAACAGTGGGGGTCCCGCCAAAAAGCCCGGAAGGGGAAGGGCTAGAGGGGTTGAACATCAAAAAGCTAAGACTACCGGCCGAAGAAGAGGAAGTGAACATAAAAACTGGAAAGGGCAGTGTAAACAAGGGGAAAAAAAGGATCAGGGAAGACCGGCGAAAAGGCGAAAGGGGGGGATGTTCTCCCAGGGTCCCCCTTGAAAAATGTATCACAGGATTAATCAAAGAGTGGGTAATCATTAGGAGTAGGGGACAAAAAATAACCACCAAGGAAGGGGACCCGGGAGACCAGCGGTTCAAAATGGGTTGAAAAACCGGAAATGTCCAATAGGAAAAAAACCGGTGGAGAAAAAACAAAGGACCAGAAGAAAAAAGGGGGGATGAAAATGAAGGAGAGGGGTCTTCCCAACAAAAAAAGGGGGTCAGGGCGAGGGAGTTGCATTAGAATATGCCAAAGGGGCGCGATAAAAAAAAGGGAAGAGCTGCGGGCAAAGGAGTCAGGGGGGCCTAGGGGGAAAAAATGCAGCAGGCACTTGGTTTGGTGGGGGGGGGGTTGGGGCCGGCTGTTGAGAAAAAAAAAAAAGAAAAAAAAAAAACGATTGAAGGGGGCATAGAGGAGAGCACGGGCAAAGGAGGGAGAAGCCGGGAGCGGGTTCACATGAGACTGCAATGAGTTTTGGGGGCGAAGAAAGAACTAGGCCTGGAATCGGAAGGTTAAGGGGAACTTGGGCACCGACAAGGACCAAATTTGCTCAAAAGCCCCATCTCGCTACAAAAGTGGGTCAAACAAAAGACAAGACAGGTCTGGAAAACCCGTACGCCGTCAAATCTTAGGTGGGGAGTATGGAAGTTACCGCAAAGGGGGAACAAGGTTGTCACGTTCTGAAGAGAAAAGAGGGGTTCTCTAAGGAAAAAATTACAATGACCCCCTGGAAGAACTAATGGACAAAAAAAAATGAGGGGGCTTGTTTCCAGGAAAAAAAATATATATGGGTGTCCTCATGGGGGGGGAAGAAGAGAAAATGAATCGGAGAAAAATAAAACCATTAGCAGACCGATCCCCGGATAGTGCCGGCTCAAACAGAGGGTAAGCGGGCAAGGCAAAGGAACAAAAGGGGGGTATTTTAAGAGAAAAAGAGGACATAGGCCATGGGTTCGAGAAGGGGGGTTTTTCTTAAATCCTAGAGTGGTAAAATCTTTAACTTGTCCAGAAGGAAGGCAGAAAAAAAGAATCGACCGAAGAACAGCGCAAAGGGATAGGCGGAAAACAACAGGTGGCGGGACAAGGTGAGGAGGGGAGGTAAACGCCCTGGGGGGGAACTCCGAGTCTTAGTTTTATCGTGGGGGAAAAAAAAACCTCAAAATATAGTATGGAAAGCTTGTAAAAAGAAGTTTAGGGGGGGGAAAGGGCGGGAAAACGGAAGAAAAAGAATGGGAACAAAGTAGTAGATGCATGAATTGAAAAAAAGGGGTTTTTAAAGCAGAGGGCAAAACAAGAGGTAAGATCGTCAGTAAGAAAACGGGATAAAACTTAGAGAAAGAATCACAGAAGGCAACCGAGGAAAAAATCAATGCCCCAGAACTAAAAAAAAGGACCTGGGGAGTTTAATACACGTTTTGGCAGGGACCTACTCTCGCACATAGCTGCAAAAAAAGAGAGATTATGAAACCATTGCCTCCAGGGGAAAAACGCTCGACGACTCTTAGTGACAAAAAGGATCCGGATGTTGTGCAAAAGGAAATGCTAACAAGGGAAGAAGGAAAAGCAAGATGCAGGACAACTGCCCCCTTGCACTAGCGCTAACCCCTTGGAAAATAAAAAAAAAAAATCTCTCAGGGTGGGAAGCTAGGGAGAAAGCTGAAAAAAAATGATTAGGAAAGAGATAAATATCTCGAGTGAAGGGAAGACGTTTGAGCGGTTTTGGGGACAGACCAATAGACGGGGGAGGAAAACCGGTGGAAAAAGCAGAAAGGAAAGACCGACGAATTGTTATGGCAAGATTAAGAAAGCCCAGGGGAAGGACCCAAAGTGCAAGGAAGGTTCGGAAGGGAAACAGGGATCCGTTCTGAGGGGCCCGGGGTTGTCGTGGGGGGGAAAAAGGACGCCTGGGGGAGGTAATGGATCCACATCTGTTGGCAAAAAGAACTTCCAAAAAGAGGGGGGGTTTCGGAAGAACATGGGCTTTTCTGCCAAAAGGTTTGGTGGTTGAGGAGTGCCAGCCACAGGGTTAGACCCCAAGGGAAAAAGTTAACTTGATTGTGTCGAGGGGGGGGGGAAGCCAACAAGGGGTGGGTCGGCAGCCGACTTCAAAGTTCACGAAAAGGCAACGTTCCCCGAGATGAAAGTCGGTGCCCCTAATGTGTTTGGGAACAACGGGGGGGGTAAGAAAGTGGGGAATTGCCAAAGGAACTCCCAGATCCCCGGCTGAAGCCTTGCCTGACAAAGGTCCCCAGAGGCCCACCTCATTGGGGGGAAATTGGGGAGTCCAAAGGGAAGGGGGGCCCTACCTGCCAAAGACAGGGCCTGGTCTTCCAGTGCAGAGAAACTGCACGGTGTGTGGCAGGGGGAACTTAAGACTACCGGGAGCGGTTTGTTATTAGGAGGGGCAGAACTCCCTCAGAGGGGGGCCAGAAAATTTTCACGAACAAAACGGTCTACGAGAAACAGGGGCATCTGATAGTTTGAATGGAGAAAGAAATTAAAACCATTCGGGGGGGGGGAAATTGAAGGTCTCAAAAAATCTTGGGGGAGCAGCAAATAAATAAAAAGGGGGTGAGGGGGAAAGAAAACCCCTCAGGGTGAGAGCGTCGGGGAAATAGAACCAAGGTCCTGAGAAAAAAAAAATGTAGGGAAAACAGAGAAAATCAGCAAATTGGGAAAAGAAAAACACCCCGCCCGGGGGAAGAAAATCTGGGGGGGGGGAGTTCATTCGGTCCAGCTACTGAAAATAGCCGGGAAATGGTTAGACCGTGGAAACCAGAGTGTGAGTCTTAAAGAACAAGCACACACCCTGAACGATTAACTTTTTGGGGGTGTTGTGTCACCAAGCAAGGGGATGGCAAGGTTAAACGGGGGTCGGATCACATGCCTGCCCAGGGACTTCACGTCCAGTAATAGGGTAACAGGATTCCTTCAGCAAACCGCCGACGAAACACGGTAAGTCGCGAATGCATTGGGGGTGGGGTGGGGAGAAAGTGGCAGGTGGGGTGACTCCTCAAGAAGGTATTCAAGGAAAAAGCCCTGGCAAAAAACTGGAAAAAACGGCAGAAACGCATCGTCCGGTTGAATGAAAAAACTCTCCGGGAAAACGAACAAACCCACCGTGGGGAAAGGAGTAACCGAAAACAAAAGAAACGGATCAGAAGACACTGAGCAGCTAGAGGGGAGGGCCAGGGGTAGACAAATTTCTAAGGTCCAAAGGGAAAAGTACCCAAATCCCTGAAAATAAGAAAAAAGGAGATGGGATGCAAAACTCAGTGGAGCCAAAAGAAGCGAGGCCAAGGGGGGGGGGCCGGAAAAAAAATTTATTTGTTGTGGGGGGGAAATGAAAATACACTTGGGAAAATTTCTGTTTTGGGGGCCAAGAAATGGGCACAGGTCTTCACTCCAAACACGCCCAAACGGTTTTTAAGTGTGTGAAATCGCGTCAGATGTTATACCAAAAAAAAAAAAAAATCAAAGAGAATTTCAATGACACCTAAAACAGGACGGGGACCAGAAGCCTGGATCAAGGGAAAAAACTGAGAGTCGGATCAATGCCCAATGAAATTTAGGAAAGGAGCCTTCGGATCGGAGGATCTCTAGGGACACATGGCTGGGGCCAAGAAAAAAGGTCGGGTCAAGTCCAGTTTTGCAAAAGGGAAAAAAAAGAAAGAAGGGGTGGTGCGGGGGAAAAATGGTTTTTGGGGACAAGCCTCAAAGGGTGGAATGGAGAGGAAGGCACCTTCACAAAAAAGGTACGGAAAGTTGTCCCTGCCAGAAGGGAACGCAAGAAAAGGGACCAAAAAGGAGCGTTGGGAAAAAAATAGACGGAAATCAAAATCCATAACAAGAAATGGGACAAGAGGAGGTGAAAATTCCTCGGAAAAGAAGCATAGCACGGCCACAGCCCTCCTCACGTGGGTTTTAAAAAAAAAGAAAACCAAATACCCTGAAAAAAGAACAAGCGGGGGGGGGGAAGATCCAAAGCGGGTGAGACGGGGAAAATAAGGTCAAACCCTCTTCAGGAAGCAAGTAAGTGGTCAAAAACGCCCGGGTCCAAGGATACTGGGCGAAGAAAAAAAAAAAACTATTATTAGGAAAAAGAGAGGGGTAGGGAGGAAAACAAACATGGGGCCAAATGTCCCTCGGGGGGGCCTTCCGTCCCAGGGGGGAACAAGACCACGTAGTTTTAAAACGGTCAAAAAGTCCTTCAGACTGAGAAACACCGCGGGGGGGCGGCCATTTGGGGGGGGGGCAGTCGTTTTTGGGGGGGTCTTAAACACACACCTTAGAGAAAAGTCGGCAAAAGAGGTGGTTTTGAAAAAGAAGGGGGGGGGTTGCACTGCCGCTGTTGCAAGAAAAAAAGGGGGGGGTTCCAGGGGAAAATTTTTCGCTACGGTTGAATAATTGAAAGTCCGCGCACGGCTGGGTGGGGGCACAGACAATGAGGAAGAGAGAATTTGGAAACCCACTTGAGGGGTTTCCACAAAAGCCCCAGTGGTTTTAAACCGAGGTTACCTCCTTGAGACAGGCAAAGAAAAAAAGGACGCCGAAGTTCGGGGACGAATTGGAGGTTCAGGAAAAAGTTTGGGAATAAGATCAAGAGGAAAAGGGGAGGAATTAAGAAGAATGGCGTGAAAATGTGAGAAAGGGAAGGGAGGGCCACTGGGATTGGGGTCCGTCCGGATTAGGAGGGGGTGTAATAATCGAGGGCATTCAACTGTAAAAAAGGGGGAGAGGGTTTCAGAAGGAAAGAAAGGCACGCTGTTGTGGTACAAAGTTCCAGAACGCCAACGCCAAAAAAGGAGTCACGTAGGGAAAACCATGGTTTTCCGGAACCAATGGCACCGCTCAAAAAAGGGGGGGATCAACAAAAAATCATTCTGCTGGAGGAGGTAAAGGATTCATTGGAGAGGGCACGAACAGGAGTTCTTGGGGGAAGGGCAGAATCCAAAGGTCGCAAAAACACAATACAACCAAGCTATGGCAAATCTCCCGAGGGCCCAAAGGGTGAGGTGGGTTCATGGGGCAACGTCAGGTAAAACTGGGTTGGTTAGGTGATAAGGGGTTAATCTGAAAAGGAGAAATTAAGGGAGAGGGACAGGCGCCGAAGACTCCCCCGGGGAAGGGGACGGAATACTCGGGCTTGAGCAGGGGAAAACTTAAGTTCCATGAGAGCTGGGTGGTGGTCCGGAACCGGAAGGGCAGGGAAAGGACAACGTGGAAAGGGGACCTCAGATGGGCGCAACGCCCTATTAAAAAATAAACCAGGGGGGGTAAACAACCGTGCACCAAAGCGTCTGCCTTACAAAACAGGACGACGTGCAAGCGTTCAGGGAAAAAAGGGAGGGAAGGTGTAATCTTAACATTAACGAGGGGCCGTCGCAAGAGGGAGGGGGAGAAGTAAGAAACGGAAAGAAGAACACTTCCGATGACACCCCAAGGTCCGGGCTTTGGTCATTTGGGGGCAAAAAAGAAAGTCCTGGTGGGGGCCTCCAAAATGGGGAAAACGCGGAAGACTCGCTCCTAAAAGGAGGGTTTCAGAAAACCTAAAAACGGGTCCGCAACAAAGATTGAGCGTCGGCCGAATGAAAAGAGAATAGGGTTGGGAAAGTCGGGGAGTTGGTCCCTATTTTCCCCCTGAATCTCGGAGAAAAAAATTACAGACGGAAGAATGGGGAGTGATGTCGGGACACAAGTTTGAAGGAAAAAAAAAAAGAAAAAGACCCCACCTCCACAACAAAAACCATGAGTCCTTCAGGCAGAAAAAAAAAAGGAGGAGCAAGTAAAAAGCAGTAAGGACAAGTCGCGCAGGTAGGCTGTTAAAAAGTGGAAGAGGACCCATCAAATAGAGGGAAGGAGGGGGAGTTAGGAAAACGAGCATGCGGCGAAAGAGGACAAAGAGATATGGACTAGAGTATCACTTTAAAAAGAAACGAAGTTTCAAACCTCAAAACCGGTGACAAGTGTCTCACCGGGCAAAGAGAAACGTTCGAACTGGAAAGAGACCACAAAAGGACGCCTTTCGGAAAAGAACCATCCCCCCCGCTCCGAATCGTCAAAAAAAAAGAAGGGTGGGAATAAAAACCGTTGGGTCCGTGGAAACCCGCAGAAAGGAAAACAGCAACAGTATAGGGGGAACGTACAATGGGGCCCGGAAAAAAAGAAAACAAAAAAGAAAAAACCGCTCGCCGACCGAAGGGGTCTAAGTCTCCTTCTGGTCAGGGGAAAAATTGCCCAGCAAAGGGACCAGGGCAAAAATCTGTAGGTACAGGGACTTGCGATCCCCCAGGTTCAGCCCAAAGAAGATAAAAAATCAGATCGCCGGGTCGGAGGGAAAGTTCTAACGGTCACCCAACTATTTCGTAGTGCGGAGCTCATAATAGGAACGCGGCGAAGCGGAAGTTGTTCTGTTTGGGGGGGAAAAGAGTCCCAGGCATGGAAACCGGTTTATCGCAAGACTTTTTCCTGCGGAGGTGGGATTTCAGGACGGGCTAGTACGGGGGCCACGTACCATGCCACGGCGCCGGATTGAAGTATTGGTCCGAATACTCAAGGTTTTGTCAAGGCGCTAATTAGGAAGAAAATAAATCAGGCTTTGCGGCCATGGCCGAGAGGTGGGGAAATTTGCCAAACTTGTGGGGTTAGCACACAAAGGATGTGATGTAACAAGACTTTCTGAGGGCCTTTGGAAGGCAGGGAAAGGGGGGTGGGGGGGGGTTGTATAGAGATTCACAAAGGGCGCTTCAAAAAAAACTGACAAAAAAAAGTGGGCGGTGCCCCGTTTTGACAAGGGAAACTGTGTGTGGAAGAGGGGGATAGGAAGGAACCTCAGGGGAAACATATAGCGGCCCCCCTGGTAAAGAAAAGGGTGGAATACCCTCCAGCCGGCGACGAAAGTCTGAATAAAAAAGGCTGACACAATAAAACCCAGATTGAGCCTGGCGGTCTTCAGAAAAAAAAAAAAAAAAAAACAGAAAAACAGGAGGGGAGACCATAAAAAAAATCTTCCCCTAATGCCCCCGGCCAAGTTCCACGACGGCACCCCTCGCTTGTTGCACACAGGGGACTGAAGAGGAAGAAAATTGTCGATGGGGTTGGCTAAAAAAAAATGATTCTTTAGCAAGTCCTCTCCTTGCCAAAAAATAGGGTCACCACGAAATAGAGGCGGAAATAAAACATTTCTATAAACAAAAGGTAAAAGGAAAAGAACCCCATCTGAGGGAGCATTGACAATGGGACCAATTCCTTTCTAGAAAGGCGACCTGGAGGGGAAACCATTGAAAAAAAAAGTCCTGTGAAGCTAAAGAAAGGTCGGTCCCTTTGGAGGTCCCCCCCAAAACCAAAACGGGTGGGGAAGGGAGACTCTTTTTGCTCCGGCCTCTCAAAAAGGAACCAAAAAAGGAATCATCGTCCAGCACCGGGGGGGGGTGGGAATAGAGGGTTCCTGGGGGAAAAAACAATGGCTGGTATCTCGCCGCCACCGCCAAAACCAAAGGCCTAAAGACCGAGAAACTCGTTACCAGTTAGGAAAGACGAACTCCACGTACCTGAAAAGAACATGGAAAAAAACTACAAGGGAAAAGTGTTGAAAAAAAAAAACCGAACGGCTTTTAAATTGTAAGAGGGAAAGACTGTTTGCAGAAAGGTGTACTGTCACTGAGGAGGAGTGGCCTTCCTGAAGATAATCACCAATGAAAAACTAAAATCTACAATCCCCGTATGGGTAAAGTCGGCCCCTCCCTAGAAACGCCTAAGGGAACCCTGGCAGCGTGGAAGACAGGCGTGTTACCTCAGACATTCAGGGACTGATCACCGTAGACCCGCAAAAAGAAAGGTCAAACTGGGCCCACTGACCGTCAACTTGGGCCGCCATAAAAAAATTCACATCCATTGACGGGTGGGGGGTCAAAAATTAGATAGCCTGACAAAAAGTTTATCGGGGGGGGGACGGGGGAATGAAAGGAAAATGCCTTGGGACCAAAAGTCAAAACCTCCTAGTCGGAGCACGCCGTGCCAACAAAAAATATCTATGAGAAAGACTAAGGAACAAATCTCGCAGAGGAAAGTTGTTCCAAATTGGGGGTAATGATACGTGAAATTTGAAAAGTAGTTGTGGGTAGGCTGGGGAAAAAGGGGGAACCCGATGGGGGAGCTCCTGTGGAAAACCAGTCGCCAGGAGGGGGGGTGGGGGGGGGCCGGACAAATCAAGAAGGGGACAAAATAAACGAAAATTGTGGGAAAAACATCAGGAGACCCATTCCCCGCCATCGTGACGCACCTGAAAAAAAAGGGGGGGAAAAAATCCTGGATCAGGATGCAATCTGGGTTTGGAACTTGACTTCGCGGATCGATGATCTTCCACAAAAAGTCGGGGCGGCAAAACCGGAGGGAAGGGCGGGAACCTAGATTGCACATGGGGGCCACCTCGAAAGTGACGGCGGGTTTTCGCGGGAAAAGGAACAAACCAAGGGTGGTTAAGGCCCGAACCGTCCCAGTTGTGAAAATAAAACACTCGGGTTCTGATCGTCTGCACATGGGCAAAAGGGCCGCAAAAGTCCATACAAAGGGGGTGAACAGGTAGCGAACAAAATCCAAAGAAGGACAACAAAACGCCCACAAAAAAAAATCCCGGGAAAGAAACAACCCACAACGGGCCAAGGCGGTTCCCAGTGGAAATTTATAAGTACCGGCCAAGGAAAAAAAAAACGGGATTCAAAAGTCCCGAAAAAAAGGGTTGGTGGCGATACAGAAAAAGGGGGGGGTGAAGGGAAAAAAAGGACCGCCAAGGGTGGGGGAAAAGGCGGGGAACTACTGGCGAAAGAAAAGGGGCAAAAAAGAGTTAAAGACGGGAACCTTTGATAAAATCCTGAATCCCTGGGAGAAAACACAACAGGGGAAGGTATGAAATAGAATGAAAGTCGTGCCATTCCCAGCTTGTTGCCACCACTGGGGGCGACCTGATGATAGAACCACTTTCAATGATTTAAAGGCAAAGAAAAAAAAACACAGGGAGTTTGCTCGAAACAAAAATGGGGGGGGGGTTCCTGTATGTCTTGGCATTCACCCTGGGGGGGGCCCGCTTAACACCTTTTTCACGCGACCGGCAGGTTAAAGATTTTGGGTCTCGAAGGGTGTAGGACGAAGGGGGGGGAAGGGGGGGGAAGGTTGGATGGACAGGGAAAGGGGGCTGTACGGGTTTGGGAAAAAGTCAAGAATTTGTCAGGACCAAACGGGGAGGTGGGCACAAAAAAAAAAATCACAAGGAAGGGAAGAAGGTGTAAACCCAAGGAAACTTGGGGGAAGGGGTTTGAAACCAAAGCCAAGGGAAAAAAACCGCCACCCAATCAGGAAGTAATGGGGGAAAAAACCCGAAGACGTCCCAACACTAGAAGAAACCAGGCCCACCCCGACCGAAATCAGGGGGATCAGCACGTGGGGGGAAGGGAAAGGGGGGAATCAATTAACCGCGGAAAATTCCAAAGGATCAAGGGGTCAAAACCATTCTAAATGGAAACGACTTATTGGGGAAAATGGATAAAAATGGTTCATTGACTCCGTATAGGGAGTCGAGGTCAAAGGAAACTTAACCGCGGGGAAGTCACGAAGGGTAGGAAAAGAAAGAAACAAAATCTTTGTGAAAGGGTTCCAGTCCACAAAAGAAAAAAGGTCACGTAATGAGAAACCGGTGCAAGGGTAACAGGAAAGAGACGAAAGTATTGTGAGCGAGCTCTGGGGGGGGTGGGCAAAAAAAAAGATATTCATTGGATGGGGGGGGAAATAAGGGGAAAAAAAACAGTATGTCTGAAGAATCAAAGGATCAAGGCCGCGGCCCCAAGAATGAGGGCCAAGGGAAAAAAAAGCTTCACAATTCTCAAGGTGCAAAATGGCGGGTGGGCTCCTGGGTGAAATATAAAGACGATGGTGCCATCCCCGTCAAAAAAAAAAACTAAAGTGCGTTCGTGAAATAAAGAGATGGTGAAGAAATTTAACACATGACAAGGGATTCTGTCCCGAAAAAAACTTTCGGGGGAAAAAAGCCCGGCAATCAAACTGATTGGGAAGAAAAAGGAAGGCAGAAAGAGGGTGAGGGAAACGCCCTAGGAGAGAACCGGTTGTCAGGCCAGTTCGAGGGTTCTAAAACCAGAACCGTTCCGCACATCGTCAGGTTCGTGGGGGGATAGACAAAGGAAGATTTGGGGCCGGAAACCGGGCAATCTAAAGGGTGGGAATAAAACCGGGCATTAAAAGGGAAAAACGGGGAAATGGTGTACCCCCTGCGGGGTTGAAGGTTGCCGAAATGCCGTCCTGGGGGGGGGAAAAGAAGGTGGCGACGCGCCCCCCAGACCAGGAGAACGAAAAAAAACATGAGGGGATTCAGTCCGAAAAAGGAGGAAAAACTCTGGACAAGAAAACAATCACACGAAGGAACGCCGTCTACGAGTTGTAGAGGCGAAGATGTGCCTATTCACACGGAGGGGACCGGGGTTTCTTTCGGGAGGACGAGGAGCTGGAGGTGGGACAAGAGGAAAGGAGCCCCGAAAAAAAAGAAAAATCATGAAACAGCGCCTCGTCCTTCACAGTCACAAAAAAAAAAACGGGGCGGGGGAGGGGAGACGCGTGCGTAGAAAGTAAAAAAGTGGGGTGGGGAAAAAAAAAAACGCCCCAGTTCTAGGTTAAATAAAGGTAAGAACCAAAAGGCAAAGGGGGGAATAAACGCGGGTGGCCTTACTATGTAAGGGGAAAATGAAAAAGCGCCGCGATTCAGCAAAGAAAGGAAGATGAAAGTTGCCTTCAGACCGTTGGGGGTAAAAACTCGAGGGAAAAGAGAGCCTTGTTTGGAAGGAAAAAAAGGGAGGCCGTGCACCCGAAAAGGTGCTAAGTCCGCCCAATGAGGAGCCACAAACACCAAGCCCACCAAAAAGGTCTTAACTGGTTTCAAAAACGTTGGCATTTGAAGCCCAAAAAGAAAAAAGATACGGAAGTGGGAAAATCAGTATCGTCCAGGAAGGGGGGAAAAGCACCGCAAAGCTCGACGACCCGGGAAAATGATTCCGTACCGCAACTGGGGCCAAGTCCAGTTTGACCGCTCCCGGAAGAAATAAGGGGCAGGAACAACTTCTGCTATTCAATAAAACGGGAACCAAAAGGACTTGAAATCCCGCAACAAGGCCTGGACCGCAAAAGAGGCTGACCGAATGGGGGAAA
>Ga0179593_1495756_pt1 | contig 14342 bp, 11 predicted proteins | sample CZODoug2_1_08_16_FD_185931 | JGI IMG/M metagenome (GOLD analysis project Ga0179593, IMG submission 185931) | Vadose zone soil fungal communities from Angelo Coast Range Reserve, California, USA - CZODoug2_1_08_16fungal (PacBio error correction) | ecosystem: Environmental > Terrestrial > Soil >...
GTCCCGTGGTACGACGATTCCTCCCCACGGCCGGCGATCAACGACGCTCATCGGAACAAAAACGTTATCTCGGAGACCTCGTGTACTTCCATTGTTGAAAGTTCTGGAATTGAGTATGACGGGTACAAGAAAACCACAGCGGCAGTTTCGCAGGGAGACGCGGGAAATTCCAAAAGGGAGAAACACCATGGTAGAAGACATTAAAAAAAAAAAGAGACACTCGCCTACAGGTATGGGGCTGTCAGGACGGACAGCTCGGTTAATGCAAGTGGTAAACTCAGGAAGGGGGGGTAACCAGTCGCGCCCACGAGCGGAGAAGATAAGGGTGGGGGCGGGGGGGAAATGGCATGAAACTAGAGAGGGTGAGGAGAGAAACAGAAGAATAGAGATAAGGGGAACGCCTGGAATAGGCGCCGGGGGGGAAGGAACAGTGACGTGACGTTGAGCAGAGATGAAGGGCGCCAAACTGCCCCCTCCACCCTAGCACCCCACAAACACTACGCGAGGCCTACGATGGAAAGAGAAGCCAGCGTTATCCAAGGGAATAAACAACACGACTCCCTAAACTACAAGAAAAAAAAAGGTCTAAAGACGGGCAATTAAATGACGGGAACTCACTGTATGGGACCGTAATCAATAGGGGGGGGAAGTGACTGTTACAGAGTGGGGGGGATAATTTCAGAAACACAAGAAGACAGGCGCCAAGCCTTAGAAAAGAAGGCAGCCAGACGAAAGGGTACAACAAAGGAGCCGGACCACGGACAACTTACCAAAGGAAAGGTCCTCTACCAGGTGTAGAGAACACGAATAAGACGGCAAGTGGTCTGGTGCCGTGAACTAACAGAGGGGGGGGGGATTGGGAATAATTTAATTGACCGAGAATCTTTCTAACAAGACTTAAACGTTTCAAACTGTGTTACATAACAAAGAGAAATTGGTGGGAAAAAGGAACTGATCTACTACGGGATAAAAAGCACTCACACGGCGTAACTAAGGGAGGCCAAACAAAAAGTGGGCAGCTGAGCGCTCGGGCACCAATCCATCAAAAGGTAGGTGGTAAAAAAACGACCGATGGGGAAAAGTCAGAACTAAACTCAATGAAGTTTAGAGTCAGGGGCGCAAAAAGAACCTATTTGGTCCCTGGCATGCTAGGGCGCCGCAGAACCAGGGAAAGAAGTGAAACCGATCTTGGATGGTGCTGGTACACTCGGTACACTGGGAGGAATAACATACGAAAACAAACGGGCAAACCAACCCACTCTAAAAAGGGGGGCTGTACGTTAGGTAAGACTTACAAGTAGACGGGAGACGTAACAGGAACGCCCTCTAACTGACCGAATAAATGGCCACTTCCTAGGAAAATCTGCTAAGGGGACACCAGGTTGTGCGCCAACTAAACATCTACCATGCTAATGTTGCCGGGGGGGAAACCCTTAAGAGGACACCAAGCTCGGGGGGTTTGAAATCAAGATGAGGGAGAGCGAAATGGCGAACACGGAGGCAAAAACCGTAACTCCTGGGGCACACGTGAGCACGGAAGGTGGATAACCGAGGGGGGGAAGGAACCTGTTCAGAAAAAAAGTGAGAGGAAACAGAGCTGACGGGACATGTGTGGGGCAAGGGGGGAACTATACGATAAAAGGGGTTCATTGGGAGAAAGGGACGGAGCATGGGGGTGACAAGATCAGGATCGCTGGTCTCTAGGGACACTCGCTGTCGCTAAGGGTCATGAGTATAGGTCATCCCTAGAGAGTAAGGTCGGAATGAAAACCACTTACACTGAACATATTTGATTTCCAAAGTCGGACCCTGGGAAAAATTGGGGCCACGCGTAAGTAAAAAAACAACAAGCGAGGAACGTCATCCGGGGTGAAAGGTTGTGGGAAAAAGGGTGTATCTGATGCTTCTCACCGATGGAAAAAAACAATGTGAGGGTAGCGCCCCGAAGCAATGGGCGCTCAAGGGACAAATTCTGGAGGGGGGGGGGGTACCGAACCATAGAAGGCGGTCGATAATCGAATGAACAGAGGTAACCTGGGGACTAGTTGAAAGAAGGGCGCAACACCCGGGACTGCAATTAGAAAATAAAAGCGAGTTACTGTAGGGGGAACGGGAAGGGTTTCTAGCATCCCAGAAGCAGCTGATGGCCTCATCACAGCGTAAAGACAGAATTATGAGGGGACGAACCAAATAGAAGTATAGCGGTGGCCTGCTTTCCAATAAAAAAAAACTGCAGGAGGAAAAATCCTCTGATTTCCAACCCAGACTACGGAAAGGCACTAATACGCACAAAAAAAAAAAAAAAGCGATAAAGACTCAAATGGGGGTCACTCGATTCGAAAAAAGCGGGACATGAAACAAAGTGGTAACATAACACAGCACATGCTGGGGAGCAGACGGGACGCGGATCAATGCAAGGTTGTAGCAAGGGGATTGAGAAAGCAGAGGGGTCGTAGTCCGTCAGAGGGGAAGCTCTAGTACCGCTGGAGACTACAAAAAATGTGGGGGCCGCAGGGGAGTTAACGTTCAGTGCGTCAAAGGCAAAACCGGCCGTGGACGGGGCCTTAGGACAACCAGGCTACCACTAGAGGGGAACGGAATATTAGTACCCCCTTAAAGACGGTACTGAGGGGGGTATATGAAGTAAGAGGCTCAAACCTCGCTGGCTAGAAGGGCGAGGAAGTAAAGAACTCAGGGACTCAGACGTTGGATTCGAAAAACCGAGAGTCGCGCATACGGATCGGCCAAGCCATGGGAGGGGGAAAAAGAAAGGGGAACTCAACAGGCTAATGGATAATACCGGGAGCGGGGGGCACCTGATGGCTCTCCTCACTTGTACAACAATGGCCCGACAGAACGCTGGACAAATAAGCAAATAAGGGGGGAAGGAAGGGCACCATAAGAAGAAAATGACGAAAGATGAATGACACATTCATTGTGGGTTGGAGAGATCGGCGAACGCATAACGCCAAAAGTCGGCGGAAAACTCACAAAGGACTGTTTATGGGGGAGAGCGAGGCGATGTGAACAAAAGGGAACATATATAGAGGACAAGTTTGCGACGGGGGCTAAGCAAAGACGCGAAAAGAACCTGCGGGGAATCTCCACGCTGATAGCAAGGAAAAAAAATCTTCGTGAGAATAAGGGAGGAGATAGATGAGGCGCTAACAGCCGAAGGGGACTCAGTCACTGCTAATGCATCACAGAAAAGGGTTGGGGAGTCAACACCCTAACTAGATACGGGAAGGGGAGTGTCCACGACAAAGGACTGAAGACAGCGTGGGCAGAAGGCGAAAGACATCTCTGCCAGTCATTGTTCAGGGGAGGAAATCGACCTCTCAAACGGAATGATAAAATCTTGAAAAGGTCCCAGGGCTACAAATAATCTGAAAAAATCATCGATCGGGAACAATCTCACGGACGAAATTCAGAAGCAGTTTGGACGGTGGGAGCGTGTAAGAAGCGAACATAAAAAGCGGGTGGGAAACTGTCATGAAAGCGAGTCGCAAGGAAGCCAAAAGGCAGAGGAGGTAAACGTAAAAGGAAATGGTATGAAAAGAACAAGCGTAAAGAAACGGAGGCAGGGCGTCCTAAAAGGCAGGTCGATCGGGGTATCAATTTGATCACCCATGCCATCAGCATCCGGGGGACATAAGGGCCTCGAGACGGTACTTACTTCGCAGCTCTGTTACGGGGCTGCAGGCGGGCGTGCGCAGAGGGGAAAAAAAGCGAAAATAGGAGCAAGGTATCGCAAGGGGAACATTAAGACACCTCCAAGGCGTGAGGAAGATCTGGGAATGGAATCGCGTGGTGTTGGGGGGGGGGAAGAGGCGGGCTGTACCGAGAAAAAAAGGAGATGCTCGGAACCGAGTGTAGAAGCCACTTTGCGGGTAACACTCGGGGGAGGTGCTGGAGGGCGATCACCCGGGGCAGATGAAAAGGGCAAACATTCTACGGAGCAAGCTCATCACATGCAATGAGTAAGTGAGGTCCTCCTGCCTTTACCGGCCAAGCTCTCTAAGTATCGACTCAGACCATAATAGGTTTATTGGCGCGAGCTACAGCAGGGGGCAAAATAACGACCACAGCCCAACAACCGCCCTCCCGACAGTTCTGCTCCAACCACTCCCCTATTAGTGACAAGGGACTGGGGGGGGGGGGGGACGCACGATCACGAGCGCGTCGTGGCCAAGGCAGCGCCATCAGGCACGATACTAAGGGGGGGGAAGGACGCTGAACGCGAGTGGCTAATCATGATCGCATTAAAAAAAGGATCGGAGGGGACAGCAATAACTGTCGTGGCCATTTTGCACGTTTATTAGATTTGGCATGGGCTGAGAGCTCGCCTAGTCCGAGGTCAAAAATTCAATTACAGGCTAGGGAGAAGACGGGGGAAAAATGGTGTACTTGTCTGGGGTGCACGTGCGAATCGGCGCAGCAAACAACACAGGAGGCATGTGAAGGCGTGACGGGTCTTCAGAATCAAGTGGCGGGATGCGGACGCATGGAGTAAAAGTCACGGTTGCCTCAGGGCAACGGCAGGGGGAACCTAGAGAGCAGGCAGAAAATCGATGACAGAAACGTTATAGACCCACAGCGCATCTTGAACGGGAAAAAGGTCTGGATGTTTTGGACCAGAGTAAAGGCGGTTAAATTCACTCAAGAAGATGTCTGACGCAACAGGGAGGAAATCTGGGACGCACGAGAAGGAGGTAGGGGGGGGCTGGGGTCAAAAACAAAAAAAGTCCGCCGAGTGTAGGATCCCATCATAAAGCGGGGGTGTCATGGAGAGCCAGTAAAAATAGAATTAAGGGTACATATCATATGACCTCTGCATCTTTACATCAAGTGCAATGAAGGGAGTAACGGCCGAGGAGGGGGAGCTCTTGCGAGCGAGGGGCATGAAAACGGAGGGGCAATGCTAATCCTCTGAAGGGTACAGAAATTCTGATAGAAATCATAAATGAATACGAAGGGGGGCGGTAGACGACGCCTAGACTAACGTCGGCTACCTCTATGTAAAAAATGTACTTGTTCTGTAATGCTTGGGGGGGGGGAAAACAATAAAGAAAGAATAATACATAGCAAAGTAGCAAGACCACGTCGCACCTCTGTAAAAAAGAGCAACGAGTCACCGCGAAAACAAAAGCACTAATTCAGAGTGTACCAGTATATTATAGTCAAGGAAAAGGGGGGGAGAACCGAGATTGCGGAAAGACGACTCAGTCAGCGGAAGGCTATACTAAAAGTGGACGTGCGCAAGGGGTAGGACAAACTCTGTTACTTCCTTAGTACTACACGTGCGGGAAAGGGAGTGCGGGGGGAAGACAAACTCTCGCTTTTTGTCTCGAGGGATCATGAAGAATTGGACAAGTTCTGGGCGAAGCGATAACTCTGGTGGGGTCATGGGATTCGATAACCTGGGGAAAATCCAATCTGACTAGTGCGGGAAGTTCTTCGGCACTTGGATAGGAAATCGAGCATGGTGTGGGGTGGGGGACCAATGCCACGAGTGGATGAACGTCCGTCTTACACACGTGGAGTGCATATGGGGCCCATGCAAATGGGGATTTAAAAAAAAAATTACGTTTCTCGTAGATAAAAAACGGGGACGTATGGCAACCGAGTGGGCGCTCCGACAGACAACAAGCAGACCAACTCATCCAAACGTAGTACTCCTTAATCTTTCCCTCCTGCGGTGAAGGCTGCTGGAGGTGCAAGCGCTGGTTCAGGGACAAGGAAAAAATCGACGGGCAGCGAGCTTGTCCCCATTGTCACTTACCCCTTATCTCGCACAAGGGGTTTTGCAGGGGGGGTGTGGGGGGGTGTGGGGCGGGGAGGGGGGGTGGGCCCGGGTTAGTATGTGGTACAAAGTCCTTAGAGAAGATGCAAAAAAGTAGATAGGGTGTCCTTCTTGAACATTGGGCTGACAAAACGCCCTAGCTCTGCAAGGATGGACAAACGTCACCGCTAGCAGATGCTTACGTCAGTCACTAGGCAGGCTCGAAGAAGGTTGAGAAACCTACGGAGGTATAAACGAAATCTTTCAACAAAAAGAAAAAGGAGGGTGACCATACGGTCCGTGGGGGGAAGGGGGAAAGGCACGCTAGATCTGGGGTAGGCACCAAAAGCACAAAAATTGGCGGAAACGGCGTTCCAGGCTGCTGGGACGCAACATTGAAGGGGGTCAAGTCGGAGGAAAGAAAAACTGTGGGGGGGGGGCGACTGTCTCGTACTAAGCGTCAGTGAAAAAGTGGGACAGATGATTCAAGGGTGGACACGCCGGAAGAGCTGGATTACAGGAGGCCGGACATGGGCCAAGGCAGGGGGGTCAAGTCAAGGGGTAATTACAGCGAAGCAGAAGCCAAGATCTATGAACACTTGAACACAATTAGGGGGGGGCGAGTGTGAGTTATGAGGAGCCTCGTCAAGAGACAACTCACCAGCGAACACGGGGGCGCAAGGGGAACATCGGAAGGTCTCATGGACGTTCAAGGGAAAACGCGACATCATGAGTCTCTGTCACAGGGAGTAAATCAACATGCTAAAACCAAAGACAAAAAACCGGAAAAAGGGGTCAAATGAAAGAAGATGGACGCGCGCTGCTAAGCTGCAGGATCGATGCAAGAGGGGGGGTGTCAAGTAATCATGGCCAGCAAAGGGGGTGAGGGTGCCTGATGGGTGGGACGGGCAAAAATCGAATAACTCAGGGAACAAATGGAGGGCGAAATAGGAGGGGATCCGATTGGGGGGGTGAGCAGTGGAAATCAGTGCTAGAACACAAAGAAGGCGGATATGTTTTCCTAAATAGGAGAAGCGCCTCACGGAGATTCTCGAAATGAATAAACAATCTGGGGCTCTTGGCCAGTTCATCAGAGGACGAAGGAGAGGGTCGAGGCCATGCTCAGTTATACGTATTACCCGAGGAACACTAGCACGGGAAGAAAAAAAAAACAACCGAAAAATCACCGAAAATTCCTAGGCTTTAAAAAGGATTAGCGATCAAAGGGAACTGAAGAGCGTCTGGTGGGGAAGTGTGGGCCGGTGCGGGCAAGCATGACGCAGAAGGTGCTAAGTGAGGCGACGGGAGCTTGAAGAAGGAGTGGGGTGCCTAAAAGTGGGAAAGTCCTAGGTAGGCTGACCAGAACCGAACACATTCGCTAAATGAGGCCTAGATTTGACAACGCAGCGACTTGCACGTGCAGAAGATCAAGCGAAATGGGCAAATGGGAGACCAGAACGATGGGTAAAACGCAGGGGGGGGATGTAGAAGTCCACGGGCTGACGAACGGTGCAGCCCTGGGCAAAAGGCTGTCATAGCCCTTGTGACACTAGGGGGGGGGGTGGCGTGGTGGATCTCGACAGAAAAGGTCTGCAGGTCACAGAAACAAAAAGGTGGACAAAGGGGAAAAAAATAAGGAGAGGATGCGCAGCGTGCTATCAGATAGAGCTCTTAGGCGGGCGTTTACTCTTCGGGCGTCGTCGGAAAGGGGGAGAGGGGGTGGTCGGGCGGGAGGGGGAGCGTCGAGTAGAGGAACGTTCGGAGTCGTGAACGGCTTTTTCGTTTAGTCGCGAAAATGACGTAGCAAAAAGACGTAAAAGAAGAGGCCAAGAGTGCATGACTGCGAGCCAGCGGAAGCCTACGGCCGAAAGGGTGGGGGGCAAGGACCACGAACGCAATTTCAAAAAGCATAAAACGTGCAGCGAGGGGGTAAATAGTGGCGAAGTGAAATTCTCAATTAGAAAGCGTTCAGAAGGTAGCACCGAGAGTAAAAACCTAAGGGGCCATCAAGGGGGTTCAACACCCCGGAATAGCAAGCCTTCAGGACAAGGCGGTATTCGCACGTTAAGTTATGGGGAGTTCGGATCGGTAATCGTTACCCGCACAAGCTTGTTCGGAAAAATCAAAAATCAACAGCCCGGGTCGAATCAAAATTTTAACATGGGAAGTAATTGTTCATTTTGTCGGTTTGGGAGTTTGGGGCACCATCGGGGCCCTATGAGAATGCAACCACCTTCGTTGGCCAACAGTGAACACACATTCTGCAGCGCCAATTGCGCCCTGAAGAGGTAACGGGGGGTCCGAAACCTGGGCGAACACGAAAACGGGGAGAGGAAAAAAGCCGTACACGTAAAAAACAGCTTAGAGAAGCGAAGGTGAGTAAGAGTCGCGAAGGGGGGAGTGGGGGGGGGGGGGGAGGGGGGAGCCCCAGGGTTCTCACAAAGGGAGGAAGTGGCGAGGGAAAGACTTCAAGTCAATTCTCAGAATCTCTATGGAAGTAAGAAAATGAAGTCTTCGGAAATGCGAGTGCACACTCCAAGCAAATGAGAAGACGGGAAAGGAGCCGTGGTCGCGCGGTCTAGAGGGGCAGGTTAAATCAATTGGAAAAGAAGAGAAAAAACCGGCGGGAAAAACCGGGTGTTGCACGGATCGTTCTGAAAAATATGACTCTGAAAGGAGGTTAGGGAAGGAGGTGAGGGGGAGGAAATAGGAGAAAAAAATGTACGGCGGCCGAAAGAGGGTAAAATGGCGAGACCGGGAATTCATTTGCATAGGGACATAGGTCAGCAAGACGGTCCAAAAAACAGAAAAAGAAGAACTCGACTTACAGAACGCTGAATGGAAAGAAGGAAGACCCAAAACGAAGTATCTTGTGGCTAAGAGGGAAGCTGAGAATAACCGGCTCGTGGGTCACAGAGGGGGGCAGGGTCTTGCCGGAAGGGAGGAAAGGGAAGAGTCAGGGCTGGTCAAAATCACATTGACCTTATAGAGATGCACGGGTGAGTCACCACAGGCACCAGATACGCAGGGGGTCCCCAGGGGGGTTTGCAAAAGTAATCTTGCTAGGTGCAACGAAAAAGCAGAATGGGCAGTACGCGTAAAACAGCCGTGAAGGGTGAGATTCTGAAAGAAGGTCAAAAGCAGTTGAAAATCAACGAAGGAGGAGAGAAACCGGAAGCGATAGCGCATCGCGGGAACACTCGAACATAAATGGAAATCATTGATCTGACAGAAGGCGTGCCACTATGGTGGGAAAAGGGAAGGGGAAAATCAGCAAAGAAAAGGGTGCTGCACAAATTGTCATTGAGACTCAATAGGAAAGGAGGATCATGAACGTAAACCACTATATACGGGAAAAAATTAACGAGGGGATAAACCGGACTCGCAGGCACCTGCGCTAAGCTGGGGGGCCGAGGGGAGTCCAGTAAAAAGGTTGTCAGACTTCAAGAGAACACAGCAACAGAACGAGGATGGGCTCAAAGCGGACCCAGACTTACCCGATCGCAAGTATGGTCGATAAATAGTCTGAGGGCGTGATACGGGGGGTTAACCGTTGTTGAGGTTCGCATAGAGTAGCATGGAGGGGAAGCACGACCAACCGGGCAAGTGAGTTGCAATATCGTCACAAGGAAATAGCTCTACAAAAGGGAAGGAGAAGGACGGAGGAAACGTTTAGGCAAGGTAAACGGATCAGATGAGAAATAGCAGCCGGGCATAAGGGGCTTGTCGAAGGGGGAAATTATGAGGAACGCTCAGCGCAAAAGAGAAATGTGGTGTGCGAAAAAGAAGTAAACTGTGGCGTGGGGCGAGGTGTCCAAAAAGGGGCGGGGGGGGGGGGGCGCGCGGGGGTGAGGCGCTGAAAGCGGGACGTGGGGGACGGGCGGGGTGAAAGGCTCTCGCATAGGCGTAAAGCAACGGTCGCATGTAAGTTTCACATGAATGGACAACCAAAAAAGGAGCGCAAGGCGACATGGGGAGCAGCAAAAGGGTAGAGGGTTGCAGAGCTCTGGCCAAAACAGAGTAAGCAGAGAACGGCTAATTTTGCATCTTTCGAGGCTGACGGGAAAAAAAGAACAAAATTCGATGTTGAGAGACATGGGAAAGTACTGTGCGGGAGAGGATCCGGGGGAGACGACTACAGGGGGGGGGAAAAAATTGGCTGGCAAGACATCATAGAAGAGAGAGGATCGAAAATTATGCTAAATCCCACTGAAAAGGATGAGAAAAAGCTATAAAGGAAAGAGGGAAATTGGGAGGTCGGCATCGCCAAGGAAAAATGAAAGAACACGGCGGGGGGGTGAAACCACGTCCGCGCGAAAGAACAGTCCGGAAAAAGAGCACAAAATGACAAAGAGGCGGTGTGGCGACGAGAAAAGAAATTGTGTGCATAAAGGAGCAATTAGGCGAAGAAGCGAATCCTACTCAGCACAATGGAGCCTAAAAGGCACTAGGTGGGCAGAAGTATGATATACATGGGGTGCGAAAAAGTGGGTCTGAACGTAAAAAAAGGGAAGGATGTGGTACTATCGCGGGGGGGGAAGTGGTGGGGGGTGAAAAAGTTCAAATGAAAGGGGAAAGGCGGCCCTTGGAAAAACGTCTGAACAAGAAAAGAAGACAATCGAGAAGGGGGGCCAGAGCACGGGAGAGACGCTGAAAACATTGGCAGAGTGGCGGCCAGGGGGGGGGTATGAGCCACACGAAAATGAGGAAAAGAAGAAGACGGCGTGTCACGAAAGAGTCAGATGCCTAGGAAACAGGTGAAGGGACTGCGGCGTTCTTTCCGTATGGGGCGAAGCTGGCTGAGGGTACCGAGAAACGAACCAGGAGATCGAAGCTGCGAAAAGCAAGGGGGGCGGGAAGGGCAAAACTCGTAGAGGAGTTTCGACAAAGCGGGGAAAAACGACACAGGGCATTACAGAAAGAGAAGAAAAAAAAAAAAAGGATAAGAGCGTCTCAGCGTTACCAATCGTAACCGGCGGGCAAGGATGAGGGGGGGGAACAGGACAGTTCGTAGGAGAGGGGTAAAATGGGGGTGAAAAAAGCTCCAGCAAGCCGCGGGACCAGGAGGTGGACGAATTGGAAAGCAAGGACGGATCACTAGGAGTGCCTGCAGATGTCGTCAATCCAAAGCCGTGTAAAGTTAGCAGTTCGGATAAGTGTGACCCGCCAAAAGAATTGCCGCGGGAAACAGTTGCAGTGGAAGATTGGGGGCTGGAAGGAAAGGTCTGCACACACTGCAAAAAACGCGAACTAGATAAGCACGAACCCGTAAGGAGGGGGGTCATGGGCCGATGCGTAAAAGTGACGTAAACACACATAGCGGAAAAAATTTGCGCGTGAGCGGCCTCGAGACCATCATAGGATGAAGAGAGGTGGCCCGCCCAAACGTAAAGAAAAGTGTCATGTGGCAAAAGTGATGAAGGGGAGATTTTCGCGGGGAGGGTTAGCGGGGGAAGAGGTGTGGATAATACGGCAGAAGTAATACTCGTGTCGCGCCGACGGTTACAGGTGTGGAGGAAGGAAAAGGACTTCGAAGAGGGGCCAGACAGAGGAAGTGACGATCGAGTCGTCAGACTGGGACGGCCAAGAGTGGGCGCGAGAAAGGAAAAAGAAACGCCGGGGGTTAGTGCACCATCTATACCATCGGCTACAACAAGTGCACTAGACGAGCAGTGCGAAGAGAACTAGGAACATGCGTGTGCAATTGCGTCTGCACGGAAGGCGGTGAAGAGTAAAACTACGCACAGGTAAAGTCCTGCTGTGTTCGCAACGGGAAGACAAAGGCAAAAAATGCAATAGAACCAGGAAAAAGAAGAAAAAAGGTGGCAAAGAGCAAGGCAGGTAGGACTTTATGACAAAGACTTGAAGTGTATGTCTACTGAGAAAACGAAACGTATCCGGGGGTGCGACACAGGAGCCGTACGGATCTGGCTAGGAATCGTGGGCGAGGGCATGGAGGCAGGTGGGAAAACTTCGATCAAAAAGAGACTTGGCGACACGTGTTAGGGACCGGGGGATGCGGGGCAGTAGTTGAAGAAAACCAGAAAAAAGGTGCGTGCCGGCAGAGAAATCCAGCTTGGTTGCATGTTGGGGAAATGAAATTTCCGTCAGGAAGAGGAAACGAGGCGGTAAATAACAGGACTGGGTAGGAGAAGGGGGGATGAACAGCGAAAAGGATATTCGAGCGAAAGTACAAACCTTCAGGCAGGAGAAAAATGAAGGTTCGGGGATGACTGGAAAAGGATAACTAAAGGAGATAAAAAAAGCTGGCGGGCGAGAGGGGAAAAAGAAAATTCCGAACGTTCAGAAACTTTGAGCGTGGGGCGGGTCGAACACAGGGGATGTATAATGAAGGAGGATATCAGGCAAAAACAAGGGGGAGGGAAAGCTGCCTACGACGAGAAAAGGCAAAAACTTTGGCGGAGGGAGACAAGCCAATCAATGTGGGGGATTTTCCGGGGAATGCAGAAGTCGACAACACGACTAGGAAAACGGAAAGGGGGAGGGGGCTGGATCCCATAATGTGGAAAAGTTTGGAAATTCAGGGCAAGTAAAGGAGAGGCCAAGATTGAAAACCAAAACTACATCAACAAAAACTAAAACTAAAAACATCAACATCCCGGGAAAATACGCTAAACCGAGCATACCAGCCTGGGAGGGGCATTCTTTCTCTGGGCATCGATGGTGTAAGGTTGTATCGCTCTGGCCGTAGTGTGGCTACAAAGAGTGTAAGTTCCTCTTGCTATGCTTTTTGCTCAAGGTCCACACTATATACGAGCCGTGTCTCCGACGGACGCCCGACAGAATTGCGAAACGATGTCGAGCAAACGAAGAATAGATCGGGGAAGGGCCAGATAAAAGTAATTCAGCGAATAGGGTTGTGAAGGAAACGCAGGGGGGGAGTCAAGTTTTACTTAATCTCGGCACAAGGGGGGTCCGCATCTATAGGGGGGTTGTCCGAGATCGACTATATGTGGGGGGGGGGGGGGGAAGGTGGGGGGGGGTGGGGGGGGGGATGTGTAAGGTCTCACGAAAAAAGAAAGGAAACTATAGAAAGCAAATTGCTTCTTTCAAATTCCACCTACTCCACTAGTCGGCTACCATACTCTTACATGAATTCGGTGTTACACTTTGCGAATCTTAAATCAAAGAGACGGGGGGTCAGTGGTGAAGCGAGGGAGGTAAGAGAAACTGGGAAGACAGCGGTCAGGGGGGCATGTGGTCGGGTGGTGGGGGTCTGTGGTTGATGTGGTTGGCGGGGGGGGGGGGGGGCGGAGGAGTGGGGGGTGGGGGGTGGGGGAAGTGAAGGAAACCTCGCATCAAGGGTGAAGGAATATATTGAATGAAAGAAAGAGCATAGAACGGGTGCAACAAGGTACAAAAGGAGACGGGTCAAAAGGACTAAAACGGGGGTTCATGTGGATGACAGGGTCCGGGGGGGGTACGTAGATGTGGGGCTGACCCGCGCTTTGCAGACTACAGGCAGTGGGACATCATACCGGTAAAATTCCATCATAACATAGACGACCAGAAGTAAGACAGAAAAAAAAAATAGTAAAGGGTGCTGCAAAGGGCAAGAGCTTGTGGCTTGAGCAAATTACCATGCAGGAACTGTTAAAAGTAATAAGGGTGAAACCATCAGGGGGAGAAGAGGCGTGCTAAAGGCACCTCAAAGAAAGAGAGACCCCTTGCGCGTTCAAAAGCGAAACTTAGCTCACAGAGCGGACAAAGTCATGCCTCCGTGGTGGATGAACAACGGGGACGGAACCGCGCATGGACGTCACGTTTTAACCAGCAAAAGAACGGCGAGGCTTGCAAGGGTTTCGCTGCAGTACCAAAAAGGGGGGGTGCACGGTAATGGGGGGGCATCCGGGTAAGATATCCTCCCCTATTATCGACGAAGAGGGGGGAATCTGACACTCTTTCTGGAGGGGGCAAGGGAAAAAGGGAAAGAGTAAGCACACGTAGGTGAAATCGGGGAGAACTGAAAAGAGGCATTTTACAAGAGGCCATTTATAACCAGAACCGGACACGGGGCCTTTAAATCAAATTAGTGGACTGCGGTGAACTGAGACATAAACAACCGAGAAAAAAAGGATTAACCAATGGAAGAGGATGGTGAATAGGGTGTCGACGAGTTTGATACCTTAATACGTACCAAAGGACAAAGACTGGATCTGAAGCCAAGGAAACGGTTGTCGGCAGGCAAGACAAGAGGAAAGTTAACAGTACGAGACGTATGGAGTCAAACGACCAAGGAATACGAAACCAACAAAAAATAGAGTGGCGAACAGGGTAAGTGGGGGTGCAGAAATTTGAAGGGGAATCGGCTTCTCTGAAAGAGGTGTCCCCAAGGGAAAGAAGAGATTAAGAACGTAACATTAGAAGGGAGAATTACCAAAAAGAGGAAAGAAAGAAGAATGAGACAAATCCAAAAATATTCCAAGAAGTATGAAAAATCATTTACACGGGGACAAGAAAACCATAATCGACGCGAACAGGACGGCGCAGGGTGGGCAAGAAAAAAAAAAAAATTGGGAAAGGAGAGAACCTCGGAAAA
>Ga0179593_1679760_pt1 | contig 14342 bp, 9 predicted proteins | sample CZODoug2_1_08_16_FD_185931 | JGI IMG/M metagenome (GOLD analysis project Ga0179593, IMG submission 185931) | Vadose zone soil fungal communities from Angelo Coast Range Reserve, California, USA - CZODoug2_1_08_16fungal (PacBio error correction) | ecosystem: Environmental > Terrestrial > Soil >...
TAGAAATAGTACGAACATCTCGACAAAGGCAGTCAAAGTGAAGATGTCGGGAGAGGTTCCAGTCTCCTCGAAGGAGAAACAATAAGGGGCTCTAGACGCATGAAATAAACAAGCGCCACGTTGACAGCCAAGAGGGTCTGCAGCCACTCGGAAGAAAAGAATAAACGCGGACTAGAAAGCCGCCTGGGCGGGAAAACCAAGGTCGATGACAGTAAGGCCCCTGTTAGCGTCAACACCGAATCCGGGACTGGTGACGGCGCATGGCCGAAGCTCGCTGGGCACATGACAATTTCGCTGCGCAACATGGAGCCGCGTGTGCCGCGGTAAAGAAAAATCAGCGTAAAAGTGAACAAGAGATAGACATGACGAAGGTCCTCCGACATAAAAGGAGTACAGGGCATGACCCTGAAGATTTCACGGATTACCGCGTGGGGAAAATTCGTAAAAGAGGGATATTCTACTCCCATGTAGGAAGGGAAAGGATTGAGTCTTCCTTTGAGCTTGAATAGATGGGGTAGTTTTTAGGAGGAAATCGTCGAAAGCCGCTTTACCCATATAGTGTTGGGGGTCATCAATTGCGTATAAGGCGGGGCGGCAAGAAATGGCTCTGCCTCCACGGATCCATTGGACTCGCTGATACTGGAGGCTTCGAACGGAAGTATGAGCCACGAGGCCCGTGGAGAAGTCAGGACGACAGGTGATGTCCTCTGAAAGAAGAAGACGAATCGTCACGAGCTACGAAACTAGCTCTCGCGAAAGCCCCTCTCGTGGGAGTAGGAGCGACCCATCGTCTGGCATTGAAAAAAGGAAATGTCCCCCTGGAGAAGGGCTCGGGACTCACCCCTGTTACAACCGCCGACTCGTACACCAAAAAGCGGTTTGCGCGACACTCTAAAACCGCGGCCGGGGACTAGTGTGAGAACAGAATCCAGACCCAACGAACGGATTCCATCCGACGGCGAGCGAGGCGGGGGAGAAAGATTGGGCTACTCCGACCGAAATTCTGGTCACGCTGAAGGGGGAACATCCGCGCGACAATCTGAAGCGAAAATCGTCAAGAAAAAAAGAAAGTGGAAAGGAGAACAATGTTCTAAAGGAAGGACCCGAAAGGAGAAGGAGGCGGCCTTCACCGAGGTTTATATGGAAAGGAGGACCTGATCACGGCTAAAGTCAATCGGCGACGATTTAGTAAAACGTCCTTAAAAGCGCTTGCTTCGGGTGCGGAAGACTGCAAGGGAAAAGGATCCCGACCCCGGCCGTGGAAACCTGCCCGTGGTGCCAGAGGACATGCCCGGCGTCGCAAAAGGCGTTTAACAAGATCCTACGGGCTAGGAATTCTGAAAACCAAAAAAACGACCTGCTGGAAGATGCGAAAAAGAAAAAAGACCGAGTCTGAAGCTGAAACGGCGGGCTGGCCTGCACTACGCACAAAGCAAAGCCGGAAGGGCCTTAGCGTAGTGGAACCCGTCTAACGTGAAGAAAAAGGTGAAAGAAAAAGGGGGATGAGCTCCTGGGCAGCAAAAGGCTCGACACCAAACGAGCGGCCGTTGATACATGGTCCAAGTTGAATATCAATGGAACCGAACACTGCTCGACCTTAGTAGGAGGCAAAGGATTAAGAACCCTGGGAAGCTGTGGCGCTGCTCGAGTTCTGGGAATAAAAAGGTCAGGGTCGAATCAGCTAAATGTATCGAAAACCAAGGGCGGCGTAGGGAGGCCTCCAAACTCCGATGTAGTTACAAACTGAGATGGAGAATGGCCACAAAGCCGGGTCGACAGAGGGGAGGGATACGGAAAACCCCTTTTTCGCGGGAGGCTCCGAGGTCTGCAACCATGAAATACGATAAAAAAGACGTATCCCAAGAGGGACCAGGCCGGGACTAAGGACAGGCATTTCGGGGATTGCGCGTTCGGTCACTGTGCAAAAACCTTGGATCTAGAAAAAAAAAATATAGGGAAAGACAAATGATTACCATTGCCTTTTCCTCCCGGGCCCCTTGAAATCCGCGGAAGATGCCTTTCCGAGATAGGGACCAGAGGGGACCCATCATTGAGTGGATACGTGGGCGGGACGTTCCGGGGAGACCGCTGAAATGAAAAGAAGAAAAGGCTCGGAGAAACGCAGGCGGAACCGAGAAAATGTAAAGGCGGGAATGTTCTAGGACCTCCTGAAGGCGTATCAGTATAAACGACCAGTTCCCGTACCGCCAAACCTTGAACGAAATAGAGCGGACTGGGGAGGGAAAGAAAAAGGCCCACAACCGGAAAATCATCTCCAGAAAACAGCAGGCATCATCAGTGTCAGTCAACTAGCCGGAGAAAAAGTATTTGTCGGGGACCATTTAAGGTCATTAATCATACAAGGGGGGCAAGGAGAAGACGAGAAGCTGATTTGGGTCGAGCGACGCAAAGGAGAATCTCAAAAAACCCTTCGTCCCGGCCGATCCAGCGTCTAAAAGGGGGGAAAAAAACACTTATGGAGGAGGGGGGACTGACGCGGGTGCAAACACAAGATGTGGCGGGAATCTAATGTTTCAGGCGACTCGGATAGTACAGCATCCGGAAGAAGCTTGATTGAGAGCAGGTATAAACGGGAGCCAGACCGAAGGGAGAAGGACCGCATTGCGGCGGAGTAAAGCCTCACCAGCAAGGAAAGACCAGAAAAAGGGGGGTCCTAGAACACGTCACTGGCGTACAAGGTACCTCGGCACCTAATGAAGCATTTCAAAAAAACACCACGTGAAACTTCGCCTGCGAAAAAAAAGACCGAGGGGGGGAAAACCGAGCGGATCGATTGCAGGACCCCAGTCAGAAATTCGCCTTTCAAAACAGTCAAAGCTGCGAACTATAAGCCATCGCCAGGGGGAATCAACGGTGTAGGACGGCTACAGGATCTCAAATGAGAATCCAAAAGATAAAAGAAAGGGTCTGTGTTTTCAACGAGCACGCTTAGGCCCACCGGGTCCAGAGCGTCCTACATCTGATCCGCACAAGGTCGAAAATGGAGGCCACAAACCACTCGGAAAGACATCGAGGGGGGACAAAACCTACTTCCTCAAGGACCGCGCCAGCGACGAGTCCAGAGTGACCGACGCGCCCTGGAAGGAATCACGGCAACTTCTCAAAGTAGCAAACTTTAAAAAAAAATCCTCTACGCAAAGGGCTTGAAAAACCGAAACGAGGGAAAGAGATCAAGACAGAATTGGTATAAAAAAATCTGGGAAAAGTTGGGGACGCTCGTTCAGCGACGCCAAAGAGGTACTTGTCACATGACAAAGAGGGAAATACTGTAAGACCCACTGGGAGAAGAAAAAGGGACTCTCGGGGAATAGAAACGTTCGGTGAATCCAGTATTTGGAAAAAAAAGGGGATTCAGACGAAATCGGGAAAGACGTTAAGGCGTCACCTGAAGAAGGACGCCAAAAGTACGTTGGGCTGCCAGGATCAACGGGGGCTGCTCCTCGGATCATGTCGGGTACCTGGAGGAGCGACAGAGATGGGGACCACTCGTCAGAAAGGAAGGAAAAAGAGGGGGTTGAACTAACATTGGTCCAATCAGTAAGGTGCGGGTCACCGTCATTCCCCCGTCGGCTTGCGAAATAACCATCCTGAGCATTCAAAAGAAATTATCTTGGGGAAGAAGACGTCACTTGACAGCTTGACGGTGAAAGGAGAAAAAGGATTCGAAGGAAAAGCCCGGTTTAGGTTAGCCGGTCCGAGGAACTGGTATAAAGCTCCTTGCCGAAGAGCCGTGCCGCAGTGCAGCTATCTTGAGTTAACTTCCTCCCTTTCAAAACAACAAAATAGGGAAGACTCCTCCATCAGACGTAGCGGCAGTCACTGGGAGAAAAAAACAAAGGTCTCGGCAAGAAGGACTAAAACAGTCTTCAGTGTAGGAAGAGTCTATCGCAAACGACTAGGAGAAGTTAGCTGAAGTAAAAGGGTCTTCAAGTCCCTGTCAAAAGCCTTAATTCGGCACTACTCAGACCGGCGGCAACTGAAAAAGCAGCATGCGCGAAAAATAGCTGGGGAAGGCAACAACTTGAGTGGCAATCAGAGGTCTCATGGGACGAGGCGCAAAGCAAACAAAGGTACCAGGAACGGGGAAAACCGAGCGGGTGCTCCGAGCTCACACAGAAAAAAAAAGACGTGAAAAAAAAGCAAAGCGCTGACGGGGACGAAGGAAAAGCAGGCATGACAAGAGTGATAGAACCTAAACGTCCACCTCGGACCGAATGAAGGGATTCCAACAGTAATATGACGCGGTTCCGTTATGGGGGAGATATGCGTCAGAGTAAAGAGGCGTTACATATTCCTCTATGGGATCCAAGTGAGGAGGTTGAAACGAAGCAAAAGTCCGGAAGCAGAGAGAAGGAACGTTTCGGAAAGGAGATCGGGAGGAGCACGGCGCCTTGATGGTAAAAATCCGGAAGGGGAGAACGGCGCTTCGGAAAACAAGAGGAACGCTCGGTTCAAAGAGATGCATCGGGGGCCGCCCTCAGGAAACGAAGAAAGTTTAATTTGTCCACAGGGGAGCTAGGGAGCATCTCTTGTGACGATCGTGAATCAAAAAGGGGAAGTCCCAAGGAGCTGGACACCAACAAAAAAAGAGGAGAGAGGACCTTCCAAGCACTGTCTGAGGACACAAAAAACCGAGAGAAAAAAAGGAATTTCGAACCTGCTGCTTGGAAATGAAGCTGACGGGGTAGGGTGGAAAAACAGATTCATCGCAGCCGAGGGAAGACGTCGGAACCGGCGACGTTATACTTCCAGATGAGAGTTCAATATACCAAAAGTCGAAGGCAGAGCCATGGAAAAACGTCCCCGGAAGGCAAGTAAAAATGGGGTTTTGTTGGGTAGACAGGCCCAAAAAAAAAAACGTTCGCGGGACCGCAGGCCGCCGAGGAAAAGATAAAAAAAACATACACGCCGCTGTCCAGGGGTCAGGTCCTACCCTCCAAAACCGGCTGTAAAAAACATGAGAGGACTGGCCTGAAAAAAGGGAGGGGAACCACTTCTCCTCCAATAATCCGTCGTGGAAGAAATACTTACTTCTCTCCTCCGGAAGTTAAGTACCGGGTGAGGACTCCCTGCTGCGGCCACCGAATGACAGTCGAGAGAGGGGGGCAGGGAGAAAGGGATAAAACTTGAAACCTACCGGATTGACGGGAATGGTGACCGGGGAAAATGAAAGAATCCCAAATCTTTGCTGCCACGCACGGAGCGTCTGGACAAACTACTTGAGGCGTTAAGTAAACTCAATCTAGGCCCGCTGATCCGTGACTTAAAGGGAACGGGAGAATCCTGATCGCTGTCAAGGGGAAAAAAACGGGGACCTTTCCGGCGCCGCCGTGCTACGGACAACAAGTTTTGAAAACAGCCAGAAATCTTCAAGCGGGACGGAAAATCGATCCCAAGAATCAGAAAACTCTTGCGCCCCAGCGACCGACCAACGGCAAGGGGATAAATAGGGCCGGGGGTCCACCCGGACCGAGTAGATAGAAACAAAGAATAAGAGGAGGAGGAAAAGAAAGAGGGGCCAGGGGGAAAATCCCCCAAGGGGACGCGATCATCACCTGAATTCACGTCAAAAGGATCTCCCAGGGAGTCGGAAGTAGGGGCGCTTAGTGGCATGCCTGGTCGAAGAGTTCGATGCGTCCAAAGCTAGCAAGGTTTTTTCAATATCATCCAGTCGAGAATTGCCAATAGACAAGGAACGGGTGTACGCCTCCTGAAAAAAGTCATGTAACTTCCTAGCTGGGAAGCAAATAAAAACGAGAATCTCAGGACTGTCTTACATAAACCACAGCAGTCTTCCGGCGCAAAATCATCAGCACAACAGTTGCTCTGGACAAGAACCTTCCGAAGGGAAGGTGGGAGGGGTCCCAGTGGATGGCTTCCCAGACAAAAAAGAAAAGGGGAAGAGTCGAGAGGGGGTGAGAGCGTGGGGTTCGACGGCCCAGCGAAATCTAAAACTTTCGCACGCAGATATTCCAGTCTAGACGGGTCCACAGTTGCTGGAGGGGCTGCAGGCGGGTGCAGGGGGTCTCAAAGTGTTTTAGAAGAGGGGGGTTTGAAAAGACACCGCGGTGTAGGAAAGAGCATCGGTCCAGAATGTAGGGGCCGAGCCCGGCTGGCATCGCCAAAAGGAAAATGAAAGGGAAAGGGAGGCGTAGGACTCCCGAACGAAGGGGAAGGCAAAATGGCCTAAGCAACGGTGAGGGCGAACCGTCCGGAGCCGTGAGCGCCTTTAGGTTGTGAGCCATTTCTGAATCAGCCGACGTCTCCTGACTCCTCAGAAGAAGAGGACGGCCGCGAAGAAGAGGGTGGCGAAAAAGAAAAGGAGGCGAACGGGCCTGCCAGTTCCCTTCAGTCCGCGAATTGACTGGGCGATCTCAGCAGGGTCATCGCGGTCGGCCCTTCTTTTCATTCGTAAAGAGCCAAGGGGGGGGGGTCCAAGAGGGGGCCGCCGGTGGATCCGGGAAAAAGGGTGGGGAAACTTACCCCTATCAGCGGAGCCACCGCGGTTTTATTCACTCAAACGTCCCCGAAAACGCACCTAGCCCTCCAGGAAAAAATGTCTGAAATTCGGAGCCGCGGCTTGGGAACAAGAGTAGAGGAGAAAGGGAGAGCAAGCGTCGAAAGGGGGTACAGAAGAAAAAAAAAAAACACGTATCCCCTTGAATCTCAAGAGACAGGACGATGGTGGCCCTTCCCTGACGTAAGCCATGATACGAGAAAAAAAAAAAAAAGGAGAAAAAGGGATGCAAAAAGAGGGATTAAGATGGTCCACGACGAGTGAGAGCCCGGAAAAGTTAAAAGCCTGACTGAATCATATGCAATAGCCAATATGACTCTCGGAAGGTGGAACACCAAGAAAGTTCGTGAATGTGTCAAGATCATAGAAACCAGGCGGGAAAGAGTTCAGAGCGGCAAAGTAAAAGGGTGTAGGAGAAAAAAAACGGCAGAAACTTGAAAGATGGGGTAGAAGGAACGAAGACCGCCCGCAGCGCGCATAAGGCCATAGAAAGGTCACGTTTTGGACGCCGACATTTCACCCAAAAGAGGGGTTGCAGTCCATGCACCACGTGCACAAAGCGGAGGAGGAAAAATGAGGCGTCGAGAAAAAAAAAAATGCAAGCAGCAAGCTTATCGGGGATGGTGCAAGCTTTGACGGTGCCATAAGCAGTTCGGCTGAGCCTGTGCCAGATGAACTTGAAAAAAAAAGTCAGAAAAGGGGGGGATTGGGACGTGCGAAAAGCTATCGGCGGCAGGAAAAAAAAAAAATCTCAGAAGGAAAACAAACACAACGGGGGGAGGGTAAAATAGAATCCGGCGGAGAATCCAAATGATCGCGTCCCTGAAGCGTTGAGAAAAAAGAAAGAAAAGCTTTCATCATGATACAAAAAGTGAGGACAAAACAACCGCGAACAGAAGAAGGGAGAACAAGAAGCGACGCATCACTGTCTTGAGCAAGGAAGACTGACTCCGAACATTAGGCTCGACCGCCGACGGCTTAACCCCCACGTCGCGACGACGAATATCTGAAAACTTAGGAAAACCGTGCCTGAGGGAAGTGAGAATGGGAATGGAGCTGAAAGCGAGTAGGGAAACCTCGGACTCCAACTGGGAAGAAAGAGGGCGGTGCTCGGTCACTCAAACTTAATTGTGCCCAAAATCGGGGAAACTCAACGCGTCCTACCAAAGAAAGCAGTGAAGAGAGGGAAAAAGATTCACGGGGGAAAAAGGAAGTGGAAAAGAGGAAAGAAGTGGGAAATATTACGCGAGTAATAAAGTTTTTGACGTACTGGGCAGAAGACGATGGTCTAATCGGAAAACTAGCTGTTCCTCGATGGTGGGACCAAAGAGGAGAAGAGGATGCCCTAGGCACAGGGGGATAAATCAAAAGGCGAAAGTAGCCGCTTATTCAGTACGGGCACGGCCGGACGTTGGAATTTCATCGGGCGCGGATTCCGTCTTAAACGTCAACAAAAAAAGGGGAAACCAGAGGACGACGGGAGGAAGAGGAAGCGAGAATACTAGTTGTGAAAAGAAAAAAAAGCTAAGGGGGGGGATTGGTGGCCACCAGTCAAGGAAAGGAGTCAGGTGGGTTCTGGACGCGATCGGGGGAAAAAGGAGGGAGGAACTTGAAGAAAAGGGACGGAAAAACGGCGAAAAAAGGGATCAAAAAAGTCGTGGACGCCGAGCCGAGATAAGACGCCGACACCTCGCATGAAAAAGAGGCGCCCTGGAGGCGTCCAGCTGAAGGGGAAGGCGAACCCGGTAGGCCCGCGGGGGCCCCGCAAGACAAAGGCAAGAGTAGGGGAAGAGGTTAAAAGGAACCTTCTAACGATTGAGCTGGAATGACTGCACATAAAAAATTCGGCTGGCATAGGGTCGACCTTGCTAAAAAAAATGTCAGAAAAAGGGGACCAGAGGGGGGTGCGGGAGGGTCACGAGAAGGAAAGCCCAAAGAACCGGGTGCCAGCTGCCCGGAAGACGGAGAAAACCACCTACACGAAGGCCCTTAGTTCTCAGAAAAAACAGCCTTCTCCTGGAAAAGCTGCTTGCCGAAAAAAAAAAACGGACTTTGGGGGACGCTGCCTAAAATAAGAGAATAAGGAGGAAAAAAAAGGAAGGAGTAAAAAAGGGCTTTCAATTAAATCGAGGGAAAACCAGACACACAAAATGGCTATGATGGTCTTAAAGAAGTGGGGGCCGCCACCCCTGAGAAACGATTTACGAGAAGACACTGGAATGACCAAAAAACCCGGTGGGAGTGCGCGGCGAGGGAACCCTTTATCTCTGGTATCCTTGCTGGGCGTAACCTTCCGCGCGACTGACTAGAGGGGAAAGGGGGGAGAGCTAGGAAATAAAAAAAGCAAAGAAGCAGGAGAGGGCTCCACGGCGATGAGCCTGGACACGGGTCGCAAGAAGTTCTGCGAAAAAACAGGAACCCCGTGTAGAAAGCCGATCATAAATTTACGGTAAAGAGGCGAAACAGAAAATCTGAAAAAGACACTATGGGCGCCCAAGAAAAGAGTACAACCGACTTACAGTCAATATTCGAAAAGAGATTTCGATTTGACACGACCGAGTAAGCGATACAAAGGAGGAGAAAGAGAGGAGGACCTCGGAGGGCTCCACAGGCGACCTAAGACATCTGCGAAAAAAATGCTTCGCTTTCCTTGGCGAGCTTTAGTGGGGAATCGACGTGCTGGGAGACCTCTGGGGGGAGGATTTAAAGACAATTGGTTTTCCTACATACGCTTACCCTAGCCACAGGAGCATCTCGTGTCGACGACCGAGAAGAGATCGGGTTAAAAAAATTTCTCGCTTTGCTGGCCTAATAAAGATGCGGACGTTACCGAAAGAAAAATCCAAAAGGAAAAGAATCTCAAGCTCACATCACAGCACCGGGCGCAGACAGGGGGAGATCCTTCAAGAAAAGAGAGCATGTAGGGGGGTCTTCCAAACGGCACCGCAGGACATGGTCGGTAAAAAAAAGTTTGAAAGGGAGGATAGAAGAACACCGTCTTCCAGTAAAGCAGGATATTACTCGGGATAGCAAGTTAGTCTAGGTGCTGCGGGTTGACCATAAGGGTGTCGTCCAGCAGCAAGCAGTTCCACCGCCGCCATGGGGAGGAAAGGCTTTATTGAAACGCCGGAAGCGGGACCCGACAGGACTGTAGCAATGGAAAACGGCGAGTATGGAGAACTCCGAACAGCCCGGAAGGCCCTGCCGGGGGCAAATGTGACCAGGGAGAAAACGAAGTCGCGATAAAGGGAAAAAACAATTTATAGTTGCAAAATGCAATCCGCCCGTGCAGATGAGTTGGGGGGGGGTAATCTCAGGAGCCGAAAGGACTCAATTCGGGAAAAGAAAAGGAGCCGGCTTCACCGGTTCCGCCGACCATAGGCAGGTCTTGACGAGCGGCATTGCGGATTCTGAAAAAAAGTCTAGCTGGGTCGGAGAAATCCCCCGGCTCGGCCGCCGAGAGAGGAGCTGGGACACGAAAAAAACTCTGCGCCACATCGGGATTTTAGAAAGGGCGTGTCCCCCGAGGCAGGATGCACCTATCCAAAAGGGCAGAAAAGATAGAACCAATCCCTTGTCAGCTGCAGCTAACAAAACTGCCGCGCGGAAGGATCGCAGCGGGGAAAAGAAGGGTTACGATATACTGACAAAATCCGGATTAGAAAGAGGTCGTCCCGAAAAGGGGCAACTCGAAAGAGAGGGGGGGAGACACCATGAAGACGGCAGCGTCCAGGAATCTCAAGCCTCAGCAAAGTGATCCCACCCACATCGTGAACAGCTGAGAATCGCTCATTCCAACCCAGTGAGGAAGTCGGTACTTGACAAAAGAAAAAGAAACTTGCAAAAGGGGGAAGGGAAAAGGGTGGGGCGAATATCACTATTAGAAGAAGACCGGGGGGGGGGGAGAGAGGTAGGGTGAAAGATTTTCAATGTCACGAACACACCTCTTCTTCTTAGTTCGGCAAGGCTTTCATGGAAGCAAACTTCAGGGGGAGTAGGGGAACGAGCACCTCTAAAAAAAAAAACCGTTGAGCAAAGGGGGAAAGTTAAAGGGCGGAGCAGCGAGGAAAAAGGAGGAAAAGGGGGAAATCCCTCAAAAAGAAAAAAGGGCAAGTGAACCAAGTTAGGGCGGCCATGCTAAATGGGGCATGCAAAAAGAAAAACAACACATGCGGTTGCAGAAGGAGAAAAGTGAAGGGAAAGGTCACAGGAGAGACTTCGCCTCAAGGAAAAGAAGAGGCGGAAGAGGGGGAAAGGGAAGGGTTCCTAACGAACTTCCTCCTCTTGAGCCGGGAACGCAGGCGCCTCGGGTCTGTATAGCGGAAAAAAGAAAAAAAACACGAGAGGAGTATAGGGTCGCGATCCAAAAAAAAAAAAAAAAGGGGTTCACTCACCGATATACGAAGATAGAGAGGACCGTCTTCATTCCGGAGATCCGATCGCCCAGAGGAAAGGGCGTCAGGGCCACGTCAAACTTGAACAAAGTCCAAAAATTCAGCTAATGTCTTGAGTCACATGAAAAAGGTCCTCGGAGAAAGGGACGCACGAATACCGCGACGGGAGGGCACTGGGGGAAAAGAGATGCCCGAAAAATGAGCGGAGCGCAAAAGACCGTTCCGCTTTCGACGGCCTTGGAAAAAAAGGACGACAGGTAAAAGGGGAGAACACCGCGGAAAAAGGGGCTCGGTCAGCTCAAAAGGAAAGGAAGCCAAACTCGTCAAGCACCTGGTGAGCTAAGGGCATAAAGTTAAACTTCTGAGAGGAAAAAAAAAGCGTGGGGTCCGGTCCCGAGAGGGAGTGATTAAAAAAGGTATTTACCTGCTGAGGGAGGAGCCAGGGAAGAAGGGAGGAATCAGAGAAGGGGCGCGTTAATCATGGAGCACGATGTGGTGGGATGAAGGAGAGTGGCTGATAAGTCTTTACAGAGCTCTCATCCTTGACGGCATTCGCCTTCTGCAGGGAGGAGAGGGGAACACGGGGCGGCGAGTTATGTTAATCAGGGGCCGCCGGAAGGTCTACATCCCGATAACGAATGCGCGCGGTCAAAGAGTCAGGAGACCTATCCTGAGGCGCGACTGGTTGCACCATCAGGTTCACTGGAAAGGGCGGGGAGAATCGGTAACTCAATAGGTAACAAAAAAGAGGTGGACTAAATACCGCTGCTCGTGTGATTGCCAAAAAAGTGAATCTGCTTCTAGTGAGGTAATAACTTCCGACAACGGGGAGAATAACCCTGACAGGGAGGGCCGTCCCAAGACCAGACTTAATTAAGTCTCCAACTCTGTGCCGTCTAGTTCCTCAAAAAGAAAGGGGGAAGAGGGATGTCCGCGGCGGAAGACCGGCGAAGTTAAAATAGGAAGGGGTAAAAAATAAACTTTCGCACATAACGCGTGCGGCGCCGAGAGGTCTCACCTGAAAAATCGAAACCCAAAGGATCAATTCCCGTCTGGTAGGTATTAACTCCATTGCGGCTGGAAGATACAGCGCCTGAAGGAAAGCTGCCCAAGAATGGAGGCACCACAAACAATCAAGAAGAAAGAAAAGGGACTCCATGGATTCCGTCAAATGGACTATGAACCAACGACTTGGGGCACCCGCGACGCAAACAGAGAGAAGAAAGTTACCGAGACGGGAGGCGAACCTTTCCTACAATTGAGGATAATCTCCTTTTCATATATATTCTCGGACACATAATCGCGCACTCAAAAAGCATGGCGGGGTAGAACCAGCCAAGTCAGCAAAACATGCTCGACAGGAAGGTAACTTAAGAGACGTTACCAGAGAAAAAAAGTTCTAGGCTTGACTGACTCGGAAGATAAGGGGAGAAAGACGGCTGTGCTCCTGACTCTCTGACAATTGGAACTAGGCAGCTGACTCGGGCGGAAGCAAGGAAGAAGATAAAAATCGCGGGCAGTATTAAGTTCTTACACAAAGAGATGGCAAATGGACCTCCGGGGAAAAAGACTAAACCCGGGCGCCGATCTCATGAGGGCTTCTAAGTGGTCTCCCTCCAAGAGAACTTGAGACCCCACACTCAACTGGAGACAGGAAGAAAAGACACTCCTGGAAGAAGGCGGGAGATCATATTTGTCGGGGGGCCCGGCGGGATTTCAAGGCGTCAAGACGCAAATTAAAAGGAGAGGAGGAGATACCAGGGTCGTTTGAGCCGAAAGGAAAAAACCTGAAACAGGCGGCCGAATCTGGCCCTTTGGCAAAAGGGAGAGGGTAAGGGGATGAGACTTGCTGAACCTGAAATGACGCAATAGGGCATAACTTTATCAGATCTAGTCATGAGGGGAAAACGGCACCAGTTCCGCAGGAAAAAATACGAAGAAGGCCAAAGATCGAGTCTAAAGGTTCACGATGGGAAGTGAAAATCGGTAGCTTGTCAAGGGCTACCCGGAACCAACCGCCAAAAAAAAACTATGCAGATGGCACGAACAGTCGCTTGGGGTCAAAGAAAAACCTCAGACAGGGGGCGCAGCGTCCAAAGTGGCGCAAAGAAAGCCCAGCTCTCTTGATGTTTAGACAGTGTCGGACGATATATAAAAAAACACCCCCATACACTAAGATCTCGACGGGGTTAAAAAAAGGCGATGCCAGGCGCGGGGGGGAAATTGTGTCGTAAATCCGGTTGCGCGCCAGGACGGAAGGAGGTACATCATCCGGGGTATGGCACGCTAATAGGAGTCAACGAATATAAACGGTAGAAGAAGCCTTCAATGGCGCGATAACAAAGAAAGGGCCCTGGGGGACAATAAACGTACCAAAGAATGAAGGTCAAAGAAACTCTCACTTTATCTGGCGCCAGAGTCCATCTTCATCAGAATCCCGATTAACTGAAAAAAATCTGCAAGGCTTCAGGCGGGCTTCTGCGGGACCCAACCAGGCGCGAGAAAGGTTTCCGGAAAGGAAGCAGGTTTAACGAAGAAAGTTAAGCGAGAGAGGGCTTTCATAGCCCTTGTCGGCGTGAGGGAATTCGAACACCTCTCTGCCGAATGTCTATTTTCTCGGGGGTGTCAGGACGCTGAAGGAGCATAAAAAGGAGGGGGGAAGAAATAGCGTACAAAGGAAAAGAGGTCAGAGAGAGAACTTAAAGATGTAATACAGCGAGAGAGGCGCGGCCTAGGCCATCACTTGCATCTCGTACTAAGGGAATGCTGAAACGGGTGACCGACGCGAAAAAAAAAAAGTAGGAAAGGAAAAGGCTCAAAGGAGAAGCAAGTGCGACTGAAGCCAGGGGAGAGCGGCTAAGTAAAGTCCATATCCGTAGACCTCTAGGGAGAACATCTCCGCCAAGATAACACCCATCGAAGAGGAACCTCTACGTTTCCAAAGGAAAAGTAGGCGTTACTGCAAACAGGACAGAGGAAACGTAATATTACTGTGAGAGGAGATCGGAACAAAGGAGCACAAAGTCGTTGAAAGGCCGACCTCGCGTCGAGAAGGGATAAAGCGAGTTCGGGACAACGTACGGAAGTACTGTTGCTGCAAGCTGTCCTCGAAGAAAAAGACCTAAGAAGAAGAAAAGCGCTGTAATGCCACTGAAATCCCGAAGGGCAAGGGGGAACATTGGAAAAAGAGGGATGCGTAAAATGCGACCTTGGCGAAAGACGAAATGAGCAAGCGCGGAACCTGCTAATAATTCAGAAAATTGATTTGTTAGATTGCGGAAATGTTGACGGGCGAAAAAAAAAGAAAAATCGGAAAAGGGTTGGGTCGTAGCCGTGAGGAACTGGAAAAAGGGTAAGAAGAGGGGAACGATAAAAGGAACCGTCAGTGAGGAACTAAAAAGGGCTTGCGG
>Ga0179593_1700001_pt1 | contig 14342 bp, 18 predicted proteins | sample CZODoug2_1_08_16_FD_185931 | JGI IMG/M metagenome (GOLD analysis project Ga0179593, IMG submission 185931) | Vadose zone soil fungal communities from Angelo Coast Range Reserve, California, USA - CZODoug2_1_08_16fungal (PacBio error correction) | ecosystem: Environmental > Terrestrial > Soil >...
TCCCGCTGGCGGCGCTAGGGAGAAAAGAGAGAGAGTGAAAGAAAAAAAAAAAGCAAAAATCAGAGAAAGGAGTGGAGAAGGCGGGGGAGAAAAAGGTTGGTTTGCGTTGCGTTAAATAGAGGAGCGAGAGTAAACGCCATGAGGAGATTTGAATTCTCAGGGAATTCCGCGAAGAAATCTCACACCCCCGCTGGGAAACAGAGACAGGGATGGGAGATTTCGAGAAGCGATGGGGTCCTGGTGTATCAAAGGCGCCGCTGGGGCGTGTTCCGGGGGGATGGAGAGGGCTTCATAAACACGGGGGAAAAATTAAGGTTCTGCAAGGGAGACCAAAAGGTAATGTTGGGGTTAAAAAAAAACCGGAGAGCAAACGACGGAGAGAAAAAATATCCGGAAAGCTGCGTGGAGGGAAGGTAGAAAATAGACGATTGAAGGCAGATAATAACCAGAGGGGCGAAAGGATTCTAAATCTGCCAAAAAGGTTTCCGCAAGAGAGGGAGCCGAAAAAAGTGAGGTGGGAAAGGATGAGAGGACTTGCCCAGACGCCAAATAAACCAAGGAGGTAGGGAACGGGGGGGAATAGGAGAGATCAAAGTTATGGGGGGAATAAAGAAAAGAGGAGTCTCTGGGGGCCGGGGGGCGGGGGGAAAAGATGCTGCTTCAAAGAGAAGAGGTGTCAAGGGAAAAGGGCCAAGAGGATCAAAAATCAGGAGAGGGGTTCCAGGGGAGGAGGGGGGAACAGGTGAAGGAAAAGGAGTTGCGAAAAAAGGATCTAAAAGCCATGTGAGAGGGAGAACTAACATCCGCCACGTATTGCCGAAAATTGAGAGGATGGAAAGAACAATGCAATGAATCTACTTATTCGGGCGAAGCGAAGACCGAAGAGGAGAAGGACGCTGAAAAAAAAAAGCTGGAAGTTTGGGGGGGAGATCTCTAGGAAAAGATCCTTGGGTCAGGGGTATTGAGAAAGAGGGGGTATTTTCCGATTATGAAAGAGAACGCAGCTTAGAGAGGACTTAAGTGAGGGATATACAGGTGAGAGGACGGTTGAAGGGAGTCCCAAAGGTGTTAAAGAGATCGCCCGAGAGCGGAAAGAGACCTGCTCACCGCGAGGGTCAAGGACGGATTGAAAACGGCGGAAAAGGGCGGTTCTGGGAAAGTTGGAGAGGTTCAAGCGGGGGGAAAGGGGGGGAACGGGAAACGAAACGTCACAAAGAAAAATGCTTTGGCATGGGGTTCTGGGAGGTATATGAGACGAACAGTGGCTGAAAATAGGAATTCTTCTTAGTTGGAAGAGCCCTCTCGCAACAGGGGAGAAAAAATATAGAGAGGGAAAGAACTCACAAAAAGAAATGTAAAAGAAGCTCCTGGGTCTCAAAAGAGGATTTTGTGGGGTAAAGAAGGCTAAAGAGAGAAAATTCAAACGTTGTTCAGGGACGGAAACGCAAGCTGGGGGGAATACTTGAGCGCCATGGGGCGGGAACTGAGAAGAAATCATCTCGAAAAAAAACTCTTCTCGGAGGCACGTTTATCCGGAGTAATGATCATCATGCGACTTGGGGAGCTATTCAAAGGAGAGTTTAAAGAAGGGAAGAAAAGGAGCCCGCAAAATACAGACTCAAATCCCGGGGGGCGCGAGAGGGTAAAAAGGAAAAGGGAGGGAAACTCAAAAAAAAAGACTCAGGGAGTTCCCACGCAAATCGATAAAGAAGGGCCGAATACACGAGGGTTCATCTGGGGGCCGTTTGGGGGAAAAAACAGGAACAAAAAACGCCCGTTTAGGCATAAGAAGAAGGGCTTCAGACCGTTGATAAACAAGGAGAAAGTAGGGGGGAAAAAAGAAGACCGCACAGATGATTGACATTTCTAAATCAGAAGAAATCCGTCAGATGAACTTCCTCCCTGGACGGAGGAAGGGTGTAAATAGGGCAGTGGAAAAGCCGGCAATAATTGCAGACGGGAGGGTCAACGCCGGACGCGCAAAAAAAAGGGGTGGAGAAGCGCTGGAGGAAAAAAGAGAGGAAATACTGAAAAAATTCGTAAAAGCAGTATGGCCAAAGTCGGTGAGAAAAGCAAGAAAGACGGGGGAAATCGGGAGAAAGCTCGATGGGGTCCGAAAGGGACAATGACCGGCACCAGCCTGGCCGACCATGAGGAGGAATAGGGTGAAAAAAAGAAAACAAGGGAGTCTAGATCAACGGTTGATCTATTCATACGAAGGGAAAAAAATCCGCGAGGAATTTCAGGAAGAAGTCGAAGGACTCGTGGGTTGAAGGAGAAGACACATGCTCCTTTTCATGCCTAGAGAATAAAAAGGGGGGGAGAAATTCGCAGGCATAGCGCAGGCCAAGGCGAAAGACGCATCGAGCAATATGCGGAACGGAGCAGGGAGGAAGAAGATGAATAGAGGAAGGTAAAGGGGATATTCCATGCGCTGCAGAGAGCGCGAAAATGAAGGATCAGCCCGTGAAAGATAATGGTAAAGAGGAGATGGAAAACAATAAAAAAGAAAGGAGGAAGAGCAATAAAAAACGTCACATAAAGTAGAAACGGAGGAAGCGCTGGGGCTCCTTTGATGACAACAAACCGGATGGAGGAAAAAAGGAGGAAAAGACGAAAATCGAAATAAGTGCTGGGTCCGTCTGGCCTCCTTGGAGGCAGGGCTGCCTGGGTACTAGGGGGGGGAAAAAAGAGGGGATCTATTGGGAGTTTCTACTGTAAGTTTCAGGGAAAGAAATACATGACGAGGCATCGCAACCAACATACAGAAGGGACAGAGAAAGGAAAGGAGGATTCACGATTTCTGAAAAAGAGCAAAAACGGGCTTAAGGTGGAATTCTGCGAATTGTAAAACCGATGAAAGAACAAAAGAGAAAGGAGAAAAACTAGGAATGAAATTCAAGAGGAGAGTATTCCCAGCTAGAAGGGGTTTAAAGGGGTTGCACGTCTGGAAGCAGCGGGCCGCTGTTAGATTAAGACGGGAGAAAAAAAGCGAAGGACCGGAAAAGGTTAAAACGTGGAATATACGGACCTATTTGATAAAAAAATCTTTGTCGGAAAGAACAATGTGAGGAGAATTTTGGAGGGAGTAGGAACCGGCCCTCGGGGCGATCATCGGCACTTCGGGAGGTTAAAAAAGAAGGGTAGTCTAAAGAAGAGGGGTGTGTACACTTGTGAACATCTCATAAAGAAAAAAGTCCCACGAAATTTTGCCATAAGCTTCGGGAGGTTAGAAGGAAAAACGAACGAGCTAAAGGGAAACTGTCAGAGGTGATAAAAGTCGCTAGGTAGCTATGGTGAGAAAAAGAAGCTACGAAAAAAAAGGGGGGGGCTTGGTCAAAGGAATTTCGTGACTTGGAAAGAAAATCAAAGAGAACGGGGGGCGGTCAGGTGGGAAGGTAGGGGCCTTGACGCCTAGACAGTTAAGGGACTAGCGTAGGATTCCGGAAAAGTAAAGCCTCAGAGGACGGGAAAAGGAGTTCCGAAGGAGATGAGTGGGGGGACCGGAGGAAGAGTAAAGTGGGGAACAAACTACGTAAACAACTGGGAATCAGAGGTGGATTCAAGGGACTAGAGGGGGTATCTAGTTCAAAGAGTCAAAAGAGAGGAGACCGAAGGGGTGGACCACCAAACCCCGTGGGGTTAGTAGTAGCAAACATTCCGAGGGACTTGCAGACCCGCGAGGGGGGTTTCTTAAGGAAAGGCAACGCCGGGAGGGGAGCCAATACCACTATCGCCGTGCAAAAAAGGAAGTTCCGGGAAGAAAAAGAGAAAATAAACCACGCCGAGATTTCATCGCGAAATGCGGCTTCAAACACGCATATACTAAGACGAAAAAAAGGATGGAAGGAGAGCACAGATCAAAGGGAAACACGGGAAAGCGTTAGTCCATTGATATCGATACCTCCGGAGATGAAGGAAAAACTGGATTGAGGGGGAGAAAAGGAATGCATCTTGAGCATCTAGGTGCGAATCTTAAAAAAAAGGAGGGGGGCTAAGCGACACCACGAAGGCAGCTCAAGCGACAGCGAGAGCAAAAAAGTTTTGGAGGGGGGAAGGAAGTCTCAAGGAACGCTAAAGGAATTTATTTGCTAGCCTGGGGAAGACTTGATGAAGGGGATGCATCCTGAAGCTCGGAAAACGAACGGAAGGAAAAGGGAGGAATTCAGAAAACCTCGAGGTCCAGGCAAAAGGCGTGAACCGAAAAATTCGTATGCGGAATCATGAGGGACTCAAAAAGAGGGCAGGGAAAACAAGAAACGGGTCAACCCAGAGTATATGACCGAGGACGAATCTACTCTCACGCCCGCATGTTGTGCGGGGAGGAGGGCGGGGGAAAAGAAAAGGAGCCAGGAGGTTTTGGTCGTTACAAAGAGATATCGGCAAAACGCCTCGCGTGCCGCAGACATGAACGGAAGATGGAAGGAAATTGGAAAAAAAGGGTTAATCAAAGGAAAAATGATGATAAAAAAAAGATCGAAAGAAAGACCCAGGAGAAATCAAGTTTTAGTACAGAAAGAAGCTCGGGAAGAAGTCTAGCGGGAAAGGAACTCGCGACCGGAACACATCAACTGAACCGTGGAAAGGAACTGGACAAGCGGAAACGAGGGAGAGCCAGGGGGAAAACGTGTAAAAAGAGTACAAGTTGAAATGTCTTAAAAAGGGGGCGAAAGGGATCTGAAAGGATTGAAGAAGAGCGAAGAAAATTTATGAACTAAACCTCGGAAGGATCCTGTGGGCCGTTGACAGGTCCGCGGAAAAAGGCCAGGGGGAAGGGGGCGAAGAAAGCGAAGAGGGGGCTTTAAAAAAAGAAACTTTCAGAGAGGGACCGGCCGGAACATTGCTGCGAGAAAATTGCAGCCTCCCAAAACGGGGGGGGAGTCTCCAAAAGGAGAAAAATCGGAAAAATCAAGGAGATCAAAAGGCTCTACAAAGAGGTTCAAACTGCGGAAGGTAAGGAAATCGGGGGAACCGCATCTTGCAAATAGGAAAAAGATACACGAGAAAAACATGTATACTGGTGGATCAAAGTCGGAATGCAGATCGAAAGCCCTGCAAAAGGTCTTCTCAGGGGAAGGGGGATGTCCGTATGAAAAGAAGGCCTCTGGCCGCGTCTCAACTCCGAATCAAAAGGAAAGGGGGGGAAGCTCAAGGAGGAAGAAAAGGAATCCAAGCATTCGAGGGTCTGACGAAGGGGGGTTGCGCAGTATGTGGCTCGGAAAAGACGAATACTAGTACCGTGGAGTAGAAAGAAGAAAAGAGTCGTAGTCTCCTCAAATCGCCACAAGCAGTCAGCCCAGCCAGCCACAAAATACCTTGAGAGGGACGAGCAATTTAAAGGAGGGTCTAAAGACCAAAGGGTAAAGAGAATCCCGAAACGAAAATAAGAGAAAGGCTTTGGGGAGGAGGGGGTAAACTTTTCTTCTAGAAAAAAGGGTTTGGAAGACGGGGGGTAAAAGATCAAAGTTGGAAGGATTCTCGTTAAGGGTTTTGACAAAAAAACTCAGTAAGCGGGAAAGGGGTTTCCTCTCCAAGACATTCGAAGGAGGAACCAGAGAGAAAAGAGGCCGGGGAGTGGGAGATATAAGTTACCGGTGAAAAGGGGGATGGAAGAAAATTCGATCGGAGGGTCGCACATAAAAGAATGGTTGACCGGGGATTCCTAGCCGAGGAAAAGTGGCCGGGCGGCAGTTATTCACGGAAATGGGGAAAAGAAAGCCGTCGAAGGGAGAAGCGACAAAGAGCGGGAAAAGCAGGGGAAAATGAGGGGGATCCCGCTGGGGGGGGGCGCAAAGGTGGGAAAGTGCAGGAGGGAAAAAAAAAGGCAAAGTGAAGGGAACGCACGGGCGAGGATGTCGTCGCCACCGCGTGAGGTGGGGTGGGAATGAGCATAGGGACCCCAGGAAAGACCGAAAAGGCCAAGTATCGGTCGGGGGGAAAAAGGTCTTAATAGGGAGGATCCTCATCCAGAGAAAGCGAAGGAAAAGAGGAGGAAATAAAGGGAAGGGCCGCGGTAAAGGGCAAGACCGAATAAAAATGCCTTTGAAGTGGCGTTCAAACGGGGGGAAACGGCCGAGGAGCTCAAAAGAAAAGGTCCAGGGAGGAAGGGGGGGGTCGGGGCGTTTTTACCAGGGGAAATCGAGCAGCCTGCGCCGGAGACGTTGAAGGGGAGGGGGGGGGCGGAAAATAAATAAAGATATCGGAACGGATCAAGGCTTTCCGTCCTGGGGAGGCTGCCAGCAGAAATTAAAAGAGTACCGCTGGGCAGGGGAAATAAAAAGATAAGACGGGGACTTTTATTAAGTCGCTATGAGAAAATAAGCGGCGGAAAATCCGTGAAAAGAGGGGCTACACGAGTGGCCCTTGGGAACTCAAATCAAAACACCGGATTGAACTTTCCGGGGGGAGTGGCAGCTTTACTATCCTGGGGGAAGGGCTTGTGAAAATCAGGAAGGGGTTCTAAAAATCCTGGGAACGAACTTCTCCGGGGAAGTCAAGAACCGCGTTTGTAAAAATGGAAGAGGTATTTCAAAAGGAGGAGCTAGACCAAAGGGAGGAACAGAAAGAAAGGAGGAAATTGATGAAAAGAATGATCACATGAAGGGTTTCCGGTAAATCGTTAACCTAAAAAAGTAAAAAAGGCCAGAGGGGTAGAAAATCACAGATTAATTACCAAAAGTCCAAAAAAACCTTTTCTGCGGATTAGGGGGTTATAAGGAGAGCCTTTCAGGAGAGAAAATTCATCTCTAGTCAAAACGAGGGGGGGAAAAGGCGAAAAAGTCGAAAATTTTAAAAAAAAAAGTGGGGCGGGTGGGGACTGAGGTCTCTAAGATTCAATGAAACCTAGAAATGAAACGCATGGTGGGGCTAGGGGGGAGTACGGAACTCTGAAGGATCCCTGTAGGGAGAAAAAAAAGAATGAGGAACAAAATAATCCGGTGGGGGGAGAAAAGGCTCGGAGGCCTCAAAAAATGGGAAACTGGGTAAAAAAGGTCGAGGCTGTCCTCAGATCGGGAAAAAAAACAGGGCTTGGCGGAAATCTATGAAAAATCGGAAGTTTGCAAAGCCGAATCGGAATTTTAGAAAAGCCCTATGAAAAAGAAAGGGGAGTATCTCCGCAGCAATAGGGTTGGCGTTGGTGGGAAAATGGACCTATAAATACTGAATAACACGAGAGTCAAATCCTGAGGAAGGTTGAGAGATAGAGCAAATCATATCAAAGAACTTCGGGGGGGAACGGGGGGGGGGGTTCAAAATCCTCCTAGAAGAGGCCCAGAGTTTCGAAAAATCCTCGAAAAAAGTTTATTAATAAGGAGGGTTTACTGTAGCGTTCTGGGATTTAGAGAAGGACGAAAGCTCGACCAAAAAAACGAAATTGAAAGCAGGGAACTGGAAAGAAAAGCCGCCAGGACCTCGGCCCGGATGGTAAGCCACAAAAGAAATTTAAAAAAAAAAAGAAAAGATTGCAGAAGGGACTTCCGAGGCTTGAAAAAAAAACCGAGGCGAAAAAGGGAAGGGAAAATGAAGGAAAAAAGCTGGGCTGGCTAAAGGCTTCAGGGAAAAGATTCTGGCAAAACAAAAGATTGTCCAACGTCGGTTAAGAGATCGAGAATGCTAAATAGAAACATCAAGAGCCTAAGAGAAGAATCTCCTCAGGGGGGAACAATTCAGAGCAGCATGGTTCTTCTAGTTAAAAAAGACGCCAAACTCAAAGAATAGTCCTGTCAAAACTCGTTGAACGAAATCCGCAGATAGAGAAAAAAATGCCGCGAGGAGGCCTCTATGGGAGAATAGGTAAAAGGGTTTTATAACTCGAACAAGGAAAACTTTTCAAAAGGGAGAGGAATCCGCTCAGAGGAAAGGGAGGGCCCTCATTAAGGCAACTTGTGTATTGGAGAAGCTCCGAAACCACAGAGACGAGGAAGTAACTGTGGGAGAGCTCAATGAAAAAAATCGCCCTAGAAGAAGAATCTAGGCACAATGTAATAGGGAGTCCTGAGGCTACTAGGGTGGGAAAAAGGAAAAAAACGTTGCCTTATTGTGTTCAAAAGAGAGGGAAGATTGATGGCACAAAGGGCCTCCAAGAATAAGAAGAGAGAAGAAAAAAATCCGAGTCGAAAAGAAGAAGGGGGACATCAACGAAAAATGCTTAAGAACTTTGTCTAAGATCGAAAAAACACGGGGGAAAAAGTTCGTAAAAAGCAGGAAGAGAAGGCCACATCGGGGAAAAGCTCGTAAATCCAATTTCCGGGCGGGAGGGGGTCGCGAAGGGGTTTTTCCGAAGGGGGGCTAGTAGCGAGAGGTTTACGGGGTGTGAAAATCTTCCTGGTAGCACTTTGGAAATTTTGCCACAAGCTCAAGAGTCCAGGGCGGGACATTCGGGGAAGAAGAATAAAGCCGGGGAGCTTACGGAATGGGAAACTATTCGTAGTTAGGGTCACGATATGGAAACAACCTGGGAAGGAGATGTGGGAATTTGGGGGAAAGGCCTATGTAAGGGAGTACCCCGGGACAGTCTAATATAATGAAAGGATATGTCAGAGAGTGCGAAAACACTGTGTGGAAGGAAAAATTTAGGAGGAGTCGGTAAAAACGAAAAGAAGTCCTCAGTCAGAGGGGAGGATTTAAGCTTAAACTCTCGCGCTTCGTTATAAAAGGGGCGAAGAAACCTCGCTTGGAGGAGGAAAGTGCTGTGGCTAGAGGTTGCACTAGTCGCAAAAATGGCTGAGCAATTCGTGGGTGAAGAGGACTGGAGGGGGAATAATCCATCTCCTCGGGGGTTTAGAAGGAGAGGGAAAAATCTTGAACGGGGGGGGGAGTCTCCCTTCCCTAAACGCTGAAAAGAGGAAGGGTAGACTAAGAACTCTAGACAAAGGAAAGGTTAATTCTTAAAAAAATGTACTAGTTCTATGATTGTCCGGAAACAGATCGAAAATTTAGGGTCGAAAACGTTTGAGTTGAAAGGGGAAACTTTTCGCAGCAAGCTGCGAGGGCAAATCGGGAAGGATGAAAGGGGGTGGAAAAAGGATTGCTTCGCCAGATCGGTAAAAGGAAAAAGGTGAAACGAAGGAGAAAAGGACGCCAAGAAGATTCCGGGAACTGCCTTCCGGCTTATGAAGAGGCTACATAAGAGGGACTACAACACGGGGAGCTGTTACTAGAATACGTCCGGAAAGAGGAGAACGCGTATGAGGAGGGGGCGATCGCAAGGGGGAGCGAAAGAACCGTGTTAGGCAATTGGCAGGGAGGGGGCCGACGTGGGGCAAAACGGGAGCGCACAACCAGATTGAGTATCTGAGAAGGGTCGGAAGCTGTATGAAAACGTTCTCTTGTTCTTGCAAGGGGGGAGCCATCGAGGGAAAAGAGCCTGGGAAAAGACTTTCCTGGAAGAGGACCTGAGACCTGTCCCAAAACCAGAGGGAAAGACGTAGGAGAAGGCTATCGGGAAAAACAGGAAAAGAAAAACTGCCGACAGAGAAGGGGAGGAAAAATGGAGGGAAAAAAACAATCAAAGTAGTAGGGGGAGACAGTAACATGGAACAAAAAAGGAAAAAGGGGAATTTGACGCGGTGCGGTCCAAAACTAAATGGAAATTAGAAAGCGCTGGACCTCGGGAGGATTGTGAAGGCTCTCAAAAAAGATTAGTAAAAGCGAGAGAGCGGACTGACGACAACGAAAAAGAAATGTCTCAAAGATTCATTTTGGGGAAGTGGGGGCCGAGATCTCAAATTAACATGGGGCAAACGCATGGGTTGGAAGTTAAGGAAAAGAAATCTCACCGGGGAAGGGAAAAACGTAATGGAGGAACTGCCTGTGTCCTAATCTCCGAATGAGCGATGCTAAAAGGGGGTTAGAGCGAAAAGTAATGGGCCATAGAAAATTGCGGACCAACAAAAAACGGCAAAAGGAAACGGCCGAAGGTCCACACTTGAAAGGAAAAAGACTACGCGATCCGGGGGGAGAAGGGTGTAGTCAAAAAGGGGGGAAGCGGCTCAAAAGAAACAAGACGAGATAAAATTCCGCAAAGAATGCTATCGGGAGAATCGCTTCCGAAAAAAAAGCATTCATAAAGGGGGCATCAGGGATTTAAAAGAGGGTAAGCAGTCTCATGGGGGCCTGGGGGGGGCGAAGAAAAAGGAAGAATCACCGGAAGCAAGGGTTGGCGATGGAAGGAAGATCGTCAAGAAAAATCTACAAGAGCTTTCTAGAATGGAAGGGCTCGCCAACCGGGGGAAATAAAAGCAGGAACCTTAAAAAAGCGGGAGAAATCAGGGGGGGAACTACGATGGGAAAATCCAATACCGTGGAGCTGAGAGTCTTGAAAGCTCGACGAAAGAATAAGGAAAAGCTTGACGGGACGAGCCAAAAAAAATGGCTGCGGCAGAGGGAATTAAGACCAGAGTCCTGGCAAAAGTTCCACCAACGTTCCGGGAAAGGAACTGTGGAAGGAAGATGCGCAGAGACATCAAGAACAGAAAATCTGCTTGGAAGACCACGGGGGCCCTCGAAGCACCGGGCAGGCGAATAGCACCTCCCAAAAAAGGGGGCTCGCAGGAGGGGAGGGGGGGGGAGATCACTCGAGGAGGCTACAGGGCTCTTCAAGGTTGGCCGCTCCCAAGGAATCGGCTTCAAGAGGAAAGTCTTGCGATACAGCTGAGGCGGGGGGAATTTTGAACCAGAAGAGTGAGAATAACTCGAAAGTAACCTTGACAGAGGAATCGGCCTCCTCAAAAAAAGGAAAACGGTAGAAAGGTGTGATTGCAGAGAAAAGTCTATCGCCGAAGAAAAAACGGCGAAAAATCAAAACCGTCCGCAGAACAACGAAAAATAACTTTGGGAAAAAAAAAAGAGAACCGAAGAAAAAGGAAGAAGTCTAGGGGGAATCCCTGGGGGGGGAAGCGGCTTTAGGCGGGGGAATGCATCGAATGGGGCCGCTGTAAACTGAAAGGGGAACGGGAATCCGTGCCCTAAGAAGAGTGGGGGGACCGGAGAATAGCTACACCAATTGCGGGAAAAAAATCAGAAACCGCGAAGAAAGAGGAGACCGGGAAAGCTGGGGTCAAAATACGGCTCCGCTGGTGCTAACAAAAATAGAGAGATTAGCCCGCGGAAGGAGAAAATCCCTAAGTTTTTGTCTGGGGGAGGGAAGGGGCTGCTCTCCGCTTGGGGGGGTGGGTTGGACCGAGTTGGGGCGTTCAGGAAAATCTAGTAGGAATCATCAGAGAAGTTGGGGGAAATTTCAAAAAAACTTTCATTGAAAATACATTCTATGACATTCTACCAATGAACAAGCAAGCGAAGAAAGGGAGATTCGAAAAGGGGGGAGGACGGAATAAAAAAGGGGGCGCCGATGGGAGGGTCTCAGAGGGGGGGGAGGCGGCGTGGTCGGGGGAGCCATCTTCAGAAGAATATTAAGGGGAGATGCAGAGGGGAAGACTTCTGGGAAAAACATGTGGCAACGTGTGAAAGGAGTTATTCTTCACAGGGGGGGTTAAACGAAAAACGCTTTAGCAAGATTAGAGGTCAGGGGGGGACTTAAGAACGGGATGAGGGGGAAAAAAGTTGACAAAGAGGTAGCGATCCCGTAGCGAGGAAGCCAGCTTGGAGAACCAGGAAGGTATTTGGGCCATGGGGGACCGGACGGTGGAAGAAGCGGCAAAAAATCAAGGGACCTGGGGTATAACTAGGGGTCCTCTGGCAAAATATTCTCCCGAAAACCGGGGTAAAAAGATATGAAGAAGTCTTCATAAAAAAAACCAGCGGGGCTGGGATCCAGCGCAGAAAGCTGTGAGAGGCCTGCTGTTTAGACTAAAAAAAAAGGGCTTGGGAGGGCGGTTTAGGAAATTCCAGCCCAAAAAGAGGGGTCCATTTAGTAGTTAAGAGGGGAGAAAGGTTATTGAGGGAGACTGTCTAAAGAAAAAAAGAAACAGTAGTTGGGGTCTGCGAAAGCCGTGAATAAGACATCAAATATCTCTGTCAAGGATTAGGGAAAAGGCATAAAGGCGGCTGACAGGGGAGGGGGGGAAGAACTACTTAAGGGACCCAGGTTTAAGGCCGCTGAAAGAAAAAAAGAAAGTCGGTGAAAGGAGGCTAGGCGTCTTGAGGAAAGGGGGATTCAAAAATGCGAAAGGGGGGGCTTAGTTTCCGAAGTCTTGAAGGAGGCATCGAGAGGGTTGGAGAGTCCATTTAATCTTTTTTAAGAAGGGGAGGAGGGAAATTGGGGAAAAGGGTCGCTTAAACGAGAGATTGGGCACGGGGAAAATATCGCCAGGTGAGAACCTGACGGGGAGGCGGACCAAGGGAATCCCAATAAAGTTTTCGCATTTCGGAAGAGAATCGAGAGGAAGCCCGGCAAGAAGCTTCCTAATAAAGGAAGGGGTTCTCGAAAGGATGATCAAAGCTGTGGAAGAGTCCAACGTCCTAAGACGTTGGAAAAGTTTCGAGCGCTTGCGACACGAAGGGGGGGCCCAAAACACGAGGGGGTCTTCGAAAAAAAGAAGAGGGGAAAAAGGGCCTCATGGAAGGGGGCTCTTCACATAAGAACTAAACCAAAAAAGAGGAGGAGTAAAAGAAGAAAAGGAAGATGCACTCAAGAAGAGGAAGTTTAGGCGGTTTGGGGAGAATTTTTGGGGGGGGGAAGATTACCGTCGAAAGGCCCGCTCAGAAAATTTTGAAAAAAAAAAAAAAAAAAAAACTGCAGGGGGGAAGTTACTTGGGGGTCGTTGGGATCAGCAGACCACGGAAAGCATAATCTTGAAGAATTCAAAGCGAAGGGGAAACGCAAGAAAAATGTGGGAGGGAATCAATGGGAACCTCCGAACAAGGAGGCACAAGAGGGGACTCGACGAGGAAAGTGCTGTTCCGAGGGGGAAGAAAGTGATAGTCACGAAAAGCTCAAAAGGGACCTGGACACGCACTACACGCGAGGAGGGGTCATTCCCATCAAATCTGCTAAAACACTAGAAAGGCGCATACGCCTGGGATCGTGAGGGAAAGGAAGATAAGCTTGCAGGAATCTCACTGGGGGTGAGAAGGATTTGTGGGGGGAGGGGGAAAAACGCTACGTGAATCCTAGAGAAAGGTGCAATCTGCTGTGCTAGGAACCTGAAAGAAAGGGATCAGGAAGTATTCAAGAAAGAGGAACCACGCTCTAAAAAAAGAGACTAGCATGAAGGAAAAGGCTCTCACTCCTATCACCTGGAATGGAAGGCTTTCTCCCTGGACCGCGTGAAGAAGCCCGAAAGAATTTTCACGGGATTTCTCCCAAGGGAAAAAGGCCGACGGAGAAAGGTTCACGCAAGCGCTCAAAAGAGTACCGGAATAGCGAGACAAGCGAAAAAAAAAAAAAAAGCTTGTCAGAATGCGGACGTCTGGAAAAGAAAAAAATTTCAAAGAGAATGGTTTTCCGGGAAGAAAGAGGATGGAGGATCTTAACCAGTGCGAAGAGGGGGGGGCCAAACAAGAAGCGCGCAAAAACCTCTGGAAAAAGAAGGCCCGCAGCCAGGGGCAAACTTCTCTCCTGAAAAGAAAAACCCCGCACTTGGGGGGGGGGGGAGTTGGGGTGGTAAAGGAAAGGGGTCGGGGGACAACATCTCAGGAAAAAGAGTTCAAAAAAAAGCTCTTGGCAAACCGCGAGGAAGATTAGAATCTAATCCTGCTACTCTCTCCTCGTTTGGGACTCGCTAAAAAGAAAAGGGTCAAAAGCAGGAATCAGCATACAAGGAAAGAAAGCTCCTGGAAGAGGAGCTAAAAGAGAGGGCCCACATCTTCTGAATCACCTCCGAGTCGCACCGGAGGGAGAAAGGGGCATATAAAATCTCAGAGTGGCTACGATTGTTCTCGAAAGGGGGGGGCGCTTAAAAGGAAAAGGCCAGACAGACCGTGTCAGTAGGTTGTTCAAGATCATATTGGGGAAACCGTCAACGGAAAGAAGAAGACTTAACTCGGAAAAAAAAAAACCGGGGCCGCCAGAAAGGGGATTTTCTGAATGGCAGGGAAAGTATACTTGGAGATCGAGAAAAAACGGAGGAGAAGGGAAGAAAGCCACCAGAGGAGGGGAGGACTAAAGTTAAAAAAAGGTCTTCGTTGCTGGAGGGAGCCGCAGGAAGTTGGCTGCGTTCTTAGGGGCCCTCAAAGGATATTTGCCAAAGAAGGAAAGAGAGACGGCCCTTTTCAGTGGCACATATCGGGAGAGAAAACCCGAGGAAAAAAGGAAAGGGGAGGCCTGGGAGAGGGCGATGGAAGTTGAGCAAAAAAGGCCGATCGGACAAGGACCGAGGGGGGAAGGAAGGACTGTTTCGCTCTTTCATAGGGCCATACCGTCCATGCAACTATGAAAGAGG
>Ga0179593_1631849_pt1 | contig 14341 bp, 9 predicted proteins | sample CZODoug2_1_08_16_FD_185931 | JGI IMG/M metagenome (GOLD analysis project Ga0179593, IMG submission 185931) | Vadose zone soil fungal communities from Angelo Coast Range Reserve, California, USA - CZODoug2_1_08_16fungal (PacBio error correction) | ecosystem: Environmental > Terrestrial > Soil >...
GGGAACCAAAAGAAAAGCAGAGGGAAAACCCTCATCTTAGGAGCAGCAAGTGAGCCTCAGGGGGGAAAAAGTTCGAGAGTTGGAAAAATCTCACTCGTGAGTATCGTCCCTCCTAACCAGCCGAAAATCAAAAAAAAGTAGAGGCCGTAGCGCTGTGGACTTCATGTCATTTCCAAAAACGTAGTAGCAAAACGAAACCATTCCAACCGCCGCGACAGAAACATGAATAATCCATCACAAAATGTGCATAAACTCGAGGACCTTAGAAGACCGTGATAAAAAGGAAAGAGAAAAAGACAATAAAGAACGGTATTTCCAGAGTAACGCGCATCAGAAGAGACGTGGCAGAATGTTAAGGGGCCATTAAACTGAATAATCTAAGGCCTAGCGGCCGATCACAGTAAAGAAAGGTGTGAAAATCGGGCGCCGTCAGGGCGAGATCGAAAAGCGAGTAAGGGACCCCCTTCGGACACGCCTGAAGAGATCACGAATCCACCGCCCGGAGCGTTGACGAGAGATAACAAAAAGGCACGAGGGGGGGAGGAAGGGGTCATCCTCTCAAAGAGGGAAAACCGATATCAGCTGTTCCTAGAGGGGATGAGAGGCAGAGGAAATTGAAAAGAAAAAAGGACTGTCTGGTGTTGTTGAGCGGTAGAAGCAAAAGGGTGAAATTTTGGCATTTGCTTCCACTTTATCGCCTAGTCACACATGTTGTGTCTAGGGGGTGGCGTTTGATTCCTTTTAAATATACGACGTGGGAGAAGGGGAGTGAAAGTCGGACGAAAAAGAAAAGAAGAGAAAGGGGAAAGACAGCCGTTGACTGATTGCTCACTCTTCCTAAAGCCAACGAGAGAGGCCTAAGTTAGCTATTTCAAGTATGTACAACTACGGGTTGGCGAGAGAGAAAAAGTGGAAGGAGAGATAGCTTCTTGGTTAAATTGAACTGCCGCAACAATCCTCTGAGGTACGGATGGTCAAATGTCTTCAAAAACGCGGGAGGGGACATAAAAAAGAAAACTAGAGGCTTGTGGACTACGGGAGAATCTTCACCCTCGAAAAAGAGGCTCCTTAAGAACAGCGGCTGTCGCGGGAGAAAATAGGGAAAAAAAGGAGAGAAAGGCAGAGGAAAAGAATTGAGGGAGCAAACGCGGAGCGGGGCTCATGCTGCTCATGAGTCCCACGCCGGAGTTAATCACCTAAGCGTGGGAAAAATTCACCAAGAGCGATAACTAGAAAGGGTGGTGGCTCGCTTCAGTCAAAAGCGGATGAGCGCTCGAGGGAGCAGTTGAGGCTAAGGAATGGAACAACAGGGACGGGTGACGAGCGGAAAAAGAGCTCAAAGAAGAGGGCTGGGCCTAACCTATAGACGGTGAAAACCGAGAATAAGACTCGCTAGGTCGATGGGTTCGACTCGGGGGGAAAAAGTACCGCTGACGAATCGGGAAAAAAGATAAAAGGAGTCGAAATTTTTAACGCTTTGAAACGTCTTCTATCACGAGGTGCGATAAAGAATCAGTCTCGGAGGTACGGCGTTCCGTCTCCTCGAAACCAGACTAAAGGGGGAAGAAGAGGGTCGGATAACGACGCTTCCAGACGGAAGAAAAAAAACCGATCAAAAGGAAGCTTCGAGATGTATCACTCGAATTCGCGGACGTCACGAAAAAGGAGAGAGATAATCCTTTCACCCAAAACGTCAGAACACCCTGCTTCCGGGGGGAAGTGCCGTAAGGAAGGAGATGCTATAAAAACTTTCGAACGGCTGAAGGTGGGAAAAATCGGAGGAGCTCGAGGGGAAAAGAAAGGAACGCGGAGGAGCAAGGATATGACTCCTCGCATCTAGTTTCGCATGTCCGTCAGGCACGCCAGGAAGGGGTAAGGTCGAGAGGGGACACAATGATAAGGACGAAAGGCAGGAGTCGATATCGTCGATTCCAAAGACGCTCCAGAGGTGTTTGGAATGGCAGCATGAGCGAAGAGGGCAGGCAGGTGGGGGAGGAGTGGGGTCTTGCTCGAGTTGGCTTGGCGAGTAGAAGGAACTCCAAAATAAGGGGGGAAAGGTGTGATGAAGAACCAGGGGTGAGGGGGGAGTCGCAAGGCAAAACGGAAGATATCCGCGGTCCCAATCTCTGGGAACTCCTCGAGCGGGGTGTAATCACGCGGAGGGAGTCTAGCGACCGGGGGGGGACTAAGAAAAGGTGAAGCGACGATTCTGCGGACGCTCTACGCTCGGCGACCCTTTGAGAGCACGGGAAGCCGTAAGCGGGTGCCGCAGCGTAAAGGGAGGGGGGTTCCTGTCGGAGACAAGAGGGAAAAGTTATGAACGCCGGCTCTGCAGAAGTCAGGAGGAGGGGTCTCAACACGGAGATGAGGAAAAAGAAAAAGATAGGGAGGAGATCTGAATACGCTCTTACGGCACCGGAACGCAGCTCACATCTCTTGGAGATAAGCCTTGCTGTGGCAAAGAATCAAAGAAGAAGGGAAAAGGACTTACCTCCTCCAGAAGTTACGAACCAAGGGTCGCCGAGCGTCCAGCGTCCCGAGCTCTTCAACAAATGGCGTAGGCCTTTTACGTAGCGGTCTGAAGGGTCTATCGACACGTAAGGGCACCCCGCGCGAAACCCTCAAATCCGTGGAAAGGGGAAGCGGGGGGGGGAGCGCCAAGCATGTTGGACGAACGTCCTGAAATGGGACTATTAAAGAGGCTCCAAGTCTACTCCAACGAGGAGACTCGAGAAATCGCCGCCAAGCAAGAGCACGACTCTCAAATACCGGTCGTTCGCTGGCCATACAACTCTAAGGTTGCTCGACGTCATCTCCCGCGCCAGTACTGGGACGGGGTAAAGGGTGGGGCGAGGAGCCAAAGGAAGAGGGATCATAAAAAGAGGGCGTAGCTGCGATGAGATGGCGACATACGACGCGGCAATCTAGCGACCTTAAAAAGTCTTGACCGCGAGACTGTCAGAAGTAAAAAAGGGATCCTACTTAATTTTGCTGCACTCGCAAAGTAAGTCGGCCGGGGTGAATGGGGGGGGGGGGAGGGAGGTGAAACTTTTAGGCAAAGAAGGTCGGGAAGCGGACATGGGTATCGAAAAAACTCAAAAAGGAAAAGAGACGCGAGAGAGCGGTAAATACGCTAAAGTATCTCTCAACTTGGGCACCCTGGGACTTCGTAGGACGTAAAAGACGGAAGCGATTCCTCACTTGCCCAGGGTCCTGGGGAAAGACACGTGAAAGCGGGCTCTACAGACGATCGCTCTTATCAAACCGTGTGCGATGAGAAAAGAGGGGGGCAAGCGGGAATCGCAACGGGTCAGCATAGGCAGGCCGTGACCTCTTCATCTTAAGATCCATTCCGCTTCTAATCAAAGGACCGAACTGCAGTCGGTTCGAGACATTCTAGAACGAACACCACAGAGATGGCATGCCGACCGGACGCCTCACCGCTCCGGACCGGCACGGCCGGGGCCCTTAGAAGGTGTATCGTGTAGAAGAGACCTACCAAGCTTCCTGCTAAAAGCTAGGGATCACCGTTCGCGCGCCCGGACCAGGGAATTCCGGGGCTCAGTTTGGGTGGATCAATAAACGGGGTTAGTAAAAATTCATTTACGTTACTTGAAAGGAGGCAAAATTAGACAAAAAGAGACAGGCAGGGCCGTCAACGGGGGGGAAGGACAAAGAATCCACCGAGGCGTATCTCTCTATCAAGGCTTCTCTCTCATATCCTAGAGTTATCTCTTACTTGGAAAAAAAGCACAAAACGACCAATAAGCTAGTGGGCGCCTTATGCCGAAAGATCACCAGAGGGGGAAGGAACAAAAAAAGACGGGACGGGAAGGTGACAAATATCTCGACTTCAATAGCCGGCCTCGCCGTCGAATAAAGGAAAAGGCGTTCGGGCAGTGATCCAAAAGGGTAGTTTAATCTCTTACAGAAAGACCTTCTCGTTGATCGGAAAGGTTACCATTCCTTAAAAACTATACAGCGAGGCTGGAAAAAAATTCTCGGAAGAAAGAAATAATAGAAAACACAAAAAAAATCTTTCTCACGACTACTGCCATGCAGCACACGAAAACGTCCAAGAGGCATATTATACAACCGAGAGAACCTCGAGACAGACTTCGCGGAGAAGGGCCCAACCGGACCGGGCAACGGTGATTTGACCTCGAAACCAAAGACTTGGCCCGGAGACGCAAAAGGAGGAGGCGAAAGACTGATAGGAAACCTCTTATAAAATGTTTTTCGCGTTGATAGAGGACACAGGAAAACCCACCACGACTGCGCTAAAAATGTTGGGGGAAGGGGAGGGGGGAAATCGATTAGGGGAAAATCCGAGAGGGAAAAGCGCTGATGAGTACTTCTTTAAAAAGGACGCCAGGAAAAGAGATCGGGCGTCGGGGAAATCGAGATCCAATCAAGATAGTGCTCTTCTAATGGGAGACATCTTAAGCCTCGGGTAAAAGGAAAGACTAATAGAAGGGGGGGAGGGGTTTGCTTCAAAAGAAAGGGGGGTGTCCACCAAAGGGGGGGAGTAAGTGGGGAGATTCACGGAGCGGCAAGACCGTCTGGTGGCTGAATGCGTCTCGTCTACGGCGAACATGAGGAAGGGGGTGAGAACAGGGGGAAAGTGGGGCATTGAAAGGGGTCGACGCGGGAAAAAAGGGGTTAAAGCAAACTCGGCGGCAGGAGGACGAGGGAACCAGCGCGGAATGGGCAAGGGGACAGGGATTTCACAATCTATCGGGGATGGCTCTGCGTGCGCTACCGAGGGAGGGAGAAAGCAAAAAATTAATCGAGGTTCGACAGGGGGTTGTAACGGTTAAGAGACCATAAAGCTGGCAGCCGCCGTCGATTAACGAGCGTGTCACAAAAATAGAGGCTCAACAAACCCAACGGAAGGAGGAAAGAATCGGGAGGAATAAGGGAAGGAGCGGATGGGGAGGCAGTCCTAACCGGATGCGCCGACAACCCGCTCGCAGATTCGAGAAGGAAAATCTCCCGGTGGGCGTACAAAAGCCCGAGAAATAAAGGAAAAAACCGTGGAAAGGAGGAAGAAAGCGAAACCGAAACCAAGCACCCTCGTATGGTAGTCGGTCAACAAGAAAACAGGTGATCAAGGGAAAGGACACCTCCCGGTTAAAGGAAAAGGAAAGGGGAAAAAAACTTCATAAAAACCGGAAAGGCTAAGAAAAAGGAAACCGGCAATAAGTAGAAGGGCCTTCCTCCTGCCTTAAGAAGGAACTCTGCCTGCAGGAAAAGGTCGGAGGAATTTAAAAGAAAAAAGGGGACGAGAATGAACATCCAGTAGCTTTGGGAAACCGAACGGGGGGCTAAAAGGCCGCGGAATCGGAGAGAAAAGGAGACGAGTAGGAAAAGAGAACAACATAAAAGAAAACCCGGGGGGGGTCACGACTACTCGGTAATCACGACCCGGGCAAACAGGACGAAGGTCAGTGGGGGGGTGAAAGGGGGAAAAGAGAGGGAGCAAAAGCAAAGACGATCATCTTTGGAATCGCGTCGGCTCTCAGAGGTAGTCACGCTGAGAAGAGGGGAAACAGGAAACTGGTTGCCAAGGGACCCGAGTGAACAGGACGATGTGAAAGTGCGCCAAGAGGCTACGAGAAGTGAGGAGGAGGGCTTGCACGGACTTTGGGTCTACTCTCAGAAGCTTCAAAGAGGTGAGGGAAAGGGAGGAGAGAGCTAAGGCGAGTTAAAGAACGAACGAGCACGGGAAGGCGCTCCGGATACGGGGGGAGCACGCTCTATCGGGGGGGGGAAACGGGCCAGAGAAGACGATACAAGAAAGAATCCGAGCAGGGCAAGATCTCGTGAGGGATCGGCCGGGCGGGAAAAATGGGGACGGAAGCTCGTGATGGGGAACCGAAAATAGAGGAAAAGGTACTGGACAACTTGTTATAAAGGCACCCTGCCGGGGTGGTACTTTGTCGTTAGTTACATCAGGCACCTCCCAAGCGACGTGCGGAAGGGGGTATGAAGTTATCCCGTCTCCAATATTCAACGCTATTCTCAGAGAGTTCTAGAGAGAGAAAGGCCTGGAAAAGAAAAAGGAGCTTTGTTAGACCCCCTAGGACCTTTCTCAAACGTCGATTCTCTGGCTTGCTAGGCCAGTCAGGGAAAATCAATAATAGTCCACGCAGAGAGGAAACGGTAGAGAACCCGCGCGCGAGGGAAAGGGTTATCTCTCGGAGTCAGTCCGTCCACTTCTGATCACAGGTCCCCGAGAATTGCACGCTACCAACGGAAAGAAAAACCTAGGGGGAGAAATCAAGGCGTATCGGGGGAGGAAAGAGTTCCATTTCTGAAAGGGCTCACCGCGCGGATAGAAAAAAGAACCTATCAGCGGGAACGAAAATCAAAACGCGAGTGACCAGAGGAAAGGGGGGAAACGAGGTCAGGGCAATCATCATCATTCTGGCGTCGCCTGGCAGTAGGAAGGTGGAAGCTCCCCTGCAGAAAAGCTTCGATCAAAGGGGGGGGATCAAGTGGGGCTCGAGGGGGGTCCTGCTCCTCAGGGGGAAGACCTCCAAAATTGCAAAAAGAATTTTTGAAGGAATGAAAAAGTCCCAGGGTTGAGACTTAACCGAATCAAAAGTGAGGATCGAAGGAAGCGCTGTCTGTTAGAAAACTTCTAGCAAGAGGAGTGAAAACGGAAACATGATCGGAAGACCCCGTTTCCAAAGAACTCACTTTAACCCGAAAAGGGAAAGGCTCTTTAAGTTGCGGGCCGAAAGAAAGGGAGGGCCGGCACCTTGGAGAAGGGGGGAGAAAAAGCTGACACTACGTGGAAGCGCGCTCCGGGGCACGCGCGATAGTTCCCTCAAGAAGAAGCAGCGGAAAAGCAAAAGGATAAAAACACAAAGGGACAGTTGGCTAATATGGACCAAAAAGCCTTGAAGAAGGAAGCAAAAACATTGAAGAGGCGAAAAAGAGAAAATGTCATGGGGGCCGCTACCAATGAGCTATTCAGGGGTGAAACTGATAGGAAAAAGGCTAGCTGCGTTGGGGGGCGGGCGAAAAAGCTCACACGAGCTTCAGGGGACCCTCAAGGCTCTGGGAAAAAATTTTGCTCGAGGTCCATGGGAAAGTTAACGTAGGAAGGTGGGATGTAGATCAGCGAACTTATCAGAGACCGGGCATGAACCTAAGGGCCCTCTACAGGGGGTGAACATCTCAGGGGAAAGCGCCCGTCAGGACAACAACCGACGAGGGCGGGGAGAGTATACGACAGAAGCACCCATTTTACGGAGGCACGTAACTTAATGGAGCGAACGTGGGGGATGCGACATCGGAGGGGGGTGATTAAACGCCTGGACGCGATTTGCGCTGCGTCCCGGGACACGACCTCTAAGGAAAAAAGGCGCCTTACAATCTCTCTAAAAAAAACAACAAAAAAACTGGGAAGAACGGGGAGGAGGAAAAAGCCGGACCAGCGCACATAAGGGGGGGGGTCGCTAAGCGTTCATACGAAGCAACGATTTCGCAATGACCCACTCCGAAAAAAAACGCCTCAGCGGAAAAGCCGTTAAGGGAGAACTCTCCGTCTGGGAAATCTAAGAAAAGATGGGGAGTAGAAAACTCCGGTTCTGTAGGGTCGCTCGATCGACGAAAATGGTAAAAGAAAAACTAATGTCGTCAAACCGATGGAGAAAAAAGCCGGCCTCAGAAGGGGGGGCTATGAAACCAGCAGGGGGTCGACGCTCCTGAACTAATGCACTCAGTACACAATGGAAGACAGAAAAAAAAAGGAGCGCTGACGAGAGCACTCGGAGGAAGGAAAACAAGAGCCACCTCAGAAAAAAAAGATTCATGTCTGTAGGGACATGCCAAAGTCGGTCCCTGATCCGAACGCGGAAGGCACTGGAAAGTCGAGGAGAATAACAGAAAAGACTAAAAAAAAACAAGAATGCCTTGGCGTGCTGAACTACCTAGCTGCTAAAAAGGCGACATATCCCTCGCGGAATCCGTAGAAAAGAAAGTCTGACCAGCGAGAAATCGGGAAGACGTCTAAGGATCGCATTAACCACGTAATTTGTCGGCAATCGCGGAAGAGTAAACGACCTGGTTAAAGTGAGGGGTTGTATGGGAAAGGAAGGAGATTCAAAAAGGCCTCTTAAGACGGATCCTCGATCGGGAATACTCAGCCCGTAAAAAGAAGCAAATGGCAAATGGGAAGGAGGAGAAAAAGAAGAAAAGCGTCTCAAGGGGGCGAGTCTTAAGTATCCGGACACGTCGCGCTCTCAGAGGAAAAAACGGTCTGGACGAACTCTCAAGACGAGCAGAAGCGGTATATCGAACAGGGAACCTGGGCCAGGCGACCGATACAGGGGATTCAGCCTCTGACCTCGGCATCGGGCTTGCAGGAAGAGTGAGAAGAAGCGTCGGATTCTGGTTCCCCGGGATCGGGGTTCTGACGAAACACCGCAGTCGCGACTGAGAGGGGGGGGAAAAGTCAAAGTAAAGGGGCGCAACCAACCGGCGATGAGGGACGGAAGGACATCGTGGCGCGTGGGGAGTCCAAGAAACCTACCAGCGCTCAGATTGGACTAAGGGAAAGAAAAAGAACGGTAGAAAGTTAAAAAGAAATTTGAGAATCTTTGGAGGGGTTCCAACGATTATGGGATGCAGGGGGCCCCAAAAATTTGGAGTGAAGAATAGGAGAACAGTTTGCGGGGGCCAAGAGTTCTTTCCCAGGCACAGCTCCTTGAGGAATCTCAGAAAAATAAACCCTCATGCGTGGGGCTAGGAGGGGGAAAGCCGTCTCGGGGGGAGAAAAACGGGGAAAGCCTGGAGTGGAAACTTGATAATCTCAACGTAAAAAACATCCTCTCTCGTATTTACAAAATCCCAGGGGATGAAAACGTCTGCATGAAAGCCTATATCAAAAAAGCTGCCTTGCAATCTCTTAACCAAAGAGCAGAGAAGGGGGGGGGCAAGACCTGGCTTAGAAGAGAGATGGGCGGCAGTCGGAGCAGGGAGGAAATAAGGGAATCTGAAATGGGTGAACTTCTCGCTACGTACGCAGGAGCGTTTCTATAAAGACGAAAAGTTAAACGGGAGAATCTTTTGGGCTCGTCTTTCGCATAAGTTCGCCTCGGGACTAAAGAGGAAAAAAAGCCAAAAGCCGACCCCCCCCGGGGACGAGTAGACCCAAGTCCGAAAAAAATCCTCGAGAAAAGAAAGCACGGGCTAGGAATTTCACACGGAAGACCAACCGGGCACCGGGCAACGTTAGGACCGGAGGACCAACGGTCAGGCCTGCCAAGTTAAAAAGAAGAACGCTAGGACGAGAAAAAAAAATCGCCTGTTTGCGGCGGTGAGATAGGGTCCTCACCCCACAACGGGAACGTCGTGAGCACGGGAGTCGGTCGGGATCCCGCGGCGCGAAAGGCGCTGATCGCCCTGCGCGTGCGGAGGGCCGGCCGGGGAACTCGACACGTTTAAAAAAGCGGACAAACGTTCGGGGACTCGGCAAAGGGGCGAATAATACGGAGTCATAGCTTTTTCGGTCCCAGTACATCGGGAGTCCTTCCACGTAAAAAGGGTAAAGGACGGGCGGCAAAAAGTCTTCTGCAAGGTTGGACGTCTTCGGTTCTATCCTACCCTCGAGGGGCGCCTCACGGGTAGAGGAGGGGGGCTGGAACGCGAGGGGCAAGTGGAAATAACGAACTGCGGTCACGGGTGGACAGAGAAGCGGCCCGTGCAGGACGAGAACTGCCGAGAAGAACAAAACCAACCGCCTTCAACGTGAATCATCTCGGGGCTCTTCGTGAGCTGAACGGAACTCTGCTAAGAAATAAGGTTGGGGAGCGAAGTCGTTTCCGCGTTCACAAACTCGAGATAATCGACCGCCGCCGCTATTACGACGTCATTCAAAGATAGCTCAACAAAGTAGAGAGGAAAGAAGGTGAAAAGAGTAATCCGACGGGCTGGACGCGCGGTGGAAGAAGTAAGAAAACTCCGCCAGGAAACCCGAAATAGGGGGGAAAATTCAGGGAAAGAACAAAGGAGTGCGGGAAAAGCACGCCGAGCAAAATGACCTTAAAAGTGACGGCGGCGTGCAGGAAGGAAGCGCTGGAATCGAGCGGCAAGAGGAAGCCGGAAAGTCAAAGAAAGAAGGGGAGGCCCCCGCCGCGTAAACTGAACCGCCACCAACTGCACCTAAAAAGAACCAGGCGACCGGAGCAGAAAAGAAAGGCGCTGCCAAAGTATGAGCCAAAGCGACGGGCGCGTGTCGTCGGGAAACTGTACTTGGTCAAAACCCCATAGGAGCCAGGCCGAGCAGCAAGAGGACACTAGGTTGCCGACGATTGCGCGTAAGGGGGGAAGAATCACCGGCGATAGAGGTGGCGCAAAAAGAAAAGATAAATCTTCCTCCAAAGGGATCCCGAACGAAGTCGTCAGCACCGCAACAGGAGCTTCAAGTCCTTTGGGGTGAAATAGGGAGCTGACAAAACATGCAGGGGATTCCTAGCTGCTAAAAGATAGCGTACATCGGTACGCAGAAAATAATGGTTTGGCGCTACCAATCGGTGGCAAATCCAAAAAGGGCGGAAACAGGATTGGCGGAAGTAAGTGGTTCTACTAAAAGACGGGCGTCCAGTGAACAGTGCCGTCGTCCGCAAACGACCGAGGAAGGCGAACTAAGAAAAAAGGGACGGAACGCCAGGCGAATTCTTCCGGTCCGCGAGTTCCCGAGTCGTCGTAAAAAACTCAGCCTGCCGCACAAGCGTGGAGGGAGAGAAGCGAGCCTTCTCTGGAGAAAGATTGAAAGCTGGGAGATCCACGGGGGCAGTTCTTTGTCGTAAGTCGAAACGACGCGCAGGCTGGGAAGAAAGGTGTGAAATCTGGACTAAAGCGCCGCGGCGTGGAGAGGCTCGCCCCCGAAGGGGAGTCGTCGAATGTGCACCAAGGAGCTGTAGCTTGTTCCTGTAGCAAAAGAGGAAAGCGGTGGGCTCAAGACAGTCACGGAAGTTTGGGGCCCGGGGGACGAAAGCACTCCCACGCTATTTAAAAAGTAAAGGTGTCGCTCGCGCGAAGGGAGGGGGACGCTTCAGAGTAAAATTCTGAGCCGCCTGCGGGCAGGGACAGTTGCGCTACCCACGGACAGGCAGAGAGGGGGTAGGGGGGAGGAAGGGACAGCAGCTGCATGCGAGTCTTTATGAGTGGTGGAAGAAAGATAGAGCGTGGAACCCTATAAAGACGAGGATGAGGTGAAGGGTCCGACACCACGAGGGCGAGAAATTAGGATCCGCCTTTCCCAAGGAAACGAAATCGTTTCGTCACCAAACTCGTCGGACGTAATAGGGCGAGAATAAAAGGACAAGGGGTGAAAACTCGCCATACTCCGCAAGGGGAGCGTGACGGTCGTAATGAAAAAGTCCCATTGCTCCAGTTGCGGACGGAAGAGGAGGAACCAGCCGTACCAATAAAACCGCTCCGCGGACTTCCCACCGCTACCTGATCGTAATCCCAAAGATCTTCCTTTAACCGTCAAGAAAGGATCGGCCCTTGGAACGCAGGAGCTCGCGAACAGTAGGAGAGACAGAGTCTTCGTCTCCTTAAAGACGAGCTCGCTCCTTGAGGTTCAGAGAGGATGTCCCCTCGGGAAGGTTTAGAGGAAAAAAGGACCGTTGGGGGTCTCTCGCACAGGCCGAATGCTCGCCGACCACCGTCAGGAGGGTTTCCACCGATCTCGTTGTCAGGGAAGAAACGAGGAGGGGAGAGCTGCGGGGGACCGTCGAGTTGGGGGGATCTAGTGCTGCGATGACGACTAAAAGAAACTGTGAGTCGCAGACGTGTGCTCGATCGGAAAGGAAAGAAAGAAGCCACCAGGAGAAAGTAGAGACCAAAGCGGAGGGAACAGGAAGGGACGCCTCTATCTTGGGGGGATAACCATCGTTCGTGGTCGTCTGAACCCGTAAAGGAAAGCGTTTACTGAACAGCCTCCGACAGGTGACACGAGGAGAGGGGAAGGAGTATACTCTAAGGGAAAGACGAGAGCAAGAATATGGATAGGGAAACTGCCATGGGAGGGCGTCCCTTGCGACAAGAGGTATCGTTTGATGAAACGCGTATAACACGGAGGGTCGAGATCCGCGAGTCTCGATCGCCTTTATCTCTCAAAAAAGGGGAAAATACTAGGAGAAGAAGGAACCGGAAGAAGCTGTGTCTCTGAGCACGTTTCAGAAAAAATCCAAGGACAGGACGTACCTCCTCCTTCCCGTTGACCGAAAGCCGCGCAAGATCCGCCGTTACGCTGCCAAGGGATTCAAAAAGTCCAATGGTAAAAAACGTCTAACCGGAGAAAAACAGGGGCGAAAAAAAACGCAGTGCTGGACATAACGCTCGAATCGACACGACATGGGCTCCAACCCTCTAAAGAGGACGTCCCGATTGCGACCGCGCCAGAAAGCTTTAGAAAGGGAGCGAAGATCCCTAAAAAGAAGGTTAAAAAATTGGGCACAAGGGATCCATCTCTTTCTTTGATCGGCGAACAGAACGCACTCGACAAGACTCTCGAGCAAAGAAGACATCGCCCTGGAGAGATTCTTGAAGCCATGACACCATCTTTTGCACGACGGGCCTCTCCTCGCACCTGAAGGGGACGCTAGCATCTTCAGCGCGCGGAAAAAGAGCCCACAGGAAGAAGGCGTGGATACAAGAAAGTCGAAAAACACTGCAAGGTCAGACATAGCCTCGAAAGAAAGGAGCGCGCGTCCACGGAGGTGAACGAGCGATCACTCTCGACAAGGGAATGGCGAGAACGCTTAATTGGAAAAGAGCCCGGCGGGTGGAAAGGGAGTGACTAATTTCTCGGAGTACGGGTCCGTCTGCAGAAAGCACAGATCACGAGGCGATTAAGGAGAACTGGACGTCGCGCAACGAACAGACACCTTGGACTTCGGAGGGTCCGACCGTCAAACAAGCTCTGGTGACTTTCGGCTGCTATGATCCGGCCACGTAACGCGGGGCAAGATAAAAAAGCGCCTGAGAGTCAAGATGGAACAGGGGAAGACCGCCAGCGACGATCAGCATTGAAATAGTGCAGGGCCTGGGAGACGGAACGGGAAACCAGAGGAACTCTCGCTGAGGGGTAGGGGACGGGTTTCCCCTGCTGACTTCCTTGACCCACCAGAGCTCGTGGGAAAAAAAAAACCGGAAACCAAAGCTCGAAAGCCGAAAGAGAAGAACGAGGTTTCCATCCGTACCTTAGCAACGCAGCCGACGAGCGCAGAAAGGCCTGACGAAGAGAAAAAACACCGGACTCTCTGCAAGTTGAGGCAGGTTGGGTGAAGCTTTCCCGATTAGTTCAAACTGGGCTACAGGGGAGGATCAAAAAGATCAAGCACGTGACCACACGAATGGCGGCGCACAGCACCTTGTTGGACATTCAGGATCTTCGTTTGGCTCGCTGAGCCACTCCTCTGAAGAAAAAAAAGGAGCCGAAGGGAGTCATCGATCTGAAAGGAGCCGCGCGAAGTGGAAGAACTTTGGGAGGAGGAGGCGTGCTGCGCCGTAAGAAAGCAAAAATTCGAAAAAAAATAGCCTGCGCTCCGAGACCTCCCCCTATAGGCCTTCAGTCGGAAGGGAAGTGACTGACAAAATTATCGTCATGGGGGGGAAGCGACACTTCGGGAAAAAGTGGAGACAATACTCCTCAGGTCCCGTTCGCGTTCGCGACTGCGAAGATAGCGCGACGACGGGGACCCTGCACAAAAGCAGTTCCAAGTCGAGACAGGAAAAATATCCGCGATACTCTTGTAAAGCTCGGCGCTAAGGCCGCCCTGGTCCGAGAAGGCACGTGAAGGACCGGGGGGAGGGGGGAAACACAAAAAATCTGAAGTCAACGCCATTCTCGCCGAGGCAGAAGCTAGTAATCGATGATCTCCTTGTAGGCTGAGCAACACATTTTCATCAAAACGTAGAACATCCCAGAAGTGAGGTGTTCGTAGATCAACCACTCTTCCGCGAGGAGAGCGCTTATCGCCTTCTCTTGAAGCCGCCGAGGGGAAAGAAACTGAGAGAAATGAAGGAAGGGGCCTCAGTAAGGAGGGTACAACCTCGCGGCTGATCGTCCTCCGCATGCGGTCTCTCTTCGAGCGCTGGGTATGGAACCATTAAAAAAACAAATGGCTCCTACAACGATTCCGCAGGAGAGTCAGCGCACTCAAAAGAAAAGAACTTCTCTAGGGCCGTTTCGTCTCGGTTCTGGACACGGTCGCCTGGTGTCGCCGGAGTGTGGCCGTTTCCTTTTCAACGAGAAAGGAGCCTGGGCTGTTTCAATTCTGTAAATGGGTGGTTTGGGAGTGTGCTCTTTTTGTTT
>Ga0179593_1452079_pt1 | contig 14340 bp, 17 predicted proteins | sample CZODoug2_1_08_16_FD_185931 | JGI IMG/M metagenome (GOLD analysis project Ga0179593, IMG submission 185931) | Vadose zone soil fungal communities from Angelo Coast Range Reserve, California, USA - CZODoug2_1_08_16fungal (PacBio error correction) | ecosystem: Environmental > Terrestrial > Soil >...
GGCAGGAAAATACCGAGGGGGCGGACAGTAGAGGGAAGGGAGACCCACCTTGGGAATCAAACTGTTTGAAGTCAACAGAGTGAGCATGCTTCTCGCGGGGGGCCGTCGAACCTTGACCAGCTGGCACGGGGATAGTAGTCACAAGGTTCGCGGGGGGAAAAAAGAGAGGTAGAAAAAGAAGGGAGGGGGAGAATCTCGATATCGCGAAGCACGAAGGGCAGAAAAAGAGAGTATTCACAGATGGTCAGAGCGATGTCCGTGCGTGTTCAAAGCGTCAGAAAAAAAATTGGCAACGCAAGCGTTCTTCCGGAGGAACAAGTTCAAACCGGAAAAAGCACAAAGAGACGGACTGTCTCGAGTACTGGCAGGTATCAGGTGAAATCACCACTCATAGGAACGAACCACCCAGACGATGAGGCGCTTTGCGATCTCTTCTTCCTTAATTACTATTGAATCTTGAAGCGCAGAGAAGGAAGCCGCTTGACGTGAATTTAAGGGGAACAGATAGGGACCGGGGTGGAAAAAGGCTCCAGATATTTGTGCTTTCCAGTAGAGAAATCAGAAAAAAGCGGCTTCCTTCGGGGCTGCGCTAAGATGCTTAAAAGGAACAGTCCGCAAGAGTGAATCATCCCCGTGAGAAAGGTAAAGCACAAATAATGGGCCCTGGAAGGAGTCCGAGAATGGTGTCCGCATCCAAGACACAAAAGAGTCCATTGGGTATTGGTACTGGATTCTTTTCGGTCTGGGGGGGTTCTAAACAAGGGCGAGTCGGTTTAAAAAGGAACTTCCCAAGGGAGGGAACAACTTATTGGTCACAAGGTCCTGGGATCGTCCATATGGGAGAAAAAGAAATCTGTGAAATGATTGAGCCTCCCCTTTATGCGAAGTTTCCTCAATCACCGGGAGAAGAGCCTGGCCTCATTTAGGCCGGCCGAGGGAAGATTCAATCTAATTTGAGTTAATATGGGAGGCCTGGCGAAGCAAAGGAACTTACCATCGACCCAGGGGGAAAAGCAGCACCAGAAATGACTGAGTCAGGAATAGAAAGAGAAATATTAAGTAAGTGGTTATCATTTCAAAAATACAGCGACAGGCGAAATTGATTCTGATCCTTAATTTCGTATCACTTACTCAGGTAACTGAAGGACCCGTAAGAAGGTTAAAAAAGGGGAATACCGGACCGGGGCCAGCAGAAAGAACAGAATACGCTTTCCATCCTAGAAGGAGAGGTGGGGGTATGCAAGAAAGATCAAAGAACAGAGTGAAGGCGGAGAGAGCACGGTACAGAACAGGGAAGGGTACGCTCAACTGAGTCTTCTGCCGTTGAGCTTCAGCAGACTCTCAAACGTAAGGTGGTAAGGTCCGAGGATGAAAACCGGAGAGCAATATATCTTCCAAGATCCGGCCGCCTAAGGGGGGGGAAAAAAGGGAACTGCGCGCTCCTGTTAGTCAAACTCAAAAGAAACAGGAAGTCCCAGGGGAAGCAATGATCAAAAACCAGGGGAGTGCTCGCTGCAGGCTGTGCCTGGGGGCGGGACAAGAAACCCCCCGGTTGGTCCAGGCAAAAAGTCCACATCAGGGACCTCTAAACATAGTTAGGTAGAGCAAAGGTTAAACGGGGAAGTTCCGTCTGCAAGGAACCGGGGGGAGACTGGTAATGTTTAAAAAGGAAAACCTCTACAAAAACGGGGCGCCACCACATACACGAGAGGCGCAGAGAAGTGAAATAAAGAGAGGGTTGGGGGCGGCCGTGACATTCAAAAGGATGGAAGAGGGTTCCGAATGACCTGGACGCAGCGGCAGGCGTGAAGGAAAGCGCTAGTTCACTGGAATGGTATCAACTAGCTCGAGAGAGGATTTGCTACCAGAGCTGGGACAAGGGGAGGTTGGAAGCGTCAGCAAAGGGCAACAAGGGAAGATAGAAGGAGTGGTACTAAAAGAGCTCGTTGCTTAAGTAAACCTCCGGATGAATGACCTGGGTCGGGAATAGGGGAGCGAGGGAAGAGAGACTAGAGCCATCTGCCAAAACAGAACAGAAATAAAGGAGGGGGAGTATGCAACTAGATGGTCCTCAGGGGTCAGAAAAAGTGGAATGAGTGAGAACAAAACCCAGTGCGCTCACAAAAGAGGAAACCATCAAAACGCTTTGGTAAGGGGAAATAAGGATCGAAGGGGAAAGACCATCCTAGGGAACACCAGTGATCGGTAGGAGAAGCCAAGATTGCGTTCCAACCCCTCAGAAAAATTTAAGGGGCTTGGAACATAGGTACGAGGTTTCGGGGGAATAATAGTACGACACTTGACCTTGCGCAATGAAGTACATTCAGGAAAAAATCCTCACAGAAGAGGGATGGAACTGCCCCCGGGAGGCGAGCCGACTTTTGCCTCGTTATTATTCAGGATGTGGAGGGAGTCAAAAGGGCTGTAAAAATCGAGCAATGGCAAGCGAGTCCTCACGGTGAAGAGGAACTTAACGGGGAAAAATAGGATCCATTAATGAGAGTGATTCCAAACAGAGAACGATGAAAAAATCGGTCGAGAGAGCGCGCAAGTCGATTTGCAAGGGCAACAGATGGGGCGCCAGCAGGGGTATAAGGAAGCTTCTACTTTTCTCTGTCATGGGGCCAAAAAGAAGGCGGCTCCGGCTCGGAAGCCGAAAGAACACAACAAAGGGGAGGAGGAGGGGAAAAGAGAGGTGGCAGAACGGGGAGGGCCTGGTATTGGGGAAAAAAGGAATAACAAGTATCTCTCAATGAAGGCACGCAAAATAAGAAGGCAGGGGGGAACTCGCCTTGCAGGGGGCGAGATCGACATCTTGGAACTGAATAGCGATGGCAAGCCCGCGGGACGAATGGTTGGAGACCCAAGGGAAGCTATGCCTCGGGATTGATACTTAACGTTCGAGAGGGGTGGAAAGCTCCAAACTTAAAAAGGGAAAAGGAAATCAAAAAGGGACGACTACGATGCATCGTATTAGGATCCTTTGGGGAAAAGGGCGGGACAGCAGCCTAGGAGCTGGGCTTAGTTTTACTTTAGAATCGCCGAGCCTTTCTCAGAGAAGTCCAAAAACCAACAAGGGGGGGGTAGAACACAATGTTCCATAAACCAGGAAAGGGAGAAGAGGGTGTAGCCGAAGAAAAGCCCTTTTTGGACTTAAAAATACGTTGAAGGGAAGGGAGGGGAAAAAAAGCCTTATGGGGAGCACGACCGAAAGGGGGGACGTTAGGGAATGTGGGTCGTGGCTAGAAATGACTTGGGGTTTGAAAAGAGCAACTGGTGGGGAGAATCTCTCTAATCTACGGTGCATAAGAAGTAGAAGAGAGCCCAGGCTTGGGGGAAAGTTGTGCCAGAAAAAAGGCTACAAGGTAAAGCGCGCCATATTACTACAAGGGCTAGGGAGGGATAGAAGTGACGGCAACGACATCTTGAGAAAGCCGAGTCAACGGGGGGGACTATTTCCGGAAGCAGAAACCGTGTAAAGTGGACAAACTGTTCTCAAGGCAGGAGCGCTGATGGGGAAGACCGAAGGGCAAATAGAGCGTCCTAGCGCGGGATTTAAAGCTCCAAACTGACATCAGGAATGGCACGGCGCAAAAGAAAACTCTCTTATTACATGCGACGAGACGCGACTGTCCTGTGGGCTCGGGTTTCGGGCTTCTCTACGCATGGAACAACGGGGCAAGTTGCCGGGGGACCGGAGGGAAAGGGAAACATGGATAGCACGACCACGATGGTTTTAATATTTCAACGGCTTTTTCGAGAAACGGCCGTGGAAACGTTGAGTACCGGTCTCCAAAGACATCTCTCCAGTTTGTAGCCTGCGGGGAGAACTGCGAAAATGGGAAGGGACTCAAGACAGGAGAGAGAAGGTGAAAAATGGTTCTATGGAAAGTAAGACGCCGGCAGCTGGGGTAGTGAATTTATACGGTCAAAGAGGGGAATGACAAATTCCTCTTCCTAGAAGGCGACAGAGAGAAGCAGACGTACAGAGGGGGGGAACTGACCCATGGGGGATTTAATGACAGCTCTCCTGCACGAAGGGCTGGGAGAGGGTGATAAAAATAGATGTTCCAATAGGAAAGTCCTTTCTGCCGGGGCCTGGATAACAGGTCGGGAAGGAGGAGCTACGGGTTTAAGTTCAATCATGACGTGCTACTCAATTAGGGGAAGGACACAGGGTAGCGGCGTGAGCCATAGCAGTAAGAGGGGTCTATATCTGTAAGTGCAAGGGGGTACAAGTAATCCGGGAGTCGTTTCCAAGAGCGGTCAAAAGAGAGGGGAAGCCAGGGAACGGCAATATAAACTCACAGTAAGCTAAAGAGGGAATCCAGTTACTGGAAGACTCTGGGGGCATCTCTGAGACGGTGCCGAGGCAGAGGTTGGAGAAAGATTCAATCGTGGAGAAATCATGGGGAAGGGACACAGTAAGTAGTTTGGACGCAATCAGTGGTTAAAGAAGGGCGTAAGACCTCTGGTCCAAAAGCACGTGTTGCTCCATCCAAAAAGCCAATAGACCCAAACCATCATAATGGCGGGCGTTTCAAAGACCACATGAGAGAGACGAGAGCTCAAGTAGTTGGGTGATGGACCTCTCAAAGGGCATCAAATTGGAGGGATCGATCGCTCAAGTGGCAAGAAAGCATCCAGAGAAGACAGAGGCGCAGGGAAAAAGGCTAGAAGATCCAAGATTCTGCTCTTTACCAACCAACAGTGGGGCCCCAATAAAATGATCACAACATCGTCATCGGGGATCAGAAAGCGGGCAGGAGGAAAAGAACCAGAGGAATAGACAGCATCACGCAATCCTTCGGTTTGGTCTAGGAATTGGAGAGGGTTGTGAAAAGTACCGGATAAAGGGGGGTCCGATCGTGGGGCGGGTAACTTGGTGACGAAGAGGACCGCAAAAAAGGGTGAAAAGGGGGGGGAGGATCAGCGCCTCCCTTCACATCCCTACATCTTAAGGCATCTGTAACTCAGCGAGTTGGGATGCGGAGAAGGAGTGCTCTTATCTCTCGAGCGTGGTCTAAACTACTACGTTGCCGCAATACTGGAGAAAAGAAAAAGGTTTCAATGGCAAGTGTTGACGGAAGCCCCGCTAGAGCTTCTCAAGAAGGGAACCGAAAGTAACGGGGGAAACAGTTGTTGCATGAACATTACGCAACCTTTTTGAGGTGGAAGGGAGATCTCTCAACAAACAATCAATATTCGTAGAAAGATAAGGAGCAGAAAATAAAAGCATGGTGGCGTACAGGGTCATGTCACAACAGGACGGGGATCACAGGTATCATTTAAAACGAGGGGCAAGAGACATGCCGAAATTCACATTGGCAACGTTTAAAAGGGCTGGCTGCCAACTTTGTGGGTACCACCGGCCGGTCAATAGCGATGAAGCAAACGCGAACATCCAAAACACACTCCATTGTTCAAAAGAGATTCGACAGAGGCATTGCAGATGGGCCTTGCTGGTTCAAGTGGCGGAAAGATCCGAAACGGGGAAAAACCGTGCGGGAACTCGGGGAAGGAAAAACCAGGAAAGAAAAGCCATCGGACGGCTCGCTTCCTGGAGTATCCTTAAACAACACGCAGAATGAATCAGGAGGGCGAATACTCGGAATACGGACGATGTGACCAGCCAAAAGACGCGGTGGGAGGAAGTAAGAGGGGGGAAAAACACAGCGCGCCGGGGTGGTCAAGCGTAAGAAGATGGGGATCTCCCAAAGGGCGCGAAAGGGGGGATCGACAGGGTCTTCTACGAGCTTAGGGAGGACAGTGCCAGGCACGGAGAGAAAGCGCAAAAGAACCCAACTTATGGGCTCTTAAGGCCGGTCAAAAGAAAAGAACTGGCCATGCGCTCGGAAGGTGGGAAAGTGCAAGAACGCCCGGCCAAGGATGGGAGGTGTAGGGGTAGAGGTCGGGATTGGCTGCGAACAGGCGCCTTTCTACAACAGGGGGAAGAACGTCCCGTTCCTGTCAACAGGGGCACCGGGGAGTCCCTTTATCTGGGGGATCCAGATTGAGAACCGGACGGGGTTCGTGAATGATTGGAGCCCCCGGGACGCATAGGGTGGAATCGTCCACCGAATCGAAACCGTCCCAGATTGGAGCCGGAAGATTGAAGGGCGCTAAGTTGATGGAATATGGAGAAGGGAAGACTCGACTCGGACCAGCGCAAGTGGAACGCCGAAAAAAGTATCAACATTTGTAAGGGGCACTAGGAAGGGTATCATTTTGAAACGTTCAACCGCGACCGGCGAAATTGAGGGGAACGTACGTAAGCCAACGGCCTGCTTGAAACCCCCGTAGTCTTTCAGGCCTTTATCAAGGGGGCCTCCGGCCCCCGTGGGGGGAAAGCAAAAGAAGATTCACACTGACGCCTAATTCTAGTGGGGGTAGCAAAGAGAAAAAGGGACTTCGAGAGGGCGGGGGGAAAATCAACAGGGTATATACATCTTTTCAAAAGGCATAAGCAAGTCTTCGTCAGGCGGACTCTCGAGCAACGTTGGGGGGAACCTTTCACTGAAGGGCAACCTCATCAGATATCCACGCAAAAACGAGAAAAAGGGGGGGAAAGAAGATTTAACCAGGGGGAAAAAGGCACAGCTCACTGGAAGTTTATCAATACCAAAGATGCAGCGCTCCATTATCACCACAGATTGAGCTCTGATTCTTTCTTGCGTCAGGTGGCGCTCAAAGAACGAAAGGACGTGGTCCGGCCTACGAACCCATCAGAAATCACAGAGCCGAGGGACTCCCGGTTCCAACTTTCCATGGGTCAAGTTTCATTCACAACTCTGGTGTTGCGCGGATCGAAACGCACAAAAACGCTGGCTGCAAAAACCAAAACTAGCGGGCAAAAAATGTCCCTCGGGTTGTTGTTGGCATCAGGAAGAAAACTGAGGGCGTGCCGGGGGGAGGAGGAATCCAATCTTCTTGTTGGGGTACCGATCGTGGCACGAAGACCGGGATCCCTAGAAGGTCTCTCTCTCACAGAGGGGTAGGGACCAGGGGCTGGCGGGGTCAAGTCACCCCGGTGAGATCCGGCTTTTCCTCAAGGTAACTCTGGCTGTACGCGAAGAAAGAACACTTGTTAAGAAAGGGGGATCCGGGTCCAGAATATGCCAATCTAAAAACCACAAAAGAAACCTACTTCTACGTATGCAAGTAGCGCAGTCAGATGAGCAACCGGAGGCTACCAAAAAGAAGGAGCGCCTCCAATCTAAAAGACAACTAGCCTTTCTGGGGAGAAAAATCGCTTCGGGTTCAAAAAAAAAAACCCGTCCCACGTCGAGTCAGTAGAAAGCCAAAGGGAGTTGGCTGAGTGCTACACTACGGCGCCATGGTCAGGAAACGGAACGTTTTAGGGGGAATATTCGGCAACGACATGAGAATGAGGACCGATACGACAAAAGGAAGACTAAAGCGGACTGCAACTCGGAAACCTTAGCCTACTACGATGGACGTAAATTCCTTGTTTGAATGGACAAAAGGGCACTCGATAAGTTGGGTATCTGGTAAAAAGCCGATGTAAAGGACGTGAACCCAGGGAGGCGATCAACTTCACTCGGAGGGCAATCCTCTTTCCATCTTCGATCTTCACGGAGGGGGGGAAGGGAGAGGACCCTGGCCAGGATGGGCTGTCAAGAAGTTTGCAGGGTACCTGTACGAGATAAAGGTATATTCATGCACAAACCATTAGGTCTTCACCCTCGCTAAAAAAAAAAGGAGAGGAAAAAAAAAGGAGACGAGCAACGAAAGAGCAAGGGGCAGTGGAAGACTAAAAAAAAGGCTCGCTTCATGGAGGGAAAAAAAGACAGAAGGCACTTTGGTCGCGAAAGTGCCGCAGAGGAGGGAGGTAAGGAAAAGACCCAGAGTGAATCGACTCCCATGGATAAAACCGTGAAAACGACGAGCTTAACCTTAAGGCGGCGCGTGTGACAGCAGGGTCCCTTCACAGCCGGAAGACCAAACGGGAAGGGAATAGATGCATCGTATGGCTAAGTTTCCTCTGGGGGGCAAAGAAGTCAGCCTTCCTGTGCCATATCTAAAGAGATCTCGAAGTATTCAAGAAAACATAACGGAAAAGGAACCATGGACCAAGGAAATGGAGAAGCGGAGGTGTTTTAAATTAATCAATCCCCCGTTGCTCGACTCTTGGAACTCTGGGGTAAAGATGTTCTCACGAGCGAAGAGGGGGAGGGGAGGGGAAGGAGATTGGGCGGGCGCGGAGCGGGGGGGGGTCTCACGAATCACGGGGGGATCAGATGCGCGACTACGTTCAAGCCGTGAGTAAAAATTGTTTCGGGAGCCTAGATCGACGGGAAAAAAGGGGAGGACCTTGAACAAGGTCGGAGTTGCGATCGCGGTTTTAAGAGAAAAGCATCTGGAGAATCCGGACTTCACTTGTGCCTGCTGCCCGGAAGATCCCCTGGGTCAAAAAGAGAGCAAGATCGAAGCAGACTGGGATAACATGTTATACGGTACCTTACGCCGTTAAAGGCTCCAAGGACTGTACCTCCGGCTATGCAACCCTCGGGGGAAGAGACCGCTCGATGGCTGGGGGGGGGAGGAAAAACGGGGGTGTTGGGGGGGTTCTGCGGCTCTCTCGCAAATTACAACGATTGGGCAGCGGCCAGGCAAGCGGGAACCGGGGATATCACTACAGCTGATTGTAAGGCGAAGGATCAACGAGGGGTTACATCGCACCGAAAGATGAACATAGCGGGGGGGGTAGACTGGCGGCGAGGCCCGGTTTTCTTTCAAATATCGCGGGTTCCAAATGTCTCAGACAATTCGAGAGGAAAATAGGGGGATAGTGGGGGCAGGGCAGAGGGGAAAAATTTCCGGAGGAGAGGGACTGACCGATCTCAACGAATACCGCCAACAAGATGTATTCCCTGGTGTACCGTAGCTAGCGAGTTGGCTCCGAAATCGATTCGCGGCGGCAGATGAGGGAAGGGATCGGGCCTGAAAGACTGAGGAAAGGCGGCAGCTGGTGTTGAGCAGGCCAACGGTTCATCGCGGGAGCCCAGAAGAGGAGATATCGGGACATCATCAAAGGGAAAGCGTTAGGGGGGGAAAAGTCGCGGTCAGAGCACGAGACTGCAGACAAGGAATCCCATATTAGCACCTGCGCTATCATTGACCCATGGATAGTCCGGCGCGAATGCCGAAGGGGGAAGAAGCCGGGGCTCAAGCATACGGAATTCGGGCGGAGGGCTCAGGTAGACCGATCCCAGGAATCGGTGACATCATGGTAGGGACGTGGCGTTCAAGACGGCGAGTTGCGCAGAATACAAGAAGAAAATCGACAACATGTCCTGCGCCTGGACTTAGCAGAAAAAGTTTGGCCGTTCACGATCGAATGGGTGCGCGGAGACGCAAATGCCGCCAGGAGCAGCAAGAGCAAGCGCGGACCGGGGAAGAGGGAACAGAAAAATGACTTTAAGCGACGGGGGGTAAACCTGACGGGAAAAGCGCGGCTAGGAGGGGGAAGAAAATCAGATTGACCGGCCGAGGGATTCGCCCACATCGGGAAAGAGTTCATTGATGATGGGGGGGGTATCAGGGGGGCCAGAAGGCGAGAAAGGCCAGGGGGAATCTGGGCCGGGGGAACGGGGGAACGAGGCCCCAAGACCGGGTCTTTGCCAAGGGTTGCCGCCTGACAGAATCTAGGAGTGAAACATCACGAATAGGTTCGAATGTCGGAAGCGGCTTTGCCTCTATGAGAGAAAGCCGCCGGCGGGGTCACACTAAAGGGGGCCACAAGGGGAGGGGCTACCTAGGCAATGTGCCATGGGGTTTGACGGGACCCCTGCTGCCCAAACCTGAACACAGGTGAGGACAGAAGTACACGAAGTCATCTTTCGAATGTATGGAAGACTCAAAAACAAAAAGGGAGAAGATAAGAAAATACCAGCATTGTGCGGGGATCAGGGGGAATGATCACTTGGTACTGGTGTTCTTCTTGAGCAGATCGGGGGCAAAGAGACACATTGCTATGTGCCAGGTAAGGGAGCGGGGATTATGTAGAACAAGTCTGAGGAGAATTCGCGATGAATGGAAGAACCGGCTTTCAACCCTAGATTCGTTCACAGTTCTCGACAGGCATTGGCGGCGAGTAAGAAAAAAAAGGGGCAAGCGTCGGGAGCTCGTCTGGCCACTTTAACATCCCCGATCGACGGCTACTGGCGGTTCACAGAATGAATACGACACCATGGGTGTCTCAAATCCCCGTAGGAAGGAAGAAAGAAAGGTAAATAGGGTGTCCCCGCTAGCCGAGTTTGGGAAGTGAAGGGGGGAAGGGCGAGCGACGGGTGGTAAAATCGCCAGAAATGTATCTGTCCTTAGCCGCCCGGCAGGTGGCCGAGAAGCGCGCGCGAGAGGACAGTGGAAAGGGAAGAACAGCACCCACTTGTAGCAGACAGGGGTGCGATGTCAAATCCTGCCCCGCTGCGAATGTTGGGTCCCTCAAACAAGCCAGAAGGGGGGGGGGAAGGGGAGGAGAAGGGGAATGCGAACACGGGGGGCGAGGGGGGAAAGGTGAGAAGCCCAGGTCCTGTAACCACCACCACGGCAAACCGAAGTCACCTGAGAGATAAAATTAGCGTGAAGGAATTGAGGGTGAATGAGGGGGGGGACCCGAGCTATGTGGCTCGGAACCCTACAGTCGCCCAGACGAGGGCCGTCCGTTATCGATGATAGCCGCGAGTGAGGGGGGCATATGGGCGGAATGGTAGCAGCCGAGGGGACGAGGGGAAAAAGCAATTGCAGCACGAACCTTGCCTTAAGACTCGGGAAATGGGGGAAGGATGGGAAAAACGAAAGGAAAAAAAAGAAGGGGAAGGGAGGCACGTCCTGGAGTGTTCAACCCCGGAATGCCGGCGCTCACAGTAAAGAAGCCCCTATCCTCGGCGCCGGACGGAAGGTTAGCCGGCAAAAAGACCATAGTGAGGAGAGGGGATCAAGGTACAGCCCAAAAGTTACTATACATCGGTCCCAAAGGCGGCTTATTTAAGGGAGGCAACTCTCGATCGGAATGGTCTGTACAAGGGAGAAAAAAAATTAAAGAATATGGAAACGGCCCGTCCGCGAGGAAAAGGTGGGGCAGATCCCATTGGAAACGCGCGCTCTTGTTAATAACGGACAGCCCGGCACGCTTCCGCCGAATAAACCCAAACTTTCTGTGCGGAGAAGATGCTGACCGGGTTGCGGGTAAAAGCTAACTGCTGGACGGGAAGCCAGGTGAACCATAGGAAAAAAAGAGAAGGAGTATAACCGCTGGACCCGAGGGGCAAATTGCCAGGTTGGGAGCGTATACATACCAAACCGTTGGAGCCCCAGACACGCGCAGCGAGAGAGGGGCAGGGCCCAGCAGGGTTTTTTGGGCGCAGACAGTTCCCCGACCGGGAGTGAAATGCCATAGGGGGTAAAGGAGAGGGGACGGGGGATCACCATGGGCCCGAAAGAGAGGCGTCGCTTTGCTACCAGTACGCGCTGGCTGCCCCCGTGAGAAGAGATTGGAGGGTCCAGAAGGCTCGTGTGGGACGAGGGGACTCGAACAGAATAGGGGGTCGATTAATCGTAATGAAAGAGAACCCAAAAAAGCTAAGACGGCTTGAAAGTGAGGGGGGGGGGGAAAGGGAGCGCAGCGAGGGCTCGTGTTCTGCGCAAACGTGCGCAGAGAAAATCGAAGCGGGCAGAAGCCGCTTCGGGCAGGAAACCTTCTCACGGACTCCAGCCCGCAAGTAGCGGCGTAAGCCAGGAGGGGGTCGAACACCTCTAACTAGGAGCAAGGGGACCTTGGATTTACGCTCGGTTTCCTGTTTAATCATCTATCATTTATCAAAAAAAAAAAATCAGCGCATAGGCTACTGCCCAGGCGGGACCCAGATGACTACGATGGATCGCTTCGAAAGGGGGGTTCCGTGTCGGCGTAACAGGGCTGGTGCCACTCACATCTCGATAATCCGGCAATGCCATGCAAGAAATTTTCGGGCGAGCATGATGGGACTTGACTAAGAGTCTTAATCTACGCGACAAAAGGAATTGACCCTGCCCGGAGGAATCCCCTTGGGACCTGGACTTATACCTTGTGATTCAGGGTCAAAAGCAAGACTGCCCCGCGATGCATCTTCTCACACCAACGAGGAGGGAAAGATTCAGCGGCCGGGATAATGGTCATGGAAAATGAAGTCGAGCGCACAAGTCAAGGCGCAGAACAGTCCTTGCAGGGGTCACTTTGGCAGCGATACGAGCCTAGGCGGGCCCGCAAGCATGGCAGGAAAGAACAGGATCACCATTGAAAGGAATAGGGGGAGGCGTATCGAATAAGGAAACTGTCGATTGGGAAAAGCCTGGTGACGATCCCAACGGGCCTACAGATGGTAGTGATGTCCGGGCGCCTGCGGGCAAAGACTGGACATGAGTGAAAAGGAGATACATACGAGGGACGGAGAGGAGGAAACGAGAACCGGAAAAAGTCCAGTAAAACCGACCTGAGGAAGCTGAGTGGTGTAAGGCTCTACGCGACGGTGGACGGATGGGGAGGGAAAGACTTATGGGATACAGGGGGGGGGGGGAGGGGTCGCTCTATGGTGGCCCTGGGGTGACGGTGTGGGACAGAGGCTGCCTAGTGGCAGAACTACTGCAAAAGAGAGGACGGTTTGCATGGGGTCAAAGTGCCTAGGGATAGGGACCCGCGCCCTTAAGTTGGGCACTCGGTAGGGCACCAGAGCAGGAAAAAAAAACTTAGTAGAAAAAGGACCATATTACGCCCCTTGTCGCGACCTCCGTAACAGTATGAGGGGATAGTGTTTAGCTGGCGGTCGTAACAGAAAGGGGAGGGGGAATCCCCCGGGCACGCGTACATCCTGGAATTCAACGAAAACGCATCGATGAGGACACGCTAGACAGTCGTGGCGACCGGGGGGGCGCGTCGCCGGCAATTACCATTAGAAGTAAGGAAGGGGCCGTCCTGGCCACGCGGGAACCTGCACGACGGGCGATGTGCATCAAGAGGGCGACGAACAGGGCCAAAGGGGAGAGGATTTGAGCCACCGTCAGACAGCCCGGTCCAAAAACTCAAGGGTTGGCAAAGGCCAAGCGGTCCTGATTTGCAATGAAGGAATGTCCAAAGGGCATTCGTCCGGCATCGGAGAAGTGATACTTTGGAGAAGCGCCGGAAAAAAAGAACTGCTGACGGAAGGAAAGCGAACGAAATACGCCGGGAGTGACCAGATGTATCCTGGTGCTGTACAGGGTGTAAATTTGGAAGCCAAAAGTGAGGGGGAACGGCAACTGGCATGGGAGAAGGAGGGAGAAAAAAAGCGGCTGCAATAGCTGCGGTCTGGGAGACCGGGGCCGGACAATGGCCGGAGGCAGATTGGGAATCAAGGACGTGCGCGCTACTGAAACGACGGGCTCGGGGGGGAATGATCCCAAAGACAGGAAATGCAGAGATCGATACGAGCAAGGAAAATGGGTAAGGAACTGCGTTTCCACTGGGCTGGTCAGAGAAGAAAAATGATCCAGCCCAGGCAACTCAACTACGCGATATCATGACTATGACGCCGAACGTCGGGGGCCTGCGCTGAGCTCGGGCAAGCAAAATAGCAAAGGTGAAAGAAGGGCGGAGCAATCAGGGATCCGATCCAAGAGGAGTACAACAAAGACGGACGTTCATAAACCGGTGGCGGAATTGTTCGAAAGAAAAGCCGAATAAAGACGCCCGAACCAAGGAAATGGAGGAGGGAGTGCCCCACATTCTCGAGACGGGAGGGGGGACGCAAGGATTGTTATGGCGGCGCAAGAAGGGGGTTGCGAAGAGATGCGCTGGGCCAGGGGGGAGGCGAGGGCGCAAGTGGGGGAAGCACGACTCGGCGCTGAAAGACGAGGCTTACGAGGATCACTGATTAACACCTGCAGCGGTGAAAGTAGGCGGGCTAGAAGCTCAGCATCGTCATTCCGCGAAAGTGCGACCCTAGAAGTGTGGGTCGAGGCTGGGAATAGTGTGGAGGCACGTTAGGCCATCAGAGACCGTGATTCGTGGGGGCGGTTCAACGACGAGGAAACCGCTGGGGCCAAGGGGGGGTCGCGTATCGCATCTGAACAGCCCGCTCTGATCTCGGCGAAAAAAGCGCATGATTGGGGGGGGGGGGACGCAGGATATACGTCAAAAACCGGCGGTTGAGAACGAAGAAGGGGGGGGAACTTCAGGAACTCAGAAGGAAATCCAGGGGACAAGGTTTCTACTTTCCCCCGATAGCTTAGTGGGGAAAAAGGCATTAGTGAACATACAGGTGGATCAGGTAAGTACGCAAAAGGCTGGTATTAAAAAAAAAG
>Ga0179593_1454550_pt1 | contig 14340 bp, 13 predicted proteins | sample CZODoug2_1_08_16_FD_185931 | JGI IMG/M metagenome (GOLD analysis project Ga0179593, IMG submission 185931) | Vadose zone soil fungal communities from Angelo Coast Range Reserve, California, USA - CZODoug2_1_08_16fungal (PacBio error correction) | ecosystem: Environmental > Terrestrial > Soil >...
GCGCCGAAATTAGGTAAAAGGGGAAAAGCTCTGGTGTGTCAAGCCATGCTGAAAGCAATGCGGTGAAAAATCTGGGGGGGAAAGAGGGGGGGACTCTGAAGTAGAAAAGGTGGGTCCGAGGGGTATCGACGGGATCAGCCGCCTGACCAGGGAAGGGTGCTAGCCCCAACACAAGGTGGCGCTGAAGGGAAAAACTTAGGGAAGAAAAGAGTGACATCTGCTGGAAAAGATTGGGCCAAGCTCGATCAAAAAAGGAAAAAAGTTCGACAGGTGGTAATCAGCGAAGACCAGGTCGTAGAAGATCCCGATGTCCGATCGGTGACAGGGAGCAGAATCAAAGGTTTGAGAGAGGGACACGCGGCTCAAGGGTAGCAGACACGCAAAGATGCCGGGGAACGGGAAGAGAAACAGTACACCTGGGCCGGTGATAGCGGGACTGCCGAAGGGCCCGCCAACGGCAAAAAAAAAGGAGCGAAAGCTTTTCGGGGTGTATGTCCTCGAAGCGCCGAGGGAAGAAGGGAAAGGAGTAGGGGGGGGGCTTCAAAAAAAACCGACTAAAAAACGAACGATGACAGGAAACTGGTCAGGATAAGGTATCTGCTAAGCGAGGGGCAAGAAATCTGCTTGGTCCCTCTCAGAAACCAGAGGGAGGGAAGGGACTGTAACAGGAAAGAAAAGAGAGAAGAGAAAAACAACGGGACAGGAGGAGAAAGAGAGAGGAGGGGCGCCGGACATGACAAAAGGCACTGGACACCCAGAGAGTGGATGGAAAGCTCAGAAAAAAGATAGGGATCTAAAACGAGAATATAAGGAAAGGAGAACAAGTCAAAAAGAAAGGGAAAAAAAGCGGGAGGTTTGCTGTTTTGATCACCCCCTCCTAAAAGTTCAGAAACTATCACCGGAACAAGTCTTCGAGAATCATCCCGACCATAAAGAGGGAGAGAAGGGATCAAAGGGAAAGAAAAACGTCTAGGGTCTTCGCTATTCCCAAGAACAGGTACTGCAAGTGAGGGGGACGAATGGTCGCCAACGGTTCAAGTGAAAAAGAGAAAAGGACGTGCTCTGCACGACGCACCGAACAGGCTCAAAATTGATGACGCTTCAACGGGGAAACAGATAGGTGTAATCGCCAGAGGTCGTGGACAGAGCAAAACCACTGGGGAGGGAAAGACAGGGGCGCAGTTCCTGGATTGAGAAGGTATAAGGTCAAAATCCACCCACACAGCACGGATCAGCCCAAAGAGGGTGCTGAGGTTGGGGAGAAACCGTCTAGACCAAGCCCGGCCAGGGAGAAAAAAGTCCACAATGAGTCAAGCAACAAGAGACCTTTTGGTAGGTATCCGTCTCCGTAAGAGTAAATGCCTCAGGAAGAAAACGCAACCCTGGGTTCACAATACGAAACAAGCAGTACAAGAAAAAGGAGCCAAGTACGTATATGGAAAGAACCGGTCTGGTAGACAATGAAACATGCAGGAAGACCCGTGTCGGGCAGGTGAAAAGAGCTCACTAGGTACCCGTTTAGCATTCATATCAGCGGCCGACGACAGGTGGAACAACGCTAAGTTACGGCACCATCAGGTTAAAAGGGGCTAAGGAAGGAATGATCGGCGAAGCAAGAGAAATGGTCCACATAGGAAAACGATGGGGCCAAGAACGGGCGGCGGAGGGGGGAGGCAAAGATTTTTTACTTAATTGAAACATTGAATTGCATGGATCCTAAAGCAGGGGAACGAAGAACACGAAAAACAAAAAAGGAGGGGAAAACACAACTCCTTCTCCAAAGGTTCCCTGATACCCAGCACAAAAGAAGGAGAAACGAGCCACTAGTTCAGATAGACGTCAAATAGGAAGAGACATGAGAAAAGAGAAAGATGTGCTGGAGGGAGAAAGGGGAGGCTTCGTTGGAGAAATGGGTAAAAGTCCTTTCAATTCGGGGAAGAGGAACGCCATGTACAAAAGAAAAGGGCACAAATAGAAGCGCCAGACTGTCCCAAAGGACTCGCCAATGAAAAGAACCGAGACAACATTGCGAGGGTCATTCATTTCAAACAGGGACCACTGTTCAAAAAGTGACCTGGAAAGGAAAAGTGAGAAGTACTCATCTGATGGGAAAAAGGACTTGGCTGATACCTGGTTAAAGAGGTGAAGTGTATTTCGAGAAGAGACGGAAAAAAGATGTGAGGACATCATCTGGGAACTTCCAGGTAGCCATTGCAAGAAAGAAGAAAGAGCAGAAGTAAATTCCTCTTCCACACAAAGGAAAAAGGAAAAACCGTGGACTAAATTCTGGGACAGAGTATTCTTCCAAGGAAGGAGAAGGGGATTTCCACAAACGCATGGGCTGTGATGAACAAGGCCCAAAGAGGGGATGAAAGGGGGACAGGTATGCAAAGGGGGAATCCTCGGAAAAAAGCTCCTCCAGGGAGAAGCAGAGGGGTGGTTAACGAAAACCACTGGGGATAAGGTAGGGCGCGATAAAGCGTCAAGTGAGGGAAAGACGGAAAAAAGTTGGTCTTCTACGTCAGGGAATCAATCTGACCGGACGTCCGCAGTTGACAAAAGGGCGCGTAAAGTGGAGAAGGAGAAAAAAACTGGTGAGTGATGGTGCGTCGTAGCTGACGGCGGATAGGACAACGAAAATAGGGGGGGAGTAGAGCCAAGTGCATACTTAAGGGAACAGGGGAAACAAAAACAGCAAAACTGAGGAAGAAAGGTACAGAGGGAAACGAAATCTGGGGGATCTAATCCTTGAGAGTTGCCCTAGGGACGAAGACCAGAAGTGCCAGGCAAAAGAAAGAGTACATGAACAGAAACAAGGCAGACGTGTGTGTTGCGAGAAAGGGCAAGAGCATCGAAGGAGCGTCGCACGCGCTCTGGACGTGGAACCGGGTGCAAGGGCATCGGTTCATATGTGTTGCCCACAGTGGAGAAGGGACGGATAGAATGATCAAGGAGTAAAGGCGGGTGCGAGAAACAAAGGGGAAACTAGAGGGAAGTGTCATAGAACCGTGGCAATAAATCGGCCCTGTCCTGGATGTCAGACGACCGGAGTTGGAAAAAAAGAGAGGGGGTGAAAATATAGGATTGTGAAAGATCAGCGATGCAATGCTCAATCCATAAAAAAGGGGACGATTAGTGGAATTAGCAACTAAATCACTAATACCCAAATGGGGTACACAAAGGCCAACCGGTGGAAAAGCAAAGATGATAGGGAGAAAAAAAGAAAAAAAGAATCTGAACTGTGGGAAGGTGAACATGGACAACGTGAGCGTTGGAGGGGGGGGACACTGTAGCAGGAGGGAGCTGGCTGGTTGTGCGGAGGGAAGTTGACAAAAACGACTCAGGCGTCAAGTGGGTTTATCTGTCACTCAATGAACTGAAGGGGAAATGAACTGGAAAAAAAGCCGAAGAAGGTGGGGAAATTAGAGAAGAAGGGGAGTGACTCTACAAGGAGGAGGCACGACGCTTCAGCGGGATGTTCCTTGAAGAGGATTAAAGTGAACTTGATTGGGGGGGGAGAGATGTTTTAGTGATTAAAGAAAACTCATAGCAAGCCGCTGCGTGGGCATCAATGACAAAACCAAATCAACGCGCTAAAGAAAAAACATGGTTAAAGGAAATTGGGGAAAGACGTTGGCGCACCCGACTTGGGGGTAACTTTGAGGAAGCTGCAGGAAACGGGAAAAAAAAAATGTGAACTGAAGGGAAGAAAAGGACCGACTGCGAAAAAATCGGACGTAACAGGCGAATAGGGAGATCGAAGGAGGGGAAGAAAGCATGAGAGAGCACCAAATCAGGAAGATAGATCAGAACAAGGAGAAGAAGAAAAAAAAAGATATCCAAAACTCCGTTTTTTCGGTGGTACATGAAGGAAAATCAAAAAAGGGACTAAAAATCGAGACTAGGTTCAAAAGCACTGTACTTCTTTACTAACGGAAGATCACTAAAAGTGCAGGTCTGGCACGACAAGAACGGTAGTAGGGCGCCTGAAAGAAAGAGGGGGGGTGCGCAAAAGCAGACAGAGACGGGCAAGAAGGGCAGTGGCTGAGGGTGGGAAACCCTAGACCACCTGAGAATAGCGGGCTAGTAAAAAAGACGTTTCGCACTCACAGAGAAGCGAAATGGAGAGGGCACCCACAAAATGGAAAAGGGTTTCCACAAAGGGAAAAAAGAAAGAGACGGTTTAGCCTGGAGGTGAGCGTAACAAGTTTTATGTGACAATCCGGGGAGGGACGCTACATAAAAAAGGGCACTCATAAACACTTGTCAAGTCTGGCAGGGAAAAAGGGCAACGATCTTTCAGTAATGGACCAGGGCCAAAAAAAAAAACGCACAACTGATCGAAAAGAGGTGGGGATGATGTGCTCGAAGAGCGGAATGAAGGGGGATTGAACAAGAAGGCAGCGGGGGAAATATGGGAAAAACATTAAAATGCCCGAAGCCGAACCGTCACCTCCTAAAAGGTAGCCTGTAAGTTACAACTTTGAAAAGGAAAACCCATAACGACAGCAGGTGATGACGGGGAGAGACCCTCATCTCGGAAAAAGAAACAAACTGGTGGAGAGCATCGCATCTCAAAACAAAAAAGGGGTAAAGGAAAAAATACACTGTGGCGAACTTTGGTAGGTCAGATACCATCAGAAGAGACGGAAGCGCGAGGTCGACATAAAACAAATAAAAGCTCAATACCTCTTGCTCCGATCGACAGGTAACGTAGTCGAAAGGTAGCGGACTTTGATAAAAAGGAAAGTTACTTGTTGGGTATAAGCGATCACAGGACTGAAGAACAGGTCGGGTCAAAGAAAAAAAGACAAGTCGAGACGCAAGGAAGCAAGAGAGCTACTTAAACTGACCATATCAGGCGGAAGTCTCGCTAACGAACACCTAAGGTACATAGGCAAGGAGGTCACTGGTAAAAAGTGCCGTGATGAGTGGCCACTCTTGGGAGCCGCCTGCGAAACAGAGTCAGCCAAAAGAGAAAAAAGAATTACGATGAAAGGGGCTGGGAATTGGGTCCTTCGAAAGGGAGGTCGAGACAGCCTGGGGGGGAAAACGGTGTCAGGCAAGGGGGAGGAATCTGATAGAGCGTTAAAACGAACCAACGCGCACGGCCCACTCAGTCTGCCACCCGCAGCGGGGGAGCGGGCCGACAGCAAACGAGAGATGCCCTTAACAACAGGGAACGCAGAAAGGACCATCCAGTAGGTGAAACCCAACCGTGCGGAAAATTGGGTTGAAAAAACGTAGCAGCGTAACAGTTCTCGTTATCAAGGCGCTCGCAGCAATGGGGGGGGAAAAAAGCAACCCCCACAGGCAATGGGGAAAAAGGGAGTGATATTGCCAAGAACTGGTCGGTAGGAAGGATGATTCGATCATGAGACAGATCGTCGCCCTCAGTTCGTCTCAAAGCCCGTTCAACGTCGTCTGAAAAGGTGTACAATCGGAGTGAGGGGGAATAGGGAAAAAAAGGGAAGGAAGTATGGGGGGACACCACTGCCAAACCGTTCAACAACTGCGGGTGTTAGGAGGGAAGAAGAGGAGACAAGGGGTTAAAATAGGCAGAAACAAGGGGAAAGGCACTGGAATCCCCAAGTCTGGGAGACTCGGAGGAGGCGAGCGGTTGGTTTTCGGCAGAGTGTGAGACGGGCAGAGACGTATGGAGGGGAAGATGGAAAGTTACGAGCAACCAAAATAGCATTGTCTACCACAAGAAACGGCACTGAGTGAATAGGGCAAAACTCAGGAATCAGATTAGAAAACAACGAAGGAGTGGAACACATGCCGCAAAAGCGCTGAGATAAGTGGGAGACCATCAACATTGGTAAATGGCATTCGTTTGGAAGAAATGGGATAAAAAGGAAACTTGAGGGGCTCAGGAAAACTGGAGCGTTCCCAAGAAGGGAGCAAAACATACATGGCCCCTAATCCATCAATTCGACGGAAACGGGGGAAAAAAAAAATAAACAGGGAGTCGGGCAAAGGTTGTCTACCCAAGGCAGAAATCGCCCAGAAAGGAGACTAGAAGTCGGATGTGTCACCGTTGGCGACTTGGAAAAGAGGGAAACAGTTTCTTCATGAGGGGGTCGAGAATGGTGACGGGCAAGTCGCACCAAGAATAAGCTAACGTTCTGCACTATGAATGGAAGAAAAAAAAGGAAAAAGGACATCTATGCCAAGGTTTCAACAAAAAGGAAACTCATAAGCCATGACCAGCTGGGGAAGACAAAAAAGAGAAATGCGTCTGACAACATGGAAGCAGGTGCCACCTCAAGGCAAAATGAAAACGCAAATGATAGTTTGGTGAGTTCCCGAGAAAAGGGAAGGGTGTACCTGACGTTACAAAAAAACACAAGGGAATATCTCCAAACGGTGGTGTCGAACAATAACATAAAAGTTTATAAGGAAGGGAACATCGAACCCAGAAAAAGAGAAAGACCCCGCCGAAACAATCAATCAAAAATCATCCTGGTCCTTTCATAGATAAAAAGGTCTTGCCTGGGTCAGGTCTGTATTCGCCGGCGGGAAAAGGGAAGACGTGAGAAATTTTCAAACTTTAAATAGAGGAGAAAACAACAAATGGGTTGAAAAAGACGTCGGAAACTGACAAGCGGTCACGGAAAAAAAGACTTTAATGTGTGCGTGCAAAGACTGCTAAGAAAAATAAGGGAAACAAATGGCAAATAATGCGGGTGCTAAATTGGGAGGGGAAAAGGGGACAACACAAGGGAAAGACTGTGTAGGGGGGGACGACATTCTGAGGGGTAAACATGCGTCCTTCGCAGTTGAAAGTGTCTGCCCAGCACCTGCGAATAGGACCAAGGGACAGGCTTGCGAAGGGGTTAAGTTGTCACAGACGAAGATACAGGAGAGGATGGGGGGGGGGGAGCAGAGGTAGCATCAAAACAGACATCAAATGACATAGACCAAAATCTGGATTTCAGACATCGGAAAAAAACGTGGGGGGACGAGGAAAAGTGACAAGCGTCGATACTCTGTCAAGACCTGTTGGGCTGACCGCTAGGGGGTGAAAGGGAGGACAGGGGGGATCCTGAGTGTCTATGCAAAGAAAGGGAAGGCGATGATGGAGGAAAAGAACCTAGCGAAAAAAAAATTAGGAAACACGTCGAAAGACAAGTCAAAGCGACGCAAGCCAGATGAGGAATGGGGGAATCAAGGTCGTCTCTGGCGAACTCAGACTTTGGGGGAACTTGAACATGAAAGAGGCGGTATCGGGTAGGCAAAGGGGTGCTGTAGAAGGGGGGCCATAGTGGAAGGGTGAATTCGATTGGCTGAAAGAATCAAGGTGTAAACAGGAGTCCAAGACTGAAAATTGTTCTTCTCAACGAAAACTCAAAAAAAAAGAAGGCAAAGAAAGATCATCTCAGGCCGTTTGTCACTGCACGCGGGAAGAACTAAGGTGCTGATAGCAGAGCTCTAACACCGCGCGGGGCTGCGCCAACGGGGGGGGAATCGGGGGGGGGCGGGACAGGAGGAGTTTAAAGCGACTTTTTCGGGAATTTAACGGGACAGAAGCAGTGCAGTTCATAAAAAAAGATCACTAAGTAAAAAAAAAACCAGAAAAGCGAAACCCTGGCAAGCCGGGACAAAAGGTCTGCAAGGAACGGTGCGAATACATCGAGGGAAGGGGGGAAGTAACAAAAAAGGAAAGAGTACCTTTACCTATCGTACAGAAGAACTGATTAAATCTAACACTCGGGCAAGCGAAGAAGTGGAGCCAAACTGGCACTCGGTGAAAAAAAGAAAAAAAGCACCGACGGGACAGAAAAAACGAGATGCCATATCCAGAAAACTTTTCATTGTACATTGGGAAATTCACCCTTCTTACCAAAGATCGGACCATGATTGGATCCAGGCAACTGTAGGAGGGGAACGGATCAACGAAATTGGAAGGCTGTCAAGCAATTTCTGAAGGGGAGGAAGGCCTGAAAGAATCGGGGATGGGTGGGGAAAGAGGAAAAAGGCAGCAGCCGCGATTTCGGGGAGAAGAAGGGACGTGCTGGAGTGGAGGAAGATAGACCCCCTATAATAGGAAGGTCATAAAAAAAGACCGGTGCTTCTGCTCATAAGCGTAGAGCACAAGAGAGCGTCGATTGCACCAAGGAACCGATCAGGGGAAGACGGGTCGCAGAGACATAGGTTGGGGAAAAAAGGAGGGCACGTCGAAAGATAAAGGGTGTCACTCATCACTGCAAAGTTGGTTTCCGGGACAGGGCACTTTGGCGAAATGGGAAGGGGGAATAGCTAGCAGGAAGAAACCTAAATGAGCACTAACTCTGTTCTTTGGTTACTGAGAAGCCCGACGATGCCTTGCCGGAGGGAAAAAGGGTGATCGTCCAACACTCCTCAAGAAATCCTCCGAACTTTAGACGGTAGTTTAGCAGGAAGTGGGGTAGCGAACAGACCGTGTAAAAAAAACCAACGCTCGCGGATCTCAGGAAAGACAGTAAAGTTATGAATGGAAAGGCAAATAGAAAAAAAAAAAAAAAAACGGAGGAGGAAAGAGAATTCTAATTTGGAGCATGTCCAAACAGGAAAGAATAAAGAGGCAAGTGATCATACGTCGGAACACTAGCGAATAAAAACTTAGAGAAAAAAAAATCGCCTGATAGTTGGGGAAAAGGGAAAAGATGAGTTCGGGAGGGCATGGGTGAAGGAGGAAATTCACGTGGACAAATGGAACCCCTCAGAGAGGTTAGAAAAAACCAAGTTAGGGCTGGAAAAAAACGCCACGACGGCTCCATTTCGGATGCAAGATAGGCCATTCTCTGGCGTCGGCATATCCACCTGCCCAGGGATAAGGTAAGGAAGGTTCAAGAAAAAAAAGTGCATTATGAGGGGAAAAAAAAGTGAGACGCTCACGACAGTCGGACCAGGCCTCAAAACGCTGATTCGATGAAGACTGTAAAATAATAGGCACATGGGTGCCTACCCCTGTGCATTGAGAATGAGAAGCAAAGGGTGGACAGGGAAAAAGGCCTTATGGCTTAAGTGATGAAAACACAAAAGCAAAAAAGAGTCGACTGACAGCATCGCGGCTGCGGTGTTGGGGAGACAAACATCGATGCCCATAGCCGAGGAAATCAACACAAAGTGGGGGAGGAAAAAAAAAATCGAAAATTTTTGGCATGGAGATACGTACAGTAAGTCCAGGATCAAAAGGAGGCTACCTAACTGGGAGAGTGAACTGACCCCACGCCATGTAAAGAAAGGAGGCTGTTGGGGGAGGGGCCAAGATCGGAGGAGAGAAATGAAAGAAAAGTTCACGTAGCAGGAGGGACACGATTGACTGCTCCTCTCACAAGGACCAGTTCGCTAATGGAAAAAAAAGGGGGATTTCACCAACAGAGGGGGGGGGAGGTAACGAGGTAATCAGCATACTTGCGTGGAACCGTATTGGGGGCAAGTAGTTTCCTGGGCGGGGGTGGGGGGAAGATCCTAACCTCATGCGCGACCAGGGGACACAAAGAGAAGGCCAACGAGGGGGCGGACAAAAACCGGTGAGGGGTCGCGGCCTGGGTCGTCATTGCCACAGGGAGGGCCTATAAGCATTAGCTAAGAGCAAGAAAAAACAGATTCAACCGAGAAAAAAGCGCCCAAAAAAAACGAAACACAGAAGCACAAGCGAATCCCTAAAGGGGGGGGGAAAGTAGGAGGTGGAAATGCGATCCTGCGGAAGGGCAATCAACATGAAAGGGAAGCTGGGGAAAGAGGGGTGGGGCATAACAAAAGTCCTCCGTCACTTGAGACGCCAAACTGGCGTTCAGTGTAAAAAAAACATTCCTATTAATGTAGGCCAATGCAAAGGGGCCACGAAAGAGAACAAGAGGAGATGGAATGATCCAAGGGCAGAATAAAGAGAAAGAGAATCTCGGCTCAACTGCAAAGGACAGTGTCAGGCAACTGGTTTCTAAAAGGGGAGATGGAGAGACCGAATCGCCAGTCTCCTGTAAACCGGATCCGGAGCATAAGGTCAACCACGAAGCCCGAAAGAGGTAACAAACCCGGTACTGGCCTCGTCTAAAAAAAGGAAAGGGGGAAACCCAATGAAAAAGAAGCCCAATATAGTAAGGACGTGGGATGAAGTGAAAGCAAGTGCCGACAAAACCTGCTATCTCAAAAGGAAAAGAGATTTGTTTAATGAAAAGCCCCTCAAACTTGGATAAAAAGCACGCATCGTCCCAAAAGGATGAAAGAGGAGACCCGAAAAACGTACTGAGGACTAAAAAAAAACCAGAACCTGTATTGAACTGCATGCAATAGTAAATAGTCGAGAGGCTGGACCGTGCAAGACTGGCGGCCGGGCTGTTCAACCAGAAATAATGAGTGTCGTGATGACAGGGGAGGGAAGACCTCGGGAAGGAAAGAAATAAAAAGAAAAAAGAAAATATATAGAGGGCAAAAAAAGACAACTTTAGGGGTTGCCACATGGGGATTCTCGTACGTTCCGTTCTTTTAAATACCGGGCGAAAGACAAAGAAGAAATCTGAAGGAGATACAACAGGGGTGGCAAATAGCTGCGGCAAGACTTATGGTCCAAGAATGGCGGTGCATCATCAGCGATTTGAAAATGGGTGCGAAGGATGCTAAGAAAGGGGATGCCGCTGGATGGAAAAGAACATGGCCTTGGCCGAGAGCAGTGTCGGCGGCAAGGGGAAAGGAAAGCATCACCCGGGAAGAAAATAATAGGTGGCAAACTGTTTGCAGCACAAAAAAAAAAGCCCTGGTGGCCATCCATCTGACGAATGTAGACAAACAACCTGGAGGGGCCACAGAACTTGTCTGAGGTGTTGGGAATAGGCAATTGATTCATTGATGAAGGGGGGAGGGGCTCAAGAAGGGGGGAAGGTAAATATCACGAACACATCATCGAAACAGTGTTCAAAATGAAAAAAATAAGAAAATAGGATAAACCGAGACCAAAAAGTCTCCTGAGCTCCTGCCGATTGTAAAGCTAAGGACAGGAAAACTTGCCACATTAAAAAGAAGTGGGGGAACTGGTTATGGACAAAGGGTCAGGCGGCTCGGAAGGGTTAAACGGCCTGGAGGGAAGAACGCCTCCCGGTCAGGCTCCGAAGGGCGTGTTTAGACCTCTGCTCACCAAGGGAAAACTTATCCAAAGACCTTATCTCAGCGAGCCATGAAAAAATAAAACGCAGGACGGAGTGTCAGGCTGAAGAAAAAAACTCTGTTGAATAAGGGTCAAGGGAGACTGTAGGGGCAATCTGTTGCGGAAGAAGGAAACAATTCTAGGAACGTCGGTCAAACACTGAGCAACCATACTGACCGAAGAACAACTCAAAAAAGGAAGCCTTGGGGGCCCCAAGACTGGGAACGGCATATGGCACCGGTCGGGAGAGAAGAGAGATGAAGAGAAAAAAAGGACATTCAACACGGAGTCGGACAGAAGAATGATGATATCAAGAGGGAAAAGAAGCTGTCGAGGGCAGATACGAACGACACTACTGTGGAAAGCCACGGAAGAGAAAAGGAAAAATAGACGTCATGGAACCGAATAAGGGGCGCTAAGGCCCAAAAGAAACTCGCAAAAAGTGAGGGGAAATGAGGGTGACTGGGTCAAAACTTAGGGAAAGAAAAAAGGCCAACTCTTGTTCGAAAAAAGGGAAGCTTAAGTAGACGGATCAAATACAAAGAGGAAATTAACCGAATCTTGAAGGGTCAAAAGCCCGGATCGATTGGGTCGAGCCGCAACCTCGAGGATGGTGACAAAAGAGAGAAGGTGGATGGCCAAAGGATCCACCGGAGCATAAGGAACTGAAACAAGAAACCGTGCCTCAGAGATGAAATGTCATGTCCCCCATACCAGAGTGTGAAAAACGGCGAATCGCATCAGTCGGCGGGGGGCAATAACGGGCGGTGATCGGAGTACTTCAGGATCTCAAAGGGGGCACTCAAAGTCACGGGTGGGAGGGGAAAAAAAAAAGGGGTTGGTTGGGGGTGGGGGGGCACGTTGCATACACAAATTTACACGAAAGAAGGGGGAAGTAGCGAAAGCGCCAGCTGAAGTTCAAGTCGAAGAGGAAAGAGAACGCGGTGTGAGGTGGCGATGACATGTGGAAAAGAGCCCTCAAAATAAAAGACCTAAGAAGGAGGGGGGCAAAGCACAAATCAACACGGAAAAGCCGGAACTACCAGTGAGAAGACTTTGCATATGTGAAAAGAAAAAGTTCATAGTGGGCGATAAAAATGAGGGAAGAAAAAAACACGATGAATTGACTTACAAAAAAACACATTTTCAAGGGCTCCTCAAAGAAACAAAAACGAATAGGGAGGAGAGATGGTTGTCGGTCGCTTTCCATCATCAAGAGGGGGGGATTTGATTTCAAAGATGAACAGAGTCGTGGGAGAGAAAAGGTGCTGAGGCCGAGAACAAGAAGGAAGGGAAAAGACGTCGACAAGTTCAGGAGTTCAGAGCGAAGGTTGCGTTGGAAGAAAACAAAAAAGCCTCTTTCATCAAAAGGCATCGGAATGAGAGCATAACACCTAAACGAACGCAAAAAAAGGGGGAAAGTGTCAGTTGAGGACGCGGGGTCGGAGCTTACCACCGGCAACTGGAAACGGAAAGGTCGAAAACCAAACAAGGGGGAGCTGAAGAAAAGGAGGCACCCTTTGAGAACGCTTAGAAAAGGGACAAACGCCGCTAAAAACGCTGATAAAGAAAAGAGGCGGGGGAAAACACATCGGGGCAGTGGTACTGAAAAAAACATAGGCATCGATGAAGGAACAGACTGTTTTCTGTGACAGTTTTGCCTGTAGAGAAAGAAATAAGCAGGGGGCCCTCCCAACACAAGAAAAAAGAGGGGGTAGATAGAGGAAAAGTGCACTACAAAAGAAAGCAGAGGGAGAGTGCGCGAAAAACAAAATAGATGCCGGGCAATCAGAGGAAACGTCCGACCATTGACGGAAAAACCCCCTAAGTTTGTGTCGTGAAGAAAGAAAAAAAAGCAGTACAGGAAGGGGTGGAACACGATGGAGACGGACTGGGTCACACAAACTTGACTGATCCGAACAAAGCGGGGACGAAAAAATCGCGTGTCTGTATTGTCCCTAATATCTGAAAAAAAGGTCAGTCAGGATGATCAGAATGGAAAGAAGAAAATGTTGTATCGAAAAGCCAGTTCTATCGAAAGATTACAGTTGCTGACGAAACGAAGTTTGAGACAAGATCTTCTGGGCAGAGATTGGGGAAAAACAGGCACAGGAAAGAGTGTCTTGAGTAAGTCTCAAAGGATCCTCCGTCTCAGGAAACGCAGGACAAGGCAACGCGGTGAAAGACAGAGGAAACCTTTAAAAGGATGGGCTGAGGAGGGAGAGGGGGTGACCGTGGATTTAACGGCCTAGAGCCGAGGGAGCGCTAATGGCAACAACAAAGGACAGGTCTCCCACGTCTCCCGTCTCAAGGAAAGATCCAACGAAGCACCGCAAGCCCAACAAAGAAGGTCGGTACTATCATGACGGATACTTAGAGAAGTCCCAGGATTTAAAAATAGTGGGCACTTCAATGAGGGGGAAAAGAAGGGCTAACAAGACAGAAGAAGGTGAAAGAGGTGCCTTAAAACTGGGAACGTCAGCCATCTAAATGAGGAAAAGGGAAGCACCATCAGAGAAATTCAAAACAGTGGAAAGAAAGGGAACTACCCGGAAAGACAAAAAAACTAAAAGAGGAGGATGGCATGACAAACTGGATGGAACAAAGTTCAGAATAGACCCTGGACTACACCTTGGGCTACGATCAGTCTTGCAAAAGGGGGGGGGAAGTTAGGGACTTGCAAACGGGGTGTCATAGAAAAGTGTGGTGCCAGTAGGGGGGGAAAAAGGAGAGCAAGCATTCGCCCAAGGAAAAAAAAAAAAGGAGACCGGGTGATAATAAGCTTCAAGGGTCAGATGTACAGACCTATGTCACCACCTCAGACAGCCGCCTGGGACAAAGGGAGGGGGGGAGCTCTACATAGGTGGAACCACAGGCGCTGCTATCAAATGACTCACCAGGTTTCTTTCAAAGGGGGGTGATTATGTCTCAGAATTTCGAGGAGTGCTAATCGACTCATTCAGACCAGGGGGGTGGGAACCATGATACGAGGAAGACAAAAAGGTTAATCGCGTCCGCAAAAAGGAAAGAAAACATCGCCAGAGACATATGTACAGCTTGAGCTCGCGCCGTGGAGGGTTGACCAGTTCAGCGGTAAAATCTGCGAGTGAATCGGAGTGGCTGGCACTCCTTTGAGGGCCGAGGGAACGAAAATAAAGTGAGAGGGGGGAAAAAAAAAAATCTTTCAGGGGAGAACTGGACCACAGACGGGA
>Ga0179593_1458557_pt1 | contig 14340 bp, 14 predicted proteins | sample CZODoug2_1_08_16_FD_185931 | JGI IMG/M metagenome (GOLD analysis project Ga0179593, IMG submission 185931) | Vadose zone soil fungal communities from Angelo Coast Range Reserve, California, USA - CZODoug2_1_08_16fungal (PacBio error correction) | ecosystem: Environmental > Terrestrial > Soil >...
GAGTTCGACGCACTAGTCGTAAACAAGAGAGCTCGGGATCCACAAACGGGGAAGGAGAAAGGCGACGCAGGGGGCAGTCACGACGAAAAAGGCGACATTCCGGACGTGAAGAGGACGTAGGACAACCTAGCAACAGCCAAGTCTTGAGGGGGCGGACCCATACGAGGACGGAGGTCCCGGGCCTGTATACGTCTCAATTGGAGATCGCAACCGATTAATGAAAGTTTAAAAAAAGGGGTAAGGTATGGGGGAACGGAAGGGGACGAAAAGTTGGTAGGGGAAATAACCGCGCTGGGAGGTTTGTGTCAAACTTTCCAAAAACAAGCGCGGGAAGTGGAGGCCAGAGTGACTCAAGGGGTAGGAACAGGGGGGTAGACAAGGCATAGGCGGTAATCACTGGCATGGGAAGGAAGAGCAGATTTACGAGGAAAAAAGAGTTTACGCGCGCACTCGCGAAAACAACCGGTGGGGGGGAGGGCGAAGAGGGAAAAATTCGTCGGCACCTGGATGAGGGAGAAAACTGAAGGTCACGATAAAGAAGAGTGAATAAGGGGCAAGAAGCAATTCTAAAGACGGGATCCAAAAGGAAAGAGGGGATGGAACAAAAGGGGGAGAGAGAAACTGTGCCGTGAAACCTCGACTGGTCGTCGTGGAAAGCAGAAAAAAAATATTGCGAATCTAAAGGGCGGCTGCACCTCAACTTGTGGTTCAACGTCAGAGAGCCGTCAGGGGAGGGGGAGAGGCTTTCGGATCGGTATAGACAGGATGCGAAAAAGGCTAAAGGAAAAAAACACGGCCTGAGGCTGACAAGAAGGCCAGAAAGAATGAGAAGTATAAGGTGGGGGGCGGCGCCGAACGGGGAGGTATCATTGAAAACCGCGTGCTAACCGGGGAAGGAGCGCCCGCTCGAGTGCGGATACAAAAAAGGCGGCAGGGTACGTTAGGGGGTAACGTTGGGTCGGGCGGACGGGAGAAGGGGAGATTATGTGAGAGAGTGCGGGGAATATCGGTCCGTCTGGGGGGGGGTAGCTGGAGGACATAGAAGAAGGCAGGAAAAAAAAAAAAAAATTATGATATAGCGGACTGCGACTGAAGGGAAAATTAAATTACGAACGGCTGAGCGGGGGGCTGTACAAAGAAACATAGGAGAAATCGCGCAGCGAAGTAAAAAGGGAGAAGGACTGGAAAAGGAGCTCATGCGGCTAAAAGCTGGCCAGCTTTGTGCACGATCCGCGCGCGAGAGGCTCGAGAGCTGTTTAGGGGAAGGAGAAAACAACCCTGGCTAAAGAAAGAAGAACCGCGACGGAGGAGAGGGAAAAGACCTGTTCAGGAAATACGAGAAAAACAAAAAACGGAAAAAAGCACTAGTTGATCGTCGAGAAAAAACACGGATAAAGAGAGAGATCAACCAACAGGCGAGGGTGAAGGAGGAAGATGGGGTGGGGGTCAGAGAGACTGACCAAGCACTGAAGTTTTCCCCGAACAAAAAGGGGGCTGGGCGCAGGGCGACGCTGGGATTGCGAATAATTAAGAAACAAGCAAGAAATAAATCTCAGGAGGTCTAGGTGACGTCGCAAAAAAAAAAAGCGGGTCACCATTTGGGGGCTTGCTGAAGGATGCGAGAAAAAGAAAAAGCCACACACACGAGAGAAAAGAGGGGCGAGTGTTCGCGAAGAGCGCCGGGGATCTGCACCAGAAAGAGGAAGGTGAAAAAAACGGGAACTAATTTGTCAAAGTCGAGGGAAGAAGCGAAAAAAGAAAAGAGAACAATTTCACCCCGGCGGGCGGTATTCTCATTAACACACCCCCGGAAGCGATTACCGGGCAGCAATGCTGGCCATAGAAAAGACCAAAAAGATCATAGAGGAGAAGACAACTTCAACGATCCAAAGGTCAGCAAAGGGGGGGAAACCAGTTAAGGAGGGCGGGGGGAACAACAAGGAGAAGGGAAAACAAGACGAGAGGAGAGAAAGGGAGCGAAAAAAAGAATGGCAGGGGAGAGAACGGGAGGCAGAACCGCCTCATAGTTAACCCTTGAGCTTCGGGTGGGGAGGAAAAGAGGGATAGAGACAACCCTCAGTCCTCCTACGGAGCGAAAAAGTTGAAGAAAAAGGGAAAAAGACGAGAAAAGCAAGAAGATGTGCGGCAAGGCTACGAAAACATCTCGCGTTCGGGGAAAGCAACTTCGGAGCGGGGAGTGTAAAAGAAAAGGCCACGCGATGGAGAAGTTTTGAGCAGGGCCAGAAAGCCACAGACGAGATGGGACGAAACCGTAACGGGGAGAACGACCGGTTGGCCGACGTTAGAAGAAAACCACATCAAACGCAAAAAGGGGGGGGGGAAGCAAGAGAAAGGATGGTGCTTAAAAGCAAGCAAGAAGAAGAAAGGTTGATTAGCGACGATAGGAGATAAAACTGGACAAAAGAGAATCACTTCAATGGAAAGACAAAGCCAAGGCAACGAGGGAGGAGGCCCGGCAATAACCAAAAAGACCACGGGGAGGGGGGAAGAAAAACGAAAAAACGGTCTACAGTGCCAACCAACTGCTTGAAGAACATTAAGGGAATTAAGCTTAGGAGATGTAATGGGAAGCAGGAGACATAAGAAAACGGGCCGAAAGGAAGGGATGCAGGACGTCTACAGACGAAAGGCGGGTGTGGAATGGGGGGGCCACGGTGTCTCGAGTCACGTACAGGCGAATTCTTTTCACAGGTAGGAGAAAAGAGGCGGTCAATTAAAAACTGCGGATGGGGAAGAAGCTACTCGAAAATCTGAGAAAAAAAAAATGGTTATAGGTCGGAAGCCAAAAAGGAAAGGGTGAAAACTTCACAAGGGAAAAGTGTGAGCGCAGGCAAGGGACCAAAAGAGCACAGAAAAAAAGGAAGACGGCCAAGAACATCCCCGAGGACCTATATCGCCGAGAACAAAAACCGGGGACGGTTTCCGGGAAAAGCCCTGCGATGACGTGGAAAAGGAAGCAAGTTCGGTCAGAGGCTGACAAAGACAAGATGGGGGCCGACGTCAATTGAGCGAAGGCAGGATTCTCTTGGGGAAATGATACTCTGTCGCGGGATAGAAAAAAAGTAACAAAAGTACAGCAAAGAAAAAATGGCAGAAGGGAAGAGTGAGGGACTAAGATCTCTCGAAGTGAAATGGGTAAGAGATGGAGTCGAAGGAAAAACTGGGGAGTGGGGAGAAGGAACGGACGAAAAAAAGGAATTGGAGAGGGGAAAGATACTTAACGTATTGTCGATCTTCGAGGAGCGCGCCGGGGGAGAGAAAAAAAGACTGCAAAAGAAAAGTCGTTGATTGAAAAGAGGAGGAGAAGAAATACTCACTAACAATCAGAGCTCACTGGTCCTGACGCGGAGGTGATCCTCGGCCTCGTCAAAGGGGAAGGCGAATGAGAAATAAAAAGAATAAAACTAGGAATGCGTGGCTCGTAAGGGATCTGAAGGATCGAGGTGGAAAAACAGATATCAAAAAAATACAGGCATATGACAGAGGGGGTGTCGACTAACTGTTTGGTCGATGAAGAGGACTGAGGAAGAATCAACCAAAAAGTGAGGAGGGAGGCACGCAGGGCGGGCGAGGCGAGGTTACGGGAACAGAAAAGAACCGCTGCCAGTAACTGAGAACACACGGTGATTATAGAAGGGGAGGGATTTTCCAACGAGAGGAAGAAAGGAGAACGGTGTATCCTCATCAAAGTCGGAAGGGCATCCTTTCACGGGCGGGAACGGGACGGAGATCGGGCTGAGACAATCACGGGTAGGCGGAGAAAAGTAGTGCGGACAGTAGTAATTCTGTAACAAAAGACGGAAGACGGGAAGGACATTGGGGTCGAAAAGGACAGAGAGGGGGGGGAGCAGAGGCGAAAGCGGGGTAACCGGTGCCAGATCGATACGGGGGAGGCCCTGCGAAACAACAATGGACTGGGAACATGAATCATCGACAGTAAGCAAGATCGTGAAAAAGGGGGGGGTCAACAAAGAGTACCGAGAGAAAAGAGGTGCCAGCCGCGAACAGAACAGGGAAACTATAAACGTGAGGCGAAAAGAAGCGGGGAGTCACGTATCCAATCGAGAAAAGGTTCTTTAGGAAGGACACCCAAAAATGAGTGGTCGGGGGAGCAGTTCCAAGATCAGAGAGTGTGACGTGGGGGGGAGGGCTGTGTGTTCATGTGAACGGTCCTAGAAGAAGTCCAGCGAAAAAAACGTGGTCCCTCAGGTTATCGCAACCGCAGCGGGACACCGAGCTAAGACTGGAAAGAGAAAACGGAACGATAAAAGGGGGGGGACGAAGGGACGAAGCAAAAGCAGGAGAGCAAAGCACAGGTAGCAAAAGAAAAGAGAGGTCTTCCTGGGGCGCCGCATAGGGGGAGAAAAGGAACTACGACAAGTACGGAAGAAAGGGGAGACCAGGGCTTCTTTGTGCGGAAAAGAGGGCAGAGCAGTGGGGCGTAGGAACGGAGCGAGAGAGCGTGGAGGAAAAAAGGATCGAGGTGGGGAATCGAAAGGAAAGGGGTAACGGGTACGGAGGAAATACCTGTGACTTAAATGAGAAACCCCAACAGTTCGCGAAGTGGGGAAAAAGTTGAGCCGGGACCGGACGCAAAAAAGGGAACCGGCAATGGGTAGAAAAAGTTGCCCCCGGGGTGGCTGATCAAAGAACTCGAGAAAAACAACAAAACAAAAAGAGAGGCTGATGCATCAACAAGAAAGTTACGGAAAACCGCGGCCGTGGGGGGAATGGTTTGAGGCGCGACCAATAGCGGGAAGCGACACTCCAAGTGTGGAAAAAGCGCTGGAACGGGGGGGAATGGTAGTTGGGTCTAGGGGGGAGTCTCACAGGGGGGGACGCGTCAGTTTCCAGGGATTACAATAGGAACACAAAGACTGATTGTCGAAGACGATCTAACTCATAAGCGGAACACCAAGCGCAAGGATGCGCAAGAGGCCTACACCAGCCCGTCGATAACTTTCAAAAAAGCGTATGGACGGAGGGGGGGGTGCACAGGTCAAGTCCAACCGGAGGAACAGGGGGAAGGGCTCGAGGGGGAGGAAAAATGCTCCCAGAACACAGCGAGATAGATGGTCCCCAGCCGTAGACTCTGCCAGGCTCGGTGAGGGTAGGGGGAGAGATTAATCTAAGAACGCGTGAAATGAGGGAAAACGCGGAAGGAACACCCCAAGTACGCGTAAGAAGAAAAAAAGAAAGGGGGAGCCAAATGGGGGGCCGGCGAGAGAAAACCTCTTGGGAGAGGGTGCTGAGAAACGCCGTCGCCGATCGTAACCAAGTGGGAAGAGAAAAGAACGGAGGAAGAAGAAGCACTGAAAGCGAAACCTCAGAACCTGAGTTTATTCGATTCAGCGTTCAGACCACAGACATAATAAAAGGAAAGGATCGGAAGGTGGGACAGGAGAGACGGGAAAGCGCAAGTCCTCAAAGGAAAAATAATGTGGGATTACTCGCACGTCAAACAACAACTCGAGGAAGGGAAGAACCTGCCCAACGATAGCGGAAAAGCGCGGAACAGAGAAAAATAGTCAAAACTCTTCGCTCTGAATTCAGGGCACCATCTCAGCATGTCCATAATCAGCTGAGACTTCCTTCTTCCCTGGTAGAGGGGGGGAAAGGCCGCGCAGGGAGGAAGAACAGTCCTCGTGGGGTGAGTCGAGAAAGGCTATGAATCCCGATGGCGGCAAAACAGACTGAAGGCGGATGCCCTGGATATAGGGGGTAGCCTCAAGAGTAAGCGGGTGCGGACGCTAAAAAGAGAGGAAAAGCAGGAATTTAGGATTAGCAAAACTCAGAAAGATAAAAAAATCTTAAAAAAAAACTCAGGGAAAATTTGACGTTTCTATCTCTAGCGCCCGTAGGAAAGCAGAACGCCTGAAGGGGACAGGCATGCCCGGGTAGGGAGAGGAATCGAGAGAGCGGGCACGTAGCGAAGAATGGGAAAAAAATCGTTCCAAAAAAGAGATGAACCGTTCCTAGGGCTTGACGTACCCGACAGGCAAATTGAGATAAGGAGGCGGGGGCATAGAACTGAGGGGCCTTCCGACGGGGAAGAACCAATGGACAATATACAGCACAAAGTCGACATTCTGGTGATTGTAGCGAGGAGGATCAGATCCATGCGAAGTGCGGCGATAGTCAAAAGGGCTGAAGTGCATACAACGGAAAGTATGTGCGCAGCGGGAAGAAAACCAATTGGTAAGGGACAGAAACAAGAGGGGGCAGCATTGAAAAAAAAAAGACGATAAAAGCAGGAGGGGAACGCATATGCGAATATGAAGGTGGCCAAGGAAAAAAACCGAAGTCTCAAATTGGCGGGTGCACGGTCTATCCATTTACGAGGTGAGGGAAGATCTGGGAGTGAGGGCGTCGAGGAAGGGAAAGGGGGAGAAACTTCTTTGTCACATTCAAAAGAAATCATTGCTCCCACGCCACAAAAGGAATCCAATCATAAAACAGAAAAGAAAGTCGAAATAATTGGAGGAAAGCTAGCAGGTCGGAGACCCCCTTGGAAAACACTAGACAACGAACAGCGTCCCGGCCTCTGACCTAGGAAAAGTTCTCTCACACTAGGCAAAATGAGGGGAGAGAGCCAAGGAAAAGGAAACGACGAAACGTGGGGTCCGGTGAAAGGGAGGAGAGACGGAAAAGGGTCAGAAGAGGCCAAGGGCAGAAAACACTTACAAAGGGGAAAGACGAACAAAGAACGGAGGTGTTGCCAGGAAAAAGGTGGCATCGTGTGTGGGCGTAACAAGGCGACAACTGGTAGTTAAAGAAGGGGGGGGGGAAAGGGGGGAACTGTGCGCATGGGGGAGAGGGATGCAAAGCCACCTCGCCAGGTAGGTCCAATCGGGAAGGGCAAATGTGGACGTAAGATTCAAGCCGTGTCAACACGTAGGACCCCTGGCGCGTTTTAGGAAGAACATAGGGATTAGCGAGAACCTAGTTTTCGCGTGCCTCGTCTGCAACAACTTTGCAGTGGAGATGGGTAAAGGGGAGCGTCTGAAAGCAAGCGGGATACAGATTAAGGTCAACACAAGGACGTTGGGGACTGTCGAGATACACGCGTAGACTATAGATAAGGAAAGACAGGGTGGACCGTACAAGGACAATAGATCGGAAAACAGGAGGGGATCCCAGGAAAAGTAAAAAAGCAAGGACCGAAAACAGGCAAAAAAATGATCCCTCGAATGTTCGGTCAACAGGCGAAAACGCGGTCGTAAGAGTCATTGTGGAGCAGAACCTCTGGGCGAAGGGGGTAAGCAGAAAGATGCTGGGCAGGAGGGTGATGGAAGTAGGAAAGCTGGCGTGACAGTACAGGAAGGAAGGAGGAGGAGAGCAGTGCGATGGAGACACACAAAAGAGAGAACTGATCCAAGGAATAATGACGCAGATAGCGGGGCCTGGCAAAAGCCTGTGTAGAAAAGACTGAGGAGGAACATGACAATTGGTTTGTCTTGGACTCTGAATCGCATTAAGGGGTAAAAAGGGAGCTTGTCCACGACGAGGTAGAAGTCGCTCCAAGGAACCAGACGTCGCTGTGGATCCTTTTAATGATGGGCGATGGTCAGGAAGAGAGGACACGTGGGCGGATTGCACGGAGGATCGGAGAGATGAAGCCGGAAGAGAGACTGCCAAGAGGTCGTGGGGGGGGGAGGCATGTTCAAAGAGAGCGCACCGGAGGTTATCAAGAAAAATAGCTCGCGGAATACGGAAGGGAAGGAGGACATGTTGATAGAAGCTGTTGAAAAAGATACGTCATGGGAACTGAAGTCTTGAAGGCTACCTCCGATTTAAGAGGTCAACACCGCTACACCCCTACGCTGAGGTAAAGTGCAGAAGAGAATAGCAGGAAGCTAAAAAAAAGAGGGGGGGGAAGCTTGGGGGGGGGTGAGGCGACGGAAAAGAGGGAATGAACGCGGGGCCGTACTAGATCGCGATCTGGGGGGAGGGCAAAGTCGCTCTCAAATCAAACAGAGAAAAAAAAGCCAGTAGAGGGGAAAAAGAAAAAAAAGTTGCGAAGAAAAAAAGTGAAAACAAAAAGGCAAGATCACCGGCCTGGAAGGGTGTTGATTCTCTCGAAAAAACAAAAGATATGAGGAAAGAGATCACAAAATGCGCAGGGGGACGCCTCTGTGTGGACTGAACGGACTGGAGGCGGGATTGAAGGAAAGGGGGCGGGGCAAAGTGCGAAAAGAGGGAAGGAAACGAAAGGACCGCCAACAGCATCGCGAATCAGAGCGCCACCGATGCCGTCAGAAATGAAACATGGGAACCACGTTTCATAGGAACTGCGATGACAGAAAAAAGAGGCGGCGATAAGTGAGGGAGGACGAAAGCCGACACGGGAGATCAAGGGGTAATTGAAGGAAACGATCCCTTAAGGGGTTTCAAGAAAAGGATGAAATTGCGCGACCCCGTCGGCGGAGGGATAGCCCGAAACCAGGAACAGCAATATTGCGATCCAATAACACAACGCACACAGGAAGAGTCGCTAACTTCAACGCGCAAAAAACTCAGCCCGGCCGCGGAAAAGGGAGAACTACAGAATCCTGGGGAAAAGATATTAAATAGAAGAGGGGGATCGCGAAAAACGTAGGTGAAATCGCGGTAACATGAAATACAGCGTATTCCTCAAAAAACAAAATTGAGTAACATGAACTAAGCTCGTCTCTAACTTAACAGCCAGCACCGGGCACAGGCGTGCGATTGCCGGGCAAAGAAAGATCTAAAAGAAGGGCATCCAAAAAAAGTGATCGCACGACGTTATGAAAAGGAAATATGCAGCAAAGAGGGGACTCCGTGCCAAGGAAATAAAGGGGGGCATGACAACAGTCTAGAAAGGGAAAAAACTAAGCTGTACTCTCTTGGGTGCAAGGGCACGCAAATCCCGGAAGGGAAGAAGGGATAAATTGTTGAAAGAAGGAGGCGCTTCAGTCACTAATATCTGTAGAAACGAAAACCAGTCAGGTCGAACGCCGGGGCCTTTGGGGGAAAAGAAGAACGAAAACTGAAAAAAGGGGGGGGGGAAGTCAAAAGAAATGGTTATCTAGAAATACCGGAAGGGGAAATGAAAATCCAGGTACGCGACGGGAGCTTGACAGAAACATGCGCCTCGAAAAAGGAATAAAAAAAAAAATTAGAGACAGAAGGGTAAAAAAGGCACAGGAGCCAAAAAAAAGAAAAAATCACCGAGGGGCAGGGAACAAGAAAAAACTTCGAGACAGAAGTCGTAGGACGATAAAAAAACATACCAGTGATGTTAGGGAAGGGGGGGGGGGGGGGAAGGGGGAAAATGGAGAGGCAAAAACGGAATGAATCCGGGGAGGAGGAGGAAGGACGACGACTAAGAAGAAAAATCACTTTGCCAAGGGGTGGCGAGCGGAGGAGGACTGCGCAGGGAGGGGGGAAGGTTGACTTCTACCTTCTCAAACGCGGGCTGAAAGGAGGAGAGAGGATTAGAGAGCAGAGAGCTACTAACTGGGGGATGGAGAGAATGGTCTGCGATAAGTAAATTTTCACACGGCAGCGGTCTCGAGAATTATGGAAAGGAAAAGAGGAGAAAACTAGAAAAAATGATCAGGGTGCCGTCAAAAGGATAGCGTGGAAAAGGAGACGAAATGCCACGCGGCAGAAAAATTCTAGTATTGAACTTGTAAGATTATCTTTAAAGAGCACAAAGAACAAAGCGGGCAATCTTAAGACGCGAGCGACGAGTTAGATTACGCCAAGAAAAGGAGACGTAGGAAGAAGAGCCTCTAAAAACTCAAAGCAGCATGATGCCTGACAGCAGACAGCGGCCTACGGGAAAGATAATCGTGCACGGGAGGGTGAAAAAGAGCTAGCTCGGGACGAATTTTACAGGAGAAATAGGAGGGAAAGATGGTATATCAATGACGGCGCTAAAATGATCTTCAGGGGTGAATCCTGAAAAAAACGGGTGGATTTCAAGCGAGTCGAGGTTATCGGTGCCACCTCGAGAAGAAAAAAACTCTAAAAGACTCACCACCAGGGGCGGAGGTCCGATTGAACAACACAGGAAATGGGTCGTGACGGAAGGCTAGATTAAAAGTGGGAAAAGAAGGCACGGCATAACGCAGAAGAGGGGGCGCGGGACGGTATTGAAGATGGGAATAGTCAAGTAAAGGAGCCGATTCTGCGTGGAGAAACCGAGACGGGGTAGAGAAAAAAACACGGAACAAGAAAGAGAGGAGATGACCGAGCACGCGGGTGCAAGATAAACGGGGTGGCAGAGGGAATTCATCATCCTGAGTGGCGATCACTCAACGAGGAAGGACTTCTCAAAACAGCGGAGGAGGGACTACGAAAAGCGTGATAAGGACTGCATATCATAGCATACACGGGTGAGACCTGGGGGGGGGGGGGAGATGGGGGTCTCTGGTTAGCGAATATGCAGTTCTAATCTAATAAGTCGAGGGGGGGAACAGAAACCGCCCACCTAATGGGGCTTGCTATTGATGAAAGCGGAGAAAACGTAAAACGTAGGATGAGAAAAGGAGGGAAAAAGAGGGAAAGAGAACCGGATGAAGGGATGAAACGGTAGAGTCCCGGAGCGACGGAAACCTAGAGACGGTTGGCACGAGAGTCTCCTTTGTCGGGATCGGACGGCAGGAAAAAAACGAATACAATAGGTGAAGATCGGGAGAAAGTCAAGCAGGTCCGCGCATGCGTAACATCTGTGCACGACGGAAAAAGGGCTACTACGGGAGACTGGGATCTCCATAAATAGAGAAAGCGAGAGCAGGGTTTCAAGGACCATAGGAAACTTCGCTACTTTCGCTGAGAGAGGACGGGGGGGATTCTGGTGGACTAAAGAGAGTAAAGAGTCAAGAGTACAAAAGAAAAAACGCGTGGGGGCCGCGGGGGTATTTCAAGAGACACAGAGAGCGAATCGACGGCCGGGTTGGGGGAAAATGGTACACGGGGGAACGACACAACATGACTAGGGGAAACCATAAATTTTGGCCGACGTATCCAAGAAAATGAACGGGGAGAAAAAGGGGACCGGTTTAGGGAGAGGGGCAAAAATCCATCAAGGGGGCAACCTATAATTGACAAAGATCGAAGCGGCAGGGAAGCGTGAAACGCGGCTCGTGGCGGAAAAGTCCTAGCAAACCTGACAATGGAAGGACTCGCTGTAAAAAGAAAGATAGGGGGAGAAAGCTCGAAGAACATGACAGTGAGCCACTTAACCGGTCACGGAGAGAAAAAAACGAAGTATCTTTCCGAGATATTGGAGACGTTTCCACTAAAAAAAGACGGGGGGCGTACGATATCGATCCCGAGACGAAGAAGGGGGGGAAGGGAGGAGGGTGCGTGTGAAACGGGAGGGGTTGATCAACGGAGTCTAAAAACAACAATCGGAGGAGGAGGGGGGAAACAAAAAAAAAAAGAATTCGTCGCAGGTCACGACACAAAATGGAAAGGGACGACAGAAAGTCGCACGTTGTGAATTGCGAGAAGAACAATCTCCGAGGCAAATAAAAAAGACAAAGGGAAAAAGAGCGGACGTAGGTGGGTTTTCTCGAAAGAAACAAGGTAGGACTCCGTCACGAAAGCGGGGAAAGAAAAGCGCGATTGGTCTCCAACGTATGAAAATAGGGGGGAGGAAAAGCCACCAGAGGGCAGAGGACCAAACATCCGAGGGGACGTAACTGCGGCGAGGCGGAATGGCTGAAAAGTTACACACAGTGCCGCCAAGCAGTTGAGTCGCAAAGAAGGGACGCGGTGACATTACAAACTCCAACTAAGGAAAAAAAGGGGACAAAGAGAACAGTCACAGAGGGGTGAAAGTGAAATAAAGGAGGTGGATGCGATGACAGCTCTGTGTCGATTTGGGGTCAAAAAAAGAGACAACAAATTGTGTGGGAAGGAAGCGGAAGGGAAAGGGCGTCAGGGAGGCGAGAAGCAATCTAGATAAACCAAAGAACGAAAAAAATCTGGCGAACGGGGGTAAACCCGGGGACGGAAGAAATGTAGAGGTGCACGCCAGGAAAAAGAAGAAATAACGGCGCGAGCGGACTCTAACCGTGCGGACCGTGACATTCCCTTTTTGATCCCGCGGGAAAAAGGAGCGACGAAAGAAAACGGTCTGAAGAGGCAAAGGGGGAATGGGGTCGTGTCCTTTCAAGTCAAATCAGACATAGACGGAAATCGGCCGAAAAGAAAGGAAGCAGGAAAGATGGGGCGGCGAGGAAGCGAGAAAATCAATCCATTTACCTCTCTAGTCGATTGGGAATAAAGAGGCATCCGCCGCCAATCAGAGGAGAGTAGAAAGCCGAACGCATCTGCGTCGTCGCTTGAAAAGCGCGAAAGAATAAGTGAATCTGGAGAAAAGGCGCGCGTAAATATAAGTACAAACACTCGTCCTTCAAAGAAAATCGGGAATCGGCAGATAACAGGGAGCGGGTTGGCGGAGCCCAGCAAAGGTGACGCGTAAAGAAAAGAATCCAGGGGTTACATGGGAGCGAGTCACGTCTAGCGGGAAAAAAAAAGAGAACCAACCAGACCAAAAGGTTCGGTCTGCAACGAATTCGTAGTCTCGATGAGGGAAGGGCGCAAACAAAGAGAAATAGGTAAGAAGAAGGAAAGGTGGGGGCCGGGAGGTACCCACGGAAAACAGGAGAGGCAAATCGTGGTCAACGCGTGCGGAAGTTGTCGATGCGTGCTCAGCTCAAACCGGTTAGGGTGTCAGAAAGACAATCGCAAGGCGAGCGGAAAAGAGGGGACAGGAATAAAAATCGGGAAACGGCGCGAGGTCACGCGACTCGCTTGAAAGAAAAGACGTGCACGAAGGATGCCCGCGGTGAAATAAAGGAGGGCGCAAACTGGGAAAAGGGGCGCAGCGGAGGAAGTCAAAGAAAGGACAACGAGATGGGAACAAGAGAAAGAACAGCATCCTGAAATGAAGTGTAGCTGATCGTGACCATGCGATACTGGGAAGAAGTAGAATGGGGGGGGGGATCCGACGCAGGAGGGGAGTCAAGAAATCGCGCGAAACCGGGGCAAGAAGGGGGAAAAAAAGGATTGGGATCAAAAATAAAATACCACAAAGGACAGAGATCAGAAGGTCACTCATCAAGCAGGCGGGATGCCTCAAACCCAGACAATCTAAGGGGGGGTAAAAAGTCAGTGAGAGCAGTTCGGACAGCGGCCGAGGAGGACTGCGAGCTGCCCAAAGCTGAAAAAGAAAGAGAAGAGAGGTGAACTAACATCGGGCGATGTGGGAAAGGTGACAAACTCAAGAAAAAAAAATAAAGGAAAGGGAAAAGAGGTCGCAGAGGGAAACGGAGAGGAAACCGTCCAAGATTGAAAGGTTAAAGAGGACGGACCGGTAGAGGCGGAACACACCTTAAAAGACCTGCAAAAAGACCCAATCATCTAACGCGAAAAAAGGGGTCCATCAAAAAGGAAAGTCACTGGGGGAGGAGGATCTTCGCAAGCAGAAGGAAGAGAAACGCCCGTGTGAATACAGGACTCGGTTTTAGCTCGACACAAATGGCTTACAGGAAGGGTACAAATATAAAAATAACGGAAGGGGGAAGAAAAAAAAGGGGGGGGAGTTAGTAAAAGCTGGGGGGTGGGGGGATGCGGCGCGCTGTACTGGGGATGAGGAGGCGCTGAAATGAGTTTTCGGCTGGCAATGTTTCTCAAAGGTCTCTAGACCTTAAAGGGAGCGATTAAAGAGATAAACAATTGCGCGCGACACTCAGGGAGAGCAAAACTGGAGGAAGGAGGAGAAGAAAACGTAACCCGGAGCGGTGAGAACTGACGTGTGTGGGATATACAGAGCCAAGAGAGGTGGGAGAAGTCGCAGACAAAACGGGAGAAAATAAAGTGTGTAAAAGGACAAGGTCACCTCCTGATAGCGTGAAAAAAGACGAGCCACACGAACGTGGCAGGAAGTCTGGAAGGGTGAGGCCGAAAGACTAACGTACTGGATGGCAGAGAAAAAAAAAAGACGAACTAGCCTTGGGGCTGTGATAGTCCAACGGAACAACTCGCCGAAAAAGCTAATGGGCAGGCTGGCTCAGAAGAGGACAGGGAGCCATAGAAGACGCGGAATTATAGACAGGAACACGGCGGCAGCCGTGCGGGAACGACAGGATGTTGCGAAAAAATTGGATGGGCACCGTCCTCCTCGTAGAAACAATGAAGAAGGACGGCAGCTGGCGAAGCGAAGGAGACCCAGAGCAGAAAAATGAACAAGAGGACGTCGGGCAAATAGGGAGAGTTTGGGAAGGAAGTAAAAGGGGAACCATCAGCAGGGAACCTCACAAAGGAAAAAAAAGGTACAGG
>Ga0179593_1600214_pt1 | contig 14340 bp, 21 predicted proteins | sample CZODoug2_1_08_16_FD_185931 | JGI IMG/M metagenome (GOLD analysis project Ga0179593, IMG submission 185931) | Vadose zone soil fungal communities from Angelo Coast Range Reserve, California, USA - CZODoug2_1_08_16fungal (PacBio error correction) | ecosystem: Environmental > Terrestrial > Soil >...
GGGAGGAGTTTTCTGAAAGAGGAAAGTTGCGACGTACTTGAAAACGGCAGGGAAAAAAGGCAGCCCGGAAAGTGGCAAAAGAGAAGGGAGAAATTTTCCGCATCAGGGGGACGAAAGGATGCGAAGCTCCAAGGAAACAGTAGCTCGAAAAAAATGAAAATCGCGTAAAAGGGGCTCCGAGCTGGCTGGAACGTGTCCCATGAAAGGGGAAGGGACGGAAAAGCCCAAGGATTCCCGGTGGAAATACGCACCGGGAAAAAAGGTAGGTAAGAACCGATTCTTGAAATTTTAAACTCGGGCGCCGTCTCTACAGAGTCATCAAGATGGTATCTATTTGCGTGGGGCGAAAAATATAACGAGGAGGTCGCGAGTCCATGTGCGAGGGAGGTGCTAAAGGCCTTGGGATGTCCGCGAGGGTGGGGCTTCAAACAGAAAAGGGTGCGAGGGGGGTGGGGAGCGGTGCCTAGATGGAAAAACCATTGGCGCCGAAAGGGGGTGCACCGGATATAAGGGCTCCTCAAGTAAGGCCAATTGGTAATTTGCCAGGAGGACATCATGCTCCTTGGGGGGGACCCTGGGGTTGTTGATTGGAACACTAAGGTTTTGGGGGAGGGCGGAGAAGAAAACATCCCGCAGAGAATCGATGGAAAGCGTGGAAGCGGGAAGAATGAAAAGTTCACAAAAAAAGCAGGAGAGGATTGGGGAGCGAGGTGGGAGGCCAACAGACCGGCAATTGGGGAGTTCTTCTTCTAAAAACTCCCTAAGGGACGTTCGGGAAAAGGAAAGCGGGACTCCACAAGAAGTTAGTCAGAGAGGGAAGGAGAAAACCGCTGAGTCTATATCGTACAGAAGGACATCATTAGGTTGAGCCTTCTCGAAGGAGGGTGTCGGGGTCAAGGACATTAAAAAAGGAAGGGGAGAACAGAGGGAGGGATCTTATATCCTCGAATCCAAACCCGGAGAATGTAAGGAATTACGGAAAAGGTTATTACGCCGAAGGAAAGCAGTTGCGATGAACACTCGCGCCACGGGGGGAAAGAAGGGGTCGCAGGGAAAAAAGAATTTATGTTATCTCGTGTCGCGGGAAGAAAGGACTGCGAAAGAAGAAAAGCTGAGTACCCTAGAGAACAAGCTAAGGGGATGCCATAGAGGGGCCCACAGTGCAAAGACGTCGGCGATCTGAACAAAATTGTTCATCTCGGGGGATGGTAACAGGAAACGAAGAGCCGCAAAAGGATCCGAATGGGAAAGCTGGGCGAAAAAAACATGCTCCGAGCTCTGGGGTCGTGCGCAGATTCCGTAGGAGGTGTGAGATCGAAAGGGGAAAAAAGGAAGGTTAAAAGAGGGGGGCCGACGCGAAAGAATTGTGGGGGAAAAGGGGAAAGACAAAACGGAGCGACCCTTAATGTCAAAGGGGAACTGTCGCTATGCTGAGGGGAACGCATACAAAAAAGAGGAGATGGAGTGTGAAAGGAGTAAGGAGAGCGCAGGAGAATTAAGTTTTTCGGGGGTATCGGGCTGTGCTTAACATAGAAATCAAAGGGAGTGCAAGTACGAAAAGGTGAGCTCCCAGAAAGTGCCGTCCGAAAAAAGGAAATGTTTGGTTTTTTAAAAAATGGCGCGTCCTGAAGGGAATTTTCGTCCGAGGACCGGGGATTGGAAGTGCCGAAAAAAAGTCACAGCAAAAGGGAGCGTATCTTCGCAGACAGTGACCACCAGTCTACCAGTACGAGGAAGTGACCCCATCGGGGGAAAGAGAATGGAGGGGAAGAAGAGACAGAATGGGGGGTGGTCTCCATCGAGTCCAGTTTTGCCAGGGGACGCAACATTTGTTTAGAGAGGTGGGGGGGGGCGAAATCGATCCACAAAAAGGGAAAAAAACATAAGCCTTAACCACACAGCTTTTCCACGGAGAAAGGATGGGGGTGCAGTGGTTCGAGACCTGGAAGGGAAGGGTCTATGGAAAGAAAAAAAACTTGGCACTCGCGGGAATCATATCTCATCGCCACAAAAGAGGCTTTTGGAAGGTGGTGTTTTGGGGGGAAAAAAAGGGGGAAAAAAAAAAAAGGGTGGAAACTACGCTTAAATCCTTAAGGGGGGGCCCTTGTTGAAAAGCCCTCTCATCGAACAAGCAGGAAAGAAAATAGCTGTCTCGAAAACGGAACTCCGGATCTAAGCCCTTTGTAAAGGGGAGGACATATCAGGGGGTTCACCGTGGGGGCGAAAGAAGGAGGAAGACACAACAAGCAAGCAGAAACCGTGGCGGAACACCTTGAATATACTCTTTCCAAACAGGCCAATAGAAAGGGAAAATCGGCCATCGTGGAAAAGAATGGAGTCGGAGGGGTCTACGACATCGGGGGGGAGAAGGAACGGGAGAGATCAAAAGAGAGGCAGGAATGAGGAAAGGCGAAAAATTGGAGAGCCAAGGGGGAAAAAAAGTATTTCATTCCAAAAACTAAACACCCACACAGAAAAGGGGGGGGAGAGTAGGAGGGCTCATGGAAAAAAACGTAAAAAAAAAGGATTTTACGTAGGATGTGCGGGGACACATCGCAAAGGGGGAGCCACAAGTCTTCAGACAAAAGGGTACATAGGAAAAAGCCGCAGAGTGGTCTTGAGCAAAAGGGAAAAAGAAGGTCCTGACCGTGAAGCTTGCCGTACTGTGACTCTGAGGAGATCCACACCTTCCGGGGAAAAGGAAATGTGTATCTTGAATCCAAAAGAAAGGAATCAAAAAAGGAGCAAGCACTGGGGAAGAGCAACAACCGGGGCACCCACACTGAAGTCTGCGCAAAAAAAAAACACCCGATGCTTAAAGCGCTCGGAGGAGTCTCAAAAGAACGAAAAGCGGCTCCTTGGGAAAAGGGGAGGTTTACCCCAGAAAAAAGACTTAAAAAGGGGGGGGGTGTTGCCTGGGAAGGGAAGAGGGGGGAGGGTAAAAAAGGGCTCAGGAAAATTGTTTTTGGGGAAAAAAGAGAAGTAATAACCAGCTTTCCCGGTCCAGGAAGCCGTCCTTTTTTCGGAGTTGAGGCGAAAAACTCCCAGAAGGGGCACTCACAAACGGAAAATACCGTCAAACGAGGGTGACATCAAAGCTTTCATCTTTAGATTCATAGTCGTTGAAAGGAAAGTAGTCATGAAGGGAAACTGAAAAAAATAAAGAAAGGAAGAGGCCCAGATATTGAGAGAAAGTTCAGGATTTGCCCTGGCGAAACACGATCCTCCTGGAGAAAAGAAGAAATGCTTGGGAGATCAGCGGGGGAAATCCAGGAAGAAAAATATGGCCCCACCAGGGGGTGGAGTCCTCTTACGGTGCCTAGAGGGAGGGGTTCGGACCGAAACGTTGATGGGGGGAACCAACGCAGGAACTACCAGAAAAAGTCCAACCTATTCAAGTGGGCCGGGGTAAAGGGAGGTCAACAACTCTGGAAAGCACTGTCGGAAGGGAGACGGCAGTAGGAGTAAAAAAATTTCCTTTAGCTAGTCCAGAAAAAAAAGACCGGTTTCCCAAAGGTTAAGGGGTAGAAGGACTATCCGTCGCAAAAAAAAGGGGCCGACGAAAATTGTAATAGGGACACCTGCCATGAAATACAAAGAAAAAGAACAGCACAAGGACCGCAGCCAAAGATCGTCCTCCAGAAAAGAAGCCGATGACAAAAATGACTCACTTGAGAGCGAGTTTCTAGGAGCAGAAAAATTCAAGAATTCCGTGAGATGGGAAAGTGCGTCGAGGGGATGGAAACAAACCTTTCTTCCATAAAGGTGGAGTATGGGTTCGAAAACCGCAAAAAGCTCCCACGTCAGGAAGGGGCCCACGAAAGCTCCTGCTCCTTCAGGGGAGAGAGTTAAAGAGGACCAGAGGAAAAACGTACTAATTGCGGCTGGAGGAAGAAAAAGGGAATGTAAATGCTTTCAAAAACCCTCGAGGGTTGGCGAAGCAGTGCACAAAAGGGGGGGGCCAGAAGCATGACAGGGAGCGATCTTCAATCTGCACACAGCAGTTACCTTGGGAAAGGAAGCGCGGAGACGCAACAAAACCACAAAAAAGAATAGAACCACCCCAGGGGCGGAATGTGGTGAAAGGATGTGAAAGGTACGACGAGAAAACCTCAGAGGAGCGAAAACTGGGAAGGCCAAAACTAAAACCAGGAAAAAAAGCGAATTTGGAAAAAAAGTGAAGAATTCGTATTCGTTCACGCAAGGGGGGGGGGGCCCGAAAAAAAATCGCGGGGAAAAAAAAAAGGCAACAGAAAAGGCTGTTTTGAAGACGGCAGTGCCTTCCTTTTTAAAAGAGACGAGGTCATCAAAGAAATTAAGACACCCATAGTTGAAGAAAGAGATGAAATGAAATCGTCTGGGACAGAAGGGCAGCAAAATCTTCTAGAGCATTGAAGGGAAGAGAACTAGAGGTCAAGGGAAAGTTTGACGAGGGTCCGCTTGGAGGGAGGAACTATGAGTTCGGCCTGCCGTGGGGTGCTCTGGGGAAAAATCTGAGGGCTGGGAAAAAAAAAAGGGATGTCCACGACCTTGTCGCCGCTGTTTTGTTGTTAGAGGAAAGCGCCTAAGCTTCTCTGGGGGTTTGATAGGGAGACGGGGGATTGGAAAGGGGGACTAGCAAGCTAACATAAAAAGGTGGTTAGGGATTAAAGCCGAAGAGCAAGGGCTAGATGAAGAAGGGGGCCAACCGGGAAAGGGGAATACGGTGGGCAGTGTCACTAGCAAAAGGTGGTGCGGCAAAACCAGGGCCATTGGGAGGGGATGAACTCCCTCAGGTCGGCCGAAAAAATGGACTCCACACAGCGCCGGGAAACGGGTGGAGAGCCGGATAACACCAGGAGAAGAGAAGCAAATCCTCGGGGGGGGGGGAAAGGCAGAGGGGTTCAAGAGGGTCAACCCGAAACTAAGTACCGATAAGGGACGCAGGATTCGGGGAGAAAGAAAGAATAAAAAAAAAAAGGGAAGAGGTCAACAGTTGAGAACCAGCGGTTCAGATAAAGTTTCCGGAAAAAAAAATCTTGAAGGGAGGGAAAATTTTGTCGACAAAAGAATGGAGGGCGGTGACGAAAAAGGACGGCGCCACAAAGAAGGGGAAAAAAGCTTGGAACATATAGTCGGGAAGAAGACTCCAAAGTTGCCACATTTAACGCGGGGGCTAAAAATGGGAGCTCGTTTGGGGAAAAAACGTAACACCGCCGAAAAACGGGGTCCGAATGTCTTTGGGCGAGCGCGAAAAAAAAGCTCGTTTTGCGTTGTCTAATCCAGGGGTTTGTAAAAAGGGTTGTTGAACTTCTGGGAGAGGAGGGGGTTAGGGGGGGATCAAGGAAAAAGGAGGAACGGTGCTCATCCGGACAGAAGAAAATGCACGGAGGACCAGGAAAGCCTGAGGATCGAAAGCGCCGGAGAAAAAGGGATTCATTGGAAAAAAGAACATCTGTAATAGGGAGCTGTAGCTCGAAGGAGGGGGTGGTAATCGGTTAGGGGGACCATTCGGGAAGGAGTGGGGCGGGAAGAAGCAGCTAAAGACCGCAGGCAAAGCCGCTAACCACCTCTGTGATGGGGTGTTATTAAGACCTGGAACTCATGTTCAAGAGGGGGACCAAAAGAACAATCCCGGTCCAGAAAAAGGAAGGGACTTATCGGCGGATAAAAAATACCACCTGGCCGGGTCAGAAGTCGAAATCGGAACATCGACTAAGGAGGAGAAGGCGGAAAACTGGTGGGGGGTCAAGACCAGCGGAAAGGAAACCAGGGTTTCACAAAAAGGGATGTCGAGGGAGGGGGGGAGGCAAAGTAAGACCCGTGAGAGCCGGGAACAAGGAACAAATACCATCCGCGGGGGGGAAAAAAAGAGTGCAAAATGGCAGGGGGCAGAAAGGGCTTTCCTGAAGGGGGAGATCTCGGACCAGGAAAGGGATTATCGTACGTCTTCAAGATGGGAAAAGAATATCACAACAAAGGGGGCAAAAAAAGGGGGGAAAAAAGGGAGGGTAAACCACGGGGGTTTTGGAAAAAAAAAATGTTTGTGTGGGGGGGGTGTGGGGCTAGAAGGAAAGGATTTGGACTCTAACCGAAGAAAAAGAAGGGCGCTCTGAAAACGCTCCAGGGAAATCGAGGTGTGACAAAAACAATCCCTAAGAATCTAAGGGGAACGCTGTTGGGGGAAGGAAAAAAACTGAGTCACCGGAAAGGGTTGTGGATCGTAATCCACGGGAAAAGGAGAAAAGAACACCTGGTTTCAACAACTGGGGCGCCACACCAAAGGAAAGATCGTGACTGGAAAACTTGAAAGAGAAGCAGGGAGAGGCGCTTTGGTTGAGACCGAGGAAGGGCGACTTACCTGTGTGGGACCTTCAACGAGGTACAGGCGCTGCTGGAATCACAGGGAAAAGGGGGAATGTAGGAATCCACAGCCGGGCATGGAAACTCAGCGAAAAAACCCAACATCAGCTTTTGTGGGAGACCAGCGGAAGGGAAGAATCGCCCAGAGGAAATAGGAGTTCAACGCCCATCAGAGAAATCAACACCTTCCAGGGAGAGGCCCCCGCTCACTCTTAAAGAGGCATAGTCGAAAGACGCGCGCGAAGGTTTTGTCGAAAAGGAAAGCACGGAGGAAAAGATTCCGCTGCCGTCTCTGAAGGACCCTCTTCGATAACCCCGGCACGTACCTTGATTATTGGCGAATGAGCCCGTCGGACCAAAGAGGGGGACGAAGGTCACAGATAAACAAAAGAGAAAAAAAAACGGAATCTGAAAAAAGGAAGCAGCGCATGAAAAATCGCCCGCAACAGTCGGAAAGTGGCCAGGCGCCCTACAATGCGGTTGTGACTGTGTAAACCTTCACAGGCAGTGGAAAGGGGGAAATCAGGGATGCAGCTCTATGGAAAGACTTTGTAAATCCGAAGGGGGTTGTTCAAACATCGTACCGGCAGCGGGGTTCGCGAAACAAAGAGAGAAGTTGCCACGGCGAAAAGAATCCACGAGGGGGGGGACATCATTACAAGGGGGGAGATGCCAGGCTTCTAGAGACTGTTGACATATAGGGGAATTCGAAGGCTGCAAGAGAAACTCATGCTAGGGAAAATCTAATGATGGGGAAATCAAGCCCTGTCGGATAACTAGAATCCGGCAATGAAGATCAAGAGAAATCTTTAACTGCCGTTAAGGTTTGCTCCAGAAAATCGCGGGAGAAAAAAGTATGTCCCTCGCTGGGGTGTAGAAAAACGCATGAGGGGGGGTCGAAGAAACGTTTGCACCAAGACATACGCGAAAAAAAATCCACCGAGTAATCAAGGCCGCCCGGGGGGAATAAGGAACTAATGCTTCGGGGAGAGGGTCTTCTGTAAGAAGAACTCAGCGCGAAAAAAAAAAAATTTGTTATCAAGTTCCAAGACCGTCAAGGAAGGGAAAGTGTGAAAAAAGTCCACAAAAAAGGAAGGAGAGAAGGTATATATATATCCCGTCCAACAGGGGCGAAAGGGAAGCCATGGGCAAAAAAGGACACACAACTCACCCTGAGGGCAGGCCTATCCACACGAACGCAATCCAGAAAAGTCTGCAAAGCGCACATGATCACGAAAGTAGGGCCGAAAAGGAGAGGGAAGGGGGAAAGTTATGAAAGCTGGGTTCGCTGCTCGAATTTAGTCTCAAAAACTCCCAGAAGGAAGAAGGTCTCAAAGGAGTCCGGGATAAGCGTGATGAAAACCCAAGAAAAAAATCTCCCACTTCAGGACATGGACGTCACGCCATCTCCTGCTAAGGGGAAAAAAGAAAAGAATCAGGAAAAGAGACGAAATTGTGCTCTTCTACGAACGGGATGGGAAAAAAAAAAAATGAAAGGGAAACTTGTTTGGAGCGGAGGGGGTGAAAAAAGTTCACGGGCATCGAACGAGACGTGTTCAATTAATCGTCCCATCTCAACTCCCAAAGCCGGTAAAAGTGGGTGGGGTGGGACAGAAAAGAACTCGAAAGGGACTGGAAGAGGATTCAGGGAAAAAAAACCGGTAACTTAAGGGGAGGGGAAAGGTTTTCTATATTGAATCCGCGAAACAGAAAGCAAAATGTCGAGGCAACCTGGGACGGGCAGTAAGCCAAAAAGGGAACTCCGCATGGGAAAAACTGTGTTCTTCTGAAGCACATGAAAGAGTCCCTCTCTAAAAAAGACCAGGGGAGGGGGGGGATTGAAAAAAAAAGCAGGCGCGGGATGGACCTTTTCCCAAGGGAAGGACGGGTTGGATCCTTTCGCCTATTTCAGACGCCAAACATTTGCAATACTCAAGAAAAAAATAACGAAGCAAGTGATCTATCGAGCATCACTTCGTACAGAATCAGAAATGTCTTCTATGACGAGAGGGAGACGGAGGACGGAAAAAAGGGAATAAAGCTCCTGATCTTTTGGGGGGGGGATTCCAGAAAAGTGCGCTTCTTTTTATGTTGTAGAGAAAAGTTTAATATTTATAAAAAAAAAGTGAGAATCAGGTTTGGTAATATAAATGAGAAGAAAGGATTTTTTTGGAAAAGGGGAGGGGACTTTTCGTCCAGGAGTTGAAAAAATGGCTAAAGGGGGGGGGCAGGAGAGGGAGAAGTATCCGACCGCAAGGGGCGATGGGAAGGAGGGGAATTGCAAGGCTGTCAATGGGACAGGGCAAGGATCAAGGGAGGTTGTATCTTGTGCGCCAAAAAAAGACATGGGATGGGGGGGGGTGAATTCTAACCCCTCCCTATACTAAGGAGCAAGAGTGGGGGACCCAACATCGAGGAGGGCTGAATTAAATATAAAAAGGTAAGCAAGGAGACTGCGCGAAGCAGGGCCTGGGGGTTTAAAAAAAAAAAAAAAAAAAAAAAAAAAAAAAAAAAACGGTTTGAACGTGAAAGGAAAAAAGAATCGCCGTTGGGAAGCATGGTCTTTGAAGTCTTATATCTATTCACGAAAAAACCGGGGGAGGGCAACAAGGCCAGTTGCCGGAAACCCACCAAAATAAAGAAGGTCGCCACTTTCGTTCCGTTGGGGGGTGCAGAAAAAACAGGGTATAGGGGCGGGACGAAGGCACCATGCAAACATTAATAAAAAGAGTTCAGAGCGCATCTCCATATAGCTATTGGCCAACATTCAAGAGAAAGAATTACACGCATGTGAAGGGGGGTAAACAAGGGGCCGAAACGGTGAATCAAGAAGGTCCTTGGTCAGAAGGGAGGGAAGGAAAGGAAGTCGACGTTTGTCTTTGCGGGCAGTCCGTGGCAGAAATCGGAAATGTTTGTTAGAAGGGGATCGAGTTGAGTCCAGGAAAGGGGAAGGAACGAAGAAAAGAGGCCTGAGACTCAATTCAAACAAAAAAGGGAAAGGGAGCGATGAAAAGGAGCAAAAAAAAGAACAACCATAGAGAATTTTAGAGGAAGTTCATCTGTAAGGGGAAGGGGAAACTCGAATGGGGGAAATTTTGTTTAGCGGGCATGGCGGAAGGGCAAAAAGGAGCGCAATGCAGGAGGAAAGGACTTCTGTCGAATGGAAAAAAAATATCCAAAAAAAGGGCTAACAACCGCTGATGAAACGCTTTCGCTTGAGGGAAAAGTGTTCTCCTCTGGCGTTCCACGATGGACTCTGGAGATCCAAAAGGAAAACTAGGTCAGCAGCGAAAAGGGAGGAAAGGGGAGGGGACCACCGGGGGGAAAGAAAAAAGATTGTCGTAGTAGGACGAATCTAGGGGGGAGAAGAAAGTTTCACGATGTGCCGAGTGAGCAATCTGGGAAAGGACCAACTTCTCGTCAAGGACAGAACAGGGGAAATGTAACGAAAAACGATCCAAAAAAAGGGAAGACCACCTCAGAGGAGGGGGAAAAAAACAAGCGTTTTCCAACGGTCGGGCTCGGAAGTGTTAAAAGTTGGCGATTTGCTTTGACCACGCGAGAAAACGTGAACAAGGGGAGGGTACTGCAGGGAAAAAGGACTCAACCACAACAAAGAGGGGGGGGGGGGGGGGGGGGGGGGAAGGGGGGGGGGGGGAAAGGGGGGGGGGGGGGGGGGGGGGGGGGGGTTGGAAGGTCCCGGGGGTTTTTTGCAAACAAGGGGGGAAATGGTTGTTTAGGGTGGTGGGGATTAATTGGGGGCACCTGGGGGCGGGTTTTTTGGGAGTTTTCCAAAAACCCCCCCCCCAAACAAGAAGAAATTCCTCTCTCTTGAAGCGTACGAAGAGGAAGTGTCCAGTCCCTGGTTCGCGCTCTCGTAAATAAAGTCAGGGAGGTCTCGACCCAAAAAAATACCGACGTATTCAAGAAAGGGGTTTTGAAAATTCAGTTAGTTGCAATCGTTTCCTCCCTTGGGGGGGGGGGGGAGAGAAAAACGGAACCCTCTTCCTTCCCTACACAACCCCAGAAGTAAAAGGGGAGGGGGGAAAAACAAATTGAAAAGGAGGCTCACATACATCCGAGAAAGAGTGAACAGTTCCCGAAGAAGAGAGTCCGATTTGGGGAAAAGAAATCTTATCTGGATAAAGGGCTGGAATCTGGAAAAAAAGGAAAGGAAAAGAGCCTCGTCTAGGGAAAAATTGGGAGGGAACGCCCGAGGGAAAAAAGTTTCAGGACTTCTCAAGACAGAAAACAAAAGCGGGAAAAGACGGGGGGGGGACTGAGGGGAGAGAGGAATCGAAAAACACCTAGTGCCGAAAAAGGGGTAAACCTCCCATCGACACAAGAGAAAAGATCAACACCTCAGAGTGTCTCAAAAAAAGGTCAAATACTGACAATGAGAGCAAAGAGGGGGTTCGGGCATGAAAAAGTCCATGAGTGCCAGAAATCCTTTAAGCTTAAGGGGAGATGGAGAGTTCTTGCCTCGGAATCAAAAAAATAAAAAAAGGAAGGGCAGGGGGGGAGATTGAATCGAGAGGAGGGGAAAGAAACCCCGGAAGAAAAGGAACGAAGGTACTCAAAAAACAACGCAGAAAAAAAAAAAAGAAGAAAGGACAAATGTCGCCAAACGACTCACAGAGGAAAGTTAAAAGGACGAAGGACCCCTACTGAAAAAAAACGGGGCAATGGGAAAACTTGGAGTGCGTGTCCCTGGGTACCAAAAACACGATCTTCCAAGAGTTTGTGGGCGGCTTTGTAAGAACTCTAGGAAGTTTGGACGCAAAGAAGGTGCCACAATAGGTCAGAGCCGTCCTGTGAGAGAAAAGCCCATCTACCAAGGACGTTGACCGTAAAAAAACGGAAGTGGGGAGAAAAAAAAGTCCACGAGGGGTGGGTGAAAAATTGATAGGGCGTTTCATAAAAGGGGACAGGTCATTTCGATAATTTAGTGAAAAAAAAAGAAGATCCAACGAGGGACCCCCTAATCGGGGAGGGAGGCCCTTTCTGTGCGTTTTAAAAAAACTAAAGGAAAAAATGCCTAAAAAAAGCAGAAGAAGTCAGGAAGAGCTCAACGTTGGGAAGATTTGAACACAACTTCGGCCCTCGAGGGGGGGGAGTCCCAGACGGACTGCCAAAGCAGAGGTAGGAGGGGTGGGTCAGAGAAAAAAACTAAAAAGGTTATGGATCCCGACGCCGGAAAGGCCACAGATAAAAGAAGTGGGGGAACGCCAGTTGAATTGGGACGTGGTCAAAGGGGTGGAAAGACTGGGGGAAAAAGTCGGAACTTCAGAAAAAACTTAATTTAGATTGGCTATCCAAGAAAACGGGACCTGATAAAAGGGAAACTGAGATCTGGCCACAAAGAAGTAAGGGGCAGGAAAAAAACGCACACCAAAACAAACGGTTCGTGGACAGAAAGAAAACCGGGAAACCCCGCAAGGAAAAAACCCAGAAACCAGTAATGCCTCGCAAACAGAGAAAGCCAATCCATCATCGAGCATGTCAAGCAAGAGAAAAGGGAAAACAACGCGCTGGGGAAAAAACGCAAAAGTTCATTCAGAAAGGCGCCGGAGGGGCGATTTTCAGAAAAACCTTCCGGGAAAAAGACTTCCAGGTAAAGGGAACGGTGAATGAGAAAAAGGGGATGACGGAAGGAAAGAAAACCCACGGAGAAATATTCGAAAAGGAAAAAAAACTTCAACTCCTGCCGTTCCGCGATTTCTTCCGGAGAAAAAAATCATGGGGGAGACCCGAAAAAAAGGGAAAAGCGAAGACAACACGTAGATGAAGGAGAAAATGTTTTTGCTTCAAGCATTTTGGCACATGAAAGGTCAACCGGCGGTCTGGGGGTCCCCAAGTAGTTCAATCTTCTGAACGCACTCTTCCAGGTCTTGGGGGTGAAGGAAAGGAGAGAAACACGAGAAAAAGAGAGAAGGGAAAAAAAACAGGGAAATAAGTTTGGCGGAAGGGTGAGTATATTGAAGTATTCTCACGTAACAAAGAGCCAAAGGGAGCGGGAAGGAAAGGGGCAGCTATTAAACACGCTCAAGACGCCTTTTCGTCAAGAAAGGAGGTATCGGGCGTACTCCGAAAGGGAAAAGGAATAAAAGAGCGGGTGGCGGGGGGGAGACATTCTGACGGGGGGGAGACTAGGTAAATCAAAGAAAAGGTAGAATTCCGGTGAAAATACAAATGAAAGAAGAAGGTGGGTAAGGGAGGCATCGAAGCGCGAACCCAGCGGGTCAAAAGCATCCCGGCGGACGATCTCTGGAAAAAGGAAAGAGCGTTGTCGAAGCTGGGAGGCTGAGGAAAAGGGGGCGGCGGCAAGGAACAGGGCTCTGTCTGGGGAGGGGGGTGGCCAGTCTTGCGTCTTGCCTGGGGAAAAAATTGTAGGGGGGAAGGGTGGGGGGGGTTCGCAAACCCGGTTTTGCCAGCCGAACTCCGGAACGGGAGTCCCCGCCGTTGTTGAAGGATAGAAAAAAGAGAAAGAATTGGGCGCTGAGTTGTGGTATCCCAAAAGAAAGAGGGAAGAGAACCCTTATGTAAAGGAGGTCTTCATTTGATGCCTAATTTAGGGGGTGCTAAATCTGGTCTGAAAGAAATGTATGGATTTGTCGTTGGAATAAGACCCAACCTAAAGGGAATCGGGGACTGGACTCCACACAAGGCGACGGTTGCTGTAAAAGGAGGACTCCTGGCTAAAACCGGGGAGGGGGAAAAAAAAAAATTATCAGAAAGGGGAGGAGCCCGAGGGTGGGGAAAAGCAGGTGTCAAACCCGACGGGTTTACATTCCCGCCTAATGCTCCTTCTCGGGATCTAAGAGAAAAGAAGAACCGGAGAATGTCCGGTGGGGGGGGACGAAAAATCAAGTTGCAATGGCCCCCACCCAGATGGGGACGGAGGGGACTCCACTTTTCCGTGTGAAAGAACGCATGTATGTCTCGGGAGGGGGGAGAAAAAAGGACTGCGCACCATGACCGAAAGCTTGGGGCAAAAGACCACATATGCTTGAGGGCAAACCGGCACGTGGAAAAAAAATAGAGCTTCGAAGTCGGAGAAGGGGAAACTCATTGGATTGTTCAAGTTGAAAACCGTACACAAAAAGCATGGGGGAAAACGGGCACGTCTTGGGCCAACGGGGGTTCACACCGATTATTCGTAATTCTTTTGTCTACGCGGGGGAAAAAAAGGAAGATGGGGGGGCTTGGAGAACGTTTGGGGGTGGGAGATCGGGGGGGGGAGACGGCGGGTTCGGTGGTCTTCGCGGTGGTGAGGAGGGGAATTGCAAAGGAGGGATCAAAAAAAGAGGAAAGAATGGGAGAGGCATATACGGCCTCTTCACGAGACTCTTCGGGGCCAGAAGGGAAGAAGGGAGCTTCGCTATCTGCAAATAAAAAAGTGAAGGGCGCGCGGGGGGCATTGCGGGACTTGAAAGGAAGTCACTCTCCAGGTTGAAATTGGGGGGGTCTCTGATCTGGGATAAATTGGGCGGAGGGAAATCAAAGGTTCCAAGGGCGATTTCGAAGACCCCAATCCGCAGAATTAATCGCCGAAGTGGGGTGTTTGAAGCGTAGGGGGGTGCGCCGCTGGGAAAATTTGGGAGCCTCAGGAAAGAAACTAGCTTCCAGCAGCAAGGAAAGTAAGGGTGATTCTTCTCTAAAATCAAGAGACAAAACATCAGTACTAGTGTACCCCCTAGAAGATGAGGAAATAATCTCTGCTAATCGTGGAGTGGGGGATTTTCCGGGTGAATTGGATTCTAGGGCATGTGTGGTTCAAGGGTGGTCCCGCAGGGGAAATTCGCGACTGGATAGTTTAAAAGCCCAAAAGGGAAACAAAAAAGCTCTGGGTGTCACTGGAACCACAAAGGCTGGAAAAGGACGGATACTACGTATTGGGAGGTGAGGGGGGGTCGTATAGGTTGGGTTCGAAAGGAAGTGAACCCAGGGTGGCCAAGGGCTCGTCTGAGTACGGCTTCAAGGGTAAGAGAGCTCTCA
>Ga0179593_1819171_pt1 | contig 14340 bp, 17 predicted proteins | sample CZODoug2_1_08_16_FD_185931 | JGI IMG/M metagenome (GOLD analysis project Ga0179593, IMG submission 185931) | Vadose zone soil fungal communities from Angelo Coast Range Reserve, California, USA - CZODoug2_1_08_16fungal (PacBio error correction) | ecosystem: Environmental > Terrestrial > Soil >...
AAGGGGATCCTGGTCTAAGCAGCAACCTTCTTATCTTCCACCACGAAGAGGCATAGTGTGTAGGGCTGGGAGCGCAGGGAAAAACGCGAGGCTGAAGGCTTCTTTTACTGCCAAGAAGGGGGGGGAGGATATCCCTACGAAAAAAAAGCTCCTAATTCCGGGGGGGGAGAATAGCTACCTGACTTACGTATAATCATGACCTTGCACTCGGAGGGGAGGGCCACGGTGTCTGTCCTACCTCCAACCCTACGTCAGGGGGGGAAAAGGTAAAAGGAAGGAAAATCACAGTCTTGGACGGGCGGGTTCACTACGTTAAAGAAAGGGAAGAATGCGTTTCATTGCATCGATATAAGAGAGAAAAAGGACGAGGGTAAGATTTGGTGGTCAAGCATCAGGTCGTGATGTTCCGGGAAAAGGGGTTGTGCTTCTATGCAGATGCATCTGAGAAGAAAAAGGGGGGGGGGGAGGGGGAAGGACAGCATGAACTCCAGGCTTAGGACTAGGAAAGATTCCCGTCCATCAATCAATCGTCTCAGTCCCAAGAAAGGGGGGGGGAGGAGGGGAAAAATCTTTCATGAAATCGCTTCCCGCTGAGCGAAAGGACAATTGTCCGAAAACATTCTTTGCAGGGGGGGGGTGGGGAATATCTCGGGAGACTCCCCTTAATATAAAATAAAGAGGAAAAGGGCCATCTAACGCTTCCTGACGGGGGTATATTCCTTATTACAACGGTGGAAGAAAGGGATCGTTGGCCGTCAACTATATTAACCCTCCTCTTCTCGTGAAGAGGAAAGATCGGGAGCTCTTCGTCAAAGCCTCTGATCGGGGGTTGTTTCTATTTGTGAGGGGGGTTTAATCGTTCAACAGATCATTAATCTAGGAGGAGAAAGTATTTCCCAAAAACGAAAAGGAGGGGCCACTCATACCTAGCGTCCTTCCTCACCATGGAGACTCCACGCGACCCACAACCCCTTCATCTCTTCCGGAACCGAATGAGATCCGAATAACTCTTTTGCCTTTTCCCTCTCTCTTATTGCGGAGGGCGAAAAGGCGCCTCTCTACTTCATGACGAAGGGAAAAAACCCTTCAAACCAAGAGCACCAACAGAAAACACAAAAGCAAAAATCAACACAGCACCCCCCCAAGGGGCCTCTCGGGTCCGTTGAAGCAGCGTATTCCCCTTCTGACGAGGAAGGGGGTTCCTGTCATCTAGTTGACGGGGGGAAGGGTGGGGGCCGCCAAGGGAAGGGGGGAGGATTATTAATCACCTGCCGACTGGCAGGGCCCACCAACTAGTTCGAGCGCAATCTTTCGATGGAAAGGGGGGAGGAAAAGAAAAAGGGTTCTATTCATTTGTTTCCTCTGTTAGGGGAGCTAGGAAAAAGAATCTCAACGTCCGGAAGGGGGGGCGAACCCGCAGAGGAGGTTCAACTCCGCAAGGGAAGATATGTTTCTCATGAAAGAGTTGAATATTTAGGGACCTCTCCTCTTGAAAAGGAAAAAGGGGATGGATGTCTCTATACCGTTGCGTTTCATGCTGGTGAAGAAAACCACAAAGGAGGGAAAAAAAGGAGTCTGAGCAATGCCTCTCCTCGAAGCACAACATGGAAGAAAAGAAAAAAAAAAAGAGGAAAAAAAAAAAGGCTCATTGTTATAAAGTAAAAGGGAGGTGTTCCCTACTTTAATCGATTGCAATTCAACGAAGGAGGAAAAGAAGCGTCCAAGACCTGTCTTTTGACCCTTGTAGAGAGCAAGGAGGGGGAGAAAAGGGGAGAAAGGGCCGATGACCGTTACCAAGGAGGGGTCCAAGTTGTCTTACTCCCGTAAGCGAACTGGAAAAGGGAGGACAGCGGAACAGGAGCAAAGAGTGGTGGGGGGAAAAAGGGGGGAGTGGCACTAATAAAATAACTTCAGAAGTAAATGGAGATTAGCTGAAGCCGTCACACTGAGGAAAAGGGGGGGAAAGATAAGAAGGTTTCGTTAATGAAGTCTTCTGAGTCAGGGGAGAAAGGGGAGGTCGACACCACACTAGAAGCTTTGAAAACCCGGTAAGAGAGAGAATAGTGACACTGGGGGGGGGAAAAGAAGAGAAGGCGTCATATATTCAAATGGGCGTATCGTTAACAGGGGACAAGAAAGAAGACCAAAAAAAAAGGAAAAAAAAATAAAACATAAACCGCTGCAAAAAAGAAGGGGGGAGGGTGAATTAGAACTCCTATCATCGCTAAGGAAGGGGAGAGAAAAAAAGGAAAGATAAGATTTTTGCTGGAAAAACAGAGCGTCTACCTTTTAAGGGAGGAAGAGTACAACAAAACTGGAAACTAACTACCGTCCCTGGGGACGAAAGAAGCTATTTTAAGCAGATTGCGCTTTCCCGCGAAAAAAAAAAGAAAAAAAGGACCTTACCTCTTTAAGGGAATGTTTGTTAGTTCATTTTTTCAAAAACTTGGGATCGGAAGGGAAAGAGGCCGGGCGGGTTGTGCATGTTGAAATCCATACACGAAAGCAGACAAACCAAGGGAAAGGAAGGGCTGTGGTTGCGGCGACAGTGGGATCAGTAATCACTTTCAACAGGATAGCGGGGGCCAAAGGGACGGGAGGCCGAAAAGGGGGGCGCTACAATAGAAGATCAAGAGGAGGGGGAGGAACCCATAAGCACACGTCAAGCCAGATTTTTTCCACCGACCTAGCGAGCAAAACGCAAAAAACGAGGGAAATCGGGGGGGGAGAGGCAGTTGAACGTAAAACCGCTGGAGCTTGCAAGGAGGGGAACGAGTTCTTTTGACACACGAGGGCGGGACCACCCCGGGGAAAGTACTTGGGATAACAATGCTAAGAATTACTGGCCATCTTGATTGATCGGTCACAAGGGACCAGAGAGAAAAAAGATAAGTCCCCCTTCATTCAAGACGCTGGACCGGGAAAGAGGTTAGGCGAGTGCGCGGAATTCCAAGCAGCCTTGGCCTCGGCTTTTCGGTAAAGGAACAGAAGCAAGGAGGGGGAGAGTAAGGTTGAAACTTATTCTATTAAAAGGGGAAGGGGGAAAGGGGGTAAAGATGTGTCCATAGGACCAGGGGGGCTGTGGTCCATATTATTTTTCATAAGGAAAATGGCGGAAAACGTTTCCCATCCAACTGGGAAAAAGGAAAAACAAACAGGGAGCAAGAACCCAAGAAAAAAAAAAACGTACCAAATAAACTAAGACAAAATACTCTACTCTAGTCTCCTCTATATCTGTCCTGGAAGGGGGGGAAGGGAAAGAGGGCACTACTTTATTACTAATAAAGGCTAGGAAAGGAAGGAAGAGAGACTTGGTGGTATGGTTTGGTTGTACTGACCTCAAAGCGTGCTGTGGAAAAGGGAAAACCGGCTGTACCGTCAATCAATCAAAGGGAAGAAGAAAAAAAAAGGGAACGGGCCGGCAGCTGCAGTTAAAAAAGGGTCATTCCGCCTTTTATAGCGTCACGCACGAAGCGGGAAAAGAAAGCCGAAAAAACAACTTAGGTGAGGCCCAGATAGAGAAGAGGAAAAGAGAAAGAGCCGCTGAGGCGAAAAAAGGCGTAAGCAAGGTCGTACCCTGCAAGGGGGGAAGTCATTCTTGAAGACGACAGCGGTACGGCGGGAAAATTGTTATGGTTCTCAAACGTCAACAATTCCTATTCCGCTAACTCCGCTAAGGGGGGGGAGGGGAGAATCGTGGGCCTCAGGCCATCCAAGATATCTTGGGAAGGAAAAGACCATATACTAGAACCTTAGAGAGGGTATTTTGCGGAAGTGGTTTTTGCTACCGGGAAAGGGGGGGGGGAATTTTCCCCGTTGGAGGGAAGAGACAGTTTGGCGTGTTGTTCGATTTGAGTGGATGAGGTATTTCATGATGTGGTATAAAAAAAAGAGGGTCGAAATGGACCAAAAAAACTGGGAAAGGGGAAGTAGACCTAAGGAAAAATCCATGAAGAGGGTTGTGGTTACAGGAAGGAAGAAGACGTCGGCCATGCGACTTCCCGCAAAGGAAAAAGAAACAACACCCTGGGGTGTCTCCCAAAAAAAAGGAAAAGAGGGGTCTTGAATTTCCGTTGGCTCGATTTTCGAGAGAAAAGGAAAAGGAAAGAGGGCCAGTAGTGAACACTTAAGGGAAAATAAGGAAGCGACTACTGACCTCTTCGCGAGAAAGAGAAGACGCCAACCAAAGCAGAAGGAAGAACGGTACGTTCACCTGCAGCCAGTTTCTCTGCAGAAAGGGAGGAAAAGGGGGGGGTGATTCGGCCTACTATACGCTTAAAACATACTAGCTTTGAAGTGTGGGGGAGAGCAACAAAAACGCAGAAGAGCTAACCACTAAATGCGAACCAGGGGAGAATAAAAGAAAAAGGGAAGTCCCTACCTAGTAATCCTGAGGGGAAAAGTCCGACAAAACCATCATGTGCCTTCGTCAGGGACAAGTCTTTTTGTATGTTGATGCGGGGAAGGAGGGAAAATCACCACCCCGCAAGAACCCCCGATTCTGGAAAGAAAAGGGGAAAAAAATTGCCCACCACCCATCTTCAGAAAGAAGGGGATGATGATCTCTAATCGAAAGAGGGAGGTGAAAAGTGATTGTGTGGGTGAACCCAAAAAGAAGTTATCACTTATATGCTAGTTTTGTCCTTTTCAGTCCCATTTCCTGAAAGGGAGAAACCCCCCAAAAAAAAAAAAAGAGGAAGAGGTAATGGAACGTGTTCGGCCGGGGGAAGAAAGGGAAGGAGAGGGGGCGATATGAACCCATACCTTTTTTCCCCAAAGAGGGGGGGATGAAACCATTATGACATATATTTCGAGGATAGGGGGGAGGGAAGGAGCTGGAAGACTTCGCTACACAAAAACCCCTTCTACAATAACATGATATCCCGAAAAGAAAGGGGTTTTCCACAGCACTTCTAGTGGTGGGGGGGGGGGCGAGTGTTGATTACACTGTTGGAGCAACAAAAAGGAAAAAGAAAAAGAATCTTCATTCACGAAAAACCCTTCTTAGTGAAAGAAAGAGCATACGTGTGTACGGCTGACGAGAGCTCCATACTCGATTGCTGAAGGAGGGAAAAAAGGAAAAAGAGGGGTGAAGGCTATCCATTACCAACCACTCTTTGGGAGAAGGGGAAGGGGAGGGAAATTACCGTAGAAGCACTTGCAGACTTGCAACCTCTTCTGTAACGGGAAAGTTGGGAAGATCTTCCAACCCTACTCATTGACCTGAAGCCACGCGGGCGAAGGTTGAATCCTCTACAAGGGTCAAAACGTGGCAAACGAGTACGTGTCTATCCAACATCAAAAAAACGGGGAACCCACCCCAAAAGGGGAAAGGGAAGAGGGGAATTTCAATCTATATAAGGCTAGTGAAAACGAAGGGGGAGAGGAAAGGGTGGTGGTGGAGAGCCTCATAGCACCCGCCCCCAAAAAAAAGGTTGTGCTTACGATCAGATGGGGAAAGGGAAGAAAATAACTTAATGGGGACCCTCCAAAAAAAATTTTTATGGGGAGAAAAAAGGGAGGAGGCTATATACATCCATATTCCGTCCAGAAGAAGAGGGGTGTGTATTGGGAGGAATTTGGGGAATGTCAACTTCTTTCTGATAAACATATCTTCCAAGAAAGGGGGGGGAAAGAAGAATTCCTCCATTTGTCGAAAAAAGGAGGAGGAGGGGAATTTATCGGGAAGGATCGAGAACCGAGGAACTCCCCTTAATAGAAATCCATTCGCAAAGGGGAGGAAAGATGAAAGCTAATATATATTCCGCGAAAAAGGAGAAAGGGGGGACCGTCACTAGGGAACAAGCAGAGGAGTTAAGAGTTCTCGCAGTTTCATCCGAGGAGGAGGGGGGGGGGGAAGGGTGTTGGAAGAGGTCCCTCTCATGAAAAGAGGGAGGGGGGGAAAGTTCTTCCCTTCGGAGGGGAAAAAAAAAAAAAAAAAAAGGGAGGATTAAAAGAGAGTATCTCTAGGAGAAGCATAGGGAGGGATGGGGGAAAAACCGTGAAGGATAGCTTCAGGAAGTAGTGACCTGGGGAATCTTGCCCACACAGAGTTTGGGGGGAAAAAAAAAACATATTCACGCACTCCCAGAAGAAGTTTCAAAAGAGCAATCATGCCCGATGACAGAGACCTGATTTTTCCCCTCCTAATTAAATTGGTAAGGAAGGGGGTGATCGGTCCCACGAGGGTTATTGAGTGTGAGGATAAGATGACAAAGGGGAGAAGAGAAATAGATTCGATTTCCCTTTCGATGGCCGGGGGGAAAGAGGGAGGAGGGGGGGTTGGAGGGAAGGGGCAAAAGATAAAACCTCGGAATTAGGGACACAGCTAAGGTTGAAAAAAGGAAAAAGCCGTTCAAAGATTGTTTTCGGAAAAAAATGGGAGAGGCAAGGCGGAAGTATGTCTCGAAAGAGTAACAAATTATACTAAAATCAACGAATTCCATCCCCAGAAACCACCCACAACCAACCCCTTTGGGAAGAGGGGGACTGAGACTATTTATTTATGACGGATAAGAGTGGGAGGGAAAGGAGGACGACAATAAATTTTTTTGGTGGGGGATTAAGGGTTATCTTCTCAGATGCATTCTGCATCGCCGCAAAAAAAAAGAAGAGGGGAAAAACAATCTTCCCAATGCTCATTTTATAAGAAAGGAAAAAAAGGGAAAGATGAAGGAAAGAATTCGAATTGTGGCAACTCTGAAAGGGTAACGGCCTCCTCGTCCCAAGACATGGTGATTTTGAATGGGAAAGGAAGAGACAGGAGAAAACTTCTTTTGTTTGAAGCTAGGCCATTAAGAAAAGGGGAGAGGGCAATGGTCGCAGGCAAAAAGACGTAAGTCATGTAGCTTTCCGTAATTTGAAAAGGGGGGGAGCCACGTTAACAGGAGCAAAGTTGGTGGTGGGATGGGGGGGTGGGGGGGGGTGTTGTGGGGAACGTAATAATATAATTCAGCAATCTATGTAATTGGTTAGGATATTTTTTTGGGGGAAGCCTGTACCCTTTATTCCGGGGTGATAAGGGGGGGTGCGGGTTGCATAGGATGAGGGGGTTTTGCGTGGATATGAAGCTGCGTTGTTTTAGGGGGAAAAAGGGTATCTACTGTGCTTCCTCGATCACCTACGATTTATTGAGAGAAAAAGAGATACTTGCAAAGGGGTTTGAGGGATCTCATGTTAATGTAGAAGAGCAGAAAATAGAAAGGGAAAGGGGGGGGAAGAAAAGAACGATCTCGTAAAACGAAAGAGGACAGAGAAGAAAAGCGCACTAAACGGGTGGGGGGTAGTCTCTGGTTCATAACGCACATCCTGATACATCATAAGAAAGGGAGGAAAAAAAGGGAAATTACCGCTAAGATTTTTGCGGTTTAAAAACAGAGGGGGGAAGGAGAAGGAAAAAAAAGGAAAACTTTGTTCAGCCACTGTAACACCGGTCCCTGGTTGGGTTTTTCCGCTAGTTAGCAATTCGCGCTTGCCCGTCGCTTTACCTCTTTCGAAAATGTTTAGGGTGAAAAAAGGGGATTGGATCTTCCATTACGCATATTTGGAGACTGGGGGGGGTGTGTGAATAGGGGGGAATGGATCACAGACGGAAGCGGAAACATACCAAATCCTTGAAGGTGCCATGAAAGATGTTTTGTTGGGAGGGAAGAGGAACTTTTTATTCCATGCCTAATTCAACAACAAGCTGAAGGGGAGTCTTGAATGCGGGGGGCGCTAATAGTTAGATGTTAGCTCTGTTTAGATAAGAAAGAAAGAATCACATAGTTTAAAAAAGGAGAGTATGTTTTTCAAAGCTTTATCTTAGGCCATAATAAAATAAGCGACGACCAAAAAAAGGAGGAGGAAAGGGGGTAACTCCCGACTTTCACTTCTCGAGCTTGAAGTAGATGGGGGGGGAAGGGGACTCTGTTATAGCGAAGAGGTTCATGGGGTTCTCTGGGAGGAAATAACGGGATGAAAGGGCCGGGGGACATCTTGCCGTGACTTGATCTGGAATAGGGGGTTGGGAGGGTTCCGGAGTAAAGGGAACGGAGAAAAGATGCCTCTTCTTTACTTTAGGTTGTGTGGGGGGGGATCGGTTAGGCAGAGTGAAGAAGTTCCGTGCCTTGGCCTACGCGAAGAGAGGGGAAAAAAACCCACCAACCCAGAATTCTCTAAGGAAAGGGGAAATAGAGAGATTAAATGGAGGCTCTAGAAATTCTGAGGGAACAATACTCACTCCGCCCCCCCAAAAACAAAAAGAAGGAAAATATGGCTGGTCCAGATTATTTTTGCAATGAGGAAATGAGATTGGAAAATTTGGCAATCCAAAGTGAAAGGGCCAACCCCTTCTAAATTCGAGACGTACGGAAGAAAAGAAAAAGACCGAATCCTCTAACTGCTCAAGGGAGAAGAGGTAGGTGGGAGATATCTTGGATGGAAGAGAAGAAACTATGAGAATTAGTAAGAAGAGAGGGGAGGGGAGGGAAATAGTGCCTTGGTGATTTTGGGTGGAAGGGGGAGAACGATCACACGGGTGTCCAACTCTCTTTCGTCAATCAAGATGGGGGAGGAAAGAGGCCTGTCATCTCCATGTTAAGAAAAAGGAGGGGTTGCGTCGCAGTCATCGGGGAAGACTATATGCCATGCTGTTGCAGATAGATTAGAGGGAGGAGGAAAAGAAAGATAATCCTGAAAAATTGAAGCTGGCGTCCTTTTTTTTGTGGCTGTTGGCTTCTACGCAAAATGGGAGGGGGGTTGGGGAGGACTTGGGATTTTTGTTATGGGCGCAAAACCAAAGATCATATCATTGGGAATGGTTATACAAAACACCCCCCCTTTTGCAATAGAAGAAAACATAAATATGTCCCAAGGGGCCTAAAGCAGGCTAAAGCCCAACGAGGGTTATAAAAGAACATGCAGAGCTTTGTTTTTGGTGTGGGGTATAAAAAGGTGGGGAAAATCCCCATTTACAGGGATTCCAGAGCGTAAAGAAGAAAGGAAACCTTAATTTTCTAAGTCCTGATTAAGGAAAAGAGGAAGAAGTATAGGTCATCCAAGATATCTGGGGTGCAAAACCCTTTCCTTGCACGAACGGAAGAGAGGAGCACGTTATTTTGGCTTATGGGTTTTGCTACCAGTCTGGTGGAGGGGGGGGTGGAATTTTCCTAGGTGGGGGGGTGGTGGGGAGAAGGTGACCAGTTGCTTTCAAAGGAAGGGGAGGAATGAGGGAAAAAATAATCTGGACCACAGCCAAGAGGGGAAGGGGAGAAGGAAAAAACGCATTTACTAGAACTACGTGGACAACTCTATCTCATGAAGCAGAGGGAAGAAGGCATTAATAAATCCGTATTCAAGGCGGAACTTCAGGAAAAAGAAAACACAACTACAAAAAAACTATCTGCATCGTCTTGAATTCATTGGGGGGGGAAAGGAAAAAAGTTCCAACGTCAATTCCTACTCATTAGATGACGATGAAAAAAAGAGAAAAGTAGAATTGTTATCGTTCCCTCCCATACACTCTACTGAAAGAAAAAAAGGAAAGAACAACCAGAGCAGGAAAGCTCACGGACGGTACGTTCAAACCAAAAACAAAAGGGAGGAAAAAAGACGGAAAGGAGAGGTCCCTTCGTTTTTTTGGAACGTAGGTTTTATTCTCTGGCCGGAAAAAAAGAAAGAAAGCCAGGGGGGGAAAAGTGTTGCTTATTGAGGGGAAGGAAGCGCAGCAACAAATAAAAAATCTCCTATTCGCACCACAAAGGTGAGAAAAGAAAGACACCGCGCCTCCCGCTATCCTTCGGGGGGAAAAGGAGAAACACATGGCATGCTGAAACCTTCAATGCTTTGGTATGGGGGGAAGTGGGGGGGATCCCATCACCACATAAAGTAGATCACAAAGACAAGGTGAAAAATGCACTAACACACAGGGGAGGGCACTCTCTTAAGCGGAAAGGAGGTCAAACTTTCTTTGGGAACCCCTTTTGAAGAGGGCCTCCCAGTGGAAAATGTAGACGTCTGGTTTAAAACCGCAAAAGAGGGGGGGGAAGGGGGGGTCCCGTTGATACCAAAGTGCGATTGACCGCTCCTAAAAGGCAAAAATTTTCCCTAAGCCTTAAGCTTTCTTTTTATGACCGTCTTCACATCAAATATTTCGCAACCGAGCATCTTTCGGGCTCCCCGTCACAGTTGGCAATATCTTAATACTTCGCGATTAGGATATCCCTCAAAAGGGAATTATCCTGTCCATTACAACAGGAGGGGGGAGAAAAAAAAGGAGATTTTTTTGTTGCTCGCAAGAAGACAAGGGGAAAGGGGCACTCTAGTATCCCGATCATACTCTCCTCATCTCATTCAAGAACGTATAAGGGAACAGCGGCTGGAGGTCGTTGTGAGTTTCACACAGAGAAGAAGTTTTTCCGGCTTCGGGAAAAAAAAGGTGGCTTAAGGATTAATTGGGCCAAGATAATATTTTTTAGGCTATCCAATACAAACACATCTGGGGAAAAAAAGAAAAAAAAGAGAAGGGGGGAAGGGAGGAATAGCTCCATTACTTACGGTATAAGCACTTAGGAACCAGGGGAGAAAGAGGGAAGGGAAAAGGGAGCTGGCCCTAAGTCCAATCGACTCCTGTGTTTCTCTGTAGCCTCTAATGAGCCTCCCCCGGAAAAGAAGGGGGGGGGTAGAGGGGACGATCAGTTGTCAAACTACCTAACTCGGGAGGGATGTTTGGAGGGCGTTGAATTGTCAAAGCGGGGGGAAGTCTATTGAACCCCTCCGTTTATCCCCCGGGTGAGAAGAAAGGAGAGGGGGGTAATACTTAATGGAGGGGGGGGGGAAAAAGGGGTGCGGCGATGCAGACATGAAAAAGGAAGAATACCTCATTGTAGTGACCCATCCAAAAAAGGGAAAAAGAAAGAAAAAATTATCTAGGCTCACATCCCCAAAAGCAACAACACACAACTCGTTCTCATTCCAATGCCGAGAAGGGGGGGGCGGGGGGAGAAAAGGGAAGCTTTCATGATAACGCCTATCTTCCCCCGCATGGGCGAATCCGGGAAAAGGGGGGCCGAAAACACGCTTTGCCGGCGTATATGATGACAATATGAAATTTGAAAAAGAAAGGGGGGGGGGAAAGAAAATTAATGAACACCTTCGCAGCGCAGCGAAGAGAGAAAGAGAAGGGCTGACCAATATATATGAGCCGCTATCGCACGGTCCGGGGGCAAAACACTCGGAAAAAAGAAAACGGATAGTTGTACCCAAGTCCAACCTACACCCACGGAACAAAAAGGAGTGAAGAGGGGGAGGAGCAGGGTTTCATCCGGTTGGCCGGTGTCGCGGCGGGAAGGGGAGAATGTTTGCTCGGTGGGGGGGGGTTGAACCTCTTCATGGGGAGCCCTATGAGGAAACAGGTTGTTATGGTGGTGGGGGGGAGGGAAAGCATACCTGCTTTCTAAAAGAGGGAAAAAACACAAAAAACGGAGAGGGGAAAGAGGAGAAAAGACTCCCTCCGTATTATTCAAGAGCGCTTGGGTAAGAGAGATCTTCCCTTAACTAGTTACCTAAAAAAAGAAAGCACCAGATCCACGCCCCGCCCGATCAAGGAAGAGAAAGGGGGGAAAATGCGTACCTCTTCACTAAGAAGATGATGGGGCAAACCCCGAAAAACAACGATCAGGTTGTGTAATTTATTTATTTAAATGAAGAAAAAAAGGAGAGAGAGAGGTCGATTCTCATCTTTTCGATGGCCAGGGGGGGGGGAGGAGAGGGATGTGTCTATTAATAGGGTCCTCCTCCCGGTGGGAGCACGAGGAAAGGAAAAGGAAAAGGAAGGGGAAAAAAAAGTGGGAAGGCAGAGGAGGCAACGTAGGGAAATTCGTAAGATCTTTTCTCCATGAAAGAGGGAAAAAGAACACACCCTCGAGGGATTGAGGGCCGGAGATGGATTTCTCTATCTATAAGCCGTGGGAGGGGGGAAAGAAGGGGGGGGGGGAAAGGGGTCCCTACATTTTAAGTCTTCTTCTACAGAAGCCATAGAACCACCCCCCCCAAAGAAAAAAGAAGGAAGCCTTGACCACCCAATCTACAAAGAGGGAGGGGGGGGGAAGAGATAGATTGCAATAAACGCATTCTAATTGTTGGCACTCTAAAGGTAGGAAAAAAAAGGGGGAAGGAAAGAAAAGGGCCATTATTCTCCTATAACACTGCGTGGGTGGGGGGAAAAGAGAAGAAGGGAAAAAGAAAGAAGAGTGCAGGGGGAGCAGGGCTTCTACGTAGTCATTTAGCTTTCCGGAAAAAGAGAAAAGGAGAAAGGATTGTTTGGTAATGGGAGAGCCGAAAACCGCTTATCGGACGTAATATAATCCTTAGCAAGAAGAACACTTATGCCTGAAGTCGCAGGAGATAGCGCTGGTGGAAAGAGGGAGGGTGAAAGGGATCCGTCCAACATTTAATCTAACTGCTTCTCGAAAAAAAAAGGTAAGAAACTCTAATTAACACTGGGGTGAGGAGGAAAGGAAGAGAGGCAAGCAGTTTTACATTTTGCCATACAGACGATCGTCGAAAAGAAGGGGGGGGGGGAAGAAAAAACGAAACAAAGCTCACACCGTATTTTGAAAAAAAGGTAGTCAGCAGGGGGGAGCCCGACCCCCAAGAGGAAAGGCGGGTATCAACGGAACACCTGGAAACTCTAAGATTTTTGCGGTTTTGAAAAACAGAGAGGGGGAGGAGAAGAGGACCACCCCCTTTGTTAACAAACGAAGAAAAAAGAAAAGGGGCGACCGGGTGCCAAATTGTGCTTTCTTTGTTCACCCGAGGGTAAAAAGAACGGAAAAAACAGATTCACAGTTGTTTTTCGTGGTTGAAAAAAGGCACCGGGGGGAGCTTCCCTCCCCTCGCCTCGTGGGGGGGATGAGTCTTGGAGGAAAACGCAACGCATCACATACCAAAGCAGTGACTTTGCCTGTCCACTCAGGCCTGTGGTTGAGGATTATTTGGGGCATCCCTCGACGGCGTATCGGTAGGGTTGTTGTAAAAAACGACGCAAGGAAAAGGGGGGGGGGGCGGCTCCTCTGCTCTTTAGCTCTGTGCGCGGCCTCTTCAGGCCTCCCTCCATCAACTTCAAAGGAGGGGAAAAAAAGAAAGACGACGACCACAAAACTAATTTTAATTCGAGGCAGAAGAAAAAAGCGAGGCCTGTGAGCTTTCCAGGCTAAGGTGCTTGTAGATTCTCTTTGACTCTGTGAGGGTCGACCAGGGAGGGGGAGGAGGGCATAACAATTGCTAGGGAGGGTCTGCAGCGTGAAAAACAGAAAAAGAGTAGAATTGACGTTGGAACTAGGGAGGGGGGAAAGGAGCCCCACTGAAGTCAAACGGGGGGGGGGGGAGGGGGGACTGTAAGTTAGGGGGGTGGGGGGGGGGGGGGTGGGGCGGTTATTGTTGAGTTGGCTCTTGAAATTTTGATCCAAGAAAATGGTGTAAAAGGAGGGAGGAAGGAGACTCTATTCCCCCCGTGCAACCAGAAGAGGTGATTGTGAAAAGTAGTTTCTATTAACTTGTGTACGTTTCTCTAGAAAGTTCGGGGTCATTTGGGTAGGAGTGGGGGAGAAAAGGAAAACTATTTTCTTTGGTCAGAGTTATTTGTGCAGTAAGGGAGAGGGAGCGCGACTTAAAATCAACATTCTGGAGAAGTGGGGAAAAAAAAGGATAAATTCATACATTACTTTAGCCAGAACCCAGTGGAAGAGGGCCATAGGGAAAGGTCTATAGGGATTGTCCGGGGCATGAAGGGTTGGGGCAGGAAAGGGAAGGGGAAAAGGAAGGAGTATAAGGCTCTAGCCAATTACTTTATCGGAGTGCCGGGGGAAGAGAGGGGGGGGGGGGGTGGGGTGGGACAGAACATCACAGAGATGTTTTTTTAAGGAAGGCCATCCCGACTTTCCAAAGAGGGGGAAAAAGGAAAGAAAGCATTGTCATACTTAATCCTCCGTTTGTGGGTGCTGGGGGGGGGTAGGACTCGGGGGGGGGGGGGAGGAAGATGTGCGTCCGAGCTGATTGGAGAGGATATTCCTATGCTTTTGCAGTCCTCTCAATAATCGGAGGAGAAAGAACGGCAATATCCCTCTCCGAGGGAAGAGACACCAGGGGAGGGGAACGGCAGTCCGCAAAAGGATGAATGAAGGTGATTGTTGACGACGCCGTTGGAAAAGTGGATGGGGGAAAGGAAAAAAAAAAAAAAAAAAAAAAAAAAAAAACCCCCACAAAACACCCACACCAAAAAACGACAAAAGGACAAGAAAGAAAAACGTATTGGCTAGAGCATATTAACCGCTCCTCGTTTGCCTTCATACTTCATCCCAG